>Ga0207869_1000051_pt1 | contig 110792 bp, 93 predicted proteins | sample HigsolmetaAR205D_FD_184837 | JGI IMG/M metagenome (GOLD analysis project Ga0207869, IMG submission 184837) | Ionic liquid and high solid enriched microbial communities from the Joint BioEnergy Institute, USA - AR20-5-D (SPAdes) (version 2) ...
TCGACATTCGGTATACTTCTTTTAGACATAGGTAGGGTACTCCTTTCTCTGGAATGTGTTGTGGTCCAAATCAGAGAATACCCTACCTTTTTTCTTTTGTTCTAGCAAAATGCTTTACACAAAATTTTATACATCATCCATAAAACAATTACCAATGTTCATTGATACTTCAGGTTCATCTATTGCTAAAATTATTTCTTTATCTAATTTATTATTATTATTAGTCAAAAAAGCATATGCTATATCTATAAGAGCCTTTCTTTGTTCACCCGAACTTAAATGAATAATCTCTCTATTTTTGTACTTTAAGGATCTTTTACTAAAATAAGCTTCCAAAATTTTATCTCGAATATCTTTCTCAGTTAAATTTTTCTTTCCAAATGTCTCAGTTCCATAATTATAGTCACTATCAATTTGTTGAATTGAAGTGTTAATTTCTTTCATAAAATTATTTAAATGTTCATTTATGAATGACAAGAATGTCTTATTCCTGCCATTTAACTCGATTTTCTGCGTAAGAGCATTATCTATTTCTTCTAAAACATTTTTATTCATAAGTTTTTGCATTTGCATTGCTTCGACTTTCAACACTTCATCAACATTTTGCTCTACTGGAATATAAACATAAGCATAAAAATCTTTTATTAAACTTCTGATTTTATCAGCATTTGAAGTAACTGTATCTGTGTTATCAAACTTACTAATAGCCCCATCGAATGGCGAAAAAGAGGCTTTTCCATTATTTTTGATTCCAACTACGGTTATGAAGAAATCCTTGCTACTATATTTTTTCTTTAATCGTTCTATAGTATCAATAAACATAGTAATATGCTCTCGTTTGGTGCCCCCTTGAAAATAACTGCTTATATCTTGGTTCCAGTAAAAGTTATTCAACGTCTCTAAATTAGAAATTACTTGTTCATTAATTTCAAGCTCATTTGTATTGTAATAATTTTTATTTCTGGCTCTTTCAATAAATTCACTTTTTTTAATAAGAAATACTAAAGATATATATATTTCTTCTCGAGTTGCCCCTCTTGTAATGTTCCACGACCGTTCATTAAAAAAGACATCAAGAGATTCTAATATCGCACTTTTCCCAACGCCATTATTTCCTATATAAGCTGAATATTTTTCATCAAGATCTTCACTAATAGGTATATAATAGGCCCTATCATAGGACTTATAACCATTGATAAACGTTCCAATAAGCATATACTTTCCTCGCCTATTTCATTATTGCTATAATAACTGTATTAATTCTTCGAAATTTCACAATTTCCTTCTGCTTTAGGATTAAAAAACCTTGACTATCTGCCCAATTAGTCTTTATGGCAGGGTTAGAGAACATCGCACCTATGTGGATTAGGGTGATGTGTTAAAACCTCTACCCTTACTTTGTTCAGTAATCGTATTATAAAATAACGCGAACTCCTAACAATTGATATCTACAAACAGGGAAACTGGGCGGCTCAGATCTGTGAAGACGCAATCATTGGTGTTTCTGGGACCTCGCTTTTCAGTGAGCATGTTCTAAAATATAGTGTTTGAGGATATACAGAAGCAATTTGCGCAAAGTAAAAAGGCAACTCCTTACTGCGTGTAAGTTGTCGCCTTTTTTCAAAACTATTCTTTTCCTTCTTGCGTAACATGCATGTCGTAAATGAGGAGTGCGCCCGCATCGTCTTTAATGCGTCTCAATTTTTGAACAACCGTTTCAAACAGGGACTCTTCCTCTACCTGCTCTTGAAGGAACCATTTTAAAAATGAAGTGGTTGTATACTCTTTTTCACTGTCAGCAATGTCAGACAGGTTGTACAATCTGCTGGTGACCACTTTTTCATGTTCCAGCGCATGTTCGCAGGCGTCCAGTACCGATTCATAGTCGTTCTTTGGATTTTCAAAAGCAGTAATGATCGCCTGTTCGCCGCGATCGAGCAGATATTTGTAAATCTTCATGCCGTGTTCGCGTTCTTCTTCTGCATGCTCCAGGAAGAATTTGGCGAACCCGTTGTAGTCATTGCTTTCGCAATAGGAAGCCATGGCAAGGTAAACATGGGAAGAATAAAATTCAAAATTCATTTGATCGTTCAATGCTTCTACCAACGTCCTTGACATCTTGGTGCTGGCAATATTTTGCAGCTTCGACATGCAAAAACTCCCCCTTTCCATATGTTTCAATCTTAGTGTAACCATTATTGTAGTATTAATGTGGAAAGGAATCAACGTCGCATATTTTTACGATCAAGCAAGCACTTTCCCGGACAGTTGTTCATACAGAAAGACGAATTCATTTCGCATTGCAGACAGTTTGAAAAACTCCTCTTTATTCCGGCAGGCGAGCGATTGATCCAGATTGTACGAGATATGAAAAAGTTTTAGCATGCAATCAAGTTCGCTCATAATCCTTTCATTGCGAATCGCTTCTTCCAGTTCCTGCACAGACATGAATTCTTCCTCGGTGTTGTTGATTTGGATTAAAACAAACCAACCTGCATCGACAATATATTTTTTGCGGTTTGTTACGGTCAAGAGGTCTCCTTGCTTGAGAAAAAGTGTGCGGCACACAAGGTTTTCCTTTTTATAACCGTGACAAAAACATTGAAGATGAATTCCCGCGCGATCGGAAACAATGAAATTCTCCACCGTTCTTCCAACCAGCCTTTTCCCTTGAAATGATCTATGACCACACGCCAATTGCACAAAGGGTCGAGTGAATACTGTCAACGATAATGATAATCTTTATCACGAAAAGAATCAATTCATTTTTGCAGTTGTTATGATTCTTGCAAGGCCGGCTTAAAACGAATGAACTTGACTTGCAAGCTGCCACGGGAACTGCCCGTGCAGGTGAGCATGAAAAATTCAGAGGTTTTGCACTTTGTTTCTCCCGTTTTTCTTCGCCATGTAGAGTGCCTGGTCAGCACGTTTGATCAAGGTTTTGGGCACGTCGTTTGGTTGAAGGGTGGCCACGCCGAAACTGGAGGTTACATGCTTCACATAACGGAATGAATGGCTCTTGATGAGACCGCGAAGTTTTTCTGCAAATTGTGTCGCTTCCAGCAGATTTTGGTTTTTCAGGATGATGATAAATTCCTCTCCTCCCCAGCGGCCAAACAAGCTGTCTGGCGGAACGTAATTTTTCACCAGGGACGCAATCTCCATGAGCACGTGGTCTCCCACATCATGTCCGAATTCATCGTTGATTTGCTTGAAATGATCGATGTCGAAGAGAATAACGGAAAAAACCTGCCTGGAGTTTTGGTGCTGGTTGATTTCCACGTCCAGCCATTCGTCGATGGATCTGCGGTTTCCAATATTGGTTAGCGCGTCACAATAGGCAAGCTTTTTCAGCATGTCTGTTTCCAGGAAGGCAGACAAAACCCTTTGCAGATAAAACAGGACCAAAATGTAGACGAAGGTGCTGATATAGTATTGGGTAAGCGCATCATATGCCCGGGAGTCATGAAAATGTGGGATGCCCATGAGAATCGTGACGCAGAAAATAAAAAAGGAAAAGGCAAGAGCCCGTTTTCTCTCAAGCACCATAAAAATATAAAAATAGTAAATCGTCGACCAGAATACATAAACATTCAGAATCAGAATGCCTTGTTCAAGTTCGGTCGTCAAGGCATAAACGCGAAACAGGTGATAAACGCCAAATACGCCCAACCCCACAATCTCGCAGGTGCGCATCAAACGCTTGGCAAAGATGAGGCACCAGGCGAGTGCAAGGAACAAGCAAACGAACGGAAGGGTCACATCCAAAAAGCGGTCGACATAAGATGAAAACAGCCAATAGGAAGCATTCGTTCCAATCAAGATCGGAAATACAACAAAGTATATTCTGCGTTTGAGTTTTGTATATTTTATCTAAGCATGTTTGACCCATAATACGGAATCCCTCCATATTCCCGCCAATTTCCGTCTCTCTGTCAAGGCATGCTTTCATGGCCAAATGTAATGATTCTGCAGCAGTGTGACTTTTTTACCAAATAAAATAATACTATGGAGCGGCTATTTTGCCTTTTTTCTAAGAAATTAAATAGATTTTGACTGATTGATTTAAATTTATCGTTTGGCAACAGCTTTTAAAGTTTTGCGCAGACGCATTTTCGGCAAGGCAGCCCTTGTGACAGACCGCCATCCGTGACAAGGGCTGTTCTTTTTTATTTCTGGAAAAATAAACTTTATTTGGAAAAACCGTCATGTTATTATCGACTGTAATCTCCCGCTGATTGGGGAGTAAACAGGGGATTTGGATGAGAGGAGGGATTTGTTGATGAAATTGGTCAGAATATTCTTGATTATTTTTTGCATTTTTATGTTTGCACATGAATATTCTTTTGCTCATGCCTTCTCAACCGAAGATTCCCAATTGGATTCAACATTATATGAAACCGTGGATCGCACGTTAGAGGGAGAGTTTCGAATGGAAAGCAAGAAGATGTATTTCCCGAATGGGGATCTCTACAATATTACACGTATTTACTCAAACAGCAGCACTCTCCGGACGAAAGAGATCATGATCGAAATTTTGGGGAAACAAGGTTCTTTTCGCTATATCAAACATCATTCGGTCAAGGAATGGGATACGGTTCCGCTCGAACATACCTTGCCCGAGGGAACCGGTTTCGTGGAAACCGATTTAAAACATTACCTTGTCAGTGCGCCAAGAGTGTACAAACAGGGCGCCTATCACACCTTGGAAGACGTGGGCCAAACCGTTCCGGTCCGAATTGCGGAAACGGAAGATGGCTATTTTCTTCAAATTTCCTTTCCTTTGCGCAAGGACAGATTTGGCGAGATTTGGTATTTGGAATCTTCCCACCCCTTGATGGATTGGTCCAATCAAACCCTGGAAAAAGTGTGGCTTGCCCTGGATATGGATGTGAGCCAAAGATGGAGTTGGGACGGGTTTTATGTCATCACTCCGGCTACCTATTCCCCAAGCGGCAAAAACATTTTTTGGAGAATACCGGATAACTATTTGGCCCGTTCCTTTATTCTCACAGGGGGGAGCCGGGCAGCGGAAGATTTGGGGTGGATGATGTTGCGGACGATCGTTCCGAACCAAAACGCTTTTGGCTTTTGGGAAACTTCTCCGCGCTCTGAATGGCTTTGGAAGGAATATCGCATCCCCCATGGATTTTACGACACCCGGTTTAATACCGATATCGCCTATTTGTTGTTGAAAGGCTATCAAAAATACAATGATGAATTGCTTTATGACAGCAATAAAAAATATGCCGACTTTCTGCTTTCGCATATTGAGAAAAATCATTTTGTCATAAAAGGGAAGGAAAGGGATGGATGGCTTGTGCAGGATTATTCTTCCTCCAATCCAAACGCGAAGCCTACCCACAGTTCATTAAATCATCAATTGCAGGAAATCAATTACTTGCTGGAAATGTATCTGCATACAGAAGACATGGCCTACAGGGATTATGCGGAAAAATTGTTGTACGGCATCAAGAACAGCAAGTCAAAATGGATCATGCCCAATCACAATCTGGAGTATGCCTATTTGCCGAATGGAAAAATGGGTTATGTTGATTACCCGTTTTTAACCTATAATGACCTGTATGAAACGCAAAGATTGCTGAAGAAAATTTACGGCAGCCTGGATCCGGATCTTCAGGAATTGATGGATCACAAAAAGAGATGGATGGATGCCAATCAAATAACGGGGTATAAGAAGTAAAACAGGAAGAAGGCCGTGACAGCCTTCTTCTTGTCCCTCCGACACAAGCAGCCTGTTGCCGATATGGATCAAGCCCTCACCTGACTGCCGGGTGAGGGCTTCCTTGTCAAACGGCAGATTCACTAAAATGTGTAACGGACGAAAAAGGAGGGGATGTGAGGAACGAATCGCGATGAAATAGGCGCATCTCCTGTTTGGAGTTGTGCGAAAAAACGGTTGGCAAACCCGGGTGATCCAGTTTGTATGCTACTTCCCATTATTCGCTTTGCAGGAATTTTTTTCGGACAGGCTGTAAAACAAAAGCCAGTAAAACAACCAGAACGGCAATCACGACGGTTGAATAGAACAATCCTCCATAACCTTCCTGTGCAGCCATCAAGGTAATTTGATCGATACTTGATTGGATGACATCCTTTAACGCCGGGTCTTGAATTTGCGCCAGCAAACGGGCGTAATCTTCTTCCGATGCGGTACCGGCAGCAGGCATGGCGCTGACGATCTGCTGGAATTCCCGCATCGCCGCCGGGCTTAAATCCGCCCTTTCCATCTTCTCCTGCAAAATGTTCCCGAAATCACGTTGAAACAAATCAGGGATTTGATTAAATCCACGCACAATAAATCCAGCGTAAATGGTGGGGGCAATCGTCATTCCGATTTGACGGGCAAGGGACAGCCCGGCCAGCGCTGATCCTTTGTCCTTTTCAAGACGTTCCGTTGCCAAGATGTTTAACGGTGCCCCCAGAAGAATCCCCATCCCGAGCCCTGCGATACAGGAAGCAATGACAAATTGCCATTTTTCATCGATCCACGCGGGAAACAACACAAAGCCAAGCGCTGTGATGAATCCGGATAAGAACACGGCGAGAATGGGCCCTTTTTTATCCACCAGCGCACCGCCAAGGGTGGCGCCGATTCCGGATGCCAACGCCAATGGCGTCATCCAATAACCCGAGTACTCCGCGGCAATTCCCAACACTTGCTCGGTAAAAGAGGGAATATAAATCATTCCGGCAAGCAATGCGCCGGATAACGCCCCAATGAGCAAGGTCAGCAGGTACACGGGGCGGACGAGCAGACGAACGGGCAGGATCGGGTCTCCTTTCCGATTTTCCAACGAGCGGTTATAGACAATCAATCCTGCAAACAGAACGATTCCTGCCAGTAAAAAGCCGTAAACATCGGCGGTCACAAGGCTTTCCCATAAAGAGACGCCTTCAATGTTTGTCAGTCCGTACATAATGCTGAGAACGGCCAGTGACAGCAGCACCGATCCGAATAGATCCGGTTTTCCCGCAACAGCTTCCCGGGTTTCCTGGATTTTGATGAATCCGAAAAGAATCAAGATCGCGGCGATTGGCACATTAATAAGGAATAAAAAGTGCCAATTGCCGGTTACATCCAAAATCATGCTGCCGAGGTTTGGACCTAAAATAGCGCCAATTCCGTTCATGGCCCCCAGCATGCCAAGCGCTTTCCCCTGCTTTTCAACCGGGAAGGTGCTCAACACATGGGAGCTGCCGATGATGAAGATGCCTCCGCCGCCCATGGCCTGGATGAAGCGGGCCGCCAAATAAAAGGCAAAATTCGGACTGAGCGCGACCAGCAGGGAACCCAGTCCAAACAACGCAACTTCCACGATAAACAGTCTTTTTCGGCCGTATCGATCGGAAACTTTCCCGATAATCGGGATGCTGATGGCCAAGCCCAGCGTGTAAATCGTTACCCCCCAGGCCCCCCAGTTGGCCGAAACGCCGAATGAGCTGTTGATCGTTGTCAGCGCCGCACTGATAATCCCGTTGTCCAAAGCTGCCATTAAGACACCGATACAAAACAAGGTTAAGGCCCATGTTGCACTCGACGAATGATTGCCCATTCCTGCATCTCCTTTTGCCGCTGCATGTCTGTTCGAACTGAAGCTTTCCTTATCTTTTCATATCATTCATATCATGAGCTTCTCCGCCCAAAATTATTGATCTTAACACTTTGCGCCTGTTTCAGAAATCCGCCTGAAACAGCAAAAAGCCAACCGCATGGGTTGACTATTAAAAGGATGGAGATTGCATCAGCGTGAGGATCTGCATGGGAGTGAACAGGCTGAATTGCTTGAAGTCCTTGATGAGGTGCGACTGATCGTAGTAACCGTGCTCGCTGGCAATGCATCCGGCGTAAGCGGATTGGTTCATCATGGCAGTGAGCGTATGCTGAAAGCGGGTAATTCGGCTGTATTGCTTGGGGGATAGGCCGAGCGTCTCCACAAATTTTTTGCGAATGTAGCGTGCGGAGAACCCGATGTCGGCTGCCAGCTGCTCGATGGAGAGATTTCCCTTTGTATGGTAGATTTGCTGCAGACAGTATGCCAGCATTTCCGACTGCTGCTGATGGGACAAAAGTTTGGGCAGAAAATACCGTTCAAAGTGGGCAATTCTCTGCTCGAAAGAGGTCTTTTCCGCAATGTCATCGCACAAGTGGCTGACACCGCGCACCACGTCGGTCAGGAAAAGCTGCCTGTCGACCAAATCGCGAAACGGAGCGGGAGCCAACTGCAGGCTTTGCAGCGGAGTGAGACGAACGCCGAAGTACGTTGCCCCCGGATGAAACGGAATCTGTTGACCGCGCAGAATCGTGCCGCAAATCAGAGAGTGGGGACGGTGCCGATCGCAACAGATGAGCACGTCCAGGCAGCCGTCCGGCACGACCCGGATCACGTCGACGGCTGAGCTCATGACATACTGGTAGTAGAGAATGGTCTGGCCCTGGTACGGTACGAGCCTTTCCTGATAGCTGCTGGTTTCCAGCCGGAAGCCGTATTGGACGGGAGGGAGATTGGCGGCAACTTCAATACGGTTCATTTCGATAACCACCTTTACCATGTCATCGTAAGGAGGCAGCGCATTCTGCTTTGGCAACACTCTCTTCTTACTAGTATGGAACAAAAGCAAAAAAACTGATAGTTCCGAATTTTACAATACATCCCCTGGGTTGGCCCTTAAAATAGTGTCAAAAGTGTGACAAATTCTGTCAAAGCGAGGGGAACTTTCATGCAGCGAATGCAAATCAAGGGAACATGGCCCAAAAGGCTTGCCGTGACCACGCTGGCATTGGGAACGGCGCTGTCGGTCGCCTTTTCGCCGGCCGTGCCGCTTGCCATGAAGGCGAGTGCGCACGGAGGAGAGCCGGAATATTATCCGCTGAGACCGCTGATTGAGGAATTCGGCGGAACGGTTGTTTGGGACAGCAGCACCCAGACCGCGCAGATCAAGCGGGACAATACCGTTGTCACGCTGAAACCCAATCAGGCGGTAGCGCTGGTCGACGGCAAAGAGGTCAAGCTGGAGGCGCCGGTGGTCATTCGGAACGGAACGCTCTACGTCGAGCACCACTTCATCAACGATGTCTTTCAATCGCAGCTGGCTCAGACCGTTATGGTGCACGATTATGACCATCCCCTCAATCCGCTGACGGCAGAGGAAATCGAGACAGCGGTCAGTGTGATCAAGGGGTCTGACTCTTACAAAGACAACATCCGTTTCACGCAGGTTTCGCTGAAAAACCCCGACAAGGCAAAGGTATGGGAGCATGTGCTCGGGAAGAAACAGACCTTTGCGCGAATCGCGGAAGTGGTCTTGTTGGACGGAAAGCAGGTAATCGAGGCAGAGGTGGATCTGGCAGCGAAGAAGCTGCTCTCCTGGAAGAAAATCGAGGGTGTGCATGGCATGGTTATTCTCGATGACTTCCAGACCGTCCAGACAGCGATTGAGGAAAGCAAGGAGTATGCGGAGGCACTGAAAAAACGGGGAATTGACGACGTGACAAAGGTGGTGGCCACGCCGCTGACAGTCGGCTACTTCAACGGGGAAGACGGCTTGCAGCAGGATCTGCGGCTGCTGAAGGTCGTCTCGTATCTGGATGTGGGGGACGGAAACTACTGGGCGCATCCGATCGAAAACCTGGTCGCGATTGTCGACCTGGAGCAAAAGAAAGTGATCAAGATCGAGGATGAGGGCGTCATTCCCGTGCCGCTCAAACCGACCCCGTATGACGGAAGAAACAGGGCGGTGAAGCAGAACGTGAAGCCGCTGGTCATCTCCGAACCGGAGGGAAAAAACTACTCCGTGCAAGGAAACATCATCCACTGGGGCAACTGGGAATTCCACCTGCGTCTCGACCCGCGTGTAGGGCCCGTGTTCTCCACGATGACGTTCAAGGACAACGGGGTCAAACGGAAAATCATGTACGAAGGTTCGCTTGGCGGCATGATCGTCCCGTACGGAGACCCGGATGTGGGTTGGTACTTCAAGGCGTACCTCGATTCGGGCGACTACGGGATGGGCGTTCTGACATCTCCCTTGGAAAAGGGAACCGACGTGCCGGTTAACGCGCTGATGCTGGATGCGATCATTGCCGACAACGACGGCAATCCGACGACGATTCCAAACGCCATGGCGATCTTTGAGCAGTACGCAGGGCCAGAGTTCAAGCACCAGGAGATGGGCCAGGACAATGTAAGCCGGGAGCGCCGGGAGCTGGTCATTCGCTGGATCAGCACGGTGGGCAACTACGACTACATTTTCGACTGGGTCTTCTCGCCCAACGGAACGATACGCATTGATGTCGGCGCCACAGGCATTGAAGCCGTAAAAGGGGTCAGATCGGCGACGATGCATGATCCCACGGCTGAGGAAGATACCCGTTACGGCACGCTGATCGACCACCACATTGTCGGAACGACCCACCAGCACATTTACAACTTCCGCCTCGATCTGGACGTGGACGGCGAGAAGAATGTGCTGACCGAGATCAATCCGAAGGTAGAGAAAAATACGGCGGGCGGACCGCGCCGAAGCGTCATGGTGACGGAGCAGAAGACGGTTACGACCGAGAAGGAGGCAATCCAGAACTTCGATCCGTCGACCATTCGCCTGATTACCAATCCGAACAAGGAAAACAAAGTCGGCAATCCGGTTTCCTATCAAATCATTCCATACGCGGGGGGAACGCATCCGATTGCGAAGGGAGCCCTGTTCAGCGAAGACGAGTACCTGTACAACCGCGTGAACTTTATGGACAAACAGATCTGGGTGACCAAGTACGTACCGGAAGAACGCTTCCCTGAGGGCAAATATCCGAACCGGGCCGCGACTGACACAGGGTTGAAGGCGTACACGGCCAACAACGATTCCATCGACAACACCGATATCGTCGTCTGGATTACGACAGGCACGACCCACGTCGCGCGTGCGGAGGAATGGCCGATCATGCCGACGGAGTGGGTGCACGCATTGCTGAAGCCGTGGAACTTCTTTGACCAGACGCCTACCCTCGATTTGCCGGAAAACAAGTAATCCCGCGGCAATGGGAAGGACGATTGGACAGGCGGCGGACAGATAAAGGAACGGGGGAGAATGCGATGACAAAGAATTACCAGTTGTTCATAGGCGGAAAATGGGTAAATGCATTGTCGGGCAAGACGTTTGAATCGCTGAATCCAGCGACCGGTGAAGTCAACGGAGTGGTGGCGGAAGCGGGGGCAGAGGACGTCGATCTGGCGGTCAAGGCCGCTCGCAAGGCTTTCCAATCGGGGCCGTGGGCAGAGATGTCCCCTTCCGACCGCGGCAGGCTGTTGTATCGCGCCGCGCAATTGATGTGGGAGAAGCTCGACTATCTTGCGGAAGTGGAGTCGAGCGACAACGGTTTGCCGATCAACGAAACGCAGTACATCGCCATGCCTGCCACCATTGATGTGCTGGAATTTTACGCGGGACTGGCGAACAAGGTACAGGGGGAAACGCTGGCTTCCCCCGGGACCCGCTTCAACTACACGCTGCGGGAACCGGTCGGGGTGGTCGGGGCCATCGTGCCGTGGAATTTTCCGCTGATGCTGACGATGTGGAAACTGGCTCCCGCTCTGGCAGCAGGAAATACCATCGTCATCAAGCCTTCGGAGCTGACCCCCATCAGTGTGCTGGAACTGGCGAAGCTCTTTCAGGAGGCAGGCGTACCGGACGGCGTCATCAACGTCGTGCCGGGATACGGGGCCGTCGCCGGAAACGCGCTGGCTTCGCATCCGGACGTGGACAAGATTGCGTTTACCGGCTCTACCGCGACCGGCAGGCTGATCATGCAGGCGGCGAGCAAGCATCTCAAACCGGTCTCGCTGGAGTTGGGAGGCAAGTCGCCGAACATCGTCTTTGCCGACGCCGAACTGGAAGACGCCGTAAACGGTGCGCTTTTCGGCATCTACTTTGCCCAGGGACAAGTGTGCGCTGCCGGTTCCCGTCTGTTCGTGCAGGACAGCATCTACGACAAGTTCCTGGATGCCTTCAGCAGGAAAGCGCAAAGCATTCGGGTAGGAAATCCGCTGGATCCGGCAACGCAAATGGGGCCGCAGGTGTCACTGGGGCAGCTGGAAAGGATCGAGCACTATGTGCGGAAGGGAGTGGAGGAAGGAGCCAGGCTCGTTCTCGGCGGCAAGCGGAATCCCCAGGCCGGAACCGGGTATTTCTTCTCCCCCACGATCTTTACCGATGTCACCAATACGATGACCATTGCGCGTGAGGAAATTTTCGGGCCTGTCATCTCCGTCATCCGCTTCAAGGACGAGGAGGAGGCGCTCCGCCTGGCTAATGACACGACATACGGCCTGGCATCGGGCGTCTGGACCAACGATCTGAAGCGGGCACACCGCATGGCCCGCGGCCTGCAGGCGGGAACCGTCTACATCAATACGTACAGCATGCTCGACAGCACGACCCCGTTTGGAGGCATCAAACAAAGCGGATTTGGCCGCGAACTGGGCATACATGCGATGGAACTGTACACCCATACCAAGAGCGTCTGGGTCGACCTGGGCAAGCAGGGGTTGAACTGGTACGGGTTGTAAAACAAACAACGGGGAGAAAAAGCAGAAGAAAATCGGAAAAATCCACCTTGCGGGGTGGATTTTTCTTGTTTATCTGTAATATCCGTAATATCCCCAGTTCTGTTGATATTGGGGCATCTGCGGATGATGGGGGTATGGGTATGGTTGTTGCCAGGAAGGCTGTTGATTGGGTTGACTTGCATATGGCTGAACGGTTTGGCAGTTCACGGAGGGGCCGATAAAGAGTGAAGGTTGGACCGGTTCAATGACTGACTTCCATTGTTCTTCATCAAGACAGTAGGTGTGTGCCATAATATTGGCGGGAGTAAATTTCAAAATGTCTGAACCCAAAATCACGTCTGGCGTTGAGGCATTAAAGATGGCCAGCAGATGCGTATTGTCCGCAGTCGCGACTTCATAATGCCACCAGCCCTGCGGGACGTTCGCCACTTGGCCGGGCGTAATGGCGTAACTTTGAATTTGCTTGGTATAGGGGTTCAGCATGGAAACCGTTGCCGCACCGGAAATGCAGTAGATCAGCTCGGCAGCATTCTGGTGGTAATGCGGTTCGATCACATTGTTGGCACTCAGGAAAATGTCCAAAAGCGAGACGTTGTCCAGTGTGTTTAACTGACTTGCTCCCAATATGTTGATGTAATTGTTGCGATCCTTTACAACAAAGGGACTGGAATTTATATCAAAAGCGTATTGCGTGAAGGGAGATGTGTAATCGACATTTACAGTCATGCGTTTTCTTTCCCTCATTTCCTCAACATTTGTCACGTATAGGCAATGTATGTGCGCAAGGCATGTTCGGTGTTATGGTTGTGAATGGGCCTCGCGTTTTTTCGGCCGGTTCCGTTCCCTGCCGGAGAAGGCGGGTCATGGTTGTATATTGGGATTGGAAGAGGCAACCAATCGTGAGCCATTTGAGCCATTGGGGAGGGGTTATGGATGTATCTGGTCACTTCGCAGGAGATGCAGACAGTAGACCGGTATACGATAGATACAATCGGCATTCCGTCGCTGGTTTTGATGGAAAACGCCGGACGGACGATTGCAGAGGAAGCGGCTGGTTTGCTCGAGGGGAACAGGGGAAAATGGGCCATCCTTGTCGGCAAAGGCAACAACGGCGGAGATGGGCTGGTCTGCGCCCGGCATCTGATCGAGCTCGGTCACGACGCGGAAATCATATATGCCGTCCCGCCCGAGAAGCTGGTTGGAGAGGCGGCGGTGCAACGGGAAATCATCGCGCGACTGGGCTTGCGAGCGGTGACGTATGTGCCGGGCGCCGTCAATTGGCGAGCGTATGACGGGATCGTGGATGCGCTCCTGGGGACCGGCTCGTCAGGCGCTCCCCGCGAACCGTATGCTTCGCTCATCCGGGAAGCGAACGCGAGCGGTTTGCCGATTGTCGCGGCCGATATACCCAGCGGTTTGAATGCGGACACAGGGGAAGTGGCCGATCCTTGCATCCGGGCGACAGTGACGGTGGCGCTCGCCATGATGAAGCGGGGACTTTTGCTTTACCCCGGAGCGGATGCGGCGGGGAGAGTGGTCGTGCGCGCCATCGGCATACCGGAAAAGGCGGCGGCGAGGCTGGGCGTGAATACGTTTGTGCTGAACGAACGAACGCTGAAGGAAGTGCTGGGGGCAGAGGTGCCTGTGCGCCGCGCCGCTGACACGCACAAAGGCACTTACGGCCACGTGCTGGTGGCTGCCGGGTCGCGCAACATGAGCGGAGCCGGTCTGCTCGCAGCGAAGGCCGCCCTGCGTGCCGGTTGCGGGCTTGTCACCTGGGCGTTGCCGGAGTCGCTGGTGTTGCCGCTTGTCGGCCGGCTGCCGGAAGCGATGCTGTACGGCATGCCGGACGCAGGCCGCGGCGACTGGAGCGCCACTGCGCCAGAGGAGTTGGCCGCACTGGCCGGGAACAAGAAGGCGCTGGTGATCGGTCCTGGTCTGGGCCGCTGGGAAGGCGATGGCGCGTGGCTGCGCCGCGTTTGGGAAGCGACAGACGGCGTGCCGCTCGTCGTCGACGCCGACGCGCTGAACATGATCGCTTCCGCCGGCCGGGACGGGGAAGAAGCGCTCGCGGCCTGGCCCCGCCGTTCCGCGCCCGTCGTGCTCACCCCGCACCCGGGGGAGATGGCGCGGCTTGCCGGACTGTCCGTATCCGAGGTGCAGCGGGACCGCATCGGCCTGGCCCGGAGCTTTGCAGAGCGTCACGGCGTCACGTTGGTGCTGAAAGGGGCACGTACCGTCGTCGCGGCAGCGGATGGCAGGGTCTATGTGAATACGACCGGCAACCCTGGCATGGCCACGGGCGGTTCGGGCGATGTCCTCGCCGGTGTGATCGGCAGTTTGCTCGCGCAGGGACTGAGTGCCGTACAGGCCGCCGCTGCCGGCGTGTACATGCACGGTGCCGCGGGGGACAGGGCGGCCGCGGCGAGAGCTTCCGTCGCATCACTGCTTGCCGGGGATATTATCGAATCTCTGTAATGGCGTTGATGCGGCGTTGCTGTTACTCCCCTGTGTTATAACAAATACGGGAAGCATTTTCGCAACTGAAGAAGTGCGTTATTTCTGAAAATGGCCAAGCGAGGCGCACTTCGTGGTAATATAGAGTTATTCATATAGATTTATAGTTTGTAAAGGCGCGTCACGCAAGAAGAAACGAAGAGAATGCGAGTCTTGAAAAATTGAGTTTTGGCTGGCACGGCCTAGAAACCTGTGGATGAAACTTTTACTTTTTTCCATCCAGAAGCTTTTCTCTATTTTTATCTTTGAAAGTTTGCTAAACTACAAGTAGGTTATGCTTTTTGCAGAAAAGGTGCGCTGATGTCGCTCCTCGGCTTGTCATGCCCAAGCCGAGAGCGCTTGCATCTTTCTGAAAATATTTATAATAGAAGGATGTTAAACATGAGCAACGGGGAAATGAAAGGGAATACTGATGTAATCTTGATCGGTGCCGGGATCATGAGTGCTACCTTGGGGACGCTTTTAAAAGAATTGGTTCCGGACTGGAACATTACCGTGTTTGAAAAGCTGGAGAAAGCAGGAGAGGAAAGCTCGAACGAGTGGAACAACGCGGGAACAGGGCACTCTGCTTTGTGCGAACTGAACTACACGGTCGAGAAGAAGGATGGTTCGATTGATATCAAAAAAGCCATCAACATTAACGAACAATTCCAGGTTTCCAGACAGTTCTGGTCGTACCTGGTAAACCGCGACCGAATCCGCAATCCTCAGGACTTTATCCGGCCACTGCCTCATTTGAGTTACGTCAATGGGGAAAAGAATGTTCAGTTCTTGAAGAAGCGTTTTGAAGCCCTGTCCGGCAATCCATTGTTTGAGGGAATGGAGTTTTCCGATGACCCGGAAAAACTGCGTGAATGGGTTCCGCTGATGATGAAAGACCGGAAGATCGAGGAACCGATTGCAGCAACCCGAATCGATTCGGGTACCGATGTCAATTTTGGCGCGTTGACCCGCATGTTGTTTGACCACTTGCAAAAGCAAGGCGTCAAGGTTCACTACAAGCATCTTGTAAAAGACATCAAACGTGCCGGCAATGGACGCTGGGAATTGAAAGTGACCAATTTGGCCAACGGGGACACCCAGGTCCAAACTGCAGATTTCGTCTTTATCGGTGCGGGGGGCGGAAGCCTGCCGTTGCTGCAAAAAACCGGAATTCCGGAAAGCAGGCATATTGGCGGATTCCCGGTTAGTGGGCTGTTCCTGGTATGCAAAAATCCGGAGATCGTCGAGCAACATCATGCCAAAGTATACGGCAAGGCCGCAGTGGGTGCGCCGCCCATGTCAGTTCCCCACCTTGATACACGGTACATCGACAACAAGAAATCGTTGTTGTTTGGACCGTTTGCCGGTTTCTCGCCGAAATTCCTGAAAACCGGTTCCAACTTCGATTTGTTCGGGTCGATCCGGCCGAACAATGTGATCACAATGTTGGCGGCAGGGGTGAAAAACCTCGAGCTGACCAAATACCTGATTCAGCAGTTGATGCTGTCCAAGGAAGAGCGCATCGAGGAATTGCGGAAATTCGTTCCGACTGCCAAGAGCGAGGATTGGGACATCGTGGTAGCCGGACAGCGTGTACAGGTAATCAAGGACACGGAAACCGGCGGGAGAGGCACGCTCCAGTTTGGTACGGAAGTGATCAATGCCGCTGACGGTTCGGTCGCTGCCTTGCTTGGCGCATCTCCAGGCGCCTCCACCGCTGTTCACGTCATGCTGGAAGTGCTGAAAAGATGTTTCCCGCAACATATGAAGGAATGGGAGCCGAAGATCAAGGAAATGATTCCTTCCTACGGCGAATCCCTTGCGAAAAATCCGGAACTGTTCCGCAAACTTCATGCCGAGACAGCGGAAACGCTTGGTCTGAGCGACAAAGTGGCTGTCATGAGCTGATTCTTGAAAGGTTTTGAGGTTCGTGAATCTTTCCTGTGAAAAGAGAGGAACGGGCCATACAGGGAGCCTTCAATCTGTGTACGGCAGATTGTGGGCTCCTCTTTCATTTCCCGTGCATCCTGACGAGACAAAGGGATCTGCCAGAAGGATGTCCAGAAAATGTATGGAATACATTTTTATTCCATAATTCACGAGGAGGTTGTATGAAATGCAGAAACGAACAGAGGGCAAAGTTCTGATCGCCAGTCTCGTCGGGAGTTCGATTGAATGGTTTGACTACTTCCTCTACGGAACGGTCGCTGCACTGGTATTCAATGAACTTTTCTTTCATAATGAAGATCCGACTGTTGGCTTGCTGCTGGCCTACGCCTCCTTTGCATTGTCGTTCTTCATTCGTCCTCTCGGCGGCGTGATTTTCAGCCATATTGGCGACAGGATCGGCAGGAAAAAGACGCTTGTACTGACCTTGTCTCTCATGGGCGGTTCCACCGTTCTGATGGGACTTTTGCCTACCTATGCTTCCATTGGAGTGGCGGCACCGGTGTTGTTGATCGTGTTGCGCCTGATCCAGGGAATCGGGCTTGGCGGCGAATGGGGCGGCGCGCTGTTGCTGGCGGTTGAATATGCCCCCAGGGAAAGGCGGGGATTGTTCGGCAGCATTCCCCAAATGGGCGTGACGATTGGGATGCTGTTGGGAACGCTGGCCATGTCCATCATGTCGCTGCTTCCGGATGAACAATTCATGAGTTGGGGATGGCGAGTGCCTTTCATTTTGAGCGTATTTTTGGTGATTTTCGGATTGTGGATCCGGAAGGGAGTCGACGAGACACCTTCGTTCAAAAAGGCGCTGGAGAAAGGCCATATCGCCAAAGTCCCCTTTTTGGTCACGATGAAGACGCACTGGAAGGAAGTGCTGATTGCCATAGGCGCAAAAGTGGTGGAAACGGCGCCCTTCTACATTTTTGGGACATTTATCGTTTCGTACGCCACGACGCAGCTCGGCTTTTCCCGCACGGCTGCCTTGAATGCGGTAACCATCGCCACGATTGTAACCACCATTCTGATTCCGATCATGGGCAGACTGTCTGATAAATGGGGCCGAAAAAAACTGTATGTAGGCGGAACGATCGGCATGATCCTGTACGCTTTCCCTTATTTCTGGCTGCTCCAGCAAGACTCCGTCTTTTTCCTGATCCTCGCAACGGTTCTTGGATTGGGTGTGATTTGGGCGCCCATTACCGCTGTGCTCGGGACCATGTTTTCGGAAATCTTTCAATCGAATATCCGCTACACAGGGATTTCGCTCGGTTATCAGATCGGCGCAGCCGCAGCAGGCGGAACGGCTCCGCTTGTGGCAACCGCACTGTTGCGTGCCTATGACAATTCGTACGTTCCCGTCGCGTTGTACATTATCCTGACGTCGGTGATCTCCCTGATCGCGGTGGCTGCCGTGCGTGACCGGAAAAATGAGGAACTGGACCAGGACAGCATCTTCAAGGACGGCAAAAAGTGACGCTGTAGTCAGAGGGAGAAACGCGATTTCCAGATTCGGGCAAGCTGATCATGGCTGCCCGATTTTTGCTGCTGTCGGACTTTTCCCAAGATGGATAGGCGCTTTTACGGTATTTCATGCAGCATGTGCGGATCCCGCAAAGGGGTTGACGGCTCAATTTTTGCATAACGGTTATTCATTTTTTGGTTAGAATGAAAGGAGGCAATTGGTTGGAAAGGGTGTCACAGATGAGCAAAACACTAGTATTGGCCGAAAAACCTTCTGTCGGGCGGGACATCGCCCGGGTCTTGAATTGCCAGAAAAAAGGAAACGGATATCTGGAAGGAGAACGTTATATCGTAACCTGGGCGTTGGGACACCTCGTCACGTTGGCTGAGCCCGAGGCGTACGGTCAGCAATACCAGTCATGGCGGCTGGAAGATTTGCCGATCATGCCGTCTCCCTTGCGGCTGGAAGTGATCAAGGAAAGCAGCCGGCAATTTCATGCCGTCAAACAGCAGATCAAGCGGAAAGACGTAAAGGATATCGTGATTGCAACCGATGCGGGACGGGAAGGGGAACTGGTCGCCCGCTGGATTCTGGAAATGGCGCAGGTGAAGAAACCGATCAAGCGCCTCTGGATTTCTTCCGTGACCGACAAGGCGATCCGGGAAGGTTTTCAGCATCTGAAGGACGGCAAAGCTTACGAAAATCTGTACGCTTCTGCCGCTGCCAGGGCGGAGGCGGACTGGCTGGTCGGGATTAATGCGACGCGGGCGCTTACCTGCAAATTCAACGCGCAATTGTCTTGCGGCCGCGTGCAGACGCCCACCCTGGCGATTGTGGCCAAACGGGAAGAAGAGATTCGCCAGTTTACGCCCAGACCCTATTACGGCTTGACCGCGACAACGGAAGGGCAGATTCAGTTTCAATGGCAGGATCAGCAGACGAAGGATTTCAAAACCTTTTCCCGGGAGAAGGCGGACCGGCTGCTGGAGTCGCTGAAGCGGGAAAAAACCTTGGAAGTGATCGAGGTCAAAAAAACACAAAAGAAAACCTATGCGCCCCAGTTGTACGATCTCACGGAACTGCAGCGGGAGGCAAACCGGTTGTTTGGCTATTCGGCCAAAGAGACGCTCTCCATCCTGCAGAATCTGTACGAGCACCACAAGGTCGTGACGTATCCGCGGACCGATTCGCGCTACCTTTCGTCCGACATCGTGGAGACGCTGCCGGAGCGGATCAGGGCGGTCCAGGTGAAACCGTACGCGCCCTTCGCCGCGAAACTGCTTCGTTCTTCGCTCCGGGTGAACAACTCTTTTGTCGACGACAGCAAAGTGTCCGACCACCATGCGATCATCCCGACGGAACAATCGGTGTTTCTCGGCAACCTGAGCGACAGGGAACGAAAGATTTTTGACCTCGTGGTGAAACGGTTCCTGGCCGTTCTGTTTCCTCCCTTTGAATACGAGCAAACGACGATCCGGGCGAAAGCGGGGGGCGAGCTGTTCGTTGCCAGGGGAAAAACGGTTCTTTCCTCCGGCTGGAAAGAAGTGTACGACCATGACGTGGAGGAAGAGGAAGGCGACCTGGCGGAGCAGTCCTTGCCGAAGATTGCCAAGGGAGAGCGGCTGCGGATCGCCAACATTGCGCAGACCCGAGGCGAAACCAAGCCGCCGGAGCCGTTTACCGAGGCGACCTTGCTGTCCGCGATGGAAAACCCGGCCAAATACATGGCCAACGAGAGCAAGGAACTGATTAAGACCATCGGGGAAACCGGCGGGCTTGGCACCGTCGCCACCCGTGCCGACATCATTGAAAAGCTGTTCAACACCTTTTTGCTGGAGAAGCGGGGCAAGCACATTTACCTGACAGGCAAAGGGAAGCAATTGCTGGAGCTGGTTCCCGACGAACTCAAGTCCCCCACGCTGACCGCGCAGTGGGAGCAGAAGCTCGGCGCGATCGCAAAGGGCAGCCTGAACAAACAGGCGTTTCTCGAGGAAATCAGAGCCTACGCGAGGGCGGTCGTCCGGGAGATCAAAAACAGCGAAAAGAAGTTTCGGCATGACAACCTGACCCGCACCAAATGTCCGGAATGCGGCAAGTTTCTGCTGGAGGTCAACGGGAAGCGGGGCAGGATGCTGGTCTGTCAAGATCGGGAATGCGGGTACAGAAAAATCGTAGCGCGGCTGACGAACGCCCGTTGCCCCAAATGTCACAAAAGGATGGAACTGCGGGGAGAAGGAGAGGGCCAAACCTTTGTTTGCGCCTGCGGCTACAAGGAAAAACTGTCCGCATTCCAGGAAAGGCGGAGCAAGGAAAAGAACAGCCAGCTTTCCAGAAGGGAAATTAGCCGTTATTTGAAAGAACAGGAGAAGGAGGCGGCAAAGGGAATCAACACCGCGTTGAAAGATGCGCTGGCAAATTTCAAGTTTGAGTAGGTGACAAGCTTCCCTGATGAATCCGGAAGCGCATGCATGTACCCGAGCGATGAGAAAGGATGAATGACATGTCGATTGAAAGCGTAAGAGCCCACTTCAGACAGTGGAACCGCGAAGCGGACATCATGGAGTTTGAAACTTCCAGCGCAACCGTGGAGCAGGCCGCCGCGACGATCGGCGTCAGCCCGGCCCGGATCGCCAAGACGCTCTCCTTTCGGGGAGAAGACGATCAGCCGCTGTTGATCGTCACTGCCGGCGATGCGAAGATCGACAACAAAAAGTTTCGCCACACGTTTGGCTTCAAGGCGCGCATGCTTTCGCCCGAGGAAGTGCTGGAACAGACCGGACACGTCATTGGCGGCGTTTGCCCCTTTGGCTTGAAAAAGGAAATGGATGTCTATCTGGATGTTTCCATGAAACGGTTTGAAACGCTTTTTCCCGCCTGCGGAAGCACCAATTCCGCCATTGAGCTGACGTGCGAGGAAATTTCCCGCTACTCGTCGGCGAAAGGTTGGGTGGACGTCTGCAAAGGGTGGCAGGATGAAGCCTCCGAGGCGGCGGAAGCAGCGGCGAAAGAGGCGCTGTAAAACCAGGAAGCTCTATGACCAAGGCGGTTGACGGATAAAGAATCCCTCCACACCCGACAAGTTTTTGCCTGTCGAATGAGGAGGGATTTTGTCAAAGTGAAAGGCTGTTTTTTTGCAGCAGGCGGCCGGTAAACGGACGGGATACCAGTACGGCAGCGGAGTAGACCAGGTAAAAAAGCTTGCCGCTTCAACCAGGTTGATTTCCTTTGCGCAGCAATTGATAAATGACAGCACACTGGAGTATAAGAAGGAAACAACCAGAATCCGGCGAAACAAAAAAATCCTTCCTTGCGCCTTGCATGGCACAGGAAGGATTTTTCGTTTGAATTACAATTGTCCCGGTTCCGGAATCCGTTCGCTGATGCTGCGGCCGATGGCGATGGAAGCGGTCGCGGCTGGCGACGGCGCATTCAGAATATGGGTGGAGCGCGCATTGGTCACGATGAGGAAGTCGTCCACCAGCTTGCCATCCTTGGTGATCGCCTGCGCGCGCACGCCGTTTTCCGACTTGACCAGGTCTTCCTCCCGCACTTCCGGAATCAGCCGCTGCAAACTTTGCACAAATACTTTTTTGCTCAGCGAGCGGACAATTTCTTTCAAGCCTTCGCCCATATTCGGGAAGGCCATTTTCCAAAAGGCCGGATAGGTCAGAACTTCGGCCAGATCCTTCAGATTGAAATCGGACTTGCGGTATCCTTCCCGCTTGAAACTCAGGACGGCATTGGGACCGGCGTGAACATGTCCGTCGATCATGCGGGTAAAGTGAACCCCCAGGAAGGGAAATTTCGGGTTGGGAACCGGATAAATGAGATTTTTCACCAAATAATGTTTCTCCGGTTTCAGTTCATAGTATTCTCCGCGGAAAGGCACGATTTTCATATTGGTTTTCAGCCCCTGGGAAGCGGCAATCCGGTCGCAGTGCAGCCCGCCGCAGTTGATCAGATAGCGGGTTTCAATCGTTTTGTTCTCGCATTCGACCAGAAGGCTGGAGCTTTTTTCTGCAATCGTTTTCACCTTCGTATTCAGAAGGATGTCGCCGCCCTTTTCTTGGATCTCTTTGGCCAGCGCCTCCGCCACCCGCTTGTAATTGACGATTCCCGCCGCCTTGACGTGGATCGCTTTCAAACCGGCGGCATGCGGCTCAATGGCCTTCAGTTCATCGGCATCAATCAGGGAAAGGTCCAGTTCATTCTGCAACCCGCGCTTGTACAAGTTTTCCAGCAGGGGAAGCTCTTCCGGTTCCGTGGCGACAATCACTTTGCCGCACATTTCATAGGGGATTTCATGCTTGTCGCAGAAAGCGCGCAGCAGGTTGCCGCCTTCCTTGGAAAACCGCGCTTTTAAACTGCCGGGTTTATAGTAAATGCCGGAATGGATCACCCCGCTGTTGTGACCGGTTTGGTGAAAGGCAAGCGAGCTTTCTTTTTCGACAACGGCCAGTTTTGCCTGCGGGTATTTTTGCATCAGGTTATAGCCGGTGGAGAGTCCGACAATTCCGCCTCCGACGATAACGTAGTCGTACATAGAGATCACCTTTCTTTTTAGGAGGTTCATTAAATAAGAGCGCACAAATTTGTAATACAATTATAATATAAATGTAATACAAATCAATTCAAAATGACTTTATTCAGCAATTTTTGCGATAATATAGACAAAATAAAAATCGTGTTGTATTCTTAAAACACAGAGAAACAGCTGTTTTTATAAAGGATTTTGGAAAAAAGTGGATGGTTTTTCGGTTGCTTTCAAGGAGGGTTGTTGTTATTTTGTAGTACAAGTTTAGAGCATAATTTCTAGATTTATATAACAAATTATATGACAAGTTTTTAAGAATCTCCTCTGCATTCATGTCAGACGTTGAGGCAAAGGAGGGGCGTTGCGCATCGATGGAAATAACGCTCTTGTTTCAAGGGTTTCCGGGAAGATCGAGCCGCGGGTTTCTGGGATGGAGCAGTTGCGTGCTGATCCGCCAGGAGGGAAAACGGCCGATTTTGTTTGATACCCTGGGATTTAATGAACGGTTTACGCTTTTGGACCGGTTGCAGAAGCTGGGAGTGCGTCCCGAAGATATTGGGACCGTTCTGTTAAGCCACTTTCACTTTGACCATGCTGTCAACTATCCGCTTTTTCCAAACGCGACATTCTATCTGCACGAAGAAGAAGTTAGACACGTAGAGGAAAACGGTTCCAAAGACCTGGCTGTTCCGGCCGAGATGTTTCCGGCCCTGCGGGATTCCGGCAGGCTGGAAATTTTGAAGGGAGCGTCGGGAGTCGTGGAAGGACTAGAGTGGTTGCATACGCCGGGACATACACCGGGGTTGTATTCCGTTCTGGCCGATTATCAGGGGAAAAAATGGTGCCTCGCCTCCGACACTGTCAAAAACATTGAGGAATTGAGAACCGGCGAAGCATCGATGACCTGGGATGATGAGAAGAGCAGGGAAAGCATTCGCAAGATCAGACAGATCGCCGACGTGGTGGTTCCCGGACACGACCGTTTGCTGGAAATCACGAGAAGAGGACAAGCTATAGATGTTCGGGCCGTCAATGAAAGCGCTTTAGAAATCATTGTTCCATGGTTGGATAAGCCGTTTGCCATCAAGGTTTGAAGAGGGTGAGAAGATGGATTTGTTGAAAGGTGCCATTGATATTCACGTGCATTCCAGCCCGAGCATCTTCCCCCGTTCGGTGGACGATCTGGAATTGGCGGAACAGGCGAAACAGGCCGGCATGCGAGCCATTGTGCTGAAGGCGCACGAGGAGTCCACTGTTTCCCGCGCCATCCTGGTCAGCAAAGTGGTCAAAGGCATTGAAGTATACGGTTCGCTGGTGCTGAATGAATACGTGGGCGGACTTAACCCGTATGCCGTGGACATGGCCATTCAGCAGGGGGCGAAACTGATCTGGATGCCTACGGGTTCCGCCAAGCAGCACCTGGAGCATTATGGAGGAAAGAGCGACTACAAGGAACAAAAATCAACCATTCGTCTGCTTCCGCAAAAAGGCATCACGATACTTTCCGAAGACGGAAAACTGCTTCCGGTCGTCTATGACATCCTCGATCTGCTCAAGGGCAGCAATGCGGCACTGGCCACCGGGCATCTGTCGCCGCGGGAAACCCGGATTCTCGTGGAAGCGGCATTTGCGCGAGGGGTGGAAAAGGTGCTTGTCGCCCATCCAGACCTGAAAATAAACAAAATGGACCTCTCGCTGCAGTGCGAACTGGTCAGAATGGGCGCTTACGTGGAGAAGTCGATGCTGACCTTGATGCCGCTCTGGAAATCCATCGAGCCGGATGAACTGGTAAGAGGAATTCGCCAGATTGGCGTTGACAGATGCATTCTCCAGACTGACTTTGGCCAGGCCAACCATCCGACTCCTACCGAAGGATACAGGCAGTTTATTGAGATTTTGCTGAAACATGGCATGAAGGAAAAGGAGATTGAACAAATGGCGTGTGTCAACCCGGCTGAACTGATCGGGCTTACGCCGTGAATAAGGAAAGGAGATGTGGAACATGGGAAATGCACAAGCGCAAGTGCCATGGTATAAAGAGATCACCAAGACCCAGTGGAGGGCGCTGATCGCCGCAATGTCCGGATGGGCACTCGATGCCATGGACGTCATGCTCTACTCGATGATCCTGGTTCAAGTAATGGAAGAACTGCAGATGACGCAAACCACTGCCGGATTTTTGGCTACTCTTACACTGCTGAGCTCGGCGATTGGCGGCATTCTCTTCGGGATGGTGGCGGACCGCTACGGCCGTACCAAATCCCTGATGATCAGTATTTGCGTGTATTCATTCTTTACGTTCCTTTGCGGTTTTTCCGAAACCGTTACCCAACTCGCCATCTTCCGCTTGCTGCTCGGTCTTGGCATGGGCGGCGAATGGGTTGCCGGCGCCGCTCTGATCACCGAAACCTGGGATGCGAAACACCGCGGGAAAGCCATGGGTCTGGTGCAAAGCGCATGGGCCATCGGTTATGCGCTGGCTGCGATTGTGGCAGGCGTGATTTCTCCGCTGTGGGGCTGGCGCGGGGTGTTCTTCTTCGGCCTGGTTCCGGCTTTGTTGGCCTTCTGGATCCGTAAAGGAACGAAGGAGCCGGACATTTGGGTAAAAGCGAAAAATGATCCTGTCCAACACAAGAGTGAAAAACCAAAATTGGTGGAACTGTTCTCCAGCAGGGCTGTCAAGTGGACGCTGCTCGGTTCGCTGTTGAGCGTTTGCGCGCAGTTCGGTTACTGGGGGTTGTTTACCTGGATTCCGGCCTATCTATCCCAACCGGTTGAGCAAGGGGGAGCCGGACTGGACATTATGAAATCCACGACCTGGATTGTCATCATGCAGACGGGTGCATGGCTGGGTTACGTTTCTTTCGGATTCCTGGCTGACAAGATCGGCCGCAGAAAAACGTTTATCCTGTTTTTCGCCCTGGCTGCCATCCTGGTGCCGCTGTACGGCATGACGCATGATTCGACCAATCTGTTGATTCTCGGACCGTTCGTCGCCTTCTTCGGGTCGGGTTACTTCAGCGGATTCGGTGCAGTTCTGGCCGAGCTCTTCCCGACGGAAATCCGCGCAACCGGACAAGGCTTCTGCTACAACTTTGGCCGCGGGGTAGCGGCAACCGCTCCTACGGTTGTCGGTTTCCTGGCAACTACCATGGGACTTGGAGGCGCCTTCGGATTCCTCTCCATCTCCTTTGCCGTGGCTGCATTGCTGGTTCTGTTCTTCCTGCCGGAAACGCGCGGCAAGGAATTGGCTTGATAAATTGTGGGAACCTAAATTCAGGGATCCAAGAAAAGTTCATGGAGGAGTTTCATCCGACATTGAACTTTTCTTTTTCTTTCGGATCAGGAAGGATAAGACAATACAGCCAACTTTCGGAACAAACTTGTATTACATGACGCAGCGTTTTTGCTTGAAAAGTGCGGAAATATTGGCTGTAAAAATTGACTTCTCTGTGAAATCGGGTTATATTTGTAATACAAATTAGAGGCGGATCGGAGATGAAACATGACAAAAACAAAACTGTCGCAAGTGATTTCACGTGAGTTGTTAAAAGCCATTGAATCGGGAAAATATCCCCCCGGTTCCAAACTGCCCACGGAGATGGAGTTGGCGGCCCAATTTGGCGTGAGCCGGATTCCCATTCGGGAAGCGCTCAGCGTGCTTCGGGCTGCCGGGGTGATTACTTCGCGTCAAGGCGGAGGCAGCTTTGTCGAAGAAAGGATTGGCCCCAACATTCTGAGTAATCTGCATATCGACCATGAAGATGCCGAGCTGATCAAGCATCTTTTTGAAATGAGAAAGATCATGGAGCCGGAAGCGGCGTTTCTCGCCGCCCAGCGGCGCACGCCCGAACACTTGGAACGCATGTGGGAAGCGCTTCGCAGGCTTGAAGAGGGTCTGGCCGATCAAAACAAACTGACCAAGGAAGCGGATATGGAATTTCACCGCTCGATGTTTTTGGCCACGCAAAACCCGGTGATGATCCAGGCCATGGAAAACCTGTCTTCCCTGTACGAGAGGGCGCTGAGCATTACGCTGCGGCCAAACGTCGGGTTGATTGGGAAGCGAAAAGCTGTCTACAAGGAGCATTTGGACATTTACACGGCGATTGAGCTGGAAGAACCGGAACTGGCCAAAATCCAGTGTACGATCCACCTGCGGAACGTGGAGAAGAAATTGAGTCTGTACATTGAATGAAGAAGCAACTAGACAAAAGGTGGAAATGCGATGAAAACGATGACGGAAGCGCAAATCAACGAAGTTCGCCAAATTATTCGAACCGGCAAGGTACTGACCGAGGAAAGCGATCGCTTCAGCTATTCGTTTGACGCCTCGTTTGGAACCTACCTGCCGGATGCAGTAATCCAGACCAAGAGTGTAGAAGAGCTGGCGGAACTGGTGAAGTTCGCCAACCGGGAAAAGGTCCCGGTCTATCCCCGCGGCCACTCCACCTGTCTCAGCGGCGGTCCGCTGCCGGTGAAGGGCGGCATGGTCATCGATTTGTCGGTCATGGACGATGTATTGATCATCGACCCGGAAGACCTGATTGCCATTGTCTCTCCCGGGGTGCGGACGGCTGACATTCACAAGGCTGCGGAAGCAAAAGGCCTGATGTATCCGCCGGATCCAAGCAGTTCCAACGTATCGACCATCGGCGGAAATCTGGCCGAGAATTCAGGCGGTCCGCGCGGTTTGAAGTACGGCGTGACCAAGGATTACGTCATCGGGCTGGAAGTGATTACACCGCAGGGTGAAATCATTCGCACCGGCGGCAGGACGGTCAAGAACGTGACCGGCTACGATTTGACCAAGCTGATCGTCGGGTCGGAAGGGACGCTGGGGATCATTACCAAAGCCATTCTGCGGCTGATTCCCAAACCTCCGGCAACGGAAACGGTGATGGCCATATTTGACGACCTGGTTGACGCGGGAAGGGCGATTTCGCAAATCCTCACCTCCGGCATTCTGCCGTCCAAAATGGAGCTGATGGACAAGGCGACCATGCAAGCGGTGGAAAACTACCAGCCGTCCGGCCTGCCGACTGACGCGGAAGCGATGATTCTGCTCGAACTGGACGGCCACCCGATTGCGATTCGCGATGAAGCGGAGCAGGTATTCCGGGTTTGCAAGGAGGTCGGAGCGCGGGAGGTGCGAATTCCGCAAACCCAAAAGGAAAAGGAAGACATGTGGAAGGCGAGAAAGCTGGTTTCGCCAGCGATCGTGCGCATAAAGCCGACGAAAATTTCGGAAGACGCCACCGTGCCGCGCAGCAAGATTCCGGAAATGTGCCGTAGGTTGCAGCAAATTAAGGAAAAGTACAACATTCACCTGGTCGTGTTCGGACATGTGGGCGATGGCAATCTCCATCCCAACATCGTCGCCGACAAATCTGACAAGGAAGAAATGAAGCGGGTGGAAATGGCGGTTGCCGAGATTTTCGAGGCGGCCGTGGAACTGGGAGGCACCTTGTCCGGCGAGCACGGAATCGGAACGATGAAGGCTCCGTTTATGGAGATGGAACTTGGGGAAGTGGGATTGGACATGATGAAGCGGATCAAGCAGGCATGGGATCCCAACAACATCATGAACCCGGGCAAAATCTTTCCCGAACCTGGGCAAAAGTTGGTGTTGACGGAATGAACAAACAGCTTGAAGCGTTGCGCGCCGAACTGAACTACGACAAAACGAACCGATGTGTGCAGTGCGGTTACTGCCTGCCCGCCTGCCCGACTTATCAGACGATGGGCAAGGAAACCCACTCTCCGCGCGGCCGGATCAATCTGGTGAAAATGGTGGGAGAGGGAAGGATTACCGACCTCTCTGTCCTGGAAGAACCGCTTGATCTTTGTCTGGGGTGCCGGGCCTGTGAAACCGTATGCCCGTCCGGGGTGGAATACGGCGCCATCCTGGAGGCGGCCCGCACCGCCATTGTTCGCCGGAAAAAGTTTACCGTTCCGCAAAAGGCCTTGCGCAAAGTTTTGTTTAAAAAAGTGTTCCCCAGCCGAAAAATGATGAATCTGGCCGGCAATGCCTTGTGGCTGTATGAAAAAAGCGGCGTCCAGAAGCTGGCGAGAAAAAGCGGGCTGATGAACAAGCTGCCCGCGAACTTGGGAAAATTCGAAGCGATTGTGCCCCCGGCTGTATCGCCGGCTGAACGTTCCGCGCTGCCCAGACGGGTTCCGGCCAAGGGCGAGAAGAAGTGCACGGCTGCCTTTTTCCTCGGTTGTGTCATGGACGCCATGTTTCAAAGGATCAATGAGCTGTCCATTCAACTCCTGGCGGAAGTGGGCTGCGAAGTGGTGGTCGTCGAGAACCAGACCTGCTGCGGAGCGCTGCATGCCCACGCCGGAGAGAAGGACGACAGCAAGCAACTGGCCAAACGCAACATAGAAGCTTTTGAGCGCTACGATGTCGATTTTATCGTGAACAATGCAGGCGGTTGCGGTGCCATGCTGGTGGAATACGACCATCTGCTGGCCGATGAGCCGGAATGGGCCGAACGGGCGCGCCGATTCGTGCAGAAAACCCGGGACATCTCCCAGGTGCTCGCCCAATGCGGAGGAGTCAAGGGGAAAGAAGGTCCGTACGAGCGGATCACGTACCAGCGCTCTTGCCATATGAGCAACGTGCAAAAGGTGACCGCCGAGCCGGTGCAACTGCTGCAAAGCCTGCCCAACGTGGAACTGGTGGAAATGAAGGAAGCGACTATGTGTTGCGGTTCCGCAGGGATTTACAACATCGTCAACTACGACGCTTCCATGGAAATCCTGGACCGCAAAATGAAGAACGTCAAGGATACGAAAGCAGTGACGGTGATCACCACCAACCCCGGTTGTCTGTTGCAAATGAAACTGGGGATTGAACGGGAAAATCTGTCCGGCCAGATGCGCGCCGTCCATTTGGTTGAGTTTTTGGCGGAAAGATCAGGGCTGGCGCAGGAGCAAATATTGAAAAAATAGGATGGGAATCACAGATACAGGCAGTTCCAAAGCCGATTCAGGCGGAGGAACTGCTTCTTTGTCGTCGCCAGGAAAGGGAGGGATGGTTCGCAAATTGACGTTGTGGCTTGCCCTTGGTATATTCAAGTTAAACTGAATTCAGAAATTTCCAAAACATCTTTTTGCCGCGCAGGGTGTTTTTGCCATTGCTGGTGCCTTGGCTCCGACCCTTTTGGAGAGCCGGTTGACAAGGCGCAGTTTGTCACAAACCCGGAAACGGGCGGAAAGGGGGGATTGCATGTGAATCAGGCCCGAATCGTCGTGACAGGAATGGGAGCGGTTACACCGATCGGGATTGGCGTGCAAAATTACTGGAAAAACCTGGTTGCCGGCAAAAGTGGTGTTTCTGTCATTCAACGTTTTGACACTGAAGGGCTTCCCGTCAAAATTGCAGCAGAAGTAAAGGACTTTATCCCTACTGATTATTTGCCCAAGAAGCTGGCGGACCAAACCGATATTTTTATGCAGTTTGCCCTTGTAGCTGCAGCGGAAGCATTGGCGGGAAGCAGGCTGAAGGCTGCTCCCGAGCGGATCGCAGTCGTAGTGGGCACGGCGTTGGGCGGAATCTCCACAACCGTTCAGACGCAGGAGCAAGTAAGCCGGAAGGGCAGATACCGGGTTTCGCCTCATTTTGTGCCGAAAATGCTGGCAAACATCGCAGCCGCGCAGATTTGCATTGCGCATGATTTCCGCGGCCCCAGCTTTACGGTGAATACCGCATGTTCATCCGGAGCGGATGCCGTCGGATTGGCTTCCATGTTGTTGCAAACGAGACAGGCTGACGCGGTTGTCGCGGTGGGAGCGGAGTCCATTTTGTGCAGCCTGATGGACGCCGGACTGGCCTCGGCCCGGGCCCTGTCGACGCGCAACGAAAACCCGGAGAAGGCAAGCCGGCCGTTTGATCTGCACCGCGACGGTTTTGTCATGGGGGAAGGCGGCGGAGCTGTCGTTCTGGAGAGACTGGAAACCGCCCGCGAACGGGACGCCGAAATTTTCGCCGAACTGCTCGGCTATGCCAACTGCTCGGATGCCTATCACGTGACATCGCCGGAACCAGGCGCGCGCGGAGAAATCCTTTGCATGCAGGAAGCTTTGAGACGAGCGGGTCTTACTCCTGCCGACATCGATTATGTAAACGCGCATGGAACGTCAACCCGTGTGGGAGACATCACGGAAACGAAGGCGCTCAAAGCCGTCTTTGGCGAGCGGGCCAAAGAGATTCCGGTCAGCTCCACCAAAGGGGCGACTGGCCACTTGATGGGTGCGGGCGGTATCACCGAACTGATTGCCTGCATTCAAGCCATTCGCGAGGGAATTGTGCCGCCTACCCTGAATCTGGAAGAACCAGACCCGGATTGCGATCTTGATTACGTGCCAAATACAGCGAGAAAAGCGGATGTGGCGGTGGCGATGTCCAATTCGTTTGGATTTGGCGGGCAGAATACCTGCCTGATCGTGGGAAAGTTCAAATGAGAAAGGATGAGGTCAGGGATGGAAGGTTACACCTATGATGTCCGCATGTTTCGGGAAATGTTTGAGTACGAGTTTACCTACATCAACGGATTTATGCGCAACGTCCACAGGTTCGCGAAGCGTCCTGCCGTGACCTGCCCGTTGCGCAACCGGACCTGGACATACGAAGAGCTGAACCGGGAAGTAAACCGGTTGGCCCACGCTTTGCTGGAAGACGGGGTCGGCAAAAACGAAGTCGTCATGTACCAGCTGCTGAATTCCCCCGAATTCGTATTTTGTTATCTGGCACCCCAGAAGATCGGCGCCATCAATTGCCCCATCAATTATCGCCTTTCCCCGGGTGAGACCGCGCTGATTCTCGATGACAGCAAGCCGGCCGTGTTTGTCTATGACGCGGAAGTTCGGGAGACGGCCGAACAAGCCTTGAAAATGGCTGCGCACAAGCCGCGCCGCGTCGTCATGGTGGACAGCACGGGCAAAAACGAGGCTCCGGAAGGGCATGTCCTGTTTGAGCAGTACGTCCAGGACAAATCGGAGCAAAACCCTGACATCGCGCGGCCCAAGCACATTTATGATGAAAACACCCGATTGTACACGTCGGGGACTACGGGCAGGCCCAAGGGCGTTCCGATGAACAACATCAACGAAGTGCTGTCCGCTCACGACGTTGCCATGCATTTCCCGCTCAGCCCAGTCGACAAAACGATGAACATGAGCCCGTGGTTCCACCGCGGCGGGATTCATTCCGGCGGGCCATGCCCTACTTTGTATATCGGCGGGGAAGTGGTCATTCTCCGGCACTTCAACCCGAAACTTTGCCTGGAGTACGTGGAAAAGTACGGTTTGACCTTCCTGATCGGGGCTCCGCCGATGCTGAAGATGCTGTACGACATGCAAAAGAGGAATCCGCACGATCTCTCCAAGCTGAAAGGCATCGTCACCATGGGAGCTCCCCTGGAAAAAGAGGACTGCATACGTTTCCAAGAGACGCTTACGCCAAACATCTTCAATGGATACGGCACGACGGAAGCGTTCTGGAACACCTTCCTGCGTCCCTACGACCTTCCGGAAATGTCCGGTTCCGCGGGGCGGGCGTGCACCGATGACGAGGTGGCGGTCGTCAAGGTATATCCGGACCGGCGGGCGGAACCGGATGACCACGTGGCCAAGGACGGCAAGGAAGTGGGCGAAGTCATTGTCAAAGCTCCTGCCAAAACGACCTATTCCTACATCAACAAGCCCGAGGAAGCGCAGAAAGTCTTTTACAAGGGCTGGATTTACATCGGCGACATGGCGACCTGGGATGAAAACGAGTATATCACCATCGTGGGGCGCAAGGACGACATGATCGTCTCCTCCGGCGAAAACATCCATCCGGTACAGGTGGAGGAGATTCTCAACCAGCATCCCAAAGTGCAGCAAAGCGTGGTAGTCGGCGTTCCCGACGAACTGCGGGGCGAGGCCGTGGTCGCCTACGTGGTCAAGGCGGATCCGACGCTCACGGCGGCGGAATTGATGAAATACTGCACCAACCATCCGATGCTGGCTTCCTACAAGAGACCGCGTTACTACCGGTTTGTGGACGAACTGCCGTATACGGCAACCGGAAAGAAGAAGCATTATGTCGTGCGGCAAATGGCAATCGAAGATCAAAAACTGGGGCGGTTTGAAAAGGTGTAAATAAACAGAGCCGGGACCCACTCGGGGTGTCCCGGCTTTTGTTTTGCACTTATCTGCGCTTTCCCGCCTTTTTTCGCACAAACCAGACGAGGAACAGGACGGCCAGCAGGCTTAAAAGCGCATAGGCGATGTTGGAGTAAACCGACATGTAGGTGAGGATCGTTTCCCATGAAGCTCCGATCGCTGCCCCGGAGCAGATGAGAATGGTGTTCCAGAGAAGGGAACCGAGCGTCGTCAAGAGCAGGAAGGTCACCAGGTTCATGCGAATGCTGCCGGCCGGGATGGAAATCAGGCTGCGCAGCAACGGCACGAGCCGGCAGAAAAAAACGGCCCAAGGCCCGAATTTGTGGAACCAAGCGTACGCTTTGTGAACATCTCCTGCGTCAATGCGCAGAAAACGGCCGTATCGATTGGCGAACCTTCCCACTTTTTGTTCGTCAAACCACGCGCCGATCGTGTACAGCACCAACGCGCCGATGACGGAGCCGAGCGTGGCAAACACGATGACACCGGGAACGGTCAAGGCGGTATACGTCGTCATAAACCCTCCGAAGGTCAGGATGACTTCCGAAGGGATTGGCGGAAAGATATTTTCACAGGCAATCAGCAAAAAAATGCCAATATATCCGAAATCGCCCATAAATTCAGTAATCCAATTGTCCATGTCGCCTAACCACCTCGTTTTTGAAGTACGAACCGCTCCGGAAAAAGTATCGCGTTCAAGGATCGCACCTGCGAGAGGAATGTCCCAACATTTCCTTATGTAGATAAATATATAAGAATCGTAAAATAAAGTAGCTGAAATTGCAATTTGCCGCTTCCGCAACAACGGGGGGCAGGCGGGCCATTCAACCGTTTTCGGGTTTTTCCGGAAAAACCGGTCATATCGTAGCTGGATGAAGCATACGTTCTATCAACCCATGTCCCTGAGGGCAAGAAAGCCGGCATAAAAAAAGGCGGAGTTTCGGATGGTCATGAAAAATGTATATTGACAGTAAAAAAGTCTCTTGCCATAATAGCCTTGAATTCAACAGGGTACCTTTAATTCAGTCCCGTGAGGCTGGCAAGGGCAGCGGATTTATTCAAGCCAAAAGGGCCGCAGGCAGATGCGGCCTGGATGGTTTTGATCATGACGAGAGGTTTGTTGCCAGGAAATGGGTGACAAACCTCTTTTGTTTGTTTGGGCTTGCCAACCAGCTGACATTTTAACATGAGGAGGAAATTGCAATGGCAAAAGCAGACACGGAGTTCTCCCTACAGAGTGTGCCGCAGGCCAATCGCAGCGGTTTTTGGAAGATTCTCGCAGTCATGGTCGGGTTTACGTTCTTCTCCGCGAGCATGTGGTCGGGTGGTTCCCTGGGGACGCAACTTACCTTCAAGCAATTTATCTGGATTGTTCTGGCTGGAAACTTTATTTTGGGCGTGTATACAGGGACATTGGCCTACATCTCGGCCAAAACGGGGTTGTCCACCCACTTGCTGGCGAAGTATTCGTTTGGAGACAAAGGTTCCTACCTGCCTTCATTGCTGTTGGGCGTGACGCAGGTTGGCTGGTTTGGCGTCGGGGTTGCGATGTTTGCCGTCCCCGTGCAGAAAGCGACGGGAGCCGATCTGTATCTGTTGATTGCCGTTTCCGGGATTCTGATGACGCTGACCGCCATCTACGGCATCAAGGCGCTGGCCATACTGGGGATCGTCGCGGTTCCCTCGATTGCGGTGTTGGGCAGCTATTCCGTATTGGATGCGATGGCGGAAGGCGGCGGTTTGGCCGGTCTTTTTGCTTACCAACCGGCAGAAATGCTTGGATTGGCTGCAGCCTTGACCATTTGTGTCGGTTCGTTCATCAGCGGCGGTACGCTGACTCCTGACTTTACCCGTTTTGCCAAAACCCCGACTTCCGCTGTCGTCGCGACGGTGATTGCCTTCTTCCTGGGGAACTCGCTGATGTTTTTGTTCGGGGCAGTGGGAGCCATCGTCTACGGCCAGGCGGATATTTCGGATGTGATGTTTTTACAGGGTTTGATCATTCCTGCTATACTGGTACTGGGATTAAATATCTGGACGACAAACGAAAACGCGTTGTACGCTTCCAGTCTGGGATTTGCCAACATCACCAAATTTGACAAGAACAAAATCGTCATCTTTAACGGAACGGTGGGGACGCTCACCTCCATGTGGCTGTACAACAACTTCGTTGATTTTTTGACCATGCTGGGCACGACACTGCCTTCGATCGGGGCGGTCATTCTGGCGGACTATTTCCTGATCAAGCGGGGAAAATACGAGAAATTTGAAAACGCCAAATTCCAATCGGTGAATTGGGTTACGGTTGTTGCCTGGGCGTTGGGCGTCGCCGTCGCCAACTTTGTTCCAGGTATTCCTCCCATCAACGGACTGTTGGGAACGGCCCTCATTTACGTGATTCTGGTGAAGTGCCTGCCGTCTGCGAAGGCGAATCTGCAGAACTCCTAGAGGAAAGGTGGACTCTTTTGTGATTGTCACAAACGCAAGGTTGAGGGGAAAAGACGGTCTCTGGAATATTGTTGTACAGGATGGCAAGATCGGCAAAGTAACGCAAGAGCCGGTGGAAGCAACGGATGACCAGGTCATTGACGCCGGGGGTTCGCTTGTCCTTCCGCCGTTTATCGAACCGCACATTCATCTGGACACTACGTTGACCGCCGGGGAACCGGAGTGGAACAAAAGCGGCACCTTGTTTGAAGGAATCCAGAGATGGGCGCAGCGCAAGGAAACCCTGACGCGGGAAGATGTGAAGACGCGCGCCGTCAAAGCGCTGAAATGGCAAATTGCGCAAGGAATCCAGCATGTGCGCACCCACGTGGATGTGACCGACCCCAATCTGACCGCGCTCAAGGCAATGCTGGAAGTAAAGGAAGAGTTGGCGCCCTACGTCGAGATCCAACTGGTTGCCTTCCCTCAGGAGGGAATTCTCTCCTATCCGAACGGGGCGGAATTGCTGGAGGAATCGTTGAAATTGGGAGCCGATGCGGTCGGCGGCATCCCCCATTACGAATTTACCCGCGAATACGGCGTCGAGTCGATGAAAATCGCGTTTGATCTGGCCGAGAAGTACAGCCGTCTGGTGGACATACACTGCGATGAAATTGACGATGAACAGTCCCGTTTTGTCGAAGTGGTGGCAAAAGAAGCCTATGAACGCGGGATGGGCAGCCTGACGACAGCGAGCCACACCACCGCCATGGGCTCCTACAATGACGCCTACGCATACAAGTTGTTCCGGCTGCTGAAGCTGTCTTCGATCAACTTCGTCTCCAATCCGCTGGTCAACATTCACCTGCAGGGCAGATTTGACACCTATCCCAAACGGAGAGGCCTGACGCGGGTCAAGGAACTGCTGGAAGCGGGGCTCAACGTATGCTTTGGACACGATGACATCTTTGACCCGTGGTATCCGTTGGGGACAGGGAACATGCTGCAGGTTTTGCACATGGGCATCCACGCGTCCCAGCTGATGGGTTACGACCAGATTGTCAATTCCATCGACCTGATTACCGTAAACAGCGCAAAAACGCTGCACATCGAGGATCGCTACGGAATCGAGGAAGGAAAGCCGGCCAACTTCATCATCCTGTCGGCGGAGAACGAATACGAGGCGATTCGCAGGCAGGCGGCCGTCCGTTACTCGATCCGCAACGGAAAGATCATCGCCGAAACGAAGCCCAGCGAAACGACGATCCGGTTGGGCGTCAAGGAAGAGAAAGTCGATTTTGCCAAATAAAAATGAAAGGAAAAAGCGGCCAAATCACCGGCGGTTTGCCGAGTGCCCGGCCGCTTTTGTTTTTCTCCAGGTTTTCAGGCTTTCAGGGAATGCCCAGGTTTCGTTTTTTGCGCACTAGGGTGGAAATATTGATGCCCAGCTTGTCGGCGCATTCCTGCAAGGTGGCGGATTGGCTCAGGACGCGGGCGATGTACTCCCGCTCAAAGCGTTCCACGGCTTCTTTCAGGGAAAGCTGCTTCTCCGCCTGATCCGCTTGCAGCGGGGGAAGTTCCCGGTGTGCCGTGCGGATGTTGGCGGGCAGCAGATCGCGGCTGATGCGGCCGTTTTCACACAGGTGATAGCTTCGTTCCACCACGTTTTTCAACTCGCGGATGTTGCCCGGCCATGGGTAATCCAGCAGCGCTTCCAGGGCATCGCTCTCCATCCGGACTTCCACCTGATACTTTTTCTCCAGTTTCTTCAGATAGTAGAAAACCAGCGCGGGGATGTCTTCGCGCCGCTCGCGAAGCGGCGGGATGTGAATGGACAGCACGTTCAGCCGGTAGTAGAGGTCTTGCCGGAACTGCTTTTGCCGGACCATCTCCTGCAGGTCGCGGTTGGTGGCGGCGATCACCCGCATGTTGACCTGCCGGGTCGTCTTGGAGCCCAGCCGCCGGATTTCGCCGTCCTGCAGGACATTCAAAAGCTTTACCTGCAGCGGGTACGGCAGGTCGCCGATCTCATCGAGAAACACGGTTCCGCCATGCCCCAGTTCCAGCAAGCCTTCCTTGGCCTGGTTGGCTCCGGTAAACGCCCCCTTTTCATAGCCGAACAGCTCCGATTCCAACAGGTGATCGGGAATGGCTCCGCAATTGATTTTGATGAGATCGCCCGTGCGCCCGCTCTGCGTGTGGATGTAGTGGGCCAGCACATCTTTTCCCACTCCCGATTCGCCGAGCAACAGGACGGGAGAATCGTTGGCGGCAAAGCGACGGGCGAGCGAGACGACGCGGTGCATGGAGACGCTGCGGTAGATCAGTTGTTCGTCGAAGTCGGCGTCGTTTTGCATCTGTTCCAGCGCCCGCTGGTAAGCGGAGTTGATTTGCTTCGTCTCCTCCAGCTCCTGTTGCAGCTGGTTGAGTTCGGTGATGTCGCGCACGTTGCCGACGACAAACATCAGCTCTCCGTTTTGATCGAGTACAGGCGTGGCGGTGTTGATCGCCTTGCGTCCGTTTGGGTAATCGATCACGAGGCTGTGAACCTTCTTGTCCCGGATGGCGCGGACGGCGGTGGAATCCGGGACGAAGTTTTTTTCTTTTTGTTCAATAAAACTGTAATTGTTCAATATCTCTTCCGGGACGCCCGTGATCTGCAGGTAAGCGTCGTTATACAGGAGGACAAAACCATTTCGGTCGCAAATGGCCAGGCCGTCATGCGAGGTTTCAAAGATCGTGGTAATCAGCTTGACCAGTTCGTTGTGGTCGCTCGCTTGAAAAAACCGGCTTTGATGCACCTGTCTCCTCTCCTTTGCGGGCAAGGCTGAAACTCATAAGCAAAAACGATCATCGATGCGCAATTTTGCATATGCAAAAATGATCATTACTTTTACCAAAGCGAGATAAAACCGAAAATAACTGCGCGAAACCGGTTGGCATAAAATTTGCGAAATTTTCTGGTTGTAAGCGTTCACAACGACACAACCGGAAAAGGGGGAACCGCGATGACTTCATTATATCAGGTGTTAAGCCCCGCGGGGGAACTGACGGCAGATTTGCGCGGAAAACTGGACGAAGCCACGATGGTGCGGATGTATGAAAACATGGTGCTGGTACGCGCTTTTGACCGTAAAGCGATCAACTTGCAGCGGCAGGGCAGAATCGGCACATACGCCCCCTTTGAAGGACAAGAAGCTGCACAGGTGGGCAGTGCCATGGCTTTGCGGCCCGGAGACTGGCTGTTTCCCACGTATCGGGACCACGCCGCGGCGATCATTCATGGACAGTCGTTGACGCGCGTCCTGCTTTACTGGATGGGCCACATGGAAGGAAGCATCAGCCCGGAAGGAAAAAACATCATGCCGCCGTGCGTGCCGATTGCGACGCAAATGCTTCATGCCGTGGGAACGGCCTGGGCAAGCAAGATCAAACGGGAAAAACAGGTGAGCTTCGCCTTTTTCGGCGACGGGGCCACTTCCGAAGGGGATTTTCACGAAGCGCTCAACTTTGCGGGCGTGTTTAAAACGCCGACGATTTTCTTTTGCCAGAACAACGAATTTGCCATCAGCGTGCCGTTTTCCCGGCAATCGGCCTCCAGGACCATCGCGCAGCGCGCCGCCGCTTACGACATACCAGGCGTGCGGATTGACGGAAACGACGTGTTTGCCGTTTGGCTGACGGTGAAGGAAGCGATCGACCGCGCTCTGGCCGGGGAAGGGCCGACACTGATTGAAGCGATGACCTACCGTTACGGCGCCCATACCACGGCGGACGATCCGAAAAAGTACCGCGACCAGGAAAGAGTGGTGGAAGAGGTGCGCAGAGAGCGCGATCCGGTTCAGCGTCTGCGCGTCTACCTGGAACAAAACGGCCTGTGGAACGAGGTTAAGGAAGCGGCATTGCTGGCCCGCGTCAACGAGCAGATCGACCGGGCGGTGGAGGAAGCGGAAAGCTATCCGAAATCCCGGCCGGAAGACATGTTTCAACACGTTTACGCGGCGCCGGTCTGGATGGTGCGTGAGCAGGAGCAGGAACTGGATCAGCCCGCGGCAAGGGAGGGCATCCCGGCATGAAGCGAAAACTGACGATGATCCAGGCGATAACCGAAGCGATGGACCAAAAAATGGCGGAAGATTCGCGCGTCATGCTGCTGGGGGAAGACATCGGCGTAAACGGCGGCGTGTTTCGCGCGACAGACGGACTGTTGGAAAAGTACGGTCCGGACCGTGTCGTCGATACGCCGCTCGCCGAGTCCGGGTTGATTGGTTCCGCCATCGGGCTGGCGCTGAACGGATTGATACCGGTGGTGGAAATCCAGTTCCTCGCCTTTATTTATCCGGGATTTGAACAGGTGGTCTCCCACGCGGCGCGTATGCGTTACCGGACGCGCGGCCAGCGCCACGTGCCGATGGTGATTCGCACCCCGTACGGCGCCGGCATTCGCGGGCCGGAATTGCATTCGGAAAGCGTGGAGTCGTTTTTTGCCCATGTGCCGGGCCTGAAAGTGGTGGTTCCGGCTACTCCCTACGATGCCAAGGGGCTCCTTATCGCGGCCATGGAAGACCCGGACCCCGTGTTGTTCTTGGAGCCGACGAAATTGTACCGCGCCTTCAAGGAAGAGGTGCCGGAGGAGATGTACCGGGTGCCGATTGGCAAGGCCAAGGTGGTGCGCGAAGGCTCCGACATCTCCCTGTTTGCCTGGGGGGCGATGCTTCGCGTGGCCGAAGAGGCGGCCAAACAGATGGAGCGGGAGCAGGGAATCAGCTGTGAAGTGGTGGACTTGCGGACGATTTACCCGCTGGACCGCGATGCAATCGTCAAGTCTGTGAAAAAGACGGGCCGTGCGCTGGTCGTGCACGAAGCGCACAAGACAGCGGGCATGGGAGCGGAAATCATCTCGCTGATCAACGACGAGGCGCTCATCTACCTGAAGGCTCCCGTCAAACGCGTCACCGGATTTGACGTCCCCGTACCGCAGTTTTGCATCGAGGATGCCTACCTGCCGACGCCTGCGCGGGTAAGGAAAGGCATTTTGGAAACCGTTTCGTTTTAAGCAAGGAGGATGGGCGGATGGTAGAATTCAAACTCCCTGATGTGGGGGAAGGCATGCATGAAGGAGAAATCCTCCGGGTGCTGGTCCGTGTGGGCGAGGAAGTGCAGCAGGACCAGCCGCTTTTGGAAGTGCAGACGGACAAGGTGACGGCAGAACTGTCCGCTCCCGTCTCGGGTGTCGTGCGCGAGATCCTGGTCTCAGAGGGAGAGACGGTGGAAGTAGGGACAACGCTTTTGCTTTTGGATAACGGGGAACAGGAGGAAGGCACGGCGCAAGCGGATTTGCCCCGGACAGCGCAAAGCCCCTCTCAGGTGGCTTTGGCCAAGGAAGGCCTGGCTTCCTCCCTGGAGATCGTTTCCGCTGGAACGGCTGTTTCCGTTGCGGAGAGACGGCGGGCGTTGGCCACGCCGTATGTGCGGCAACTGGCCCGCGAGTTAAAGGTGGACATCGAACAGGTAACGGGTACAGGTCCAGCCGGAAGGGTGACAGAAGCGGATGTCGTCGCCTTTGCCAATGCGCGGAAAACGGGCAAGGCGGAGCCGGCAGGGCAGGGGATGGAACCGCTGGAACGGACGCAGGCGATAGAGGCGGTGCAACCGCCGCAGGTGTTTGCCGCCAGCAAGGCCGGGGCAAACGCGTCGGCTCATCCGGCTGTGTCTCATGAGACCGATCGCACGGCCGTTTCGCCGATTTCGCCTGTTCCCTCGATCGAGCGGATTCCGTTGAAAGGCATCCGCAAAAGAATTGCGCAACACATGGTGAAATCGGTGAGCATCATCCCCCATGTCACCTGTGTGGATGAAATGGAAGCGGACCGGCTGCGCGACCTGCGCGAACGGTTGAAGCCGTACGCGGAAAAGCGGAACATTCGGCTGACCTACCTGCCGTTTTTCATCAAGGCGATCGTCGTCGCGCTGAAGGAATTTCCTGTCTTCAACGCTTCCATTGATGACGAGAACCAGGAAATCCTGCTGAAGCGCTTCTACAACATCGGAATCGCCACGGACACGCCGGATGGCCTGATTGTTCCAGTGATCCATGACGCGGATCGCAAATCGCTCTTCCAGCTGGCGGAGGAGATCACGCGGCTTACCGCGCTGGCGCGGGAAGGCAAACTGACCCGTGAGCAGGTCAGCGGTGGAACCTTTACCATCAGCAATGTGGGCGCGATTGGCAGCCTGCAGGCAACCCCGATCATCAATCATCCGGAGGTGGCCATCATCAGCCTGCACAAGATGGAGAAGCGCTGGGTTGTGCGGGAGGATGAGGGCGTGATACGCTGGATGATGAACCTTTCGCTCTCCTTTGACCACCGCCTGATTGACGGAGTGACGGCTGTGCGTTTCATCAACCGGATCAAGGAACTGCTGGAAGACCCCAACCTGTTGTTTGCGGAGATGGTATAGGGAGATGGTATAGATGGTAGTCGGAGAAGTGGCAATGGAAACGGATGTTGTGGTGATTGGCGGAGGACCCGGCGGTTACGCGGCGGCGATCCGGCTGGGACAGCTGGGAAAAGATGTGGTGTTGGTGGAAAAGGATGCGTTGGGCGGCGTCTGCCTGAACCGCGGTTGCATTCCGTCCAAAGCGCTGATTCACGCTGCGGGAGAGTTTTACAAGCTGTCTGGACTCTCCCGGCTGGGAATCAGGCTGCCGGCCGGGCAGGCCTCGTTTTCCATGCCAGACTGGCAGGAGTGGAAAGCGTCGGTGGTGAGCCGGCTGAACAAGGGCATCGCCCATCTGTGCGAGGCAAACAACGTGACAGTGGTCAAAGGAAATGCCGTTTTTCTGTCCGCTGAGCGAATCGGCGTCGAAACGGCAGGAGATTTTGAGATTTACAAGTTTCAGCATGCGATCATCGCCGCCGGCTCGCGGCCGCTGTTCCCGGGCTTCCTCAAGCCGGACGGGAAACGGATCCTCGATTCCACCGACGCGCTGTCGCTTTCGGAAGTGCCCGGTACGCTGGCTGTTGTCGGCGGCGGGTACATCGGGATGGAGTTGGGCATGGCCTTTGCCAAACTGGGCGCGAAGGTGACGGTGATCGAAGCGGCGGAGCGGATTTTGCCGCTGACCGCGCCGCACCTGGTGCGGGAAGTGGAAAAACAGGCAAAAAAACTGGGCATGACCATCAAGGCGGGAACCCGGGTAGAGGCGGCAGAAAGCGGGGATGGCCATGTGCGGCTTGCCCTTGTTTCGGAAGCGAACGGAAGGGAGCAGTTGGTGACGGAAAAAGTGCTGGTTGCCATCGGTCGCGTTCCCAATACGGATGCGCTGGGATTGGCGCAGGCAGGGGTGAAAACGGACGGAAGGGGGTATATTGCCGTGGACCCGGCCTGCCGCACCAACGTTGCCAACATCTACGCCATTGGCGACGTTACCCCCGGACCGGCACTGGCCCACCGTGCCGGCAAACAGGGCATCGTCGCCGCTGAAGCCATCGCGGGTTTGCCCAGCAGCCTTGATTCGCCGCATGTGCCGTACGTCATTTTTACCGAACCGCAAATCGCCGGGGTAGGGTTGACGCGGGAGGAGGCGGAACGGCAAGGCTACAGCGTCAAGACAGGCGTCTTTCCCTACCGGGCAAACGGCCGGGCGATGGCGGCAGAGGAAACGGAGGGATTCGCCGAGGTGGTCGTCGATGCCGACAGCCATTTGTTGCTTGGCATGCATGCAGTGGGGGCCGACGCATCCAATCTGATTGGAGAGGGCGTCCTGGCCGTAGAAATGGCCGCACGTGTTGAGGATCTGGCGCTGACCATGCACCCGCATCCCACGCTGAGCGAGGTTTGGCTGGAAGCGGCGGAAGCGGCGCTGGGGCACGCGATTCACGTCGCAAACAAGTAAAAAGTTTTATTGGAGACTTGGAGACTTTTCAAGCAAGAAACGCCCGCGTTTTTGCAGAAAATGACTCAGGCTCCCGGTTGTGAAGGATACCGGGAGTCTTTTTTTGTGCCCAACAGCAGATTTGGCCGGAGAAGTTGACTATACACAAACAATAATGTATTATGTTTATTCAATGGCAAACAAATATAGATTTTGTTTGTTAAATACAAATGAGGAGGATTGCCTCATGGAACTTTCCGACTTGTTCTGGAACGCCACAATAGCGGAATTGAAACAAGGGTACAGGGAGGAGAAGGACGCTTTTCTCTGCCTGCTTTGCGGAGAAAAAGTGGAGAAAGGCGTCATCTACCCGCACGAGGGAACGCTGTATGAAGCGGAGCGCTACATGCGGGTTCACATCGAGGATGCGCATGGCTCCGTTTTTGATTACCTGATCGGTCTGGACCGGAAACTGACCGGGCTTACTGACCATCAGAACCAGTTGCTTCGCATGTTTTACCAGGGGAAGAGCGACGAAGAAGTAAAAAGGGAATTGGGCGTGGGCAGCGCCTCGACGATTCGGCACCACCGCTTTGTCCTCAAGGAAAAGGAGCGGCAGGCCAAACTGTTTTTGACCCTGATGGAATTGTTGAAGGAAAGGGACAGGCATGCCCCTGCCTTTGTGCCGATGCACAAGACAGCCCGGATGGTGGATGAACGTTACAATATCACGCAGGAAGAGCAGGAGAAAATCGTCGCCAAATACTTTCCGGACGGGCCCCAGGGACGGCTGGCCAAATTTCCGCTGAAGCAGAAGCAAAAGCTGGTTGTCCTGCGGGAAATCGCCAAGCGCATCGAGGGCGATCGCCTGTACAGCGAGAAGGAAATCAACCAGGTGCTGAAAGCCGTCTACGATGATTATGTGACGATCCGCAGGTATTTGATCGATTACGGGTTTGTAGACCGCAAGCCGGACGGCAGTCAATACTGGCTAAAAAAGTAGCGAAAGCAAAGTAGAGAAAGCAAAGTCGCGAAAGGAGGAAAAATGAATGGACCGGAAAAAGGAATTGAAACGGCAGTTTAAGGAAACGCCGGTTGAGGCTGGCGTGTATCGGATTCAAAACAGCAAAAACGGGAAAAGTTTCGTCGGCAGCGTAACGAACCTTAAAAGATTGAACGGAATCGTGTTTGCATTGGAAGCGGGCACCCATTACAACAAAGAGTTGCAGCAAGAGTGGAATCAGTTCGGGAAGGAAGCCTTTACCGTTGAGGTACTGGAAGTTTTGAAAAAGAAGGAAGATGGTTTGTTCGACTTAAAAAGCGAGTTGGAAAAGCTGGAAGAAAAATGGCTGAATCAATTGAAGCCCTACGGGGAACGGGGATACAACCGGCCAAAACCCTCCGTCACAAATCCTTCCCTTTTACTGTGATTGCAATCACAGTTGGACCTCCCCACGTTACCTATACTAAGGGTGCGTCAAACGCAAAACGTGTGGAGGTGGAGGTTACATGCTTAGCGCGAAAACAATTGAAATCATAAAATCTACCGTTCCCGTTCTGGAACAAAGAGGAACCGAAATTACCAAGCATTTTTACCGGAGGATGTTTGCCAACCATCCCGAGTTGCTGAATATATTCAATCACACCAACCAGAGGAAAGGAAGGCAGCAAACCGCGCTGGCCAACGCCGTATACGCGGCAGCAAAACACATCGACCAACTGGAAACGATTTTGCCGGCGGTGATGCAAATCGCTCACAAGCACCGCGGTCTCGGCGTCAAACCGGAGCATTACCCGATCGTCGGAGAGAATTTGCTGGCTGCGATGAAAGAGGTGCTGGGAGACGCGGCTACAGAAGAAGTGCTGAACGCCTGGGAGGAAGCGTACGGCGTGATCGCCGACGTGTTTATCAAAGTCGAGGCGGACCTGTACGCAAAAGCGGAATCGCAGGAAGGAGGCTGGGCAGGCTTCCGGGCATTCCGCGTGGAGCGGAAGGAAAAGGAGAGCGAAAACGTCGCCTCGTTTTACCTGGTGCCGGAAGACGGCAAGGAAATAGCCGGCTTCGAGCCGGGGCAATACATCACGGTCCGGGCGGAAATTCCCGGCGAGAAATACGTTCAACTTCGTCATTACAGCTTGTCGGACGCACCGGGAAAAGAATATTACCGGATTTCCGTCAAACGGGAGGATGGAAACGAAGGGCAGCCGGCCGGAAAGGTTTCCACCTACCTGCATGAACACGTGCAGCAGGGTGATGTGCTGCATCTTTCCGCACCGGCCGGGGACTTTACCCTGGACAGGAAGGATGAGCGCCCGGCAGTCTTCATCGCCGGCGGCGTGGGCTTGACGCCATTGGTCAGCATGCTGAAAACCGTGGTGAGCGAGCAGCCGAATCGCAGGGTTACATTTATCCATGCCGTGAAAAACGGCAATCTGCACCCTCTGAAAAACGAGCTGGAGGAACTGGCGCGCCGCCACGGGCAGCTTTCCCTCCGCTTCTGCTACAGCCAGCCGACCGGGGCGGACAAGGCCAAGGGAGGATACCAAAAAGAAGGACATGTGGATTTGCCCTGGCTCAAACAGGTGGTGGACAGTCCGAACAGCGCCTTCTACTTCTGCGGACCGCTGCCCTTTATGAAGGCAGTCAAGGGGATGCTGCGCGAATGGGGTGTGGCAGAAGCGGATCAGCACTTCGAATTTTTCGGCCCGGCGGCAATGTTGTAGGTGAAATCTCGCAGGCTAACGCTGGTCTTTGGACAGGGTCTGCGCCCGCAGCAGCCGGTTTACGGTTTCGCGCCGCAACCCGAGAAATTGGCCGATTTCATCCTGCGTCAGCAGTTCGGTCAGCGGGGCGGGCGCAATGTACTGGTTGAACCAGTTCTGCAGCTTCCGCAGTTTCTCCGCCGGGGAAACCTCGGTCAGTTGGTCGATCCGCTGCTGCATCATGCGCAGCCTTTCCTGGAGGAGCCGGGCGATCGACAAACACTTTTGCGGATCGTTCTCCAGTTCCCGATACCATTCTTGGGCGGGCAAGACCTCAATCTCGGAAGTGGTTAAGGCGATTGCCGTCCCGTAATAGGGGTTGGGGCTGATCAGCGAGTGGTGCGGAATGATTTCACCCGGCACGATAATGTTGATCAAAATGGCGGTTCCGTCAGCGTGAAGGCGAACGATTTTCAACAGACCGCTTTTCAAATGGTAGAGCGGCCCCGTCTCCCCCTGGCGGAACAGCGTTTCCCCTTTATGCAAAATCATGAATAACCTCCGTCCAAAACGGCGAAGCTCTGGTCAAACCGAGGCTTCGCTTTTTTGTTGGTTAGGGTTCATTATATCAGCTGGTGGGGCTTGCGTCTTGCGGCTTTCGGGTGTCTGTTTGATTTGCCACCTTCGGAAAAATTAATAGAAATCCGAATCAACCAACGTTTTGTATGAATTGGAAAGGGAAAAACACGAATAATAATCAATTTTTTATTGATAATAATCGTATTTTGTGGTAGCTTAATCGGTGTTAAATACGCATTCATTCCAACGAAACGAAAAGGAGTCATAAAAATTATGGAGTGGAAAGACGTTGTAGCTGCACTAAGCGTTGTGCTCAACGGTTTGCCGCAGGGCTTGCTCGCCTTGTCGCTGGGCTTTGCCTCTGTGCCGACGGCGTTGGCCTTCCTGGTGGGGGCTGCCGGCAACGCCCTGACCGGTTCGGTTGCCGTCATCTCTTATCAGGCAGAGACGATCGCGGTTGCAGGTTCGTTGGGGAAAACGATGCGGGACCGCATCTCCATGATTTTCCTGGGCGGCGCAATCATGACGGTGATCGGACTGTTTGGAATGCTGGAAAGAATCGTCGACTTTATCGGTCCGGTGATTACCAACGGGATGATGGCCGGTGTGGGCATCATGCTGGCAAAAGTGTCGTGGGACATGGCACGCAACAACATGCCGGTCGGGATTGCCTCGATGGCGTCGGGCCTGATCACGTATTTCATTACGAGGGATCTGGTGTACACGATTACCATTTCCGTCGTGCTGTCCAGCTTGCTGTCCCGTCTGCTCAAGCAGGACAACGCGATCAAGCCGCTGGAAAACGACCGGTTCAAGCTGCAAAAACTGACCTTTGGGACGGCAATCTGGCGCGGGGCTCTGGCGATGGTTTGCCTCAACATCGGCGCCAACATCGCATTCGGACAAATCAACGGGAACATTGCGAACCGGGAAGTCAACATTGACACCCTGACCGTCATCAGCAGCGTGGCCGACATGGTATCCTCCCTGTTTGGCGGAGCTCCTGTCGAAGCGATTATTTCCGCTACGGCGAGCGCTCCCAACCCGGTCGCTTCCGGCGTCCTGATGATGGTGATCATGGCGGCGATCCTGATCGCCGGATTGCTGCCCAAGATCGGGCGCTTCATCCCCAGTGAATCCATCGCCGGATTCCTGTTTGTGCTGGGTGCGATTGTAACGGCTCCCGGCAACGCATTGAACGCGCTGACCGGGGAAGATGCTTCTTCCAGCCTCGTAGGCGGCGTGACCATGGTCGTCACCGCCATTTCCGATCCGTTCTTCGGCATGCTGGCTGGGCTTTTGATGCGCGCCTTGATTGGCATTTTCGGTTTCTAATCGGTTTTGAAAACGATCAGAGCGGAGGAGCGATTTGCAATGGAAGAAACGTACACGCTTGAGGTGGCAGGTCTCACCCGGCAACTGCCGATTGTGCGGATTGCCGATGACCTGAGCATTGCCAGCTTCGTCATCCTGGGAGACACCGAAATGGTGACGGCAGCCGCTCCCTTGCTGGTGGAGAAACTGCCGGAAGTGGATGCGCTGATCACTGCGGAAGCGAAGGGGATCCCGCTGATTTTTGAAATCTCCCGTTTGCTGGGCATGAAGAAATATTACGTGGCACGCAAAAGCATCAAGCCGTACATGAAAGATCCGCTGGTGAACGAAGTCGTTTCCATCACCACGCAGAAAAAACAGGTTCTCTGCCTGGACGGTGCCGATGCCAAGGAATTAAAAGGGAAACGCGTCGCCATTATTGACGATGTCATCAGCACGGGCAAATCGCTGCAGGCTGTGGAAGATCTGGTCAATCTGGCTGGCGGCCATGTGGTGGCCAGAGCGGCGATTCTCGCGGAAGGCAGTGCGGCGGAGCGGGATGATATCCTGTTCCTGCAGACATTGCCGCTGTTTAAATAAGGTGCATAAACAGAGCAACATGTGTGATCAGGATGAAAAGGCGCTTTTTCAAGCGTCTTTTTCTGTCAGTCATTGCCAGGCGGGGTTGGGAATCCATGTTTCCAAAAGAAACAAAATAATTTAAAATTAAATAGATAACATGCAGCAAGGAACGAAAGGATCTCCACCTTCTTTTTGTCGTTTGACAAAGTCTAATGAAAGGATTAGTATTTAATATCGTTGAATAATAATGCATTTTATTGAATATTAGTTAGGAGGTCCCCCATGTATACGGTACCTGGGCCTGGAAAATATGTTCGTGAAGACGGTCTGTTGCGAAATGTCGGGGCTTACATCAAGGAATTTGGCAACACAGCGTTGTTTATCGGCGGAAAAACAGCCTTGTCAATCGTCGAGCCGCTGGTGAAACAGAGCCTGGCAATGCATGGGGTGGAGAACAAGGGTTTTGAATGGTACGGCGGAGAATGTTCATGGTCACATGTCGAACGATTGAGCCGAATTGTGAAGGAGAAACAACCGCAAGTGCTGGTTGCCGTCGGCGGAGGCAAGGCGATTGATACGGTGAAGGCAGTCGCGTATGCCGTAAATCTGCCGGTGGTCGCGATTCCTACCATCGCAGCGACATGCGCGCCGGCCACGCCGATTGCCATCATGTACGACGACGAAGGCACGTTTATCGAAATCAGCCGCCGCTCCCAGGCTCCCAGCCTCGTGCTGGTGGACACCGGAGTGATTGTCCGCGCGCCGTACCGTTTTCTCACCGCGGGCATAGGCGACACGCTGGCGAAGTGGTTTGAATCTTCGGCGTCCGTGAAAAAGAGCGAACCGACCGCATTGAACCGAAGCGCGGTGAAGCTGGCCAACGAGGTGTACCAGATCCTGCTGGAAAAAGGACCGGCAGCGTTGGAGGCAGTCAAGCAGGGGAAAGCAAACCAAGCTGTCAACGACGTGATCGACTGCATCATCCTGATCAGCGGAAGCGTGAGCGGATACGGCGGGGATGATTGCCGCACGGCCGCAGCGCACGCCATTTACTCCGGGCTGACGATCTTCCCGGAAGTGCACGAAACCTACCACGGCGAAATTGTGGCTTTCGGAATCCTCTCCCAGCTTGTGATGGAAGGAAAAAGCGAGGAGGAGATTCGCGAGCTGATCGGTTTCTATAAAAAAGTGGGGTTGCCGTATACGCTCGAAGACATGTCGGTGACCAACCTGTCCGAAGACGACTGGAAACGCCTCGGCGAGGTTTCGGTTGAGATCGAGGACATGGCGAACATGCCTTTCGCCGTTACGCCCGAAATGGTTGTTCATGCGGTGCAGGGTGCGGACCGAATCGGAAGGAAGGCGAAACAGCAATGAAACTGGAAAACATGGTGCGCAAGGTTTATCCCAACCTGACGCCTTACGTGGCCCAACTGGCCGATTTGCCGATCGATGAGCTGAAACAGGTTCTGGGCAAGGAGACCGTGTACAAGCTCTCGTTCAACGAAAATCCGCTGGGTCCTTCGCCCAAGGCGGTAGAAGCGATGCAAAAGGCACTTCTTTCGCTCAACCTGTACCACAGCTCCAGAGGAGATGCGCTTCTTGCGCGTCTGGCGGAAAAGGAAGGGGTACAAAAGGAAAAAGTCATCCTCTCCAATGGGGCGGATGAAATGATTGTCATGGTGGCACAGACTTTCCTTGAGCCGCAGGATGAAGTCATCATTCCGCAAATCACGTTTGTGCAGTATCAGGCAGCTGCACACCTGATGGGGGCGAAGCCCGTGCTGGCGCCGATGAAGCCGGATCTGGGCGTCGACCTGGACGCGATTTTGGAGCGAATCACTCCGGCAACCAAGCTGATTTGCCTGTGCAATCCGAACAATCCCACCGGGGCCGTCATTCCGGCGGATGAACTGCGCGCGTTTGTGGACAAGGTTCCCGATCACGTGCTGGTGGTGATTGACGAAGCTTATCACGAATACGCGGTTGATCCGGAATATCATTCCTCCGTGGACCTGGTCAAACAGGGGAAAAACGTGTTTGTCATCCGGACTTTTTCCAAAGTCTACTCGCTGGCAGCTGCGCGGATCGGCTACGGGATCGGCCAGCCGCAGGTGGTTGACGCGATCAACCACGTACGTCTGCCGTTCAATGTAAACGGCGTCGCCCAGGCTGGAGCGTTGGCCAGTCTGGAAGATGCCGAACACGTAGCCGAGTCAAAAAGGGTGAACGAGCAGGGGAAAGCGATTTTGACACAGCTGTTTGACGAGTTGGGCATGAAATACCTGCGGAGCAACACCAACTTTGTCTGCGTGGATACCGGCAAAAACAGCACCTGGATGTTTGAACAACTGGCCGCACGCGGCATTATCGTGCGCGACCTGGCCGGATACGGCATGACCACGTCCCTGCGCGTCTCGATTGGCAAACCGGAAGAAATGCAAGCTCTTGCATCTGCAATGAAAGACATCATAAAAAACGAAAAATAAGGGGGAAATGACAGTGAAAAAGTTTAAATTTCTCATGCTGTCCGCGCTGCTGAGCATTGGCCTGGTCGGTTGCGGTCAAGCAAGCACAGACACGAGTTCCGCCAGCCAGCCGTCAGAAAACAACAATCAGGCTGCGGCCGAGCAGAAAAGCGAAGGCGGCGAAAAGACGCCGCTCAGAGTCACGCTGCCAACCTGGACGGGGTACGGTCCGCTGTTCCTGGCAAAGGAAAAGGGACTGTTTGAGAAACACGGCGTCGATGTGGAGCTTTCCATTATCGAAGGTCTGGCAGAGCGCAAGGCGGCGCTGGCCGGCGGACAGGTGGACGGCATGGCAACGGCGCTGGACGTTCAGGTGACAATGGCTGCTTCCGGTGTGCCGATGCAAGTCGTATGGCTGCTGGATGACTCGTACGGAGGCGACGGCATTATCGCCAAAAACGAGATTAAAAGCGTAGCAGACCTGAAAGGAAAGAAAGTGGCGTTTGAACATGGTTCCACCAGCCACCTGCTGTTGCTTACCGCGCTGAAGAATGCGAACCTGACCGAAAACGACATCCAGATGGTGCAAATGTCCGCGGGTGACGCGGGTGCTGCGTTTGTGGCCGGTCAGGTAGACGCGGCTGTAACCTGGGAGCCGTGGCTGTCCAAAGCTTCTCAGGCAGACGGCGGCATTCTCGTGACAACCAAGGATCTGCCGGGAATCATCGTGGATACGGTGGGCTTCCACAAGGACGTGGTTGAGAAACGTACGGAAGATATCCAGGCGTTTGTGGCAGCGATGGCGGAAGCGATGGATTACTGGAAACAAAATGAAGCGGAGTCCAATGAAATCATGGCAAAAGGCCTGAAGATCGACCTGTCTGAATTTACCGGAACCGTTTCGGGCTTGAAGTTCTTGGCCAAGGAAGACAACCAACGACTGTTTGGCACGCCGGAAAATAAAGGTTCGATTTACCAATCCACACAAAATGCCATCGACTTCTACGCAGAACAAAAACTGATTGAACAAGCTCCAAAAGTGGAAGATATCCTGAATCCTTCGTTTGTGAACGGTCTGTAAAGGGGTGCCCGCTTTGGGCCTCCCTTTCTCAACGTATGGGAATTTTTTTAAGCGGCAAGCTTATGCATTCCGGAACGAAAGAAAACTGACCGCGAAAACACGGGCGCTCCTCCTTGACGAGGCTCCGGTGAAGTGTTTGCAAATGCGAAGGGGGATCATCAGCCAGCATCTTCAATGACTTTGCATTCGTTAAAATGAGGGATGACAATGTGGAAGAATGTCTTTACCCCGAAGAAGGACATCGCCAAACCGTTGTACTCCGGTGCGGGAATTGCGACTTTTCTCTTGCTTCTGCTCGTCTGGTCGGTGCTCACATACGGGGGATTCGTGAATCAGCTGTTTTTGCCGGCGCCGGATCAGGTTGTCAAAACGGCTGTCTCCATGTTTCAAAGCGGTGAAATCCTTGGCGACATCGGGATTAGCTTCTCCCGTGTCCTCTCCGGATTTGTACTGGCTGCGCTGATTGGGGTCCCGCTTGGCATGCTGATGGGGACGCTGAGGATTTTCGAAGGAGCGTTTGAACCCATCGTCGGGTTTATTCGCTACATGCCGGCGTCCGCGTTTATTCCGCTGTTTATCTTGTGGATCGGTCTGGGCGAAGGGGAAAAGATGGCCGTCATCTTTTTTGGAACCTTTTTCCAATTGACGTTGATGGTCATGGACGTCACGAAAAACGTGCAAAACGAACTGATCGAGGTTTCCTACACGCTGGGCGCCAACAGGTACCAGCTGTTCCGCCGGGTGATCCTGCCCGCGTCCATGCCGGGGATTGTGGATACGCTGCGCATCACCTTTGGCTGGGCCTGGACGTACCTGGTCGTGGCGGAGCTGGTCGGGGCTTCTGACGGGCTTGGCTACATGATCATGCAAGCCTCCCGCTTCCTCAAGCCAGACAAGATTATCGTCGGGATTTTGATTATCGGTCTGTTGGGGCTGATTACCGACATCATCTTCAAAATCATTTATCGCGCATCCTTCTCCTGGATGAGAAAGGGAGGGGCGTAAGATGACGACAAAGACGCCAAAACTGGTCATCGACAACGTCGGCAAGGTGTTTTCCACCAAGAGCGGCAACGTGGTGGCCCTGGATCAGACCTCTTTTACCGTGGAGGAAGGCGAGTTTGTCACCATTCTCGGGCCGTCCGGGTGCGGCAAATCCACGATTTTGCGGGTTGTGGCGGGGTTGGAGGAACCAACCACCGGACATGTCTACCTGGATGGGAAGGAAATCAAGGGGCCTGGTCCTGACCGGGGGATGGTGTTCCAATCCTACACGCTCTATCCGTGGCTGACGGTAAAAGAGAATATCGCGTTCGGCCTTGACTTGAAAGGCGTGCCGAAAAAGCAGCAGGATGAGATCGCCTATCACTATCTGGAACTGATCGGATTGAAGGGCTTTGACAAGCACTATCCCATCCAGTTGTCCGGCGGGATGAAACAGCGTGTGGCGATTGCCCGCGCCCTGGCCAATGACCCGGAAATCCTCCTGATGGACGAACCGTTTGGCGCGCTGGATGCGCAGACGCGTTCGATCATGCAGGAAATTCTCCTGAAGGTATGGGAAGAGTCGAAGAAGACCATTCTCTTTATCACGCATGATGTGGAGGAGGCCATCTTTTTGGGTGACTCCGTTTACGTGATGACGGCCAGACCGGGCCGCCTGAAGAAAAAAATCACGGTGCCGCTGCCAAGGCCGCGCGATTACCACAACAAGGTCAGCGATGAGTTTCTTGCCCTGAAGCAGGAATTGCTGGAGTTGATTCGCGAAGAGAGCCTGAAAGCGGCAAATCCGGAACTGTAAATCTCGAACAACGAAAAGGAAAGGGCTGTCCGGAAAGCCTGTGAAAACGGGACAAACGGACAGCCCCATTTTTGTGTTGCACGGCAAAAATTTGCACGAAAAAAACGGGTGCATCCCAGCAGCGAAAACTGCGGGAATGACCCGTTTGGTTTGTTTACTTGCGTTGTGCGTAACCGGTCGCGAAGTGCAGGAACACATGAAGCGCGACGCGGGAGCTGATATCGCGCAGGTCGCGCGTCGGGTCCACGCAGACCATGTCCATGGCGATAACCTTGCGGGATTGACCTATTTTTTGAGCGGCGCAGAAAAGATCCGGCGAAGCAAGTCCGGCCGGCCCGATCGCCGGCACGCCCGGCACGGCGGATTGGTCCAACACATCGATGTCAAAAGTGGCGTAGATGGCGTCGCACGTTTCCTCCAGCCTGCGAAGGGCGGAGGTGACGACCTCTTCGATGCCGCGTTTGCGCACCTGGTTGGCGGTAACCAGCGTCATGCCCTTGCTTTCCGCGTACTGGCGGTATTCGCGGGAGTTGGCGAAGTTGCGCAGGCCGATGGTGACGATGTCTTCCCCGCGCAGCGTTCCTGTCCTGGAACTGGAAAGCGGACGCGTCGATGCAGTTGTAACGGGAAGACCTGCCGCAAACGGGGGCGTTGTTGTTACTTATCGGCTGGAGTAGTAATTTTTCAACTCTTGAATCAGACCGAGCGGATTTTTGCGCAAGTCCTTGGCGCTGAAGAAAATGCTTCCTTTCACTTCGGAAAACTGTCTGTTGTACTTCAGTTGGTTGATGATTTCCTGTGCGTTTTGCCACCCGGCTTCAGCAGTGCCCAGCTTGTAGGGGGCATGTCCAATGTAGAGGGCGACATCGGTGCCGCGCACTTCGTTTGCCCACCACGTGACCAGCTTGTCGTAGCGGGCGCGCTCAAACGAAAGGCTCCAGTAGATTTGCGGCGTCACATAGTCGATCCAGCCGTGCCGTATCCAGGTGCGCACATCAGCGTACGTGGTGTCGTAAGCGGTGACGCCTGCCCGGGTATCGGAGCCGGTCGGGTCGTCCGCAATGTTGCGCCATACGCCGAAGGGGCTGATGCCAAACTGAACTTCCGGTTTGACGCTTTTGATCGATTGGTGCAACGACTGGACAAACTGGTTGATGTTGTAGCGGCGCCAGTCGGCCTTGCTGGCGAAGCTGGCGCTGCCGTATGCCTGGTAGGCGGCGTCGTCGGGAAATCCGCCGTTGTACGGGTAGAAGTAATCATCTAAATGAACGCCGTCAATGTCATAGCGGTTCACAACTTCCATAATTGCGTCAATAATGTGCTGACGGGCTGCCGGAATCCCCGGATTGATGTAATACTTGCCGTCAGACTTGACCAGCCACTCCGGATGCTGAATGGCCACATGGTTGGCTGCCAGTGTTTCAAGTTTGGCATCCGTGGTCGCCCGGAACGGGTTGAACCACGCGTGAAACTGCATGCCTCGTCTGTGCGTTTCTTCGATCATAAAGGCAAGCGGGTCATAGCCTGGATCCTTGCCTTGCGTTCCCGTCAGGAACTTCGACCAGGGGACGAGGGAAGAGGGGTAGAGCGCATCCGCGGCGGGGCGAACTTGTACAAACACGGCGTTCATGCCCATGGCCTGCAGTTCGTTCAAAAGCTGCACGTATTCCTGCTTTTGCTTTTCCGCATTTCCATATGCACTCGCGGAGGGCCAATCCAGGTTGTACACTGTGGAGATCCAGACGCCGCGCAGCTCGGGGCGATTTTGGGGTTGGGCCGGTGCGGGAGTCTGAACGGCTGGTTCTTGCACAACCGGTTCCTGCACGAACGGAGCTTGTACATCCGGTGCTACAACCGGGTCAGTTTCCGTTTCCGCCGGCGCAGAATTGCCGCCGGATGACAGGGTAATGGTGCGTGTCGCCTGATCCCAGCCCACCTGCAGGCCAAGCTGCTCGGATACGAAGCGAAGCGGAACCATTGTTCGGTTTTGCCGGTTTTGCACGGAGGCATCAAGCGGGAGCAAAAAGTTGTTCACTACTGCGTAAGGCTGGTTGATGGTCAGGGCAATGACTGTTCCATCCTTGCTGATGACAGCCGTTTGGCTCTGATTGTCCCAAAACACGTCGGCGCCCAGGCTTTCGCTGATGACCCGAAGCGGCACCATCGTGACGTTTGCCTGGGGAAGGATATAGGGAGAGACATCGCTATGTACCGGTTTTCCATCCAGAAAGATTTGGATTTCCTGCGTTTGTGCCTGCGTTTTTGCGGGGACGGCCGACAGGCAGAGCGCAAACAGCAGGAGAAAGACAAACCATTTTGACATTCTCATGTTTGCAAATCCTCCAGCAAAAATCATTTTGTGCAATATTTCCTCATTTGGATTCGACGTTTATGAAATCGTTTTGTTGCGGAAAAAGGCGGAATTTGCCTGAAGATTGGAGAGGGAGGCAAGGAAAAAGGCTGCCCAGCGGATCAGGTTGGATCCGTTGAACAGCCTCGCGCTCGCAAGAGTTCCTTATTTCAGCTCAGCCAGAATCTCATCGATCTTGGCCAGTTCAGATTGCAATCCGCCGCCGCCCAGGTACCAGAGTGCACCGTCAAGGTAAACGATGCGGTTGTTTTTGTAAGCATCGGTTTTCTTGATGATGTCGTTTTCCATGTCAGCCTGGATGTTCGATTGACCGCCGGTTGCAGCAGTGCGGTCGATGACGAACAGCACTTGCGGGTTGAATTCCAGGACGGCTTCAAAGCCAAAGTCGGAACCGTGCGAAGAAGCGTTGATATCTTCGGTTACAGGTTTAAAGCCATAAACGTTGTAAACGTAGCCGAAACGGGAGTTGGAAGCAAAACCGGACAGTTTGCCTTCGTTGTACATGGTGACCAGAGAGGTGTCAAACTTGCCGGCCAGTTCTTTCACTTGAGCGATCTTATCATCAAATTTGGCCAGGTACTCTTTCGCTTCCTTTTCCTTGTCGAACAGTTTCGCAGCGATATCTACCGAAGCCAGGAAGGTATTCCAGTAATCATCTTGGCTGGTGCCGACGAAGACAACCGGAGCGATTTCTTTCAATTCTTCATAGAAAGAAGATTGACGGCCGGAGATGAAGATGACATCCGGTGTCAGTGCAGCCAGGTCTTCGAAGGACGGATTTTTCAGCGTACCGATATTGGCGTATTCATCACCGCCGTATTTTTTGACGGTATCCGGCATGTTGGAGCCTTTGGCCACGCCGACGATTCCTTGAACGCCAAGAGCATCCAGGGTATCGAGGAAACCGTAGTCAAAGACGGCGATTTTCTCAGGCATTTTTTCAAAGGTTACATCTTCGAAGGCGACCGTGCCTTTTTCTTCGCTCTCCGCGGAAGCAACAGTCGGCTTAATCGTCATGGGAAAAGCAGATTTCGCAGTTTCTTCCGCTTTGGTTTCAGCTGCGGGTTCCTGCGCAGCAGCGTTTGCATTTGCGGATTCATTTGCGTTTGAAGAACCGCAGGCAGTCAGCCCAACTGAGAGCGCCAGAACGCTCAACAATGTGACAAGTCTTTTCATGGATTGATTCTCTCCCCCTGATAATAATCACACTGGGATAATGATAATCATTATCTTTGATAACTGTTCTCATTATAGAATGAACGCTTGAATTGCGTCAATGCTTTTTTACAGTTCCCAGCCAAAATTTACTTGCAGGCTTTTTTCGTCCCGCTGTCCCGCTCAGGCGCTCAGATGTGTGAATTGAAGTACACGCAAATCCGGCAACCGTCTTGCACCTGCACGGGGATCTCCATATCGTAAATTTCGCGCAGAGAATCCGTCTGGATGATCTCCTGGGTCGGGCCATCCTTCACCAATTTGCCGTTCTTCAATGCCACAATGCGGTCGGAATACACCGAGGCAAAGTTAATATCGTGCAAGACGACGACAACGGTCTTGTTCATTTCATCGACCAGTTTGCGCAAGATCTTCATGATTTGCACGGAGTGTTTCATGTCCAGGTTGTTGAGCGGTTCATCCAGCAGGATGTAATCGGTATCCTGGGCAATGACCATCGCAATGAAGGCGCGTTGTTTCTGCCCGCCCGACAATTGATCCAAATACTTGTCCTGCATGTCACGCAAGTTCATGTAGTCGATCGCCTGGTCGACAAAACGCTCATCTTCGGGCGTCAGACGTCCTTTGGAGTACGGGTAGCGCCCAAACGAGACGAGTTCCCGCACGGTTAACCGCACATTGATATGGTTCGACTGTTTCAGAATGGAAACGCGCTTGGCAAATTCACTGGATTTCCACTTTTTGATGTTGTTGCGGTCGAGCAGCACTTCGCCCGAATCCGCTTCGATCAAGCGGCTGACCATGGAGAGCAATGTCGATTTTCCCGCACCGTTCGGACCGATAAACGAAGTGATGGTTCCGGGGTAAATGGTCACCGTTACATCATCCACGACAGGCGTTTTGCCAAAGACTTTTGTCAAACCTTTGATTTCAATCATTGCGCTGCCCTACTTTCTTTCAAGATTAGGTAGATGAAGTAGATTCCGCCAATAAAGTTGATAATGACACTCAATGTCGTGTTCAACTCGAACACATGTTCAACCAGGAATTGCCCGCCGACAAGTGCGATAATGCTGAACAAGCTCGCTCCCAGGATGAGAACGGAATGTTTGTATGTATAAATATATTGGTAGGACAGGTTCGCCACGATCAGGCCAAAGAACGTGATCGGCCCTACGAGCGCGGTCGATGTGGCAATCAGGACGGAGGCCAGCATCAAGACGTTCATGACCATTCGATCGTAGTTGATGCCCAGGTTGATCGCATTTTCACGGCCGAGCGACATGACATCCAGTTTGTCCATGATTTTAAAGCCGTAAAGAAAGGCGATTGCCAGGATCACGGTTGAAATGTACATGAGTTCCTTTTTCACACTCATGAAGTTGCCGAACAGGCGGTTTTGCAGGCTCAGGTATTCGACAGGATCGATCAGCACCTGCAGGAACGTCACCAGATTCCCCAAGAGCGTCCCAATGACCATCCCGATCAACAGCATCAAAAAAATGGGGAACTTGTCGGCGCGAAACAGAAGCCGGTAGAGCAACATGGCGAACAGCATCATGGCTGCAACCGCAACTGTGAAATTCAAATACTTGTTTACGACCCAGATCGAGGCGGAGCCGGCAAAGAAATAAATCAAAGTCTGCACCACTTGGTACATGGAATCAAGCCCCATGATGTTTGGGGTCAGGATTCGGTTGTGCGTAATCGTCTGGAATACGACCGTGGCATAAGAGATGGCAATCCCGGTCAGGACCATCGCCGCAATGCGCATCATGCGGCGCGGAAACGCGTAATCAAAGCCGCCCTTTATGTCGTAAAAGGCATAGCACAACACGCAAACAATGGATAATGCCGCCAGCAACAGTAGCCGATTTCTATTTCTTCGCATATGCTCTCCCCCTAAACAACATGGTCAAGAAGATCGCACTGCCAATCACGGCTACCGTTACGTTCACAGGGATTTCGTAAGGATGGATGATGATTCGTCCGAGAATGTCGCAAATCAACAAAAATACAACCCCTAGTACAGCAGTGTGCGGAATCGTCTTGCGCAAATTGTCACCCAGATAAAGGGAAACAATATTGGGAACGATAAGACCCAAAAACGGAATCACGCCTACGGTCAGGACAACGGTTGTCGAGATGACCGCGATGATCACCAGCCCGGTGTTCAAGACCCACTTGTAACTCAAGCCGAGGTTTTTGGCAAAATCTTCGCCCATTCCGGCAACGGTGAACTTGTTGGCGTAGAGATAGGCCAGAATAACCGCCGGCACGCTTACATACAGCAGTTCGTAACGCCCGGACATGATCAGCATGAAGCTGCCCATGAGCCAGCTTTGGATGTTTTGCAAAATATCGGCTTCATAAGCAAAAAAGGTGGTAATCGAGGATAATATATTCCCGTACATGATGCCGATGAGGGGTACGAAAATGACATCTTTAAACTTGATGCGGTCCAAAATTTGCATGAACAGCAGGGTGCCGGCAAGGGCAAATGCGAAACTGAAGACGATTTTTTGCATGTAGCCCGCATCGGTAAACAGGAAAATGGAGATCAAGATCCCCAGCTTGGCAGCGTCAAGCGTCCCGGCAGTTGTCGGGGAGACAAACTTGTTCCGGCTTAACGACTGCATAATCAAACCGGCAATGCTCATCCCCGCTCCGGCCAAAATAATCGCCAACAAGCGCGGCAAGCGGCTGATCAAAAAAATTTCGACCTTGTCCGTGTGTCCGTTCACAAGATCGCTCAACGAAATGTCGATTGCCCCGATAAAAAGCGATACAAAGGATAAGGCGATTGCTGCAAGGATTAACAGCCAAAGTTTCATTTGTCTTTGTCCTCATTCACGTATTTTTCAGTTGATAAAGATTATCATTACTAGTGCTATTATAACGAAACTGGGGGGCTCAATCAATGCAGGCATCTTATTTCCTGCACTTGTTTTCAGGTATCCGTTTTCGTTGAATTGTCTGGCCTGCCTGGACCGCAATGATGAAAACACAAAAAGGGTGATACATTTCCTCTTGATGAAAATGTATCACCCTTTTTCCCTTGACTAGCGATACGTTACGACGGCCATAATCCCTTGTTCCTCATCCAGAACCAGTTCGATTGCCGCCGCGAACGGATCACGTCCCATCTGTGTGTCCAGGTAGAACCGAATGGCCTCGATCAGATTGCTGTCGACGAAAACCTGCTTGCGGCCGCGGGTGTACACCTCAGCGGAAAAGCCGTATTCTTCGTCCCACATCAGCTCCACTTCCACTTCCTGCGGGAGCACCTCTTTCTTGCTGGCGACGAGAAGGCAGACGGCATTAATGACATCCTGTTCGGCAAACGTTATCGTTTCCATGCGTTCAATTCCTTTTTCTCGCGTTGTTGCTTAAAGAACACGAAGATTTTGCGAATCAGCGCGATTACGATGGCGATGGCCAGCACGTTTACCAGGAGTCCGAGGATCGCCCCAAGGTCTCCCAGGCCGGCAAACAGGCTGCCGAACAAAAGACCCGCCAAACCGCCCAGCATCAAGCCTTTCAAAAAACCGCCGCTGCCAAAGAGACCGCCGGATTTGGTGGTGGAAGCTGCGGCAGTATTGGCCGGCGCTTTGGTGTTCGCGTTGGTGCCGGCATTCGGCGTTTGCTTGACCGTGGAATTGAATGGAGTGGTTTGCGAGCTGTTGATGGAACTGTTGGAGCTGAACGATTTTTTCCCTGACTTGTAACCCTTCGCATCTGCCAGATCGTATCCGACGGGTGCGAGCACCAGGGCGAATGCGACCAACAGCATGAACAGTCTTTTCATCGGTTCACGTAACTCCTTCCTTGCGTAAAAGTCTGTCTGTGCACTTATAAGTGTACATGAATATGAGAGGAAAAGCCATGAAAACATCCAGCTGGCCATCCGAAAAATGGGTGTTTGGTCCCGCTAGGAAAAAATTTTTCCAGGATTCAGGATGCCGTTGGGATCAAACTGCTGCTTGATGGCTTTCATCCAGGGAAGGGTGCTGGGATGTTCCTTTTCCAGGTATTTCTTCTTGCCGATCCCGATGCCGTGTTCGCCGGTGCAGGTGCCGCCGCGCTGCAGGGCAAACAGGACAATCTCTTCGTTTACCTTTTCAGCCGCTTTTACTTCTGCGGGATCCTGGCGGTTGTACATCAGCGCGGTGTGGAAGTTGCCGTCGCCGACATGCCCCATGATCCCGCCGGGAAGGCCGCTTTCATCAATCACCCGACGGGCGTGCTCCACGGCGTCACTGAGTGCGCTGAGCGGCAGGCAGACGTCGGTAATCATCATTTCCCGGCCGGGGAAGCCGTGTTTGTAGGCGTAGGCCAGGTTGTGCCGCGCGTCCCAGAGCTGCGCCCGTTTCTTGGAGTCGCTCTCGACGAGAAAATTCTGGGCTCCGAATTCCCGAAGCAGGCTTTCCGCAAAAGAGACGTCGTGCGGCAACGCCGCTTCACTGCCGTGAAACTCGAGAAACAGCGTGGGCTGTTCCGTGTAGTCCGTTCCGCTGTGCCGATTCACCTGTCTGATGGATTCGCTGTCCACCAGCTCGACACGGGCCACTGCAAGGCCGGCTCCAAGCAGGGAGAGTGCGCCGTCCGCCGCGGCGCGAACAGAAGGGAAAGTGGCACGGCCCGCGATGATGGATTCCGGAATTCCATATACCCGAAGCGTAATTTCCGTAAACACGCCCAGCGTTCCCTCCGAACCGACGAACAGTCCGGTCAGGTGGTAGCCGGCTGAAGATTTTGCCGCGAGACCGCCCGTGCGGATCACGCTGCCGTCAGCCAGCACGACTTCAAGATCGCGCACCTGGTTGCGCATGATCCCGTAACGGACGCTGGTGGTGCCGCTGGCGTTGGTTGCGGTCATACCGCCAATCGTGGCATCCGCTCCCGGATCGACGGGGAAAAACAGCCCGTACTTTTTCAGGGCCTGATTGAGCTGAAGCCGCGTCACACCGGGTTGGACGCGAACGAGAAAATCGTCGGGACGCACTTCGAGAATCTGATTCATCCGTTGAAAATCAAGAGAGATGCCGCCTTCAAGCGGAATGCTGTGTCCTTCCAAGCTGGAACCGGATCCGAAGGGAACAACCGGAATGCGGTGCTCATTGGCGTAGCGGAGCACGGCGGATACTTCCTGCACGGAAGTGGGGAAGACGACCACGTCCGGCATGACGGGAAGGTGGTGGGATTCGTCCCGGCTGTGCTGTTGGCGCATGGTTTCATTGGCCGTGGCGCGGTCAGGGGCGGTAAGTTGTTTCAAATCGGCGAGCAGTTGTTCTGGCGAGACGTTCATGGAAAATATGCCTCCTTGTGTGACATAGGTAGATTGGGAGTAAAGGCGGAGTATGCAAGAAGAACCCCTATCCCGACAGGGGGCAGGGGTTCAAAGCCTGTGTTACGCTTTCTTTTTCAGTTTTTTCGCCGCCCAGTTGCCCAGAGATTGCAGCACCTGGACGATGATGATCAGCATGACCACCGTAATCAGCATGACTTCCACGTCCCATTGCTGGTAACCGTAACGCAGTGCCAGGTCACCCAGACCGCCGGCTCCAACCGCACCAGCCATGGCTGTTGCACCGATCAGACCGATCGTGGCAATCGTCAGGCAGAGGACAATGCCCGGTCTTGCCTCGCGCAGCATAATGCGGAAGATGATTTGCGAGCGGGAAGCGCCCATCGCCTGGTACGCTTCGATCACCCCGCGGTCCACCTCGAGCAGCGCGGTTTCCATCAGGCGGGCGATGTACGGAGCGGTGTAGACGATCAGCGGGACAATTGCGCCTTCAATGCCGATGGATGTGCCCACAATCAGTTCCGTGAAGGGAATGATTGCGACCATCAGGATGATGAAAGGCAGGGAACGAATGATGTTGATAATGACGTTCAAGGTATGGAAAATCCACTTGTTCGGAAGCAGGTGATTCGGCTGTGTGATGACCAGCAACACCCCGAGAGGAATCCCGATGATGGTGGAGACAAACAAGGAGACGCCAACCATGATCAAGGTTTCTTCCAATGAACGGGTAAACAGCGGAATCATTTCAATCAAGCGTTCCATTTAGTTGGCAACCTCCTCTCTCGTCACGATGTCCACCTTGTACACGGAATTCCGCAGGAAGTTGATGCTTTCCTCGACCGCTTTCTCTTCACCGGAAATGTGCAGCAACAAGATCCCCAGGGCCGTTCCTTTGATGGAGGTAATGGAGCCGTACAGGATATTGGTGGTGACAGGATAGCGGGAGCAAAGCGTTCCCAGCACGGGATCAAGCGCTGCATCGCCGCGGAAAGCCACGCGCAGAATGTGGGATACCGGTCCGACTGGCTTGATGCCGGCCAGAATTTCCTGCGGCACCTCGTCATCAAAAATGGTCTTGATGAAGTTGCGCGTCGTCGGTTGTTTGGGATCGCTGAAGATATCGAGAACGGTACCTTCTTCGATAATGACCCCGTTTTCCATGATGGCCACGCGGTCGCAGATTTTTTTAATGACCTGCATTTCGTGGGTAATCAGCACGATGGTCAGATTGAACTTGCGGTTGATGTCCAAAAGCAGCTCCAGAATTGAATCCGTCGTCTGCGGGTCGAGAGCCGAAGTGGCCTCGTCGCACAGGAGAATTTCCGGGTCGGTAGCCAGCGCCCGGGCAATTCCCACGCGTTGCTTTTGGCCGCCTGACAGTTGCGAAGGATAGTGGTAGGCCTTGTCTGCCAGGCCCACCAGACGCAGCAAGTCTTCCACTTTTCGCTTGATTTCGTCCTTGGGGACTTTGTTCATGCGCAGAATTTCTGCCACGTTGTCAAAGACATTGTAGGAGGAGAGCAGGTTGAAATGCTGAAAGATGATCCCGATCTTCTTGCGTGCCTGGCGAAGTTCCTTTTCGCTCAGGGACAGCATGTCCTGACCGTTTACCACGACAGAGCCGCTCGACGGCTTTTCCAGCAGGTTGATCGTGCGAAGCAGGGTGCTTTTCCCTGCTCCGCTGAAACCGATCACACCGAAGATTTCTCCTTTTTTTACGTTGAGCGACACGCCTTTCAGCGCTTCCACTTGCTTTTTCCCAACTGTGTACGTCTTACGGATATCGGTGAGTTGAATCATCTTTCAAAAACTCCTCGCTGCAAAGATTTTCTTACCAGGACGGGAGGACCGATCCGTCAAAGTTTTCGTCGATAAACTTCTTCACTTCTTCAGAACGGTAGATTTCAACCAGTTTTTTGACTGCCGGATTATCCTTGTTTTCTGCCTTGGTCGCAATGACGTTTACGTACGGCGAATCAGCAGTTTCCGAGAAGATCGCGTCTTTTTTCGGCGAGTATCCGGCTTCCATCGCGAAGTTGGTGTTGATGCTGGCCACATCCAGGCTGTTCAGAGAACGGGCCATGAATGCAGCTTCCAGTTCCTTGAACTCCAGGTTTTTCGGGTTTTCCACGATATCCAGCGGAGAGGCGTTTTCTACGCCGTCTTTCAGTTTGATCAGCCCGGCGGCTTCATACAGTTTCAAAGCGCGGTGACGGTTGGTCGGGTCGTTTTGCACCCCGGCGATGCCGCCTTCCGGAATTTCATCTACGCTTTTATGCTTGGTCGAGTAGAGGCCCATCGGGAAAGTAACGGTCTCTGCCACAACGACAATGTCGGTTTTGTGGTCTTCATTGAACTTTTCGAGGAACGGAATGGTCTGGAAGCTGTTGGCGTCGATGTTGCCCTTGTCCAGCGACTGGTTGGGTTGCACGTAGTCGTTGAATACGACGACTTCAACGTCCAGGCCTTGATCTTTCGCCAGTTCCTTTACCTTGTTCATGATCTCTTCGTGCGGTCCGGCAGTAACCCCTACCTTGATCGTGGTTTGTTCTGCTCCGTTTGCAGCGGCATCAGCCGGCTTGGCCTCTTCCTTTGCTCCGCAGGCAGTCATCAGGGATGCCGCCAGCAAAAGGGTGGTGAGCAAAAAGCCTGTTTTCTTCATGGATTAATCTCTCCTTCTCCTAGTTATCGCAATATGTGGGTAAATCGTGAAACCTGATGTAGAAATAGAAAAGCCTCTTCCGAAAGAAGAGGCAAAAGCGCAGAATTTCAGCTCGTACCTCTCTTATCTTTCGGAATATAAATTCCGCTGGATTTGGCACCGAATCCGGAACGGATAGGTTGCCGAGGTGTCATTGGGCCAGTCCCTCAACCTCTCTCTATAAGAGATGTAACTGACGGTATGAAATTGTAAATGGCAGAAAAGCACATTTGCTTTCTTGGTTTTTCAACCTGCTCGATAAATAGGATTATATCCCCCTGGTGTAAAGGTGTCAATTGTTTTTTTTACTAAAAATCTTAAATGATGTTTCAACAGTTACGAACAATATATAGGAAAACAGAAAATAAGTACAGCAAAAAACGAATGTTTTCTTGCCTTCTGTGTTTATTATTTGTATAATGTGTTTCGTAGCCCACTTCCCAAACCTACTTCTCGGGTGATGCTATGATTCTGCGGGACACAAGTGAAAGCAGGAAGAAGCTCGCTCATATCTATAATGAAATAGGTAAAGAATTGTTCGGTTTTGGGACCACGCTGTTGAGAGTGTCCATTGACAAAAACATCATCACCTTTTATGCCAAACACCGCCGTTCCCCGAGGTCTGCAGCCCTGGAAGGAGAGGCGCCGGCGCTCAAGCTGGAAGTCGATTTTCGCATGTCTCTTTTGTACAAGAAAAAGTTGCGGGAACGGCTGGAAGAGGAAATGGGCCTTCAAGTGGAAGCCGTGTTGCGGGACTATGATGCCGCGACACAATGGGCGATTGCCAATGTCATTTTGGCAGAGCCGAGTAAAGAGTCGAGTCATTAGTCATTTCAAATTATTCGGATTTTCCCTTTTGATCTATCTTAAGGGAAGACCGCGTGTTTGCAAAAATAGGTGTGCTTCTCTTTGTTTACGAAGAAAAGTGCCCTTGATTAGAACGATTGCCGATTCTAGCCAAGGGTACTTTTCTTTTTTGCGTGTGTCATATCTTTCCAGCCTGCCCGCTCTTCAGGAGGATTTATGAAAGAAGACCTGAAAAATTAACCCGGCAGGCAGAGGAAATATGAAATATGAAGAAATAAGAAACAGTATGTTTGTCAAGGAAAAAGGGGGAAATGCAACATGAAAAAGTTTGTCCGTTCCATTCTGTCCGTATCCGCGCTTTCTTTGGCTCTGGCCGGATGCGGTTCCGCGGATCAAGCGCAACAGCCGCAAGAGGGGGCATCCGATAATGCCGCCAAGGGTGAACCGAGAAAGCTGGTGATCTCCACCTGGGGATTTTCCGATGACTTTTTCCGCGAAGAAGTGTACGCGCCGTTTGAAAAAGAACACAACGTGGAAATCGTGCTGGAAATCGGCAACAACGCCGAGCGCCTGAACAAGATCCGCCAGGGAAGTTCGGAAGTGGATCTGATTTACCTCTCCGACTACTATGCGCAAATGGGGATTGAGGAGGGACTGTTTGAAAAGATCGACCGCAGCAAAATCCCCAATCTGGAGGAGATCTACGACATCGCCAAGGCGCCGCTGGGTGAGGAATACGGTCCGGCGTATACCATTGCGCAATTCGGGATCGCCTACAACCCCAACCTGGTGAAAACGGAGATCAAGTCCTGGAAGGATTTGTGGAATCCGGAACTGGCCGGCAAGATTACCCTGCCCAACATCACTTCCACTTCCGGTCCGATGATGCTGGATGCCGCATCTGTGGTGGCTGGGAACGAAACCTTCAATGAAGATGCCGCATTCGCCAAACTGAAGGAACTGAAAGACGGGGTCGTGAAGTACTACGACAAGACATCCGAGTACGTGAACATGTTTGCGCAGGAAGAAATCGTTGCCGGACCGATCATGGAAATGTACTTCAAAGACATTCAAGCAGCCGTTCCGGAAGCGGTGTTTGTTTCGCCTGAAGAGGGCGGTTACGCCGTCATGAACACGGTCAACATTGTCAAGGGCAGCAAGAACAAGGATCTGGCCGAAGCGTTCATCAACTACCACCTGAGCAAGGAAGTTCAGGAAAAAATCGCGAAAGCCAAAGTTGATTCTCCCGTCAACAAGAACCTGAACCTCACGGAGGAAGAAGCAAAAGGGATTACCTACGGCGAAGAAACCATCAAAAGCCTGCGCAAACTGGACATGAAGACCGTCACGGAGAACTCCAAGGCCTGGATTGACCGCTGGAACCGTGAGATCATTCAATAATTGAATGCTAACGCGGCAAGATACAGAATGAATCAAAACAAGGGTATATCACTTCGGTAATATACCCTTGTTTGATGTATCAGCTCTTTGTGAAGGGAGCAGGAGGTACCCTTGAAAAAAATCATTCTTGATGTTGACACCGGGGTGGACGATGCGCTGGGGATCATACTGGCTGTGAAAAGCGGCCGTTTTGACATCCTGGGGATCACGACGGTGAACGGCAACGTCTCGCTTGCGAAAGCAACGGAAAATACGTGCAAGATTCTTGACTTTATCCAGCCGAAACGGGAAATTCCGGTCATTCGCGGGGCGTCCCGGCCGCTGTTGCGCCGTCCCTTTTTCGAACACCGGATTCACGGGGAGGACGGCCTTGGCGGTGCGCTGCGGGACGTGCCGGTGCGCACGCAGCCGCGGGACGGATTTGCCCCTGATTTCATCATTGAACAAGTGAAAAAACATCCCGGCGAAGTGACGCTGATTCTAACCGGACCGCTGACCAATCTGGCCCTGGCCGTGAGCAAATGTCCGGACCTGGTGCAGATGGTCGGGGAAGTGATCTTTATGGGCGGAGTGGTCAAGGACTGCGGAAATGTGACGCCCACCGCCGAGTACAACATGTACGTCGATCCGGAAGCGGCCAAAATTGTCTTCCATGCCGGATTCCCGGTGTTGACGCAGGTCGGTCTGGACGTGACGCGCCGGGTGTTGCTGAACGAAGCCCATATCCGGGCGTTGGGGGACACACCGATGGCTTCCTACGTCAAACAGAGCACGTCGGCGTACACGGAGCGTTATTTCGAACGAAACGGCGTCCGCGCCTGCGCTCTGCACGATCCGCTCGCGGTCGCGGCGGCGATGTCTTCCGAACTCGTAAAGACACGCAAGTTTTACGTGGACATCGAGACGAGAAGCGAACTGTGTGACGGACAGACTGTATGTGACTTTCAAAACAGACTGGGCAAGGAACCAAACATGAACGTGTGTCTGGAAGTGGATGTGCCCGCTTTTTTTGAGCAGTTTCTCCGCGCGCTGAAAAGCTGACCATACCATGAACGGGAGTAAAACGACATGAAGAACAAGGGTTTGTATTTGCTGTTGCTGCCCGGCGTGCTGTTTTTGGCCGTTTTTCTGGTCATTCCCATCGCGCTGACCATCGCTTCCACGTTTTATAACGAGGGCAGCTTTACCGTACAGGGTTACGTCACGTTCCTGTCGGATCCCTATTATTTGAAAATCTTGTGGACCACGCTGCGGGTAAGCCTGGTGACGACGTTCGTCTGCATCCTGCTTGGCTTTCCCGTTGCCTACTACATTTCCAGACTGACAGTTCGCAAAAAGGGAATCCTGCTTGCACTGGCGGTGTTTCCGCTGCTGACCAGTTCAGTGGTGCGTTCCTTCAGCTGGATGGTGATTCTCGGAAAAAAGGGGTTGCTCAATTCTTCCCTGCAATGGCTGGGATTGATTGAAAAACCGTTGGAAATCCTGTACACCCCCACAGCGATGATGATCGGGATGATTCACCTGTTTTTGCCGCTGATCATCATTACGCTGGTGGGCGTCATGGAAAACATCGACCCCGATCTGCTGAAAGCGGCGGAAAGCCTGGGCGCTTCCCGGTTTACCGCTTTTCGCAAGGTGATTTTCCCGTTGAGCATGCCGGGTTTGATTGTCGGCAGCATCCTCGTCTTCGTCGGCAGTCTGACGGCGTATACGACACCGGCGCTCCTGGGCGGAAAACAAGGGGTTCTCTCTACTTTTCTGTATCAGAACGCAGTCACGCTCAATGATTGGCACATGGCCTCGGTCATTGCGACGATCATGATTGTGGTGACGTTTGTCGTCATTGGCCTGATGAACAAGGTTGCGACGAAATTAAATCCGAAGGGGTAGAAAGGGCATGCAGGAGAAAAATCCCGGGTTGGCCCTGTTTACATTTCTCGTGTTTGTCTTTTTGCTGGGGCCGCTCGTCATCATTACCTTTACGTCGTTTGAACCGGGGACAGTCCTGCGATTCCCGCCGGATGGATTTTCCCTGCGTTGGTACGAAAATATTTTTAAAGTCAAAATGTTCCTGAAGACATTTGGCACTTCCATCTTTGTCTCGCTGGCCGGCAATCTGTTTGCGCTTCTCCTCGGCATACCCGCCGCCTACGCGTTAAGCCGGTTTTCCTTCAAGGGAAAATCGCTGCTCAATGCTATCTTTATCTCTCCTGTGCTGATTCCGGGGATTGTCATGGGGTTTGCCATGCTGAAATACGTCCTGGTCACCTACGACTTGCCGATTTACGCCGGACTTTTAATCGGGCATACCGTGATCATGCTTCCCTTCATTATTCGGGTGGTGGCGTCCAGCCTGTCCAACTTCGACTTTGCGATCGAAGAAGCGGCGCTCAGCCTGGGAGCCGGACGGATCGCCACGTTTTTCAAAATCGTGCTGCCCAACATCCGTTCCGGCATTATCGCGGCAATTTTGATCGCCTTCCTGGAATCGTTCAACAACGTGGATATCTCCGTCTTCATGACGGGTCCCGGAGTGAGCACGTTCCCGATCCAGTTGCTGACGTATGTGGAAAACAACTTCGACCCGACGATTGCCGCCATTTCCGTGCTGCTGATGATCATTACCATCCTGTTCATGTTCGGTATCGAGCGGCTGATGGGCCTTTCCTACTTTACAAAACGTTAACGGAGGCAAAAACATGGCATTGCTTGCGCTGGAAAACGTATCGGTTGCCTATGACAATCAGTATATCTTGCAGAATTTCAATCTGAATATCGAAAAGGGCCAGCTCGTCTCCCTGCTGGGGCCGAGCGGATGCGGCAAGACGACGACGCTTCGCTTGATCGCCGGGTTTCTCGAGGCCAAGGAAGGCCGGTTTCTGTTTGACGGGAAGGACTACACCCGGGTTCCGGTCAACAAGCGCAATTTTGGCTTTGTGTTTCAAAGCTACGCGCTGTTTCCCCACCTTTCCGTATTTGACAATGTGGCGTTTGGCCTGCGGTTGCGGAAAGTCAGCGAGGCAGAGGTAAAAAAGCGCGTCATGGAAATGCTCGAGGTTGTCAACCTGACCGGTTTTGAAAAGCGCTTCCCCAAGGAACTTTCCGGCGGGCAGCGGCAGCGGGTGGCGATTGCCAGAGCGCTGGTCATCAAGCCTGACCTCCTCTTGTTTGACGAGCCGCTGAGCAATCTGGACGCAAACTTGCGCGTCAACATGCGCGTGGAAATCCGCCGCATCCAGCAGGAGCTCGGGATTACGACGGTTTACGTCTCCCACGATCAGGAGGAGTGCTTCTCCATCTCGGATCGGGTAGCGATCATGAACAAGGGTGTCATTGAGCAGTTGGACGAGCCAGCCGTGATTTTCAAATACCCGAAGACCGAGTTTGTCGCCCGTTTCATCGGGTTTACCAACTTTATCACGTTTGACGAGCGTTCCGAGCATGACGGAAAAATCCTGTTGCGCATCGGTGACGTGGTGTTTCAGGCGGGGAAAAATCCGGGCACGTTGCAGTCCAACGGCAAAAAATGCGCACTGCGTCCCGATGATGTGCGCGTGACGACGGAAGCGGCGGAGAAGCAGGAAAACCTTCTTCCCGGCAAAGTCAAGGTAAGCACGTTTTTGGGCAGAAGCTACCAGTATGTGGTGGAGACCAAACTGGGCGATTTTACCGTGAATCAGGAGATGGAGAGCCCCTATCGAAACGGCGAAAACGTGTATCTGCACTTCCCCCAAGACAAAATGGTGCTGGTGGACTAACAACAGGAGGGCTTCCCATGAAAGTAGATGTGCTGATCCAAAACGTACGGGTTTACAACAGTTACTTCAAGCAATTTTTTGCCGGAAACGTCGCCGTTCGGGACGGGAGATTCCTGTATATCGGAGAGCGCGGCGCGGAAACGTTCGAGCCAGAACAAACAGTGGAAGGCAACGGCCGGTTTCTCATCCCGGGCCTGATCGACATTCATCTTCATATCGAAAGTTCGATGGTCACCCCTGAAACCTTTTCCTATGCCTTGATCCGCAACGGGGTGACCACAATCGTGCCTGAGCCGCATGAAATGGCCAACGTCTTCGGGATCGAGGGAATCAAGGAAATGATCCGGGCCAGCCGGAACTGCGTCGTCGACATGAAGTACGCGATTCCCAGCTCCGTTCCCGCCACTTCGATGGAAACCACCGGCGGAGTGATCGAACTGGCTGACATGGAAGAACTGCTGCAAACGGAAGCAATCGCCTGTATGGGCGAAATCATGAACTACGTCGACATCATTACCGACCCAGGCAGCAAGACCAATCAGATCCTGGACTACCTGCGCAGGGAACATCCCGATCTGATTGTGGAGGGCCATTGCCCGAAACTGCTTGATCTCGATCTTCACCGCGTGATTTACGCCGGTGTCACTTCCGACCACACGCATCAGAGTGTGGAAGGCATGAAGGCACGCATCGCCGCAGGGATGTTTATTGAAGTGCAGGAAAAGTCGATGACCGATGAAGTGATAAGATATTTGATTGAGCACGATGTTTCCGAACATTTCTGTTTTGTCACCGACGATGTGATGCCGGATTCCCTGCACAAGCGGGGACACCTCAATCACATCGTGAAAAAGGCGATGCAGATGGGCATGCCGCCGGAGCGGGCGATTTACGCCGCCACCTTTACGCCGGCCCGCCGGATGAACATGCACGACCGCGGGGCGATCGCACCGGGAAAACTGGCTGATTTTCTGCTGGTGTCCGACCTGCGCGAATTGACCATCGATCAAGTGTACAAAAACGGGAAAAAGGTGTTTGACGCGCAGGAGGAGTACCGGCAGGAGGAAAAGGCGCCGCAGTTCCCCGCGCACTTTTACCGAAGCGTGCAACTGCCCAAGTTGAGCGAAGAAGATTTTTCCGTTCGAATGGACGTGCCGGACAACCGCTATCCCTGCCGCGTCATGCTGGTGCAGGACGGTTCCACCTTTACCGAAGATCACCGCGGCATTGTGGAAGTTCGCGATGGGCGTCTCTTGTGGGAGGAAAGTCCTTATGGCCTGATTGCGGTTTTTGAAAGATATGGGAAAAACGGCAACCGCGGCTACGGTCTCATCAGCGGGGACACGATCAAGCGGGGAGCGGTGGCGACGACGTATTCGCACGACAACCACAATCTGCTGGTTGTGGGACACAATCCGCATGACATGATGGTGGCGGCCAACACGGTGATTGGCATGCAGGGCGGTTTCTGCGTCGTGGAAGACGGACAGGTGAAAGCCAGCCTGCAACTGCCGGTAGGCGGCATTCTCACCGAAGAACCGCTGGAGAAGATGGCGAAGAAGGTGGAACAGCTTCGGCAGGCGATGCTGGACCTTGGGTATCGCCACTACAATCCGATCATGTCGATCAGCACCCATTCGCTTGGAGTGAGCCCGGCATTGAAGATCACCGATCAGGGACTGGTGGATGTGAATGCCGGAAAAGTGGTTCCGCTGCTGTTGATGTAGAAACGGCCTGATGCCGGCGATGGCGCAACAGTTTTTTTGGAAAAACCGTCAGGATTCATTTCCTGCACGGTTTTTTTGCGTTGTCCATGTACTTTCCCCAGCGAATCGAGTAGTATTCTCTATGTGTGTGAGAATCCAAGGTTGAGGTTGTTTAATATGGTGGAAACTTTTTCGTTGAAAGAAAAAGTGCGTCAATTTTTCGTCGTGCTGCTTCCGATTTTTGTATCGCAAGTGGCCCTTTTTTCCATGACGTTTTTTGATACGATCATGTCCGGCCAGGCCAGCCCGACAGATTTGGCGGGCGTCGCGATTGGCTCCAGTCTGTGGAATCCCGTGCAATCCGGTCTGACGGGAATCCTGATGGCGGTGATGCCGATGGTGTCGCAAATGCTGGGGGCAAACCGCAGGGAGCAGGTTCCGCATACCATCATTCAGGCCATGTATCTGGCTGTGGCGATTGGCGCCGCTGTCATCCTGATCGGTTGGATTGCGCTCGACCCGATTCTCAACCGGATGCAATTGGAGCCGGACGTGCGCGAGATAGCCCGCCGTTTTCTGCACGCGATCGGCGCCGGATTGATTCCCTTGTTTTTGTACACCGTGGTTCGCTGCTTTATCGACTCGCTGGGTGAGACGCGGATCACGATGATCATCACTTTGTTTTCTCTGCCGATCAATATCTTTTTGAACTACTGCCTGATTTTTGGAAATCTGGGCTTTCCCCGGCTGGGCGGCGTCGGGGCGGGCGTGGCGTCGGCCATAACCTACTGGATTCTTTTGGCCGTCAGCCTGGTCGTCGTGACCCGTCTCCAGCCGTTTGCCGAATTTGCCCTGTTTCAAAAGTTTTACCGCATATCCCTGGCCTCGTGGAAAGAGCAGCTGCGGCTCGGCGTGCCGATCGGCCTCGCTGTCTTTTTCGAGGTCAGCATTTTTGCCGCCGTGACGCTGTTGATGAGTGAATACAGCACGGTGACGATTGCGGCTCACCAGGCGGCGATGAACTTTGCTTCGCTTATCTACATGGTGCCCTACAGCATTTCCATGGCCATGACGATTCTCGTCGGCTTTGAAGTGGGGGCAGAGCGCTACCGGGATGCGCGGCAGTACGGCTTCCTGGGGATTGGGGCGGCCGTTTGCATGGCGCTTTTGTGCGGAACCGGGCTGTTTTTGTTTACGGAACAGGTGGCCGGTTTTTATACGAATGATCAGGCCGTTCTTCACCTGACGGAGCAGTTTCTTCTTTATTCCATTCTTTTCATGCTTTCCGATGCGGTGGCCGCCCCCATCCAGGGAATCCTGCGCGGATACAAGGACGTGACCGTTACCTTTTTTGCCGCCCTGGTCTCCTATTGGGCAATCGGCCTGCCGCTGGGGTATCTGCTCGCTCAATACACATCACTCGAGGCATTCGGGTACTGGATTGGCCTGATTACCGGTCTGGCGGCGGGAGCGCTGTTTCTGTACGGCCGGCTGATCCTTTTGCAGAGAAAGAAAATGAAGGAAATGAAACAGCACGATTGCGAATAATACCAATGTCAAAGGCGGAGAACATAGGATTGCGGTTGTCCGCCGTTTTGCCTGCCGCGGAAGCAAGGCCGATTGCCTGGAAGGGTGTTTGGTTTGAATGAAACATCTCATTCTATTTCTCTTGGCAGGCATGTATACTTTACGAAAGAAAATCTGACATGAAAGAGGCGGGTGAAGGCAGATGACGTACGAATTCCTGGTGAAGCTGGGGATCGCCATGTTTCTCGGCTTTTTGATCGGCGTTGACCGACAGTTGAAACATAAACCGTTGGGCGTCAAAACCAGCATGGTCATTTCCGTGGCCAGTTGTCTGATTACGATTGTGTCGATTGAAGCGGTGCACCGCTTCTCTTCACCGGGATCAACCAATATGGACCCCATGCGCCTGGCTGCGCAGATCGTAAGCGGCGTCGGGTTTTTGGGAGCGGGCGTCATCCTGCGCCGGAGCAACGACGTGATTTCCGGTCTGACCACAGCCTCCATGGTTTGGGCCGCTTCCGGCCTGGGCATCGCGGTGGGCGCCGGATTCTACTGGGAAGCGGTGACGGCGACGGTCCTGATCATTCTCGCCATCAACCTGTTCCCGCTGGTGTTGAAATGGCTGGGGCCCAGCAGCCTTCTTCGCCGGCGGGATTTGGCGATCAAGGTGACGGTGGAGGAAGGGGCGGATCTGAACCAGGTGTTCAAGCAGATCAAACGGGCAGCGCTGACGGTAAAGCGGGTAAAGGTAAAGGATGTCGAAAAGCAGCATGTCTTGGAAATGATCATTTCCGCGCCGGATGATACATACACGACGGATGTGTACAAGGCTCTAAAAAATGTGGACAACGTTCGTTCCGTAGAGGTGGAAAGCAGGTGACGAGCGGGATTGCGGGGCTTGGAAAAATCCAGCAGTCTTTTTCATTAGGCTGTTTTTCCTCATGTTAAAAAGGTATGATAATGATGAATACCCTATTGTAAGGAGGAAACTTTCAAACATGGAATACAGAGTGGAGCGAGATACCCTGGGCGAAATCAAAGTGCCCAAGGACAAACTGTGGGGAGCGCAAACCCAGCGCAGTTTCCAGAACTTCCGCATCGGCACGGAAAAAATGCCGTTGGAACTGATTCGCATGTTTGCCGTTCTGAAAAAGAGCGCAGCGCTGGTCAATGAAAAGCTGGGCAAGCTGGATTCGGAAAAGGCAAAAGCGATCGTAACCGCGGCTGATGAAGTGATCGCCGGAAAATGGGACGATAACTTCCCTCTCGTCGTTTGGCAAACCGGAAGCGGCACCCAGTCCAACATGAACGTAAACGAAGTGATTGCCCACCGCGCCAACGAACTGCTTAAACAGGCAGGAAGCGACAAGAATGTACACCCCAATGACGATGTGAACAAATCGCAAAGCTCCAACGACACCTTCCCCACAGCCATGCATATGGCGGCACTGGTTGCGGTGGAAGACCAGGTGCTCCCTGCCATTGACAAACTGCTGGCGACGCTGAAGCAAAAAAGCGAAGCATTTATGGATATCATCAAGATCGGCCGCACCCACCTGCAGGACGCCACTCCGCTGACGCTGGGTCAGGAAATCAGCGGTTGGTGCCGCATGCTGGAAAAAAGCGCGCAAATGATCCGGGAGAGCTCCGAATACCTGCGTGAACTGGCCATCGGCGGCACGGCTGTTGGTACGGGGATCAACGCTCATCCGAAGTTCGGCGACATGGTTGCCGAAGAGATCAGCCGCGAGCTGAACAAGAAGTTCGTCAGCGCCAAGAACAAGTTCCACGCCTTGACCAGCCACGATGAGCTGGCACACGTTCACGGCGCGTTCAAGGCACTGGCTGCCGACCTGATGAAGATTGCTAACGACGTCAGATGGCTGGCCAGCGGTCCGCGCTCCGGAATCGGCGAAATCACCATCCCTGCCAACGAACCGGGAAGCTCGATCATGCCGGGTAAAGTGAATCCGACGCAGAGCGAAGCCATGACGATGGTGGCATGCCAGGTGATGGGCAACGACGCAACCATCGGATTTGCCGCCAGCCAGGGGAACTTTGAACTGAACGTGTTCAAACCGGTCATCATCTACAACTTCCTGCAGTCCGCCCGCCTGTTGGCCGATGCCATGAATTCCTTCAACGACAACTGCGCGGTGGGAATTGAGCCCAACATTCCTGTCCTCGAGCGGAACATGAAGAACTCCCTGATGCTGGTGACGGCGCTCAACCCGCACATCGGTTATGAAAATGCCGCCACCATCGCCAAACTGGCCCACAAGGAAGGAATCACCCTGAAAGAGGCGGCGCTGAAAACCGGCCTGCTGACGGAAGAACAATTTGACCAGATCGTTCGTCCGGAAGAGATGATTTATCCAAAGGAATAACGGCATCTTCATTCCGGTGAGGGGCGTTTATCATGCCCCCAGCCGGTGCCGGTGAAGTTTGACTCCGCTTCATACCGGGACGTCGCCTGATTGCGAAAGCTGGCGGCGTCCTTTTTTGTTTTTCGTGGAGCGAAAAGCGGCGGTCAGGTAAGAGTGCATGGAAAAAATTACAGAAGCCCTGTTGCTTCCCTGGCCGCAAGGGATCAGTCCGGCGCTGGCCACGGAATTGACAGGGGAAACGCCGGCGACGGAAACGACGACTCCGGAAACACCGGCTTCGGAAGCACCGGTAACTCAGGGGACCGTTCAAGGGAATGTTACCGATGAGAACGGCAATCCTTTGCCGGGTGCCATCCTGTCTCTTGTCAACAAGGATGGCCAAAGTGTCAGCCAAAGCCAGCCGACGAATGACGACGGCTACTACGCGCTCGACATCCCGGCAGGTACCTACCAGGTGCAGGCAGCGTATACGGCTGGCGAGAAAACCGCAACAGTGAAAAAGGAACAAGTCACCGTACCAGAAAACGGAAAAGTCAGGATCAATTTCTCATTGGGCTTTGGCGCGGGGAGAAGCACCGGCGCGCTCAAGGGTCAGGTGAGCGGACTGGCGGATCAGACAGAACTTGCCCTGCAGCTGGTCGATGAACACAACGGGTACATATGGGACATCACTCCCGACGCGAAAGGGATGTATCAAATCGGTGCCATTCCTCCCGGCAGCTATGCGCTTGCGGCGTCATGGACGGATGCGGACGGCAAACAGCTCGGCGCAAAGGAAAAAATCACCATCAGCAAGGGCAAAACTTCTGTCAAAAACATCAGCCTGACGAGCCGGGACGCAGACGAGGACAACGCAAACAAGCGGGTGAAGAGCCTGCAAAAGTCTTTGAATCAGAGCAAACTCTCGCTTCTTCCGGGCGAATCGCAAATCGTGGAGTTGACCGCCAAATATTCCGACAAGAGTGAAGAGGATGTCACCGAGAAGGCAACCTGGCGTTCAACCAACGAAAAGGTGGCGATGGTGGAAAAGGGCGTCATCACCGCGGTCGGATACGGAAAAGCGGAGATCATCGCCGAATACGGGGGCAAGTCGCTGCGCATCCAGGTGGACATCTCCGTCCGCTCGCTCTCCAGCAGTGTGAAATCGGTCAACCTCTTGCCGGGCGAGTCGGTGGAAATCAGCATCTTCGCTGAACTGAACGACCGCAGCAAGGTGAAAATTCCGGCCGATCAGGTAAGCTGGAAAAGCGACGACACCAAAGTCGCCAGCGTGGAAGCGGGGATTGTGACCGTCCACGCTTACGGCAAGGCCACGATTACTGCGGCATACGGCGGCAAGCAACTGAAAATCAAGGTGACGAACGAGCTGAAACGCCTGGAGTCCAACCTGAAAAAACTTGTGCTGAAACCGGGCGAAGAGAAAGAGATTGCCGTTTACGCCGTCCTTGGCAACAGTTCCAAAAACGATGTAACCGGCCAGGTAAAATGGAAAATCAGCAACGACAGCGTGGTGGAACTGAAGGACGGGAAACTGATCGCCCGCAAGTTTGGCAAGGCAAACCTGACGGGAGAATACGGCGGCAAAAAAGTGACCGTTTCCGTAGACGTTTCGCTGAAGAAGCTGACGGCCAAACCCGGTTCGATCACATTGAAAGTAAATGAAGAGACGCGCCTCAGCCTGACCGCAACTTTCGGGGACGGTACCGTCCAAACGGTTGAAGCGGAAGAGTGGAAGGTGAGAGACGCTTCCATCGCCAGCGTGGAAGACGGCGTGCTGAAAGCCAAAAAGGCGGGCAAGACACAGGTAACCGGCACGTTTGGCAACAAAAAGGTTACGATCAAGGTAACGGTGGAAAAATAGAACGATGCGTCAAACAACAAGGCCTGTTGGGCATTTCGCTCAACAGGCCTTGTGCGTCAAACCGCTTCACGGGGACGGGATTTCCGCCGCTCTGCCGCGGTGACGGGACAGGTAGAGGAGAAACAGCAACAACAGGAATCCCTGGAGGACGATTGCCCCCGAGACAGATACGCCCAGGTAGAGAACCAGGTAGTAGACGCCGGAGCCGGCGGCCATCAGCCCGTTTTCAAGAAAGTTCTGGATGGCGATGGTCTTTCCCGAACCTACCATTTGCTTGCCTTCCTCTTGCAGCACCGTGTTCAACGGAATGAGAAAGACGCCGCCCATGAACCCGACCAAAAGCAGCAGGAAAATCGAAACCGCCGTGACGTGGATCCAGGGAAACAGCAGGATGACGGCAAACATGCCAAACCCGTAAGCAAGCGAGCGGGTGAACTGTTTCAGCGGAATCAGCCGCGGTGCCGCAAACGCTCCGGCGATGATCCCGACCGAGGTTGTGGCCAGGATCAGCGAAACGGAATAGTGTTGCGGATCAATCGCCAATGCAGCGGGAATCCAGGCAAGTATGGCCACGCGCAGCACGGCGGAGCTCATCCAGAATGCGCCGGTTCCGATCAGGGAAAAGCGGGTACTGGGCCGCTTCGCCAGTTTTTGCAGGTCAAGGAAAAAGAGGCGGGCTTCCCTCCGGTAGCGAATCGCAGGATTTCCGTTCATCCGCGGGATGGCCAGGCTCACCGCAAGCGACAGGGAATACAGCGCCAGACAGATCCCGGATGAAAGCAGCGGGTCGACGGCGGAAGCGATCGCCCCGCCGCCGCCAATGCCGGTCAGGATGGCGATGATCGTGTACGCTTCGATGCGGGAATTGGCCCGGAACAGCTCATCTTCGTTGCGGGTCAGCTCGGGCAATATTCCGTACTTGGCCGGAGAGTAGACGACGGCGCCTGTGCCCACGGTGAAATAGCAGAGCATCAGCAACAGAACGCTGGCTTGATTGATGACGAACAGCAGGATGACGCCAATCGCCTTGATCAGGTTGCCCGCCACCAGCACGAGGGCCTTGGGATGCTTGTCGGCAAAAGGCCCCACCAGCGGCGCCAGAAGCACGTAAGGCAGGTAGAAGGCGATGGAGACGAGGGCCAGCAGCGCGGGAGAAAATCCGTTCTCCCGCAGCAGGTTGGCGATCACAAAGAGAATCATGTTGTCGGCAAAGGCAGATAAGAACTGCGTGAAATAGAGCGCTGTCAAAGGCTGTATGGCGCTTTTCTTCATGATGCTTCCTCCCCTCGTTCCGCCCACTGTTTCAGGCTGACGTAATCGGTTTTTCCGCTGCCCAACAGCGGCAGGGTTTTCGTGTATTTGACAGAGGCCGGCACGTGCAGCGGGGAGAACCGGCGCTGGCTGATATAAGAGCGCAGCTGTTGCAGGCTGACCGATTCATCGGTCGTAAAGAGAAGGATACGCTCTCCTTTACGCGAGTCACCGGCAGCGACGGCGGCGAAGCCGGAGTGTCCGAAACATTGCATCGCCAGTTCTTCAATCAGGTTGAGCGAGATCATTTCCCCGCCGATCTTGGCGAATCGCCTTAGGCGGGATTGGATGGTCAGAAACCCGTCGTTGTCCACTTCGACCAGATCTCCGGTCCGATACCATTCTCCGGCCGGCATAAAGCCCTTGCCGTGAATCAGGTATCCTTTCATCACATTGGGGCCCTTTACCAGCAGTTCGCCGCCCTGCTCGATGCCTTCCACCTTCTCCAGGCGATACTCTATTCCGGGCAGCAGGCGGCCCACGGTTCCGGTCTTGTTGGCCAGCGGCGTGTTGAGCGAAAGAATGGGAGCCGTTTCCGTCGTGCCGTAGCCTTCAAGGATGCGCACTCCGAATTTTTCCATCCACAGTTGACGCACGTCTTCTTTCAGTTTTTCCGCTCCCGCGAACGCGTAGCGCAGCGAATGAAAGTTGTAGGGATGCGCCGCGCGACCGTATCCGGCCATAAACGTGGAGGTGCCGAACAGGATCGTCGCGTTCTGGTCGTACACCAGTTCAGAGATGGCCTTGTAGTGCAGCGGGCTGGGATAGAGGAAGACGGGAACTCCTTTGAGTACGGGCAGCAGGGTGCCGGCCGTCAGCCCGAAGCTGTGAAACATCGGCAGCGCGTTGAAAAACTTGTCGCGGCTGGTGATGTCGATGACGCTGGTCACCTGCTGGATGTTGGCAAACAGGTTGGTGTGCGTCAGGATCACGCCTTTTGGGCTGCTTTCGCTGCCGGAAGTGAACAGAATCAGCTCGTTCGTGACCGCCTGTGCGCGCTGTCTGCACAGGTAGCGGAACAGGGCCTTGCCTTTGTCAAAGGCGGTGGCGGATGCTTTCAGATCCTCCAGATAGACGATGCGGGCTTTCGCGGAAAGCGCCTCGATCAGATACTCCAGCTTTCCCTTTTCCACGAACACCCGCGAGGTCAAAATCGTGTCGATCCCGGCCGTCTCGCAACAATCGAGCAGAGAGCGGGTCCCCAGGGAAAAGTTGAGGATGGCCGGCGTTTTCCCGATGTGAAACAGGGAGAGCAGCGCGATGAGATGGCCGACGGAATTGGGCAACAGGAGCCCTGCAGCCGCCTTGCCCAAAAGCATCGGGCGCAGCTTGCCGGCGAGCAGGTAGCTTGCCATGAGCAGCGTGCGGTAGTTGACGGCAGTGGTCAGATCCCTTGCGATTTCCATCCCCGGGCCGTTCAGGCGGGAGGCTTCCAGGATTTCATCGAACAGGTTGACGTTTTGCTTCATCCTGCTTTGAAAAAGTTCATTTTGCATCTTGCGCAGGACAAGGTCGCTCGCCTGCGCCTTTTGCTCGCGCATGGACCGCTCCGGGTCATGCGGGATGACATAGGGATCGCCGATGGAAAACGTAATGCGGGGAAACCAGCGGAGGCGCACTTTGCCGCGCAGGTAGGAAAAGCGGGAGCGTTCCGCCCCCTGGATCATCACCGGATAGACCGGGACACCGGTTCGCAGGGCGAGGTAGCTAACACCGCTGTACATTTTCATCAGGCCGCCTGTCGTGGTGATCCGTCCTTCGGGGAAGATGACCAGCGTTTCTCCCCGTCTGATGACGCGCAGCATTTGGCGGACCGAGTAGGGATTGAGTGGATCGACCGTGATGAAGCGGCAAAAGCGCAGGAAAAAGGAGAAGCGTTTGGCAATTTCGGTGTTGACGACGAACGTCACGTCCTGCGGCAGATAAAAGGAAAGCAACACCGCATCCAGCAGGGAAACGTGGTTGGGGGTGATAAGGGATGGTTTGCGGGTGTCCAGCTTTTCCAGACCTGTGAAGCGCGGACGGAACCAAAGCGTAAGAATCAGTTTGAGGAAGGCATGAATCAATTTCATGGTTACCACACCTCTGCAAAAGGAAATGACTGCAATTCCGATTGTAAGGTGTGGGGAATGTAAAAAAAGTACCAACTTTTTTTGGTACCTGCCCGAAAGTGCTGGAGAAACCGCAGGCAGACAGCATTCGCGGAGGCCCTGCGGGGCGGGCTTGAGCGCTGCCATCACGCTTTCTTTGCACGAACGACTGCCCCTGGGAAGTACATCCCGGGGGCAGTGCCTTCAGAACAGGTTGCGCTGTTTTGCTTTTGCCGCCGCTTCCTTGCTTGTTTTGACCCCCATTTTTTTGAGGATGCGGTTGATGTGGTTTTTGATGGTCCGTTTGGTGATGTGCAGGGTCTGCTCAATCTGCGTCTGGGTCTGTCCCTCGTGAACCAGTCGCAGGATGTCCTTTTCCGCGGGGGAGAGCAGTCGCTGGTACTCTTCGTTTTTCAGCCGCAGGAATTCATTGCGCAGCGCCGCAGCAGCAGTCGGATGGATTGCCGACTGGCGGTTGTGGGCGGCGCGGATCGCGTCGGGAATCTCCCGGAAGCTGCTTTTGCTGATGTAGTTGACCGCGCCGGCCGAGAAGGATTCGATGATCACTTCTTCATCGGTCAGCGAGGTGAGCATGATGATCTTGCAGTCGGGCTTAAGCTGGATCAGGGAGAAGGCGGCATCGATCCCGTCCAGGTTGTTGTCGCTGAGGTTGATGTCCATCAGCACCACATCAGCGGGAGACTGCGGGTATCGGGCAAGCGCTTCTTCCCTGCTTGCAGCTTCGCCGGTGACGCGGATATCGGGTTGCTTGTGGAGGAATTCGACCAGTCCCTTGCGCCAGACCGGGTCGTCTTCTACCAAAAAGACGGAGATGGCGTTTATGGAAATACACCTCTCTTTCAGGTTTGCGCTTGTTCCGCAGGCAGGATGCGCTTTTTGGGAAACAGCAGGAAAACCGTCGTTCCCTTCCCCGGTTCGCTGGACAGCTCCAGCAGGCCCTGGTGCTTCTGCATCACGTGGTGGCAGTAGGAAAGCCCAAGTCCAAAGTTTCTGCCTGTCTTTTTTGTGGAGAAAAACGGTTCCAGGACGCGCTGCAAGTTTTCCCGGGAGATGCCCGGGCCGGTGTCCGCGATGGCGATGACCAGGTGCTTTTTGGAGAGAAACATCTGGATGCGCAAACTTCCCCCGTTTTTCATCGCTTCGATCGCGTTCATGCAAAGATTGGTCAGGCCTTCCCGCACCTGCGCCGGGTCGCAGAACAGCCGCACGGATTGGTCCAGCTGGGTGGTCACTTCGATTTGCTGCTCTTCCGCGTAGGGTTGCAGGGACCGGACGGTTTGCCGGATCAGTTCGGCCGGTGAAGCGCTTTGCTCGTGCAGCTCCACGTCGCGCAGCTGGGTCTGGATCCGCTCCACCATGTTCAGCATGTGTTCGGCGGAATGCAGAAGGACGTCGGCATCTTCCTTTAATGCAGGCAGGTTGTGCTGCTCGGCGTAATCCCGGATGTGTTCCGCGTACAGGGAGATTTTCCCCACTTCGTTCTTGACGGTGTGATTGATGATCTGCACACCCGACGTAAGTGCGCGCAGGGTGGTGTTCAGGCGCCGTTTTTCCACACGCAGTCTCACCCCGAGAAAGCCGTATTTCAGGCTGACCGCGAGGATGAAGAGAAACTGGATGGCGACGACCCAGCCGTTGTAGCGCCAGGCGTCGTAGTCATTTTGAATGCGCATGACGTAAAGGAACAGAAAGACAAAAAAGAGCGGAACGATGATCAACAGATTGGTGTAAAAGCGGTTTTTCCTGACCAGCGGATCCTTTTCCCGATAGTATTGCCGAATCAGGAGGAAACAGGCGGCCAGATAATAGGGGATCACCCACAAGGCCATGAGCAGGTAGTTGAACGACAGAACCGGGTAGATCGGCGTAACCGCCAGCATGATGAGCGGCGGGACGAGTGCCAGATACTGCGTGATGCGCTTGGCTTTCGCCGAGAGGTCTTCGCTGTCGTGAACGGCGAACAGCAAAAAGGCATACGGCAAACCGGTCTGACAGACGAACGAAGCCGCCTTGCTGAGCGCGTCAAGGCTGTTTTCCCAGAATGGATGGCGGGCAAGCGCATCCGCGTAAACGGCCAGAATGTGCTCGTCGATGAAGCCGGACAAGTAGCCGCAGCCGCCGACAAACGCGGTGGCGCTTGCCCAGCGGATGGAAGTGCGGCGAGGGTCGGTGAATAAGACGAACAACCCCAGCGTCCAGATGACGCACAGCATAAACAGCATCATGGCAGCGCAAATCTCCTGTCTTTGGTCAAATGGTCTTACCGCCATTATACCGCAGACTGCAGACTGTTGTGTTTCGCGCCGCGGAATGCATCTATGTCTTCCGGCAAAAACCCCTTGTTCAAATCGCTACAATTTTTAATAGGTGGTTTTCTTGTCAGCCTGTTGGCTGTATAGTGAATACAGAAGGTGATGGAAATATTTGCGAAGGAGAAAAAATTGCGCTCATCTGTTTCCAATGATTTTTTGACGCAAAAAGAGAATGGCAGGTGGCTCGATGATTGCCTTGTACAGGTTGGGAAAGGAACTGGAAAAGGCGATAGCGTCGCTAATTGGCGACATTTATCAGAACATTGGCTATTTTTACTCCCTGAAGTCCATTCTGGATCAAAGGGCCCATCCGCTTGTGGTGATTGCGGCCGAACCGTATTGCAGCGAATTGGAATCGCTTTCCTTGCCTGTCATCCCGCTGTCCATTGATCTGCAGGACGTGCGGAAAAAGTGGGAGGAAGTGATGCAAACGGGCGATCCGCGAGACTGGCAGGCGGTCGTGGTCTGCTCCTGTGAACGGGAAAAGGTCTGGCTGGAGCGGGAATACGGATTGGAACGGGACCGGACAAGCTTTCCCTGCCAGTTTCAGACACGTGACGATCTCAAGGGGATCGCCGAGCGGACGCATTATTTTGTCCCCATATGGATGACATCCCTGCCGCACGTCAAGGACACAAGCCGCTGGCACAAGGTGGAGCCTTCGCTGGCAACGCTGCGCAGGGCGGCGCAGCAGGCCGTTTCGATGCTGAGTTACACGCGGGAAAGAATGCAGGAAAAGCAGTTTCTGGAAGCCGTGGTCAGTTCGGCGCACGATGCCGTCATTGCCGTAGACCGCAACAGCCGGATCACGCTTGTCAACGAACAGGCCAAAACCCTGCTTGGCCTGTCCGGAGATGTGATCGGCAAGCCGATTACCGATTACATCCCCCACTCCGACATGCTGCGGGTGCTGAAGACCGGCCGCCAGGAGGTGGGCGACGTGGCGACCGTCATGGACCGCACAATCGTCGTCAACCGAACCCCGGTGATCGTAAAAGACCAGGTGGTCGGGGCCGTCTCCAACTTCAAGGAGATCGTGGACATACAGAAAATGGAGTTGTCGCTACGCAAGAAACTGCATGACAACGGTTTGGAAGCGAGGTACCGTCTGGAGAGCATCATCGGCAATTCGCCGCAAATTCGGGCGGCCCGCGAGCACGCGGCTGTTTTTGCCAAGACCAACGCAACTGTCCTGATCACCGGAGAATCCGGCACGGGAAAGGAGATGTTTGCCCAGGGGATTCATCTGGAAAGCAACCGGGCGCTCGGGCCGTTCCTTGCCGTCAACTGTGCCGCCTTGCCGGAGAGCCTGCTGGAGAGCGAACTGTTCGGATACGAGGAAGGAGCATTTACCGGAGCGAAAAAAGGGGGCAAGCCGGGACTGTTTGAACTGGCCCACGGCGGAACGCTGTTTTTGGATGAGATCGGGGAAATGCCGCTCAGAATCCAGGTGCATCTGCTTCGCGTGCTGCAGGAGCGGCGGGTTCGCCGGGTGGGCGGGGAGAGGATCATCCCCGTCGATGTGCGCATCATCGCCGCCACCAACCGCAATCTGGAACAGGAAATCCGGCAGGAACGGTTCCGCGCTGACCTGTACTACCGGATCAACATGCTGCAGCTGGAAGTGCCTCCCTTGCGCGAGCGCCTTTCGGACATACCCGCGCTGGTGGAAAGCATGGTGCTGGAACTGAATGAACAGAACAGACAGAAGATTAAAATGATTGACGAAGATGTTTATCCCCTGTTGCAACGCTACCATTGGCCGGGAAATGTGCGGGAGCTGCGCAACATGGTGGAGCGCATGGTGTTGTTGGCCAAAGAGGGGAAGATTGACGCGGAAATGGTGCAGATGTTGATGGCCGGGAAGAAAAGAGCGGAAGCCACGCATGCGCCGGGAGTGCCGGAACCGGCGGCAAACCCCGAAGTGGAGCGGATCAAGGCGGCCTTGATGACTGCCAGGTACAACAAGTCGCTGGCTGCCAAGGCGCTGGGCATGGACCGCTCTACGCTGTGGCGGAAAATCAAGCAGTACCAGATTGAATAAGCCAACTTTATTAAGCCGACTTTTCCTGCTGTTCGTTGCACAGGGGGGTGTCGGCAAACCAGGCATTGCAACAAATTGTTGCAAAATGTTGCAACAATTTGTTTTAAACGGGCACGCGGCCGGGAGCGATCCTCTCTCCATTTTTCGCAAATATGCAAGCGTTTTCTTTTGAAGTAACGCGCTTACCTGCTGTGGCATGAAACATGCAAATGAATGCGACTGGATTTGTAACCATCATTTTTGCTGATGTAAATGGGGGGAAGCGCTTGCATCATTATTCAATTGCTGTCATTGCAGGAGATGGCATCGGCCCTGAAGTCATGCGTGAGGGTTTGAAGGTGTTGAAGGCGATCGAAGAATCTCACGGGGGAATCCGTTTTGTTTGTGACGAATTGCCCTGGAACTGCGAGTACTACTTGAAGCACGGGAGAATGATGCCGGCCAATGGCCTGGAAATTCTCAAAGACTACGACCTGATTCTGCTCGGTGCCATCGGTGCTCCCGGGGTTCCCGACCACATCTCCGTGTGGGAGTTGATCCTGCCGATCCGCCGGGCGTTTCAACAGTATGTCAACTTGCGGCCCGTCAAACTGCTGCGCGGTCTGGAAAGTCCGCTCCGCTACAAGGGGCATGACGATCTCGACTTCGTGGTGATTCGGGAAAACACCGAGGGCGAGTACTCCAACATGGGAGGGCGCCTGCATCAGGGCACTCCGTACGAACTGGCCGTGCAGAACAACGTGTTCACCCGGTTCGGAACGGAGCGGATTGTCAAATACGCTTTTGAACTGGCGAAAAAGAAGCCGAAAAAGCGGCTGACGGTGGCCACCAAGTCAAACGGGATCAACCACTCCATGCCTTTTTGGGACGAAATCGTCATGGAGGTGGCCAAAGAGCATCCCGACATCCAGACAAACCTGTATCACATCGACGCGTTGGCCGCCTACTTCATCACTCGTCCGGAAGAGTTTGACGTCGTGCTGGCCAGCAATCTGTTCGGGGACATTTTGACCGATCTGGGGGCGGCCATCGTCGGCGGACTGGGGCTGGCTCCTTCGGCCAACATCAATCCGGAACGGGAATTTCCGTCCATGTTTGAACCGATTCACGGCTCCGCGCCCGACATCGCCGGCAAGGGAATTGCCAACCCGATCGCGCAGATCTGGAGCCTGAGTCTGATGATGGACCATTTGGGTCTGCCCGAAATTGGCAGCGTGATTTTGAATGCCATCGAACAGGTGCTGATTGACGGAAAAGTGAGGACGCCGGACCTGGGCGGAAAGGCGACAACAAAGGAAATGGGCGACGCGATCGTTCGCCAGCTCTGCGAGGCAACTCGTTAAACAGATGAACAAGGGAGGCAGCAGGATGGAAGTGAAATCGTACGATTTGTACATTGACGGGGAATGGGTCAAGACGGAGCAGTACATCCCTGTGCATCACAAGTACACGGGAGAGGTGATCGCCCAAATCGCCAAAGCGGAGCGGCACCACGTGACAGAAGCGGTAGAGGCGGCTGCGAAGCGGTTTAAACAGGACAAACTGACGCCGTTTCAGCGTTACAAGATCCTGTTGAAGGCGGCGGAGCTGATGGAAGCGCGGCGCGGGGAAATGGAGCTTTCGCTGATCCGCGAGGTGGGCAAGACGCGAAAGGATGCGGCCAACGAGTTGGACCGCACAATCAACACGCTGCGCCTTTCCGCCGAGGAAGCGAAGCGGATTCACGGGGAAATGGTGCCGTTGCAGGCGACGGAAGGATCGGAAAACCGCCTTGGCTTTACCATCCGCGTGCCCCGCGGGGTCATTGGCGCGATTACGCCCTTCAACTATCCGCTGTTGCTTGGCACGCACAAGATCGCGCCGGCGATTGCCGCCGGAAATACGGTCGTGGTGAAGCCGGCAACGTCCACGCCGATTGCGACGTTTTTGCTGGTCGCGATTCTGGAAGAGGCGGGGTTGCCGAAAGGATACGTCAATATCGTGACCGGGTCGGGCAGCGAGGTGGGGGAATGGCTGCTGGATGAACCCAAAATCGCGATGTACACCTTTACCGGCTCCGGAGAGGTGGGGCGCCGCATCAAGGAGCGGAGCGGCATGCGTCCGGTAGCGCTGGAATTGGGCAACAACTCGCCCAACATCGTCCATCTCGATGCCGATCTCGCCCTGGCTGCCCGCCAGACAGCGGCGCGCAGCTTCCACAATGCCGGGCAGGCGTGCATCGCGGTTCAGCGCATCTACGTTCACGAGGCGGTATTCCAGGAGTTCACCGACCTGTATCTTCAGGAGGTGGCAAAGCTCAAGGTGGGAGATCCGGAAGATCCGGAAACCGATGTCGGCCCGATGATCAGCGAACGGGATGCGGCTCGCGCGGAAGAATGGGTGCGCGAAGCGATCAGCCAGGGAGCCACCTCTCTGCTGCCGGTGCGCAGGGAAGGAGCGTTGTTCTACCCTGCGGTGCTGGTAAACACCAAACCGGAGATGAAAGTGGTGTGCAGGGAAGTGTTTGCCCCTGTGGTTGCGATTATTCCGTACCGCGATCTGGATGACGCTTTTGCCCAGGCGAACGACTCCCAGTACGGCCTGCAGGCAGGCATTTTCACCCGGGACCTGCAGGTGGCGATGAAGGCGGCCCGCGTATTGGAGTACGGCGGCGTCGTCATCAACGACGTGTCCACGTACCGCAATGACGTCATGCCGTACGGCGGCGTGAAAAACAGCGGTCTGGGCAAGGAGGGACCGCGTTACGCGATTCAGGAAATGACGGAAGAACGCATGGTGGTGATGAATCTGTGAGCGAACAGGTCCTGCTGGGAAAAACAGCGATCGTAACCGGAGCCGCATCCGGCATGGGCAAGGCGATTGCCAGGCTTTTTGCAGAGCAGGGCGCAAACGTCGTACTGGCTGATTTGAACGGAGAAGCGGCAAAAACTGTGGCCGCAGAGCTTCCCCCGGGGAGAGCGCACGCCGTGCAAACCGATGTCTCAAGCGATGAAAGCGTGGCGGCAATGGTGGCAGAAACCATCTCCCGCTTCGGCACGGTGGACGTGTTGGTCAACTGCGCCGGAGTGCCGCAGGCGTTTACCCCGATTGAAGAATTAAGCCTGGAAATGTGGGACAAGATCATGTCCGTCAATGTGAAATCCATTTTCCTGACGGCCAGGCACGTCGTCCCGCACATGAAGGCGGCCAAGCGGGGAAGCATCATCAATATCGCCTCCATCGCCGGAGAGCGGGCAAGGCCGGGACTCAACGCGTACTGCGCTTCCAAGGGCGCGGCCATCATGCTGAGCAAGGCGCTTGCGCTGGAGCTGGCGCCTGAAAGGATTCGCGTCAATGTCATCAATCCCGGTCCGGCGGAAACCCCGATGCTGGGCAAATTCATCAATGGCGATGATGACGCGGTGGAAGCGGGGAAAAAGGAGATCTTTCTCAACAGTGTGCCGCTGGGATCCTTGATTCAGCCGGAGGACATCGCCCATGCCGCCTTGTACCTCGCCTCGGATTTTTCCCGGATCGTGACGGGCGAAGTGATGAATGTGGACGGCGGAAGAGGCATTTGAAACAGCTTTGGCCAAACAAATCGAACAATGAAAAATGATTGAAAAAACTGATAAAGAGAGGTAGAGAAGAAATGATGCGTAAAAAATGGGGGGTTGTTTTGTCCGGTTTGCTGTCCCTGAGTCTGCTTTTGACGGCCTGCGGGGGAGGAGGCCAACAGGCGGCCCAGACTTCGGGCGAACAGGCGCAGACAGAAGGGACGCAAAGCAGCGGACAAGGCAGCGAAGGACAATCCGATGACGGAAAAAGCTACGTGTTCAAAGTCGGCCACTCGCTCACGGAAGATCATCCGTACCATATCTCGATGCTGGACATGGCAAAGAAAGTGGAAGAGCGGACAAACGGCAAGGTGAAGTTCGAGGTCTATCCGCTGAGTCAGCTGGGAGCGGAGCGGGAACTGACGGAGGGGCTTACCATGGGAACAGTCGACATGGTCATCACCTCCACCGCACCGGTCACCAACTTTTACCCGCAGCTGGGTGTGCTGGATTTGCCGTTCCTGTTTGAAGACCGCGAGCATGCCTTTAAGGTTCTCGACGGGGAAATCGGCCAAAAACTGTTGAAAGGAATTGAAAGCGCCAATATCGTGGGTCTCGCTTGGGCAGAGAACGGATTCCGCCACATCACCAACGGACAGAAAGAGATCAAGACGCCGGCCGATTTGCAGGGCATGAAGTTGCGTACACAGGAAAACAAGATTCACCTAGCCGCATTTGAAGCCTTGGGGGCGAAGCCGACGCCGATGGCCTGGACGGAAGCGTTGACTGCGCTGCAGTCGGGCGTGGTGGACGGACAGGAAAACCCGCCGGTGGTTGCCAAAACATATAAGCTGTATGAATCCAATCAGACGTACATGTCCCTGACCGGCCACGTGTACTCGGTTGCGATGATTCTGTTCAGCAAGCCCGTTTGGGATACGCTGCCCGCCGACATTCAACAGATCATTGCGGAAGAAGCAAAGGCGGCGGGACAATACGAGCGCGAACTGTCGATCAAAATGGAGGAAGAATCGCTTGCTGAACTGAAGGAAAAAGGCGTCATCATTACCGAAGATGTAGACAAGCAGGCCTTCCGCGAGGCGATGAAGCCTGTATACGAGAAGTTCAAGGATCAAATTGACCAAGACCTGCTCAACCAGATTCTGAATACGAAGTAAAAAGGCGGAGGGGAGAAGGCGGTCTCGTTTTCTCCCCCTTTTTCGTACACAAATTTCGCACCGACAGAATGAAAGACAGAACGAAAAGAAAGGAGAAAGCGTGTGGGCAAGATCATCTCCCTTATCAACAAGTTGACGCGCCTGATACTCATCGCGCTTACGGCTGCCATGGTTGTCGCCGTCTTTCTGCAGGTATTGTTCCGCTTTTTGCTGGATCAACCGCTTGCCTGGACGGAGGAACTGGCCCGTTACCTGCTCGTCTGGTTGACCTTTCTCGGTTCCGCCTACGCGATGTCGATCAAGGCGCATATCGGAACAGAGTACATTCAAAAGTTTTTGTCCCCCACAGCCAACAAGATTGTGCTGTCCCTGTCAGCATTGCTTTCCATCCTCTTTTTTCTCGTCATGGTTTATCAAGGCTACGAAATGGCGATGAGAAGCATGACGCAGACCTCGCCCGGTTTGCTCCTGCCCATGGGGGTTGTCTACATGGTGATTCCGATCAGCGGAGTTTTGCTCATTTTAAACGTCCTCCACGTGACGTGGAAAGACATCACGGGGAAGGAGTGAAGCGCAAGTGGGTACGATTTTGTTTGTAAGCTTGCTGGTTCTATTGCTCATCAACGTTCCGATTGCGGTGGCGCTCGGGCTGTCCACGGTGGCGGCATTTGTGGCGGCGGGAAACATTCCGCTTCTGGTCGTCGTGCAAAAGATGTTTACGGGAACCGACTCGTTTCCGCTTTTGGCAATCCCGTTTTTCCTGCTGGCGGGCAAGCTGATGGAGACAGGGGGAATTTCCAACAGGCTGATCAACTTTGCCAATGCGCTCGTCGGCACGATGCCGGGCGGTTTGGCTGTGGTCGCGGTGATCGGCTGCACCTTTTTCGCCGCCATTTCCGGTTCGGCTGCGGCGACGACGGCAGCCGTCGGGGGCATTTTGATTCCGCACATGGTGAAAAAAGGATACGACGTTCGCTTTTCCGCCGCGCTGCATGCCGCTGGCGGTACGATTGGCGTGATGATCCCGCCGAGCGTGCCGATGGTGCTGTACGGGGTGGCGGCCAGCACCTCGATCAACGACCTGTTTATCGCGGGAATCGGGCCGGGCATCCTGGTGGCCATTTCGCTTGCCCTCTATTCCATCTGGGTGGCGAAAAAACACGGCTGGGGCGGCGGTGAAAAACATTCCGCCGGCGAAATCTGGAAGGCGTTCAAGGAAGCCATCCTGGCCATCCTCATGCCGGTCATCATTCTGGGCGGTATATATGGGGGCGTTTTCACCTCTACAGAAGCGGCAGTAATCGCCGTTCTCTACGGATTGATCGTGGGGCTGTTCGTCTACAAGGAGATCAAGTGGAAAGATCTCGGTGAGATTTTCGCCTCTACCGCTACGCTGACCGCGGTCATCATGCTGATTATCGCGACGGCCAACGCCTTTGGCTATCTGATGACGCGCGAAAACATTCCGCAGGAGATCGCCCAGTTCGTGCTGGGAATTACCGACAGCCCGGTGATCGCACTGCTGATGATCAACATCTTCCTGCTGATTATGGGGACTTTTCTGGAAACAGCGGTCATCATCATTTTGCTCACCCCGATCCTGCTGCCGATCGTGTTGGCAACGGGCATTGATCCTGTCTTGTTTGGGGTCATCATGGTGGTCAACTCGGCCATCGGCATGCTGACACCGCCGGTAGGCCTCAATCTTCTGGTTGCTGGAAATATAGCAAAACTTCGAAATGTCGAAATTGAGAAAGCGGCTATTCCCTTCCTTATCGTGTTAATATTGGATTTGATGTTGATAACCTACATTCCGGAGATCAGCTTGTTCTTGGTGGAATTGGGCAAATAGCATGGGAGGAATGGATCAGTGGATTACGTACAAGAATTGGTCAAAATCTTGGGAAGCGAGCGGGTGACGACCAACCCCACCGTTCTGGAACATCACAGCCACGACGAGTCGTATCACACGCCTCATTTGCCGGACGTTGTGGTGTTCCCGCAAACGACGGAGGAAGTAAGCAGGATTTTGAAGCTGGCCAATGAAAAAAGGATTCCCGTCACTCCCTTCGGACTGGGCACCAGTCTGGAAGGGCACGCGATCCCTTACAGCGGCGGAATCAGCATGGACTTTTCCCTCATGAACCGGGTGCTTGAAGTGCGGCCGCAAGACTTTTTGGTCCGCGTCCAGCCGGGTGTGACCCGGACCCAGTTGAACAAGGAGCTGAAAAAATACGGGCTCTTTTTCTCCGTTGATCCCGGCGCCGATGCCACGCTGGGCGGCATGGCGGCGACCAATGCCAGCGGCACCACTTCCGTACGCTACGGAATCATGCGCGACAACGTGCGCGATCTCGAAGTGGTGCTGGCGGACGGACGAGTGATTCACACGGGAAGCATGCCGGCCAAATCTTCGTCCGGTTACCATCTGACCGGGCTGTTTGTGGGATCGGAAGGGACGCTGGGCGTCTTTACCGAATTAACCCTGCGCGTGTACGGCATTCCGGAAGCGCAGGTGGCGGTGCGGGCAAGTTTCCCCACGGTCAAGGATGCGGTGGACAGCGTGGTGGACATCATGTCGGCGGGGGTTCCGGTGGCGCGGATTGAACTGGTGGACGAGCGTACCATTCGTCAGGTCAACCTTTACAAGGAAACCAACTACCCGGAAACGCCGACGCTGTTTATTGAGTTCCACGGAAGCGAACAAAGCCTGCAGCACGATATTCAGTTTGCCCAAGGGATCGCCGCGGAACACGGCTGCAGCGAGTTTTTGTTTGAAACCGACTCCAAGGCGCGGGCGCAACTGTGGGACGCGCGCCATAACGCGGCTTACGCCTTTGTGCACAAATCTCCGGGCAAAAAGATGATGGTAACCGATGTCTGCGTGCCGTTTTCCGAACTGGCGGGAGCGGTTGTCGACGCGCGGGAGGCGATCAACCGTTTCGGGCTGGACGGGGCTGTGCTCGGCCATGTGGGCGACGGCAATTACCACGTGATCCTGATGATTGACCTCAACGATCCGGACGAGGTGGCGCGGGCGGAAAAACTGAATGCGCACCTGGTGGAGTACGCCTTGAAACGGGGCGGGACCTGCACCGGAGAGCACGGGGTCGGAGTAGGCAAAGCGAAGTACCAGCGGATGGAGCACGGGGAAGCGCTGGATGTGATGCAATCCATCAAGCGGATCCTCGACCCGAACGGCATTCTCAATCCCGGCAAAATTTTTGTGTGAAAAGTTTTTTTGCTTGCTGACGCAGACAGAATGCTCTTTTCCCCTCCTAATTGTCGGTTGCTGTCAAATAATTCGTATAATCTACATTTTTTTCATAAACTTTTTTAGCAAATTATGTTATATTAGTTGCAGAAAACGACTATGAGACGAAAAAGGAAGAAGGGCAAACCTGTTGAAAGGCAGGGACGCAAAGCCACGGGTCTAAGGTTGGGCGAATGTTTGCCGCTCAACTACGGCAGCCGGGTTGCTATTCCGTAGCATGAAAAGGCTGTCGGATGGCAGTCTTCTTTTTTGTCGATTCATGGAGGGGAAAGCTGCATCTATGACGTTTAATCTTAAACGGAAATTGATGGTGCTGATGAGCTTGTTGCTCATTCTCAGCCTGGTCGCAGTATGCGGAGCGAGTTACATTCGTTCTTCCAGTTTCCTGTCGGCCAGCCTCGACAATCATGCCGAACTGAGCTCCAAGCATTTGGCGGCGAGGATCGACAAATTCTTCCAGGAGAAAATCGCGATTGTCGAGACGGTCAGCGAATTCATATCCGAGGACAACCAGTTTGATCACGATTTGAAAGTCATTCAGACGGCACAGACAAAAAACCCGGAATTTGAAACTTTCTTCTTCTCCCATGACCTCAGCGGTACGAAGGTCATCAACTTCAAAGGAGAAGAAACCAATCCTTCCGATCGCCCTCACTTCAAGGAGGCATCCAAAGGGGAAGGGAAAATCATTGTTTCCGAACCGGTCGTCTCGATGCGTACCGGAAACCAGATCGTGACCATCATTTATCCTTTGATGCGGGATAACAAACAGTACGGGTATGTCGGGTCCACGATCCCGATCAACGAGATTCAGAAAATGGTTTCTGAAGAAAAGTTCGGTGAAACCGGCTATGCTGTCTTGGTCAGCAAGGCAGGTTCGTACATCTGGCATCCCAATGAAGAGATGATCCTGCAGGAATCCATCACCAACAATGAAAGCCGAGAATTGGTATCCGCATTTGAAAAGATACAAAACAACGAAAACGGTGTAACTTCTTTCACAAAAGAAAACACGTCTTACATAGCTTCTTATGCACCTACCAGTCTGGGGTGGGGTGTGTTTATCGTAGCACCGGAAAAGGAACTGCGGGTTCCGGTCAACGAACTGTTCATCCAGTTGCTGATTATATCGGCAATCGTGCTGCTGGTCGGCATCGCCGTTGCTTACGTGTCTGCTGCCAGCGTCGTCAAGCCCATTCAGCGCTTGAATGAAGCCGTCAATGTGGTGGCCCAGGGCAACCTGTCCCAGAGCGTGACGGTGAACGGAAACGACGAGATCGCGGTGCTCTCGCGCGATTTCAACAAGACGGTTTCCCACTTGAAGGATTTGATTCAAGGCGTTTCGCAGTCTTCCCAACAGGTGTTGCATTTTACCCAGGAGGTTTCCAGCGGAATTCAGCACACGGCGAACACGTTGGAGATGATCGGGGATTCCATCGAGCAAATTTCCAGCGTGGCCCAGTCGCAAGCGGCCAGCACCCAGGACGTGACGCTTTCGATGAGCGATATGGCAAGCGGTATCGTCAAAATCGCGGAAACCGCGTCCCAGGTGTCGGAAGCTGCCCGTGAGGCCAGCGAACAGGCAGAGCAGGGCGTTGCCGCTGTTGAGCAGGCCGTGCGTCAAATGAGCAGCATCGGGGAGGCGACGAGCAATGCCGCTTCCGTGATTGAAAAGTTGAACGGCCGCTCCCAAGAGATTGGCGGCATTCTGGATACGATCGGCCAGCTTACCGGACAGATCAACCTGTTGGCGCTCAACGCTTCCATCGAAGCGGCCAGGGCCGGAGAACACGGCCGCGGCTTCGCTGTCGTAGCGGGAGAAGTGAAAAATTTGGCGCATCAATCCGAAGCTGCGACGGTTCGCATCGCACAGTTGATTGAAGAAATTCAGCAAGATACGAAGAACGCGGTGGAAGTCATGACCGCAGGAAATGCGGACGCACAGGAAGGAATTCGCCAGATCGAGGAAGTGCGCGGTATTTTTGCCCGCATTCTGGAATCTTCCCGCAACGTGGCGGCTCATATTCTGGAGGTTTCCGCTGCTTCCGAACAAATGTCGGCAAGCTCCCAGCAAGTTAGCGCCGCAGTGGAAGAAATGCATACAATCGCCAAGAACGCTGCCGAAAATGCGAACAAAGTGGGACAAGCCACAGCAGAGCAACTGGCGTCCATTCAGGAAATTGTCAAATCCGTAGACCGCCTCAATGGAGTGGTGGAAGAACTGCAGCAAGGAGTAGGGAAATTCAAACTGTAACGTTGTAAGGTGTATCCCTTTGGAAGGGGGGATGCTGTACCGGAAGCGACATGACCCATTAAGCAAGGAAAACCATGATACAAGGAGGAAAAAGGCATGAAAAAATTTGTGAAATCCCTTATGGTTACTGCATTTGCTGCATCTCTGCTGGTTACCGGTGCGGTAGGTGTAAATGCTGCAGAGGCTACGGCAGCTGTGGCGAAAAACCAAAATCCAGTTGCAGAACTGGCGAAGAAGAAATTTGAATCGCGCCTGGATGAAATCAAGGCACGCGGTTATATTCTCGTGGGTACGACGGGCGACTACAAACCGTTCACCTATCTGAACCCGGAAACCAATGAGTTCGAAGGTTATGATATTGACGCCATGAAGATGTTTGCGGAAAGCCTCGGAGTGGAAGCTCGCTTTGTGCAAACATCTTGGCCGACCCTGATGTCCGATCTGCTGGACAACAAATTTGACATTGCGGTTGGCGGCGTTACCCGCAACACCGCTCGCGCCCAACAGGCCTACCTGAGCGACGGGTACCTCCTGTTTGGCAAAGTGCCGCTGATTCGTGCGGAAGACAAGGACAAATACTATACCATTGAGGATCTGAACAAGCCGGAAGTGCGCGTCGGCGTGAATCCGGGCGGAACCAACCAGGTTTTCGTGGATACTTATCTCACAAAAGCCAATGTAACAGTGGTGGAAAACAACCTGGACATCCCGGGAATGGTGGCGGACGGCATCTTTGATGTAATGATTACCGATACGCTGGAAGCTATTGTTTATGCCAACGCCGATCCGCGTCTGTACGCGCAACGTGTTGATGATCCGTTTACCAGAAATGAAAAAGCGTACATGATCCCGCGCGGCGATTTCATCTTCGCAAGCTACCTGGAAACTTGGAAGGATGAAATGGAACTGCAAGGGAAGTTTGATGAATTGTACAAAAAATGGGTAAAATAGACCGGGAAACGGTCTGGAAGATCGCTCTGCGTGCAGGGCGGTCTTTTTTCTTTATTCGGGCTTGCGCCGCTGACAGGAGAGGAAGCGCCGGAAGCAGACAATCCTAAAGAGGCTCAAATCCTCCCGAGAAGAGGTGAAATTGGCAACGGTTTCATGTAAAATTGGGGGGAACCTCAAATGCGGATGTGGTTTGATGCAGCTGGTGGAGCAATTTATTTACCCCATCATTTTGTTGGCCAATATCTTGTTGGCGGCTGTTCTGATTTTTATGGAGAGAAGAAACGTTGGGGCTACATGGGCATGGCTGATGGTTCTGCTCTTTCTCCCGGTTTTGGGCTTTCTTTTGTATTTGGTATTCGGCCAGAAGCTGACAAAACGAAAGCTGTACAAACTGCAGGACGGGGAGTTTTCCCATTACAACAGTGCGGTAGCCCGGCAGATGAAGCTTTTGGAAAACGGAACGTTTCGCGTCCGCGAGCCGGCCATGGAAAAACACAGGGACATGATCTACATGAACGTGGTCAGCGACGGCGCCTTGTATACGGAGAACAACAGCGTGCGCATTTTCACGGAAGGCCAGGCATTATTTGAAGACATGCTGGCTGAAATCGAGCGGGCCCGGGAGCATGTCCATCTGCTCTACTACATTTACCGCAAGGACGATCTGGGCAGGCGCATGCTGGAACTGCTGACCGCCAAGGCAAGGCAGGGCGTGGAAGTGCGGGTTCTTTACGATGCTGTCGGTTCGTCGGAGATTTCCCCCCGCTTCTTTCGCCCGCTGACAGAGGCGGGAGGAGAGGCTGTCCCGTTTTTTCCGTCCAAGATTCCGTTCGTCAATTTCCGCGTCAACTTCCGCAACCACCGCAAACTGACGATTATCGACGGCCGCATCGGGTACGTGGGCGGGTTCAACGTCGGCAACGAGTACCTTGGCCAAGACAAAAAGTTCGGGCATTGGCGCGACACGCACCTGAAAATCAGCGGAAACGCCGTCAACATGCTGCAGGCCCGGTTTTTTCTGGACTGGAATCTGTCCTCGCCCAGGCGAATGCAGGAATCGCCCCGTTACTTTCCGGAGTGCGGGGAGCTGCCGGACGGAAGCGGCGTGCAGATCGTCTCCAGCGGCCCCAATTCGGAAAAGCAGCAGATCAAGCACGCCTTGTTGAAAATGATTTACAAGGCACAAAGGAAAATATATCTGCAAACGCCGTATTTCGTCCCGGATGAAAGCTTTTTGACGGCCTTGCGGATGGCTGCGATGTCCGGCGTCGATGTGCGCGTCATGATTCCGGGTATTTCCGATTCCAAAATGGTATACTGGGCTTCCCATTCCTATCTGGGGGATGTCCTGAAAAGCGGCGTCCGCTGCTTTTTGTACAAAAAGGGATTCATGCACGCCAAGACGATCGTCGTGGATACCGAACTGGCTTCCGTCGGCACGGCCAATGTGGACATCCGCAGCTTCAAGCTGAACTTTGAAACCAATGCCTTCCTCTATGACACGAAGCTTGCCAGGAAAGTGGAGGAACAGTTTTTGAACGATCAGGCGCATTGCCGGGAGATAACGATTGAGCAGTACCAGAATCGGCCCATACACTCCCGCATTCTGGAGTCGTTGACCCGGTTGCTCTCTCCCATCCTGTAGCATAGCAGGAAATGAAGGCTTGGCGCCATTTGCCGGGGGCCCGGCAAACTTTCCCTGGATTGCGCCCTTTTCTAATCCGCTGCCAAAATCGACAAAGGCCCCTTTTCGTCGGCAATCGGCTCCAGATCGTAAACAGAGATCGGGAACATCGGAAATCCCACATAGTAGGGAGAAATCGTGTACAATTGGAAAAAGATCACCAATGTCTTGTCGGCCACGTAAAAGTCCTGTTCCGGGCTGATGGAGGTAAACTCCTGCAGCGTCGGGATGTTTCGCCGTCTGATCTGCTCCCGGATGTTGGCGGAGATCACCTCGACATATCGGCTGCCGGGCTTGAACAGGCTGCGAAGCGTGTAGATCGTGCCGTCGTTCACGTTTGCCGTCACCGAACCGAGAAAACTCATGCCGTGGGCCATTGGCGGCGTGTAGGCGTAGTTGCTGAGCGTTACACTGAAGATGCCGCGCTGGTTGTTTTTGACTTCATAGCTCCCTTGCATCTGGGTGTTGCCTTGTGTCTGCACGTTTTGCTGGTCGCGGATCAAACCTTGAACAGTCTGGTAGAGAATGCGGTTGATTTGCGTCTCTGCCTGCTGGTTGCTCAGACCCGCCAACTGCGGATAGTAAATTCTCCGGTTGGGACCGGTGAGGGTTCTCGTCAGTACGGTAGCGGGAAGTTGGGTTTGTGGCATTCGCCTCTTCTCCTTCCATATGTCCAATCGTTGTAAAATGATTTTGATGATATCAGCCTATTCACCGGAAGGAAAAGTGGTATGCAAGTAACGGCAAAATTTTTTTAAATTTTTATATTTGAGCGTTCTTTCCTGGTCTCGCCATTCTATAATCTATTTATAAATATTAGAAATGGCAAAGAAGTATAGAGAGAAAAGGAGGAGTCGTATGAGTCAGTTGGAGCGCAGCGCCCGGATCAACAAGGATGAGTTCACACTTTTCCGCTTGTGGAACCAAATGATTCAATTGGTGCGCAACACCCTGACCAACAAGGAAGGGTTCATGATCTTCATTTTGTGGAATCACATGTGGATGGCGGGCGTGATCGCCTACCAGTACGACGTGAACTTCTGGAAACTCAGTTGGCTGGGATTTGCCGTCACTTTGCTGGTATCGCCTTATTACTTTATTCGCCCAACCAGCAAGCTGATCCGCTACATGGTGGCCATCGGTCTGATGTTTTACGCGATCTCATTCGATCATTTTACGCCTTTCGAAGAAGCTTCCTTTTTGCCGTTTATTGTGCTCGGATTCATGGCTGCCTACCTGGACTGGAAAGTGGTGGTATTCGCCGGTGTCGCCCAGATCCTTGCCACCGTGGTCGGATTCAGCACCCGCCTTTACGAGGTATTCAGCGGGGATGCTTCCGAAGTCAACCTGATAGTGAGGGTCGTCACCATCCTGGTGATGATGATTGTGATGGTATATCTCTGTCTGGCCGGACAAGCCACCTTGAAAAAGGCCAATATTGCCCGGAAGGAAGCGGAGGAAAAAGAACAGCGGTTGAAGGAACTGCTGGGGCAGATCCAGCTGATGACCGAACAGCTGGACCGCACCACCCGACATGTGCATGAGCACGCGGAAGGAACGAGACAAAATACCGACGACATGATGCTCGCCTTCAAGGAAGTGGCGACCGGCATGGAGGCGCAGGCCAATTCCACGGTGAAAATCGAAGAAGAAGTGCAGATGATCGACCAGGAAATCGTCGATGTCACGGCCAAGGCAACGATGATGAAGCAGGAGGCGGACCAAAACGGCGCCCGTCTGGCGGAAAGCGTGGCGATGATGAACGAGCTTTCCCGGCAGATGGAGCAGATCGTACAGGCCGTCAATGTGACGTCCTCGACGATTCGCCAATTGAACCGTCAGGCCAGCCGCGTCGAGGAAATCGTCGAAGCGATCAACCAGATTGCCACGCAGACCAATCTGCTGGCACTCAATGCCGCCATCGAGTCGGCGCGCGCCGGCGAGCATGGGCGGGGCTTTGCGGTCGTCGCCGATGAAGTGCGCAAACTGGCTGAACAGAGCGCAACCGCGACGCAGGAAATCGCGGAGATCCTGAAATCGCTGCACGCGGAAAGCGAGAATGCCGTTCGCCATATGAGCGCGGGCGAGTCGTCCGTGGCCAGAGGGCAGGAGTTGGCCGTGCAAACCGTCGCTTCGATTGAAGCCGTACGGGCCGGAATGGAAGCATTCCTGACCGCAACGGAGCAAGTCCGCAACAGCATGGATCGAATCAAGGAGAGATCGGGCGAGGTGGCTGGAGAAATGTCGACGATTACGGCCGTAACCGAAGAGTCGCTGGCCAATCTGGAAGAGTTGTTCGCTACGGCGGAAAACCAGCATCAAAAGGTGCGGGAGATCACCGAAGAACTGGGCGAGCTGAACAACCTGTCCCAGCGCTTGCAGCAATCGTTTCATGCCTGACGCCGGTGACCCTTTCCGCGAAGAACGCTTCTCCGGAGAAGACCTGGATATTTCCGAGGATGAGTGGGTGGACAAGGAGTTTGACTGAAGAGAACCGTTTTTGAGTACGGCCCAAAGTGCGTCTTCGCCCAGCCGGAGAGACCTGGAGAAGCTTTCGTTGTCTGTAGAACAGGCAGCGAAAGCTTCTTTTTTAGGCTCTGTTACCTGTTAATGTCGACTCATAGCCAAATGCGAACATACTTAAATGATAAGGGAAAAATAAAACATGAATGGGGGCTGCTGTGGAGATTCACGACGTATCGAATGAAGCAACTCGCAAAAGGGGTGATAGAAAGTGGATCATTTTCAGATGACAAGATTGGAGGATACAATTCGAGAAAATTTCCCCGACATTCACATTCAATGCATGCAAAAGCTTGGGGAAGGATGGATGAGTATTGCCATGCTGGTCAATGAAGAGTGGGTATTTCGCTTTCCCAAAAATCTGGAAGCCGCGGTTGATTTGGAAAAGGAATTCAAAATCATGCCGATGTTGGCAGAACGGATCTCGATTGCGATACCTCGTTTTGCAAACGTTGGCAAACAACAGAATGGACTTCGCAAAATGTTGCCAGGGGAAGCGCTGGGCGAAGATGCCTTCCCTTTGCTTCCGGTCACGGAGCAAAGAATGATTGCTGGACAGATCGCAACGTTTATTGAAGAAGTAAGCGCCTTTCCCGTGGAAATTGCAAGGGGACTTGATGTCCCGGAGGTTGATCTTTGAAATGTATTCGCCGACATGCTCGAACGGGCAAAAGAAACCGTATTTTTTCATGTCGGGCAGGATCTGCAAAAATACATCACATCTCGTTTCCAGACGTACTTTGATCGCTTGGACAATTTTCGTGATTCGCCGACGCTGATTCATGCAGACCTTTCTTCGGATCATTTTCTCATTGATCCCAAAGAACGCAAACTGACCGGAATTTTCGATTTTGGCGACCTTCAAATTAGCGATCCGGACTACGAATATACATATATTTTCGAAGATTGCGGAGAAGACATTGCGTGCTGCGTTATGGAATTAAGAGAAGCAGACCATATCGAACAACGGTTGAAAAAAGTTTCATTTTTCGTAACTGCCGACCACCTTGCAACAATTTTGGCAGGGATTGATCGAAAAGATCAGATATGGATCGAAGAAGGTATCGAGGCGCTCCGTTTACAAAAACACAGAAGTTTGTTAACAGTGCCTTCACACCAGCTTAAAACCGCTCCTCTATGATTCTAAGTGACAAGTAAATGCGCCCGAGGTTGGAGTTGAGGAGAAACCCAGACATCTGTTCCAGGAACTTTTTCACAAAGGACTTTGGTAATTGGTATGTCAGGGGTTTTTTCTGTGGAAAGGAGGCGATTGTTTGAATCAGGCGGAGTTTTACCAAAAACTGGACCAGTACAAACTGATTGCTTCCGTGAAAGAGACAAAATTTTTGGAAAAGGCTGCTTCTGCCCGATTGGGCGCCGTCGTTCTTTCGGTGGGGAACATCGGTGTGATCAAAGGCTACGTCGATTTCTTCAAAAGCAAAAAGATACCGGTCTTTCTTCACCTGGAACGGATCGGCGGGATCAGCTACGACCGGGAAGGGCTCGCCTTTGTCTCCAATTACGTCAAACCTGACGGGATTGTAACCACGCGCAACACCATGGTCAAGCTGGCCAAGAAGCAAGGACTGCTTACGATCCAGCGCCTCTTTTTGGTGGACAGCGACGCGTTTCACTCCGGGCTCGCCTCCGTTCAGGAGACACAGCCGGATGCACTCGAACTGATGCCTGCGCTTTTGCCGGAGTTTATCAAAGAGTACCGCGGCATGCTGGAGATCCCGATTATTGCAGGCGGATTACTGCGTAACCGCCAACAGATACTGGAGGCTCTTCAGGCGGGAGCTGCCGCGGTTTCGGCGGGAAGTCCGGCGTTATGGAAGGAGAATGTATTGTGATGAACCAGGTTCTGCTCTTTGATCTGGATGGCACGCTGCTGGACAGCCGCGATGCCGTGATTGAAGCAGTTGCCGATACAGCGGAACAATTTGCCCCGGGACATTTCAGCCAGGAGGAACTGTTTGCCCGTTTCGGGGAGTCTTTCGACGATTTCCTCCTGGATGTGGCCCGGGCGGCCGGAAAAATGGACAAAAACGAAGTGCTGGATCACTACTTTGGCTACGTTCGCGAGCACCTGGCCGACCACGCCAAGCTTTTTCCCCGCGTACGGGAGAACCTGGAGCAGTTGAAGGAAGCCGGCTACCAACTGGCGGTTGTGACCAACAAGCATCGGGAATTTGCCCAGACAAGTCTGCGGCTGGCAGGCATCGATCGGATGTTTGAGACAATCGTGGCGGTCGATGATGTCGCCTGCGGAAAGCCTTCTCCGGAACCGCTGCAAAAGGTGCTGAGCGATTTGGGGAAACGGCCGGATGAGGCCATGATGATCGGGGACAGCCGCTTTGACGTATTGGCGGCCAAGGCGGCCGGTGTACCTGCTGTCGTGCTGGAGTGGTACGGGCGGGAAGTCTGGACGCAGGTCATCCCGGAGTACCGTTATCCCGACTTTGAGACGTTTGCTGCAGAAATGCTGACTGTGAAAACAAAGGCAGGAGGATGAGCAAATGGCAAAAGTGGTTCTTCAACAGGTAACGAAAACGTTCAACGGTCAAAACGTGGTCAAGGGAATCAACTTGGTGGTTCCCGACGGATCGTTTACGGTGCTGGTTGGTCCTTCGGGGTGCGGCAAGTCGACAACCCTGCGGATGATCGCCGGACTGGAGAACGTCTCGGAAGGGGAAATCCGCATCGGCGATACGTCCGTGAACCATCTGCCCCCCGGAAAGCGGGACGTGGCCATGGTGTTTCAAAACTACGCGCTTTACCCGACGATGAATGTCTTTGACAACATCGCGTACGGCTTGCGCAACCGCGGCGTACCGAAAAAGGAATGCAAGGTGCTGGTGGAGGAAATCGCGGAAGTCGTCGGCTTGAGCCCGTATCTCAATCGCAAGCCCTCCCAGCTCTCCGGCGGTCAGCGGCAGCGCGTCGCGTTGGCCCGGGCGATGGTGAAGAAGCCGAAAGTGTTTCTGATGGACGAACCGCTCTCCAACCTGGACGCCAAGCTGCGCAACCAGATGCGCGTCGAGCTGACCAGCCTGCACAAACAGTTGGGCAGCACCTTCATCTACGTGACGCACGACCAGGTGGAGGCCATGACGATGGGCGACCAGATCGTCGTCATGAACGAAGGCAGCATCATGCAGGCAGCAGCGCCGATGGACCTGTACCAGGAGCCCAAAAACCTGTTCGTCGCCCAGTTTATCGGCTCACCGGCGATGAATATCATTCCGGCGCTGGACGGAAGCGACAGGGTCTGGGGGTTCCGCCCGGAAAAGGCGGTTATGCTGCCGGATGCCGTCTCCCCGGTCAGCACACAGGGGATGATCACCCTGCGGGGAACCGTGACGTCGCGGGAAATTCTCGGAGCCGACTCGCTTTACTACGTGCAGACGGAAAAGGGGCGCATCGTCGTCAGGGTGGATACGGAACATGCCCTCCACGAAGAAACCCATGTTCAGGTTTCCGTACCGCTTGCCTGCATCTACGAGTTTGACCGCGAGACCGGGAAACGGATTGAACAGGTGAATCCCAGTGGCCAGCCTGAGTTTGTCGGAGGGGTGGTCTGATGCGCAAAGCGGTTGCCTCCCAGGAGTTGTCCGGGGCCATCAGCCCGGCGAAGGAGAAAAAGGCGGCCGGCGCCCCCTTCGCATGGAGAGAGAAGCTGCGTCCCTATCTGTACGTAACGCCGGCAATGATTTTCTTTACCCTGTTTTTCTTCTTTCCGATCGGGTATGTGATTTACCTGTCCTTCTTTGACTGGACGCTCCTCAATCTGAAAGCGATGGATCCGGTCGGGTTGGAAAATTACACGAATCTGGTGAGTGATTCCGATTTTCACCAGGTGCTGGGCAACACATTTGTCTATACGGTTTCCACTGTCGTACTGGGAATCGGCCTGTCCTTCTTCCTGGCGCTCTGGCTCAACCGGAAAGCGAGGATCTACGGAATCATCCAGGCGGCCGTCTTCAGCCCGCATATCATCTCCCTTGTCTCGGTGGCGATGCTCTGGATGTGGATGATGGACACGCAGTACGGGCTGTTGAACGCCATCCTGGAGGTGATCGGGTTGCCCGCCTATCCCTGGCTGACAGAAACGGGAAGCGCAATGGTATCGCTGATCCTCGTCAGCATCTGGAAAGGGCTTGGCTACAACACGCTGGTCTTCATCGCCGGCATGCAAAGCATACCGCGGGATATTTACGAGGCAGCTGCGCTGGACCATTCGCCCTGGTGGAGAACCTTGACCCGCATTACCATTCCGATGCTTTCGCCGACGCTGTTTTTCCTGCTGGTGATCAACACCATCTCATCCTTCCAGGTGTTTGACACGATCTACGTGATGACCCAGGGCGGTCCGGTAAACAGCACCAACATGCTCGTCTTCTACATCTACGAGCAGGGCATGGACTTTTACAACGGCGGTGCCGCATCAGCCGCTTCCGTCGTACTGCTGATTCTGGTTGGCATCCTGACGTTTTTCCACTTCCGCTTCATGGGCAAGCGCGTCCACTATCAATAAGGAAAGGAGCCGAATGAATGGGACAGATCGGAAGAACCAGCCTGAAAACCATCGAGTGGATCCTGCTTGCGGCAGTTGCCCTGGTGTTTGTCTTCCCGTTTTTGTGGATGTTTCTCACATCATTCAAAACCTTGCCGGAAGTGTTCCAGTTCCCGCCCACCCTGCTGCCTGAGTCCTGGCAATTGGAGAACTTCCGCAAAGCCTGGGAGTCGGGGCCCTTTCTCACCTACGTGGCCAACAGCCTGATCGTGGCGGTGGGCACGTTGATCCTGCAGTTCCTCGTGGGTGTGCCGGCTGCCTACGCCTTCGCACGCTACCGATTCAAGGGAAGAAACCTGCTGTTTGGCTTGAGCCTGATTGCCCTGATGATTCCCTCGCAGGTCATCTTCCTGCCGGTCTACGTGCAATTGAGCAACTGGAACATGATAGACACCTTGTGGGCGTTGATTCTGCCTTTCGGGGCGAGCGCGTTCGGGATCTTCCTGCTGCGGCAGGCCTTCATGCAGGTGCCGGACGAAGTGATTGAAGCAGCGCGCCTGGACAATGCGTCCGAGTGGAAGATCATGTGGACGATCATGGTGCCGTTGGCCAAGCCGGTCCTGGTGACATTTGGACTGTTCAGCTTCATCTACCACTGGAACGACTACTTCTGGCCGTTGATCATGACCAACAGCGACAGTGTCCGGACACTGCCCGTCGGTATCTCCATGCTGAAGGCTTCCGAAGGCGGCAAGCAGTGGAATGTGATCATGGCAGGGAACATGATGCTCGTCCTGCCGATCCTGGCTGTGTTTTTCTTCGCACAGCGGCACATCATCAAGGCGTTTATCTATCAATCCAAATAGATTCTCAAACCTTTAAGGAGGATTATCCAAAATGAAAAAGATTTCATTGTCCATGGCAGCATGTGTCCTCAGCGTAACCGCATTTCTGGCCGGTTGCGGCGGAAATCAGGCAGCCAACAACAGCGCAGCGCCTGCCGATTCGTCCAACGCCTCCAGCCAGGCAGCCGGCGACGCGTCCAAGCCGATCGAAATTGACTTCTGGTATGCGCTGAGCGGCAAAAACGGCGAAATGATTGAGAAGCAAGTAAAAGAGTTTAACGAATCGCAAGACAAAATCAAGGTAAATGCTTCTTTCCAAGGGGATTACTACGAAAACCACTCCAAAGTGCTGGCAGCGGTCGCTGCGGGCAACCAGCCGGACGTAACCCAGGTAGAGGTAGGGGTAATCGGTGCCTTTGCCGAAGCCAAGGTACTGGAGGATTTGGCGCCCTACGCCAATGGCGCGGAGAAAAAGTACATTCCCGGCCTGATGGGCAACTCCTACTGGAACGACAAGCTGTACGCCGTACCGTTCAACCGTTCGACCCCGCTTCTGTACGTAAACCGCGACATGCTCAAGGCAGCCGGACTGGATCCGAATGGACCGAAAACGTGGGAAGAACTGCGTCAATACGCAAAAGCCCTGACCAAGAAAGAAGGGGACAAGACGGTTACCTACGGCTTCTCCACGCCGATCGACATCTGGTTCTATGAAGCGCTCGTGTTCCAAAGCGGCGGAGAGGTTGTCACCAACGACGGGCAAATCCGCTTCAACTCTCCGGAAGGGAAAGCGCCGCTGCAATTCTGGACGGAGATGATCAAGGAAGGCATCATGAAAGCTCCTCCAGGGGAGAAATACAACGCGTGGGACGTAGCCAAACAAGACTTCGTAAACGGCCAGGTGGCGATGATCTTCACCTCCACAGGCGACCTGCGCGGATTGAACGAAAGCGCGCAATTTGAAGTGGGCACCGCGTTTATGCCGGCCAACAAAAGCTACGGCGCACCGACCGGCGGATCCAACTTTGTCATCCTGGCAAACTCGCCGGAAGAAGAAAAGAAAGCGGCTTGGGAATTCATCAACTGGATGACGGACACCAAACAAACGGTTGCGTTCTCGCTGGAAACCGGATATATGCCGGCAACGACAGCAGCAGTGGAATCCGAAGAGATGAAAAAAGCGTACGAAAAAGAACCGAACTTCGAAGTGGCGGTAAAACAACTGGAATACGCTTCTCCGCGTCCGATGCTGCCGAGCTACAAGGAAATGCAGGAAATGATCATGACGGAAATCCAACGCGCTGTCCTGGGTGAAGTTTCCATCGACGAAGCCCTCCAAATTGCAGAAGAAAAAGCGAAAAAACTGGTAAAATAAGCAATCATGCGGGGAAAGGGAGCGACTTACATGAATATTTGCATGGCGCACCGCGGATGGTCCGGCAAGGCGCCGGAAAACACGATGACGGCAGTCCGGCTTGCCCTGGCCGAGCCGGCCATCGAGGCCATGGAGGTGGACGTACAGCTTTCCCGTGACGGCGTACCGATCCTCATGCACGATTTCACACTGGAACGGACGACCAACGGAAAAGGCTTCATCAAGGACCACACGTTGGAAGAACTGCGAAAGCTGGATGCGGGCAGCTGGTTTGACGAAAGGTTTGCCGGTGAGCGCATCCCCACGCTGGAAGAAGTCCTGCTGGCGGTAAAAGGACGCTGCACGCTCAACATCGAGCTGAAAGCCACGCTGGAGATGTATCCGGGTCTGGCGGAAAAGGTGCTGGAGCTGCTGGAGAAGCATGACATGAAGCAGGAAGTGTTCATCTCCTCTTTTGATCACGAGCTGATTCGCCACGTCCGCACGCTGGATGCGAATGTCCAGACAGGATTGATCGTGCTGGCCCGCCCGGTGATGATGCTGGAACAGCTGAAAGCAGCGGGCGCCAACATCCTCTCCATGCATCATCTGTATCTGACGCCGGAACTTTGCTCCGCCGCCATCGAACAGAGATACCGGGTCATCGCCTGGACACCGGATGAGCCGGAAGAGATTCGCGCTTCCATGGCCTTGCACCCGGACGTGATCGTTTGCACAAACCATCCGGATCGCATGCTGGAATATGTATAACGTGATGACAAGGAAAACACCTTCTCAGGGTTCTGGGAAGGTGTTTTGTTGGTTCAATTACCCCATATCGATATCATCGTTTGAATCTTCAAAGATAACGTCGTATCGGATATACCATTCGCTATCATCTTCATCGAAAACACCGATATCCGTCCATCCGTCATAGCGTACATTCATTCGGAAGCCGTCATTGTCTTCATCTGATTCAATATATACGCCATGGGTGAAATCAAAGTCATAATTATCATCGGAAATCGGTAAATTTTCCAAAACAAACCTTTCTACTTCCCATATCACGGAATCTTCATCCACTTCAATATCGGTATAAATATCTAGATTATCAGGGTCAAAAGTGACATCCCATGAAATGCCGCCAGGAAGTGAGATGGTCACACTATCATAATTTGAATCGCTCTCTGGTTCAGGATCCAGTAAATCCATATCACTCCAGTCTTTCCACCACTTTGCTCGAAAGCCGTATAAATCGTCAATCCAAAAAGAGAGATCATCTCCATCATAGTCGTGATCGGCTCTCAAATAGTAATAATCCAAACTACTGTTGTTTCCACTGCCTTCGTATGCTCTGTACTCCGTGTACCAGAATGGAGTACCATCAAGACTTGAAGTTAGTTTTAAGGCTGTACCCTGCATTGAATAATTACTTCCCACTGCTGACGAAGAAACTCTCCCTTCATTTTTCTTTTCCTTTTCTTTTTTCTTTTTGTATTTATCAATGGCCTTTTTAATAGATTCTTCGTGAGATTTTTCAGAGGATTCCTTGCCGTTCTTCTTTCCATATAAATAGATGGGAACATATTGTTCATCGTCAGCCATGATAGCGAGAGCTTCAAGTTGTTCTGTTTCATCTTCAGATTCAAATTTTAAACCAATTCCCAATTCATCCAAGATTTCATCAATATCTGCCTGTTTTGGGTCAATCATGGCAACATCTTTGTCTTTTACGATTTCCTTTACTTCCTTTTTAGTTGGTTCATTGTAAAATGAAATGCAACAGGTAAATATCAATAAAAGCCACGGTAATACCGATGTAAGGATTAGGTCTACCAAACCAATCCATAACAGGAG
>Ga0207869_1000063_pt1 | contig 105553 bp, 95 predicted proteins | sample HigsolmetaAR205D_FD_184837 | JGI IMG/M metagenome (GOLD analysis project Ga0207869, IMG submission 184837) | Ionic liquid and high solid enriched microbial communities from the Joint BioEnergy Institute, USA - AR20-5-D (SPAdes) (version 2) ...
CGGGCGCCCCGCCACGGCCGGCCGGCCCCGTCGCGTCGCCGCTGACGCGGCTCCTACAAAAACGCGGGGTGACCCGGCCGGCGCATCCGGCACCGACGTTCAACCGCCACGCATCAAGCGCCCCTTGGGCACGAGTGCACCTGCCGCGACCGGCCGGCCCCGTCGCGTCGCCGCTGACGCGGCTCCTACAGAAGCGGGCGCGGGCAACCCGGTTCGCGACACAGATCCAGCCGCATCCCCGGCGGGTGGTGCGGTGTGTCCCCGGCCCGCTACAGCCACACGTGGTCCCAGAAGGGGTAATCACCCGGACGGTCCACCAGCCCGGCGCGGACCGGGTTGGCGACGATGTAGCGGGCCACGTCCGGCACATGCTCATCGCGGCGCAGGGCATGATCGTGGAACGCCGGCGCCCACAACGGCCCTGCCCGGGCCAGCACCCGGTTGGCATACAGGCTGGCAGCAGACTTCATCCGTGCCACCACCCTGTCCAGTGGGGCTTCGTACCCGAGTTGCAGCAGCCAGTGCACGTGGTCGGGCATCAGCACCCAGGCCAGCAGTTTCGCGTCGCCCAGGATCGGCGGGTGCAGGAATCCACCCACCGCGGCCCAGGCCACGTGGAAGTTGGCGAAGTACGGAGTGCGGCCCTGGGTCACCGCGGTCACGTGGTAGATCTGGCCAGGCAGCGAGATCCGCCCACGGCGCAACGCCGCGTGGCCCCGGCGCGTGGTGCTGGTGGAAACGTGCATGTCCATGGCCGGCAAATTGCCCGGGTCGGCATTGGCCTGCCAGCAGCCCATGCCGCAGGTGCCGGTAGGAAAGCGTTACCGCCCGTGTAGGCGATGGCGGGCGCAGGTTGTAGGAGCCGCGTCAGCGGCGACGCGACGGGGCCGGCCGGTCGCGGCGGATGCACCCGTGCCCAGGGGCGTTCGATGCGTGGCGGTTGAATATCGGCGCCGGGTACGCCGGCCATGCCGCCCCGCGTTTTTGTAGGAGCCGCGTCAGCGGCGACACGACGGGGCCGGCCGGTCGCGGCGGATGCGCCCGTGTCGGGGCGCTTGATGCGTGGCGGTCGAACGCGGGCGCCGGGTACGCCGGCCAGGTCGCCGCTTACACGGCTCCTACAGAGGTGGGAGCGGGCGGGTGAGGGTTCCGTGACGGGGCGGGCTGGCCGTGGCGGCCGGCAGCGGTCATGCTTTACGCCCTGTCCCGGACCAGCAAGCCGATGTTCAGCATACCGATACGCGTCTACTGGGAAGATACCGACGCCGGTGGCGTGGTCTACCACGCCCGATACTTGGCCTTCCTCGAACGGGCGCGCAGCGACGCGCTGCGTGCGATGGGCTGGGGCCAACGTGCCCTGCAGGAGGCCGGGCTGGTGTTTGCGGTCCATTCGATGCATCTGGACTTCCTGCGGCCGGCGCGGCTGGACGACCTGCTGGAGGTCACCGCCGAGGTCGCCCGGGTCGGCCGGGCCAGCGCGGTCTTCGCCCAGCGCATCCTGCGCGGCGGGGAACTGCTGCTGACCGCCGAGGTCAAGGTGGCCTCGCTGCGGGCCGGCGACTTCCGCCCCTGCCCGATGGAAGACAGGCTCCATGAGGAACTGAAATCGCTGCAGGCCGGTCGAAGCGCATGACGCGCGGGCCGGCCTGTGCCTGGCACCGAACTTTGCGACTGAGGAACGAAGGATGACCGTATCGATCCCGGCCCTGGTGGCCACCGTGGTGGAGGCGTTGCCGGAGGAGGCCGCCACCGCCGCAGCCGCGGGTGCGGCGGCCGCCACCCACGGCGGCATCAACTACCTGGACCTGATGCTGCGCGCGAGCCTGCCGGTCAAGCTGATCGTGCTGCTGCTGCTGGCCGGCTCGCTGATCAGCTGGGTGATCATTTTCCGCAAGCTGCGCAGCTTCAAGCGCGCCGACCAGGAGGCGGACGAGTTCGAGAACCGGTTCTGGTCCGGCGCCGACCTGTCCAAGCTGTACGCCGCCGCGGCCGACCGCAACCGCGTGGTGGTCGGCCTGGAGGCGATCTTCGAGGCCGGCTTCCGCGAGTTCCTGCGCCTGCGCGAGCGCCGCCACGACGGCCGCGCGCAGCTGGAGGGCGCGCAGCGGGCCATGCGCGTGGCCTTCACCCGCGAGGTCGGCCAGCTGGAGCGGAACCTGGAGCTGCTGGCCAACATCGGCTCCACCGCCCCGTACGTGGGCCTGGTGGGCACCGTGTTCGGCATCATGGTGACCATGCACGACATGGTCGCCCAGGGCCAGCAGGTGGGCATCGCCTCGGTGGCGCCGGGCATCTCCGAGGCCCTGTTCGCCACCGCCATCGGCCTGTTCGTCGCCATCCCGGCGGTGTGGGCCTACAACCGCTACACCACCCGCGTGGAGCGCCTGTCGCAGCGCTACGAGAGCTTCGCCGACGAGTTCAGCTCGATCCTGCAGCGCCAGGCCGGCGCGGACGAGTGACGCGCCACCGGCCCGCCCGGGCCCGTCCACAGGGTCGTACAGGAACCTCCCCATGACCACCGGCTTTTCCCGCCACAAGCGCCGCAAGCTGAAGTCCGAGATCAACGTCGTGCCCTACATCGACGTGATGCTCGTGCTGCTGATCATCTTCATGGTCACCGCGCCGCTGCTGAGCCTGAGCGTGGACGTGGACCTGCCCCGGTCCAACGCCCGCTCGGTGGAGAGCAAGAAGGACCCGGTGGTCGTCACCGTGGACGCCCAGGGCCGCTACTTCCTGACCCTGCAGGGCGGGCGCCCCGAGCCGATCGACGCCACCGAGCTGACCGCCAGGCTGCAGGCCTTCGTGGCGCAGAACAGCGAAGTGCCGGTGTTCGTGGCCGCGCCGGGCGGGGTGGAGTACCAGAAGGTGATGGACACCATGGTGCTGGTCCAGCAGGCCGGGGTGCCGCGGGTCAGCCTGATGAGCCAGCCGGGCGGCAATGCACGCTGAGGCCTTCCCGCGACCGCAGGATCCGCGCGAGGGCGGGCTGGCCGGCCCGCTGGCGCTGGCCGTCGCCCTGCACATCGCGGTGGCGCTGCTGTTCTGGCTGGCCTGGTGGTGGTCGCCGCCGCGGAAGGTGGAGCCGGCCGCCGGTTCGCCGGCCATCGAGGCTTCGCTGGTGGTCTCGGCCGCCGACGTGGCCGCGGCCCGGCGCCGCGCCGAGGAGGCGCCCAAGCCCGAGCCGCTGCCGCCGCCGGTGGCCGAGACCGCCCCCGAGGAGACCGTGCCGCCGCCGCAGCCGCTGCCCGAGCCGCGCCCGCAGGATGCGCAGGTGGCCCCGCAGCAGAAGGCCCAGGACTTCCTGCCCGAGCCGGACACGGTGGACCAGGACGAGGCCCGCCGCGACGCCATCGCCCGGGAGAAGGCCGAGCGCGAGCAGGAGGAGCGCCGCCGCCAGCAGCAGGTGGACCTGACCGAGCAGGAGCGGCAGCGCGAGGCCGAGAACCAGCGCCGCCTGGCCGCCCAGGCCGAGGAGGCCGAGCGCCAGAGGAAGCTGGCCGAGATCCGCCGCCAGCGCGAGGAGGCCGCCCGCCAGGCGCAGCTGGCCGAGCAGCGCCTGCGCCAGCTGGAGCAGGCCCGGCAGCGCCAGGCCAATGCCCCGGCCCAGGCCAGCCAGGGCACGCCCGGCCAGGGCGGCAGCAGCGAGGACCTGCTGGCCCGGTACGCGGCCGCCATCCAGGAGGCGGTGGCCCGGCAGTGGATCCGGCCGGAGACCGTGCCGCTGGGCCAGCGCTGCAAGGTGGTGATCCGCCAGCTGCCCGGCGGCGAGGTGATCGACGTCCAGGTCCAGCCCGGCTGCCCGTACGACGAGGCCGGCCGCCGCTCGCTGGAGGCGGCGGTCCTGCGCGCCCAGCCGCTGCCCTACCGGGGCTTCGAGGCGGTGTTCCAGCGCACCCTGACCCTCAATTTCGAGGCCCAGGACCGCTGAGAACCCGGACGCCCCGGTACGGTCAAAGGGGCCGTTCCCGTCCCGACCCCGTTTTCACGCGTTTTCGTTCATGATTGCGAATACGTTCACCCTCGCGCTGCTATCCCTTCCGGTTCCCCGCCGCAAAACAGGAACGCCGACCTTGGCCATGAAGACCCCACTGCGCTGGTTCGCCCTGTTCGTCGCCCTCCTGGTGGCGCCCCTGATGGCCTCGGCCCAGCAGCAGGGGCTGGAGATCGACATCATCGGCGGCAATGCGTCGGCCCTGCCGATCGCGGTGGTGCCCATGCCGTACCAGGGCAGCGGCACCCCGCCGGAGACGGACGTGGCCAAGGTGGTGCGCGACGACCTGGCCCGCTCCGGCCAGTTCCGCACCCTGCCCGAGGCGCAGATGGTCGAGCGCCCGACCCGCGGCGGCGAGATCAACTACCCCACCTGGCGCCAGCTGCGCCAGGACTACATCGTGGTCGGCCGCGTGCTGGATGCCGGCGACGGCGGCTACCGCGTGGAGTACGAGCTGTTCGACGTGGCCCGGGGCGAGCGCCTGCTGGGCCTGGCCATGACCGCGCGCGCCAGCGCCATGCGCGACGTGGCCCACCAGATGGCCGATGCCATCTACGAGAAGATCCTGGGCGTGCGCGGCGCGTTCTGGACCCGCATCGCCTACGTCACCGCCACCGGCAGCGGCAACGGCATGCGCTACGCCCTGGTGGTGGCCGACTCCGACGGCTGGAACCCGCAGACGGTGGTGCGCTCGGCCGAGCCGTTGCTGTCGCCGGCCTGGAGCCCGGACGGCCGCAAGCTGGCCTACGTCAGCTTCGAGCGCGGCAACTCCTCGATCTACATCCAGGACATCGCCACCGGCGCCCGCGAGCTGGTGGCCAGCTTCCGCGGCATCAACAGCGCCCCGTCGTTCTCGCCGGACGGCCGCAAGCTGGCCCTGTCGCTGTCGCGCAGCGGCAATCCCGAGATCTACGTGATGGACCTGGCCACGCGCCAGCTGACCCAGCTGACCAACCATTTCGGCATCGACACCGAGCCGACCTGGAGCGCCGACGGCTCGACCATCTACTTCACCTCCGACCGCAGCGGCCGCCCGCAGATCTACAAGGTCCCGGCCACCGGCGGTCCCGCCACCCGGGTCACGTTCCAGGGCAACTACAACGCCACCGCGTCCGTCTCCTACGACGGCAAGAAGATCGCGATGGCTCAGGGAACCGGCAACACGTACCGCATCGCCATCATGGACACCAGCCTGGGCACCCCCCGCTGGACCACCGTGTCCACCGGCTCCCTGGACGAATCCCCCAGCTTCGCCCCCAACGCCAGCATGCTGCTCTATGCCGCGCGTGAGGGCGGGCGAGGGGTGTTGTATGCGGTATCGGCCGACGGCCGGGTACGCCAGCGCCTGGTCCTGGCCGACGGAGACGTGCGCGAGCCGGCATGGTCGCCGTACCGCAGCACGCGTTGACGAAGGTGTAATATTCGCAGCGCTGTGCACCCCTCTTAGCTAGATCCCCCTGTGCATCAGAAGGAAATGATCATGAACGCCACCACCCGAGTCCTGCTGGTTTCCGCACTGTCCGTGGCCGTCCTGGCCGGCTGCTCCAAGAAGGTCAAGGAGCAGCCCGTCGCCGAGGAGCCGGCCCCGGCCACCCCGACCGCCCCGGTCGCCGACGACGGCCGCTACGGTCCGGAGGACCTGGACACCGACGCCTGCCTGCGCCAGCGTGTCATCTACTTCGACTTCGACCAGGACGCCCTGAAGCCGGAGTTCCAGGCCATCGTCAGCTGCCACGCCAAGTACCTGGTGGACCGTCCGTCGGCCCGCGTGACCCTGCAGGGCCACGCCGACGAACGCGGCTCGCGCGCCTACAACCAGGCCCTGGGCGAGCGCCGTGGCAACGCCGTCAACTCGGCCCTGCAGGCCGCCGGCGGCTCGGCCAGCCAGCTGGAAGTGGTCAGCTTCGGCGAGGAGCGTCCGGTCTGCACCGAGTCCAACGAGGCCTGCTGGGCGCAGAACCGCCGCGTCGAGATCATCTACAACGCGCGCTGATCGATGGCCCGCAGCCGTTCCATCGGCATGATGCTGGTCGTGGCGGCCCTGGCGGCCGCCACGCCCGCGCATGCGCAGAAGCTGAGCCTGGCCGACCGTGTCGCCCGCCTGGAAGCCCAGGCCAACAACACCCAGGCCATGCAGGACATGCTCAACCAGCTGGAGCTGCTGCGCCGCGAGGTGCAGGAGCTGCGCGCCTCGGTGGAGCAGCTGCAGTACGAGAACCAGCAGCTGCAGCAGCGCAACCGCGACCAGTATCTGGACCTGGACGGCCGCCTGAACCGCCTGGAGGGCGGGGCCCTGCCGGCACCGCCGCCCGAGGCCACGCCCGCCGCGGCCCCGGCCAAGGCCGCCCCGTCCGCCGCGGCCGACGCCCCGCGCGTCCACGGCGACCCGGGCTCGCTGGCCCGCGCCGAGGACGAACGCGCCGCCTACAACGCCGCCTTCGACGTGCTCAAGGCCGGCCGCTACGACGAGTCGGCGCAGATGTTCCAGGCCTTCCTGGACGCCTATCCGGCCGGCGTGTACGCGCCCAACGCGCTGTACTGGCTGGGCGAGAGCTACTACGCCACCGGCAACTACGCCCTGGCCGCGGAGCAGTTCCGCGCCCTGATCGGGCGTTACCCGACCCACGACAAGGCGCCCGGCGCCATGCTCAAGCTGGGCCTGGCCCAGTTCGGCGAAGGCCGGGTGCAGCAGGCGCAGGCCACGCTGGAGCAGGTGGCCGCCCAGTACCCGGGCACCGACGCGGCGCGCATCGCCGCCGACCGCCTGCGTTCGATCCAGATCAGCCAGCTGCGCTGAGCCTGCCGCATTCCGCGCGCCGCGGGACCAGCCGTCCCGCGGCGCGTTTTTCTTTCTTTCCGCCGGACCCGTCCGGCCCGGTCCGGCCGGCCGCAAGGTGCCGGGACTTACAATGCCGCCCATGGACACCCCGCTTCCGCAGAACCGCCTGCGGATCACCGAAATCTTCCTGTCGCTGCAGGGCGAGGCCGACACGGTCGGCTGGCCCACCGTGTTCGTGCGCCTGACCGGCTGCCCCCTGCGCTGCCAGTACTGCGACACCGCCTACGCCTTCCATGGCGGGCAGTGGTGGGACATCGACGCCATCCTGGCCGAGGTGGCCCGCCACGGCGTACGCCACGTGTGCGTGACCGGCGGCGAGCCGCTGGCGCAGAAGCGCTGCCTGGACCTGCTGCGGCGGCTGTGCGACGCCGGTTACCTGGTCTCGCTGGAGACCTCCGGCGCGCTGGACATCGGCGGGGTGGACCCGCGCGTGTCTCGGGTGGTGGACCTCAAGACTCCCGGCTCGGGCGAGGTGGCGCGCAACCGCCTGGAGAACATCCCGCTGCTGGCACCGCGCGACCAGGTCAAGTTCGTCCTGTGCGGGCGCGAGGACTACGAATGGGCGCGCGACATGGTCGCCACCCACGCCCTGGACCGCCGCTGCCAGGTGCTGTTCTCGCCCAGCAAGGGCCAGCTGGACGCGCGCGAACTGGCCGACTGGATCGTCGCCGACCGCCTGCCGGTGCGGTTCCAGCTGCAGCTGCACAAGATCCTCTGGAACGACGAACCCGGCCGCTGAGTCCGTCTGCGCCCCGTGCGTGGATGGCGGCGCCTGTCCTCTCCTGCAGGAGCCGCGTCGGCGGCGACGCGGCGGGCCGACCGGTTCACGGTGTCGGCTCCCGCACCGGGGTGCCGGGTGTTTCCCTGCAGTCGCGTGGCGGTTGACCGCAGACCCGGACACGCCTGCCGGGTCGCCGCTGACGCGCCTCCTACATACAATGCGCCAACCCCCACATTCCGATCGTGCTCCCATGAAGAAGGCCGTCGCCCTGGTGTCCGGTGGCATGGACTCGGCCGTCGTGCTGGCCATCGCCCGCGAGCAGGGCTTTGCCGTGCACGCGCTGAGCGTGCGCTACGGACAGCGCCACACCTCCGAGCTTGATGCGGCCGCGCGCGTGGCCCGCGCGCTGGGTGCGGTGGCACACAAGACCGTGGACGTGGACCTGCGCGCCATCGGCGGCTCGGCACTGACCGACGACGGCATCGAGGTGCCCGAGGCCGGCGGCGAGGGCATTCCGGCGACCTACGTGCCGGCGCGCAACACCATCATGCTGTCCATCGCCCTGGGCTGGGCCGAGGTGCTGGGCGCGGCGGACATCTTCTGCGGTGTCAACGCGGTGGACTACTCCGGCTATCCGGACTGCCGTCCCGAGTTCATCGCCGCGTTCGAGCGCCTGGCCAACCTGGCCACCAAGGCCGGCGTGGAAGGGGCGGGCATCCGCATCCACGCGCCCCTGATGCGCATGGGCAAGGACGGAATCGTGCGCGAGGGCCTGCGCCTGGGCGTGGATTTCGCGCAGACCGTGTCCTGCTACCGCGCCGATGCCGAGGGCCGCGCCTGCGGCCATTGCGACGCCTGCCGCCTGCGCGCGGCCGGCTTCGCCGCCGCCGGCGTGGCCGACCCCACGCGCTACGTGGCCTGACGCCACCCGCGCCGCCGTGGGGGCCCCCGTTGCAGGGGCCGCGTCAGCGGCGACGCGACGGATCGGTACGTTCACGGCGTCAGCTCCCGTGCCGAAGACGCTTGGCGCTTCCTCCGGCCGGGAGTGTCGGTTGAGCGCGGGCCTCGATACGCTGCCGGGTCGCCGCGGGCGCGGCTCCCGCAGAGGGGAGGGCGAGGCGGTGAACGCGGCCAGGACACGCAGGCCAGACAGCCGCCGGTGGTGGGGCACCTGTCCGCCCCCGGGGGGGATCGGGTAAAATGCGAACCGCCTTGCAGTTCCGGGCCGTTAGCTCAGTCGGTAGAGCATCGGACTTTTAATCCGCTGGTCGTTGGTTCGATTCCAACACGGCCCACCATTCTTTCCCGGGCGGTTCCCCCCTTTTTCCCGTGACAGGCCGCAGCGGCAGCATGCCGCCGGCAACTTCGCGTGCGCCTGTTCCGCGGCGCGGCCACCCCGGCCCCGCTTCGGCGCGTTGGCCCGCCGGCAGGTGTGGGGCGGCCGTGCGCACCGTCGCGGCCCGTCAACGCGGCCGCGCGCAGGATGGCCGCAGCGGCCCGGCGCGGGCCGGTCGGAGACGGTCATGTGGAAGCGCAACGGCCTGAGCATCGTGCTTCTGGCGCTGGTGCTGGTCTTCGTGGCCGGCCAGGCCTGGACCGGCTGGACGGCGCACAATGCCGAGCTGGCGGACAAGGGCGGCGAGCTGCTCGGTCTGGGCCAGTACCTGCGTTCGGGGCATTTCGTGTCGGCCCTGTTCGAGAACTGGGAGAGCGAGTTCCTGCAGATGGGCATGTACGTGCTGCTCACCGTGCGCCTGCGCCAGGCCGGGTCGGCCGAGTCGCGGCCGCTGTCGCCGGAGCACGAGTCGCCGCGCGTGGAGCCCGGTCCCGCACCCTGGCCGGTGCGCAGGGGCGGTGCCTGGCTGTGGCTGTACGAGCGTTCACTGGCCATCGCCTTCGGCCTGCTGTTCCTGGCCAGCTTCGTGCTGCACCTGTACGGCAGCTGGCGCGCGGAACTGGCCGAGCGCGCGCTGGAGGGCGCGATGCCGGTGTCGGTGTGGGCGCACCTGGCCGGCGCCCGGTTCTGGTTCGAGTCGCTGCAGAACTGGCAGAGCGAGTTCCTGGCCGTGGCCAGCCTGGTGCTGCTGACCATCTGGCTGCGGCAGAAGGATTCCCCGCAGTCCAAGCCGGTGCAGGCGCCGCACCGGCAGACCGGCGACTGAGACGCGCGCCGTTACGGATTGCCGGTGGGTGTGCGCGGATCTTCGGCCGGGTCCGGCACATCGCCTGGCGGATCGGTGCTGGTCGGTGGCGTGGTGGTGGCGTCGTTGGCCGGCGGCGGCAGGCTGGGCGGCACGGTGTCGTCGGTGGGGATGGCGGGTGCCGGATCGGCGGACGGGACCGTGTCGCCGGCCGGCGGCTGCGCGGCCGGTGAGGTCACGGCGGCATCGGTGCCTTCGGGTGTGTCGCGGCGGTCGCAGCCGGCCAGGAGGGCCAGTGGCAGCAGGGCGAGCAGGGGTGTGGCGAGAACAAGGCGGCGCATGGCGTGCTCCTGACGGGAAGGTGGCGTCCGGTCCGGCGGAGCGGCCGCAGCTCCGTTCTAGCCCCGGCGCGGCGACCATACCGTGAAATCCGGCCCGGGCCGGCCGTTTCCCTGAACCGGCTGAACATCGCAGCGCCGGCCGCGTTGAAGCCCCCGGCGGGCGGGCGCATATTCGCGAGCACTCCGTGCGCGTCTCACGCCGTGAGACGGCGGTCCCGCACGCTGGACGCTCCCGGCGCTTTCCCCCTCCGATGCCCGTCGACGCCTTCCATCCCGCCGTCGCGCGCTGGTTCGCCGGCGCCTTCCCGGGGCCGACCGCGGCCCAGGCCGCGGCGTGGCCGGCGATCATGGCCGGGCACAACACCCTGGTGGCCGCGCCCACCGGCTCGGGCAAGACGCTCACCGCCTTCCTGGCCGCCATCGACGAGCTGGTGCGCGAGGGCCTGGCCGGAGGCGGGACGCTGCCCGACGCCACCCGGGTGCTGTACATCTCGCCGCTGAAGGCGTTGTCCAACGACATCCACCTCAACCTGGAGGCGCCGCTGGCCGGCATCCGCGCCGCGCTGGCCGAACTGGGTCTGCCGGAGGTGGAGATCCGCACCGCGGTGCGCACCGGCGACACGCCGCAGGCCGAGCGCGCGCAGGTGCGGAAAAAGCCGCCCCACATTCTGGTGACCACGCCCGAATCGCTGTACGTGCTGCTGTGCTCGGCCTCGGGCCGGGCCATGCTGGGCAGCGTGCGCAGCGTGATCGTGGACGAGATCCACGCTCTGGCCGGCGACAAGCGCGGCAGCCACCTGGCCCTCTCGCTGGAGCGGCTGGAGGCGCTGTGCGGACGGCGCCTGGTGCGCATCGGCCTGTCGGCCACGCAGAAGCCGGTGGAGGAGGTGGCGCGCTTCCTGGTGGGTGCGGCCAACGTCTATCCCGACCGCGCCGCGCTGCCGGTCCGCGACGATGCCGGCCTGTCCGGCGGCGCGGTGCGTGGCGGCCGTGCCGGGCGCGACGTGCCGGACTGCGCCATCGTGGACATCGGCTACGGCCGCCGCCGCGACCTGGCCCTGGAGGTGCCGCCCACGCCGCTGTCCTCGGTGATGTCCAACGACCAGTGGGCGCAGGTGTACGAACGCGTGGCCGAGCTGGTGCGCGCGCACCGCACCACCCTGGTGTTCGTGAACACCCGGCGCATGGCCGAGCGCGCCGCATTCCACCTGGGCGAGCTGCTCGGGCGCGAGGCCGTGGCCACGCACCACGGCAGCCTGTCGAAGGAACTGCGCCTGGAGGCCGAGCAGAAGCTCAAGCGCGGTGAGCTGAGGGCGCTGGTGGCCACCGCCTCGCTGGAGCTGGGCCTGGACATCGGCGACGTGGACCTGGTGTGCCAGCTCGGTTCGCCGCGCTCGATCGCCGCCTTCCTGCAGCGCGCCGGCCGCTCCGGCCACTCGGTGGGCGGCACGCCCAAGGCGCGGCTGTTCCCGCAGACCCGCGACGATCTGGTCGAGTGCGCAGCGCTGCTGGACTGCGTGCGCCGCGGCGAGCTGGACGCGCTGCGCATCCCACCGGCACCGCTGGACGTTCTGGCGCAGCAGATCGTGGCCGAGGTGGCCGCGCGCGAATGGGACGAGGACGCGCTCTACGACTGGCTGCGCCGCGCCTGGCCATACGCGCGCCTGCCGCGCAAGGACTTCGACGACGTGGTGCGGATGCTGGCCGAGGGCTACAGCGACCGCCGCGGCCCGCGCGCCGGCCTGATCCACCGCGACGCGGTCAACCGCCGTCTGCGCGGGCGCCAGGGCGCGCGCCTGGTGGCCACCCTGTCCGGCGGCACCATCCCCGAGACCGCCGACTATGCCGTGGTGCTGGAGCCGCAGTCCACCTACATCGGCAGCGTCAACGAGGATTTCGCGGTCGAGAGCATGGCCGGCGACATCTTCCAGCTGGGCAACGCCAGCTACCGCATCCTGCGCGTGGAGCCGGGCCGGGTGCGGGTGGAGGACGCGCAGGGGCAACCGCCCAGCATCCCGTTCTGGCTGGGCGAGGCGCCCGGCCGCAGCGACGAGCTGTCCTTCGGCGTCTCGCGCCTGCGCGAGGCGGTGGCCGGGGCGCTGCAGGCAGGCGGCACGGCCGCGGCGCTGGCCTGGCTGCGGGAGGAGGTGGGGCTGGACGAGGCCGCCGCGCAGCAGCTGGTGGACTACCTGGGCGCGGCGGTGGCGGCGCTGGGGGTGATGCCCACGCAGCGGCGCATCGTGCTGGAGCGCTTCTTCGACGAGACCGGCTCCACCCACCTGGTGATCCACAGCCCCTACGGCAGCCGCCTCAACCGTGCCTGGGGCCTGGCCCTGCGCAAGCGCTTCTGCCGCCAGTTCAACTTCGAGCTGCAGGCCGCGGCCACCGAGGACGCCATCGTGCTGTCGCTGTCCACCAGTCACAGTTTTCCGCTGATCGAGGTCTCGCGCTACCTGCACTCGTCCTCGGCGCAGGACGTGCTGGTGCAGGCGCTGCTGGACGCGCCGCTGTTCCCGGTGCGCTGGCGCTGGAACGCCACCACCGCGCTGGCCCTGCCGCGCTTCGTCGGCGGGAAGAAGGTGCCGCCGCAGCTGCAGCGGATGAAGTCCGAGGACCTGCTGGCCACCGTGTTCCCGGACCAGGTGGCCTGCCTGGAGAACATCGTCGGCGACCGCGAGGTGCCGGACCATCCGCTGGTGGCGCAGACCCTGCACGACTGCCTCAACGAGGCCATGGACACCGAGGGTTGGCTGCGCGTGCTGCGTGGCATGGAGGCCGGGGACATCGAAGTGTCGGCGTGCGACCTGGCCGCGCCCTCGCCACTGGCGGCCGAGGCGCTGAACGCCAGGCCCTACGCCTTCCTCGACGACGCGCCGCTGGAGGAGCGCCGCACCCAGGCCGTGCAGACCCGCCGCTACGCCGATCCGCAGGCGGCCACCGACCTGGGGCGGCTGGACCCGGAGGCGGTGGCGCGGGTGCGCGAGGAGGCCTGGCCGCGCGTGCGCAGCGCCGACGAGATGCACGAGGCTCTGACCGGCCTTGGCTTCGTCACCGCCGCCGAGGCCGCGCGCGAACCGGGCTGGGAGGCCTGGCTGCAGCGCCTGGCGCGCGACGCGCGTGCCACCCTGGTCACCGCCGCCGGGCGGCAATGGTGGGTGGCGGCCGAGCGCCTGCCGCAGCTGCTGGCCCTGCATCCTGCGGCCCTGCAGCAGCCGGGCATCGCCGTGCCGGCCGAATTCGTCCGGGTGCAGTGGAGCGCGGAGGACGCGGCCGTGGCCCTGCTGCGCGCGCGCCTGACCGGGCTGGGCCCGGTGCCGGCCGCGGAGCTGGCCGCGAGCCTGGGCCTCGCCCCGCTGGCCACGGACATGGCGCTGCTGAAGCTGCAATCGCAGGGCTACGCCATGCAGGGCCGCTTCAGCGACGCGGGCGTGGACGAATGGTGCGAGCGCCACCTGCTGGCGCGCATCCACCGCTACACGCTGCGCCGCCTGCGCCGCGAGATCGAACCGGTGGCCCCGCGTGACTTCATGCGTTTCCTGTTCGACTGGCAGCGCGTCTCGCCCGACTGCCGGGTCAGTGGCCCGGAGGCGCTGGCCGGCGTGCTCGGCCAGCTGGAGGGCTTCGAGGCGCCGGCCGCGGCCTGGGAGGCCGAGCTGCTGCCGGCGCGGGTACGCGACTACTCCATCGCCTGGCTGGACGACCTGTGCACCGCCGGCCGCATCCGGTGGACGCGGCTGCGCGCCGCGGACGTGGAGCCGGGCGCGCCGCGTGGCAGCGGTTCGCTGCGCGCCACCCCGGTGCTGCTGCTGCCACGCCGCAGCGTGGCGCACTGGGCCGCACTGGCTCCGCCGGCCACCGCCGACCAGGCACTGTCCTCGCGCGCGCAGAAGGTGGCCGACTACCTGGCCGCGCACGGCGCCTCGTTCTTCGACGAGATCGCCGACGGCACCCGCCTGCTGCGCACCGAGCTGGAGGACGCGCTGGCCGAGCTGGTGGCGCGCGGGCGGGTGCACTGCGACAGCTTCGCCGGCCTGCGCGCGCTGCTGGTGCCGCCGTCCAGGCGCCCCACGCCTGGGCACGGGCGGCGCCGTGCGCTGATGCTCGGGATCGAGGATGCCGGCCGCTGGGCACCGGTGCGGCGGCCGCAGGCGCAGGAGGAGGCGCGGCCGGCGCGCCCGGATCCGGAGGCGGTGGAGCACGTGGCCCGGGTGCTGCTGCGCCGCTACGGCGTGGTGTGCTGGCGCCTGCTCGAGCGCGAGGCGGCCTGGCTGCCGCCCTGGCGCGAGCTGCTGCGCGTGTACCACCGCCTGGAGGCGCGCGGCGAGGTGCGCGGCGGCCGCTTCATCGACGGCCTCTCCGGCGAGCAGTTCGCCCTGCCGGAGGCCATCGGGCTGCTGCGCAAGGCGCGGCAGCGGCCACAGGACGGCACCGTGCTGGCGGTCAGCGCGGTGGACCCGCTCAACCTGGCCGGCGTGGTGCTGGCCGGCGGGCGCGTGCCGCGCATCCCGGGCGCGCGCGTGGCCTACCGCGACGGCATCCCGGTGGCCGCGCTGGTGGCCGGCGAGGTGCGTCCGCTGGCCGAGCTGCCACCGGAAGCGGCCGAAGCCGCCCGCGCCGCCCTCCTGCGCGACCCGTCTCCCGCATCCCCGTTCCTCCCCGCGGGGATCGGCCAGACCACCCCGCTGTAGGAGCCGCGTCAGCGGCGACGCGACGGGTCGGCCCGTTCACGGCATTGGCTCCTGCGCCGGGGGCGTCAGTGGGTTCCTCCAGCCGCGTGGCGCTTGAACGCGGGCCTGGATGCGCCTGCCGGGTCGCCGCTTGCGCGGCTCCTACGGTGGCATCCGGGGCGGAGGCATGCAGACGCCCGGGCCCGGAGGGCCCGGACGGGCCGCGTCCGTGCCCCGGGGGACGGGGGGGACGGAGGCAGCCAGACTGTCGGGCGCCGGCGGGAATGCGGTCGCTCGGCCCACGCCTGCGGTGGATGCTGGCGCGCCCGGCGCCGGGACTGCCCCATGGATGCCGTTATCCCGGGTTGCGGGGCGCTTGGCTATCAGGGTTTTCTGACGCCCTTCGGGGCCGGATCGCGGCACGCACCCCGCCACTCGTGATGCCGGCCGGTCCGGTTGCCTGCCCGCTGCCCGCCGCCACGCGGGCAGCCGGGTTCACGCGGCGCGTGGATGACCGCCGTTGTGCGGCCGGTCATGGCGGTGTGGCCTGGGTCCCGGCCACCGGGGGGCTGCGGTCGTCGGCGGAACCGTTGAAGCGGATGAGCCGCCGAGTCGCCGGCCGCTTCAGTCCGTGTGGCGGAAGCGTGGCGGGGCCGGGCGGCGGGCCGTGTCCAGCGGCACGGTCACCTCCGCCAGCCCCGGCAGGGTGCGCAGGGCATGGCGGCTGACCCGTTCGTAGTGCTGGAGGAAGCGCGCCAGTGCGGCACGGTCCATGCCGCGCCGGCCCGGCTCGGCCGCCTGCAGGGCCCGTTCCTGCTGCCAGCGCCATTCCATCACCACCTCGAAGCCCGGCGGCTGCAGGAACCACAGCACGTCCAGCTGCGCCCACAGCGCCGGGTAGTCGCGCGCCAGGGCGGTGTTGCACCAGCGCCGCCAGGTGCCGTCGGGGTCCTCGTCGCGTTCCAGCGCGTTGACGGGGTCGGCCAGCTCGGCCTCGTCCTGCGCCGGCACGCCCAGGCACCAACCCTCGAACACCAGCAGGTCCAGCGGTCGTTCCGGCCTTGGCCAGAGTGTCTCGGACAGGCGGTCGTCGCCCAGTTTGTCGAAACGGGGCAGGGCGGGACACCCGCCGGCACGCAACGCCCGCAGCGTGGCCAGCGCCAGCGGCAGGTCGTGGGTGCCCGGCGGCCCGCGCGTGGCCAGCAGCGGATGCACCGTGGCCGCCAGCGCGCGCCGCCGTGCGGCGGTCAGGTAGACGTCGTCCAGCGACAGAAACGCCGCCGACAGCCCCGCCTGGCGCGCCGCGGCCACGACCTGCGCGGCCAGGGTGCTTTTGCCGCTGCCCTGCAGGCCGGACAGGCCCAGCACGCGCAGCGGCCCGCCGGCGCGCGCACCGCTGGCGGCCAGCGCCGCCTGCACCAGGTCCTGTGGGAAGCCGTGCGCGTTCGCGGTCATGGGGCCACAATACGCATCCCGATCGCGCAGGTGGAAGCCGCCATGACCGACCCGCTGTACGCCGAGGCACTGCAAACCTTCGCCGGCCTGCTCGAGGAGGCCACGCGCAGCGGCATGCCCGATCCGAACGCCATGACCGTGGCCACCGCCGGTGCCGACGGCCGGCCCTCGGCGCGCACGGTGCTGATGAAGGCCTTCGACGAGCGCGGCTTCGTCTTCTACACCCACCTGGACAGCCACAAGGGCCGGCAGCTGCGCGAGAACCCGCGCGCGGCGCTGCTGTTCCTGTGGCGCCACCTGCGCGAGGCCGGCGTGCAGGTGCGCATCGAGGGCAGCGTGTCGCAGGTGGACGACGCCGAGGCCGATGCCTACTTCGCCAGCCGCCCGCGCATGAGCCAGCTCGGCGCCTGGGCCTCGCGGCAGTCGCAGCCGCTGGCCTCGCGCGAAGAGTTCGAGGCGCGCCTGGCCGAGGTCGAGGCGCGCTTCCGCGACCAGACGGTGCCGCGTCCGCCGGGCTGGAGCGGCTTCCGCGTGGCGCCGGAGTCGTTCGAGTTCTGGTACGGCGCCAGCTTCCGCCTGCACGAGCGCTGGTTCTACGCGCGCGGCGCCGACGGCCGCTGGACCAGGCGGATGCTGCAACCGTGACCGGGGTCCGCGTGCGCGCGCCCGGCGCGGCCGACCTGCCGGCCTGGGTGGCGATGCGCGCCGCGCTGTGGCCGGAGGAAGACGCGGGCGCGCTGGCCGCCGAGGCGGCACGGTGGCTGCACGCGGGCGCCGATGGCGTGTTCCTCGCCGAGGTGGACGGGCAGCCGGCCGGCATGGCCGAGGCCTCGCTGCGCCACGACCACGTCAATGGCACGGCCACCTCGCCGGTGGGCTTCCTCGAGGCCTGGTACGTGGCCCCGCCATGGCGCGGCCGCGGCATCGGCCGCGCGCTGGTGCAGGCGGTGGAGGCCTGGACGCGTGTGCGCGGCTGCACCGAACTGGCCTCCGATGCGCGGCTGGACAACACCGCCGGCCGGGCCGCGCACCTGGCCTGCGGCTTCGCCGAGGCCGAGCGCGTGGTGTTCTTCCGCAGGCGGGTGGGATGATGGGGCCGCGCCGCATCGTCTGCCTGACCGAGGAGCCGACCGAAGTCCTGTACGCGCTGGGCGAGCAGGACCGCATCGTCGGCATCAGCGGCTTCACCGTGCGTCCGCCGCAGGCGCGGCGCGAGAAGCCGAAGGTCAGCGCCTTCACCACGGCGAAGATCGAGGCGATCCTGGCGCTGAAGCCGGACCTGGCCATCGGCTTTTCCGACATCCAGGCCGACATCGCCGCCGAGCTGGTGCGCCGCGGCGTGGAGGTGTGGATCGCCAACCACCGCACGGTCGAGGGCATCCTCGACTACATCGTGCGCCTGGGCGCGCTGGTGGGCGTGGCCGGACGCGCGCGCGCCTATGCCGACGGCCTGCGCCGCGGCCTGGAGGAGGTCGCCGCGCGCGCCGCGGGACTGCCGGTGCGGCCGCGGGTGTATTTCGAGGAGTGGGACCAGCCGCAGATCACCGGCATCGCCTGGGTGTCCGAGCTGGTGGGCATCGCCGGGGGCGAGGATGTGTTCCCCGAGCTGGCGGCCCAGCCCCTGGCGCGGGCGCGCATCCTGGCCGATCCGGCGCTGGTGGTGGAGCGCCGCCCCGACATCATCCTCGGCTCCTGGTGCGGCAAGCGCTTCCGTCCGGAGCAGGTGGCCGCACGCCCGGGCTGGGACACGATCCCGGCGGTGCGCGAGGGCGAGCTGCACGAGATCAAGTCGCCACTGATCCTGCAGCCCGGCCCGGCCGCGCTCACCGACGGCGTGGCCGCCATCGCCCGCATCATCCACACCTGGGCGGCGCGGCGGGGGTGAAGTCCCCGTCGTGGCGCTCGTCGCGCCGCGATCCGCGAGAGCCGCGTCCGCGGCGAACCGGCAGGCGTATCCGGCGCCGGCGTTCGACCGCGGCACCGGAAGGCGCCAATGCCGTGCGTCACCGGCGGCAGGCGCATCCGCTGCGACCGGCTCCGTGCGTCGCGTCGCCGCGGGCGCGGGGCGGCTCAGCCTGCCCGTTCGAGGGTCGAGGCGCTGCCGGCCAGGGCGGGGCCGAGCCAGCAGTGCGAGCCGACCGGGGTGAAGCCGTGGGCGCGCAGGTGGCGGCGGTACCATGCGGCCGGGCGGGCCTGGAAGCCCTCGGTGTCGCCCTCGAATTCGTCCCCGGCGGTGAACGTTTCCAGGAAGGCGACACCGCCGCACAGCTCGGCCAGGCCGGGCAGGCCGCGCAGCAGTTCGCGCGAGGGCAGGTAGTGCAGCACGTCGGCGCAGACCAGCAGGTCCACCGGGGCACACGGGCGCAGCCAGGCGAAGTCTCCGAAGGTGGCCAGGTGCAGATTGCGGCGCGCGCCGTAGCGGGCCACGGCGTACTCGCTGGCGTCGAAGCCCAGGTAGCGCGCCCGCGGGCGCAGCCTCAGCAGCGGCGCACGCCAGGCGCCCTCGCCGCAGCCGATGTCCAGCACGGTGCGCACGGGCCGCTCCAGGTAGTGCTCGGCCACCGACACCGCCAGCGCCACCTTGCGCGCCAGCCGCTTCGGGTCGTGGATGCCCTGGCCGCGGTACCAGTGGTCGAAGTAGTGGCGGTCGTAGCGTTTGCTCATGGGCGGCGGGACGGGGCGGGGGCGGCGCGGTTCGACAGGGCCGCGGGGATGGCCGAGAATCCGCCCATCCTAGCCTGCACGCAACGCACATGAACGCCTACATCTGGGTGAAGTCCTTCCATGTCCTGTTCGTGGTCTCGTGGATGGCGGCGGTGTTCTATCTGCCGCGGATCCTGGTCAACCTGGCCGAGACGGCCGGCCAGGTGCCGGTGCAGGAGCGGCTGCGGCTGATGGGGCGGCGCCTGTACCGCTTCGGGCACATCATGCTGGGCCTGGCGTTCGTGGCCGGCGTGGTGCTGTGGCTGGGCTACCGGGTGATCCCGGGCTTCCCGACCATGGTGGCCATGGGCACCGGGTGGCTGCACGCCAAGCTGGCCCTGGTGGTGCTGCTGGTGGTGCATTACACCGTCGGTGGACGCTGGCTCAAGGGCCTGGAGCGCGGCCGCGGCCTGCCCTCGGCGCGGGCGCTGCGCATCTACAACGAGCTGCCGGTGCTGGCGCTGCTGCTGATCGTCTGGCTGGTGCTGGCCAAGCCGTTCTGACCCCGGGGCGGGGTTTCAGCCCGCCTCGCGCACGATCTCCAGCACCGCCTGGCCGTAGCGCCCCAGCTTGCTGCCGCCGATGCCGCCCACCCGCGCCAGCTCGCCGAGCGTGGCCGGGCGCAGCTGGGCGATGTCGCGCAGGGTGCGGTCGTGGAAGATGACGTAGGCCGGCACGTTCTGCTCGCGCGCAGCCTGTGCGCGCCAGGCGCGCAGGGCGTCGAACAGCGCGCGGTCGCCCGGATCCACGTACAGGGTGCTGTCGCTGCGGCGTTCGCCACCGCGCTGCGGGCGCGCCGCCTCCTCGCGCATGGGCACGGCGCGCTCGCCGCGCAGCACCGGCCGCGCGGCCTCGGTCAGGCGCAGGCTGCCGTGGCCCTCGGCGTCCACCTCCAGCAGCCCGGCCACCACCAGCTGGCGCAGCACGCTGCGCCAGGTGGCCGCGTCCAGGTCGGCGCCGATGCCGTAGGTGGACAGCTCGTGGTGGCGGAACTGGCGGACCTTCTCGGTGTCGGCCCCGCGCAGCACGTCGATCACGTGCGCGGCGCCGAAACGCTGGCCGGTGCGGTACACGCAGCTGAGCGCCTTGCGCGCCGCCTCGGTGGCATCCCAGGTGCGCACCGGCTGCAGGCAGTTGTCGCAGTTGCCACAGCCTTCGCGGCCCGCGGGCGACCGGTAGGCCTCGCCGAAGGCGGCCAGCAGCACCTGGCGCCGGCACTGCACCGACTCGCAATAGCCCAGCAGCTGCTCCAGCTTGCGCCGCTCCAGGCGCTTGCGTTCCTCGCCGGCCTCGGACTGCTCGATCATCTGCCGCAGCAGAACCACGTCGCCCAGGCCGTAGGCCATCCAGGCCTCGGCCGGCTCGCCGTCGCGGCCGGCGCGGCCGGTCTCCTGGTAGTAGCCCTCGATGGACTTGGGCAGGTCCAGGTGGGCGACGAAGCGCACGTCCGGCTTGTCGATGCCCATGCCGAAGGCGATGGTGGCGCACATCACGATGCCGTCCTCGCGCAGGAAGCGCCGCTGGTGCTCGGCGCGCACCTCGGCCGGCAGGCCGGCGTGGTAGGGCAGGGCGGGGATGCCGCGGCCGGCGAGGAACGCGGCCGTCTCCTCGGTCTTGCGCCGCGACAGGCAGTAGACGATGCCCGACTCGCCGCGGTGGCCGGCCAGGAAGTCCAGCAGCTGCCGGCGCGGATTGTCCTTGTGCACCACCGAGTAGCGGATGTTGGGCCGGTCGAAGGAGCTGACGAAGCAGCGCGCCTGCTCCAGGGCCAGGTGTTCGACGATCTCGCGCCGGGTGGGCGGGTCGGCGGTGGCGGTCAGGGCGATGCGCGGCACCTGCGGCCAGCGCTCGTGCAGCACGGTCAGCTCGCGGTATTCGGGGCGGAAGTCGTGGCCCCACTGCGAGACGCAGTGCGCCTCGTCGATGGCGAACAGGGCGATGCGGCTGCGCTCCAGCAGCGAGAGGAAGCGCGTGGTGAGCAGGCGCTCGGGCGCCACGTACAGCAGGTCCAGCGCACCGTCGAGCAGCTCGCGCTCGACCTGGCGGGCCCCGGCCGCGTCCAGGGTGGAGTTCAGGCAGGCCGCGTGCACGCCCAGCTGGCGCAGCGCCTCGACCTGGTCCTGCATCAGCGCGATCAGCGGCGAGACCACGATGCCTGTGCCCGGGCGCAGCAGCGCCGGGATCTGGTAGCACAGCGACTTGCCGCCGCCGGTGGGCATCAGCACCAGGGCGTCGCCGCCGCCGGCCACGTGCTCGACGATCGCCTGCTGCTGGCCGCGGAAGCTGGCGTAGCCGAACACACGGCGCAGCAGCTCCAGCGCGGCCGATTCCGGGACGGAACCGTCGCGGGAAGGTTCGGGGGAGGAAGCGTGCATCGGTGCAAGGATACCGGTGCACGCGCCGGAACGTGTCGGCGGCGGGCAGGTGGACCGTCAGGGATGCGGCCAATCCCCGTGGAGGCCGCATCGACGGCGGCGCGGCGGGTCCATCCGTTGCGGCGTCGCTCCGCACCGGGGCATCCGGTGTTTCCTCCGGCGGCGTGGTGGCTGGCCGCGACCCCGGACGCGCCTGCCGGGACGCCGCGGACGCAGCTGGGTGTTGGGGCGGCGACGGGGTCGCCGCCCGCGGGACGGTCACTCGAGCAGCGAGCGCAGCATCCAGGCGTACTTTTCGTGGGTCTGCAGGCGCTGGGTCAGCAGGTCCACGGTCGGGTCGTCGCCGGCCTCGTCGGCGGTCTTCAGCACCGAGCGCGCGGTGCGGCACACCGCCTCGTTGCCCTCCACCAGCTGCTGCACCATGCCCTTCCAGTCCGGCACGCCGTCGGAGCCGGATTCCTCGCGGATCGAGGTCAGGCGGATGAACTCGCCGTACGAACCCGGGGCGTTGAAGCCCAGTGCGCGGATGCGCTCGGCGATCTCGTCCAGGGCGTTCCACTGCTCGGTGTACTGGTCCATGAACATCGCGTGCAGCGAATTGAACATCGGACCGGTGATGTTCCAGTGGAAGTTGTGGGTCTTCAGGTACAGGGTGTAGGCGTCGGCGAGGAAGTGCGACAGGCCTTCGGCGATCCGCTTGCGGTCGTCCGGATCGATGCCGATGTCCACGCGCGAAGGCGAGGCGACCGGGTTCAGTGCCTTCCTGCCGGCGGGGGTCTTGCCCTTGGCGGTCTTGCTCTTGGCCATGAACGGCTCCTTTGGGATGGGTCCACACGGACCAGATGGGGCTGTCACAATAAAACTAAACCCGTCCGCGTTACGCAGTACTTCACATCTTTTCTATGGATCCGATACCCGCCGACCTGCGCCGGGCCCTGGATGCCGGCCGGCGCGGCATCGACGCGGCGCTCAGCCGCGACCGCGGCCGCCTGCACGGGCTGTGGTCGCGCTGGCGCGCCCACCCGGCCGACGCGGAGGCGCGCGCCCGCTTCGAACAGGCCCTGGCCGCCTCGGTGGCCGCCTGCCAGGCCCGCGCCGGCGGCATCCCCCCGGTCACCCTGGACCCGGCCCTGCCGATCACGGCCGAGGCCGAGCGCATCGTCGAGCTGATCCGCGGGCACCAGGTGGTGGTGGTGGCCGGCGAGACCGGCTCGGGCAAGACCACCCAGCTGCCCAAGCTGTGCCTGGCCGCCGGCCGCGGCGTGGCCGGGGCCATCGGCTGCACCCAGCCGCGCCGGATCGCCGCCCGCGCGGTGGCCGCGCGCGTGGCCGAGGAGCTGGGGGTGCCGCTGGGCGGGATGGTCGGCTACCAGGTGCGCTTCAGCGACCAGGCCGGCGAGGACACCCGCATCAAGTTCATGACCGACGGCATCCTGCTGGCCGAGATCGCGTCGGACCGCTGGCTGTCGGCCTACGACACCATCATCGTGGACGAGGCGCACGAGCGCAGCCTCAACATCGACTTCCTGCTCGGCTACCTGAAGCAGCTGCTGCGCAGGCGCCGCGACCTGAAGCTGATCGTCACTTCGGCCACCATCGACACGGCGCGCTTCGCCCGGCATTTCGACGATGCCCCGGTGGTGGAGGTGCCCGGCCGCACCTTCCCGGTGGAGGTGCGCTACCGCCCGCCCGGCGAGGCTGGCGCGGAGGGGGAGGGCCGCGGAGAGCGGCGCGCCACCGACGCCGACCCGGTGGCCGCCATCATCGCGGCCGTGGACGAGATCACCGCCGAGGACCCGCGCGGCGACGTGCTGGTGTTCCTGCCCGGCGAGCGCGAGATCCGCGATGTGCACCGCGCCCTGGAGAAGCGCCAGTACCGCGCCACCGAGGTGCTGCCGCTGTACGCCCGGCTGTCGGCGAAGGACCAGGACCGGGTGTTCCACCCCGGCCCGCAGCGGCGCATCGTGCTGGCCACCAACGTGGCCGAGACCTCGCTGACCGTGCCGCGGATCCGCTACGTGGTGGACCCGGGCGAGGCGCGGGTCAAGCGCTACAGCCCGCGCTCGAAGATCGACCGCCTGCACGTGGAGCCGATCAGCCAGGCCAGCGCCAACCAGCGCAAGGGCCGCTGCGGCCGCGTGGCCGCCGGCGTGTGCTACCGCCTGTACTCGGAGGCCGACTTCCTCGCCCGCCCGGAGTTCACCGACCCGGAGATCCGCCGCTCCAGCCTGGCCGGCGTGATCCTGCGCATGCTGCACCTGGGCCTGGGCCGGATCGAGGACTTCCCCTTCATCGAGCCGCCGGACGAGCGCGCCATCGCCGACGGCTGGCAGCAGCTGCTGGAGCTGGGCGCCGTGGAGGACGCCGGCGACGGCCAACGCCGCCTGACCGCGATCGGCCGGCAGATGGCGCGCCTGCCGGTGGACGTGAAGCTGGCGCGGATGCTGGTGGCGGCGCAGGCGCACGGCTGCCTGCGCGCGATGCTGCCGATCGCCGCGTTCCTGGGCGTGCAGGACCCGCGCGAGCGCCCGGCCGATGCGCGTGAGGCCGCCGACAATGCCCATGCCCGCTTCGCCGACCCGCGCTCGGAGTTCGTCGGCATCCTGCGCCTGTGGCATGCCTACGACCGGGCCCACGGCGAGCTGACCCAGTCGAAGCTGCGCGACTGGTGCAGCCGCCACTTCCTCGGCTTCCTGCGCATGCGCGAATGGCGCGAGCTGCACCGCCAGCTGCGCCTGTTGTGCGACGAGCTGGGCTGGCGCGAGGAGCCGGCGGAGCGGTGCGTGCTGCCGCTGCTGGCCGGCGCGCCGGCGCCCGGCGAGGCCCGCCAGGGCCAGCGGCCCAGCCGTGGCGAGCTGCACCGCGCCGCGCGCCTGGCGCGCGAGGGCAAGGCCGACCCGGGCGCCGCACCCGCGCCGGCCGCCGGGGCGGCGCCGGCCGAGGGCGACCGCTTCAGTGCCCGCGAACGCGCCGCCGCCTACCAGGCCCTGCACCGGGCGCTGATCGCCGGCCTGCCCACCCAGCTGGGCCACCGCACCGACAAGGGCGACTACCAGGCCCCGCGCCAGCGTCGCTTCCAGCTGTTCCCGGCCTCGCCGCTGGCCAGGAAGCCACCGCCGTGGGTGCTGGTGGCCACGCTGCTGGACACGCAGAAGGTCTGGGGCCTGACCGCGGCGGCGGTCGAGCCGGACTGGGCCATCGCCGAGCTGCCGCACCTGCTGGCGCGCAAGCACTTCGACCCGCGCTGGTCGCGCGCCCAGGGCAACGTGCTGGCCTCCGAGCAGATCAGCCTGTTCGGCCTGGTGCTGGCGCCGCGCCGGCCGGTGCACTACGGCCGCATCGATCCGGCCGGCGCCCACGACCTGTTCGTGCGCCAGGCCCTGGTCACCGGCGAGATCGACACCCGGGCCGGCTTCCTGGCCGACAACCTCAGGACCCTGGAGCAGGCACGCGAGGAAGAGGCCAAGCTGCGCCGCGCCGGCCTGGTGGCCAACGAGGACTGGCAGGCACGCTGGTACCTGGACCGCATCCCGGCCGAGATCCATTCGGCCACCGCGCTGGATGCCTGGTACAGGCGGCTGGACCCGGAGCGCAGGCGCGCCCTGCGCTGGAGCCTGGCCGACCTGCTGCCGGGCGAGGGCGGGCAGGAGGAGCTGTACCCGAAGTACTTCGTGCTGGGCGATGCGCGCCTGCCGCTGCACTACAGGTTCGAGCCGGGCGCCGTGGACGACGGCGTGACCCTGGAGGTGCCGCTGCCCCTGCTCAACGCCCTGGACCCGGCGCGGCTGTCCTGGCTGGCGCCGGGCTTCGTGGCCGAGAAGGCCGCGGCGCTGATCCGCACCCTGCCCAAGGCCATGCGCCGCAACTACGTGCCGGCGCCGGACTTCGGCCGCGCCTTCGCCGAGGCCTTCCCGCAGCCGACCGCCGATGCCATCACCGGCGAACTGGCGCGCTTCCTGACCCGCACCACCGGCGCCCCGGTGTCGGCGCTGGACTTCGACGAGGCGGCGCTGGAGCCGCACCTGCGCATGAACCTGCGCCTGCGCGAGCTGCCCGAGCGCGGTGGCCAGGTGCTGGCCGAGTCGCGCGACCTGGAGGCGCTGCGCGCCCGCTTCGGCGAGCGTGCCGGCCGCGCCTTCGCCGTACGCGCCGGCCGCGCGCTGGCCGCGGCCAGCACCGAGCTGCGCGAGTTCCCGGCCGGGCCGATCCCGCAGCAGGTGCTGGGCGAGGCCGGCGTGCCCGGTTACCCGGCGCTGGTGGACCACGGCACCCATGCCGAGCTGCGTGTGTTCGCCGACCGCGCCCAGGCCGAGGCCGCGCACCCGCGCGGCGTGGACCGCCTGCTGCGCATCGCCCTGGCCGACAAGGCCCGGCAGGCACGCAAGCAGCTGCCGGTCTCGCCCAGGCTGGGCCTGCTGTACGCGGCCATCGAGCAGTTCGGCAGCGGCCCGGAGGCCAAGGCCAGGGAGAAAGAGCAGCTGCGCGCCGACCTGGTCGAGGCCGCCCTCAACGCGGTGCTGGCCGGAGGGCTGGAGGAGATCCGCGACCGCGAGGCCTTCCAGCGCCGCGCCGAGGCCGCCGGCCGCGCCCTGTTCGGCGAGGCGATGGCGCGCCTGGAGCTGGCCGAGCGCATCCTGGCCGCGGTGGCGGAGCTGAAGCCGAAGCTGGAGGCGCCGCTCATGGGCTGGGCGCGCGGCAACCTGGACGATCTGCGCGCGCAGCTGGACGGGCTGGTGCATCCGGGCTTCCTGCGCCACACCCCGGCCGAGGCGCTGGCGCAGTACCCGCGCTGGCTCAAGGCCATGAGCCTGCGTGTGGAGCGCGCCCTGCGCGACCCGGCGCGCGACCAGGCGCGGATGCTGGAGCTCAAGCCCTTCGTCCAGGCGCTGCAGGACGCGCAGGCGCGCGGCCGGGCGGACGAGCCGGGCTGGCAGGCCCTGCGCTGGGAGCTGGAGGAGCTGCGCGTGCTGCTGTTCGCCCAGGAGCTCGGTGCCCGCGGCGCGGTCTCGCCCAAGAAGCTGGCGCAGCGGCTGGCCGCGTTGTCGGCCTGATGCCGGCGCCCGCGGGTCGCCCTGCCTGGGCCGCGTCGGCGGAGGCGTGACGGGCGTGCCCGGTCGCCTCGCGTGCACCTGTGCCTGGGGCCCCGGGCGGTGTCTTCGGGATGCCCGTCGAACGCCGGCTCCGGTCGCGCCGGCCAGGTCGCCGCGTACGCGGCTCCTGCAGGGGGCGGGACGCCGGCGCCGGGCGGGGTGCGGTTCGCGCGGCCCTACTTGATGCGGCGTACCTTGGCCTGGGTGCTGTAGCCGTCGATGCGCATGTACCAGACGTTGAACAGGCCGGGCTTGATGGTCACGCCGGGGTTGGTCTTGCGCACGCCGGACAGGCGCGCATCCTCGATCTGCTCCCAGACCTGGCCGTTGGCCAGGGTGTACTGCTGGCCCTTGCCGAAGCCGCGGAACTCGCCGACCAGGGTGCTGACGATGGGTTCGCTGGAGCCGAAGTCGAAGAAGCCGCGGTGCTGTTCCTTCACCTCGCGCCGGCCCTCCTCGCGCGCTTCCTCGCGGATGCGCTCGATGGCGGCGGCATCGAGCACCACCGGGGCGGCGGGTGCCGCCGTGGCGGGGAGGGCGGCCTGCGTGGCCGGGGCCGCCGGCGCCGGCTCGTCCGCGAGCGCGCCACGGCGCCGCAGCCAGGCCTCCAGCGTGGCCAGTTCAGCGGCGTCGAGCTTGTCCAGGCCGGCGGCGCGGAACTCGTCCGGAGTCATCGCCTCGCGCAGGCGGGAGCCGGCCGACTGCGCGGCCGCGACGGCCGTCGCCAACGCCAGCAGAACAACCAGCCCGGAACCGATCGTCGTGCGCAGTCGCATGCTTGTTCCTCCCGTGCGTTGGCCGCTAGTGTAGTCACATCCCCACGTGCCGGAATGGCCTTGCCACACCCTGACATCGACGGTCTGCACTCCTTGCTCCAGGGACCGGCCGTGGCGCCGTTCCCGGCGGCGCTGCGGGACAGCCTGTTGCGCGCGTGGGAGGCCGAGGGCACCGACCGCAGCCAGCGCGAAAGCTGGGCGGTGATCGCCGACACCCTGCGGATCCTGGGGCGGCTGGAGGCCGATGAGCCGGCCCTGGTCGCCGCGCTGCTGTTCGACCTGCCGGGGCTGCGCGCCGCCGTGGCTGCCGACGTGGCCGCGCGCTGGCCGGCCGTGCCCGGCCTGCTCGACGGCCAGGACGCCGCCGACCAGGTCTGGGCCCTGCACGCCGGGCGCGAGGCCGGGCGCAACAGCGAGGGCCTGCGCCGCCTGCTGCTGGCCATCATCCAGGACCTGCGGGTGGTGCCCCTGCTGCTGTCGCGGCAGCTGGCCAAGATGCGCGCGGCCGCCGCGCTGCCGGAGGAGGAGCGGCGCGCGCTGGCGCAGCTGACCCGCGACATCCACGCGCCGCTGGCCAACCGCCTGGGCATCTGGCAGCTGAAGTGGGAACTGGAGGACCTGGCCTTCCGCTACCTGGAGCCGGACACCTACCGGGCCATCGCCAGCGAGCTGGACGGCACCCGCGCCGAGCGCGAGCGCTACATCGAGCAGGTCAAGACGCAGCTGGGCGCGGCCCTGGCCGCACAGGGCCTGCAGGCCGAGATCACCGGGCGGCCCAAGCACATCTACAGCATCTGGCGGAAGATGCAGAAGAAGTCGCTGCCCATCGACAAGCTGTACGACCTGCGCGCGGTGCGGGTGATGGTGCAGGACGTGGCCGCCTGCTACGCCGCCCTGGGCGTGGTGCACGCGCTGTGGGTGCCGGTGCCCGGGGAGTTCGACGACTACATCGCCCGGCCCAAGCCCAACGGCTACAGCTCGCTGCACACCGCGGTGATCGGCCCGGAGGGGCGCACGCTGGAGGTGCAGATCCGCACCCGCGAGATGCACGAGCAGGCCGAGCTGGGCGTGGCCGCGCACTGGCGCTACAAGGAGGGCGGCAAGGGCGCGGACAAGGCCTTCGAGCGCAAGATCGCGTGGATGCGCCAGCTGCTGGAGCAGGCCGGCGAGGGCCGCGACGCCGAGCTGGCCGGCAGCCTGGACGCCGAGCTGGTCGAGGACCGGGTCTACGCGCTCACCCCCAAGGGCGAGGTGATCGACCTGCCGCAGGGCGCCACGCCGCTGGACTTCGCCTACCACGTGCACACCATGGTCGGGCACCGCTGCCGCGGGGCCAAGGTCAATGGCCGCATCGTGCCGCTGACCTACCGCCTGCGCAGCGGCGACAAGGTGGAGATCCTCACCGGCAAGGAGCCGGACCCGCGCCGCGACTGGCTGGTGCCCGCCAACGGCTACCTGGCCAGCGGCCGCTCGCGCGACAAGGTCCGTGCCTGGTTCCACAAGCTCGACCGTGCCCGCAACGTGCAGGCCGGCCGCGAGCTGCTGGAGCGCGAGCTCAAGCGCCTGGGCCTGCAGCAGGCCGACCTGGCGCCGGTGGCCAGGCGCTTCCACGCCGAGACGGTAAATGACCTGTACATCCAGGTGGCGCTGGGCGACGTCGGCCCCAGCCAGGTCGGCCGCGCCCTGCTGGAGCTGGAGCGGGCGGCCGAGGCGCCGCCGGCGCCGCCGCCACGCCCGGAGCCGCGCCAGGCGCGCAAGCGCGGCGAGCCGGGCTTCACCGTGCAGGGCGTGGGCAACCTGCTGGTGCAGCTGGCGCGCTGCTGCCAGCCGGTGCCGGGCGAGGCCATCGCCGGCTACCTGACCCGCCACCGCGGCGTGACCGTGCACCGCGCCGGCTGTGCCGCCTTCGCCCGCCTGGCCGCGGCGCAGCCGCAGCGGGTGCTGCCGGTGGAGTGGGGCAGCCAGGGCAGCAGCTACGAGGTGGACGTGACGATCGCCGCGGTGGACCGCAAATGGCTGCTGAAGGACGTGACCACGGTGATCGCCCAGGAGGACGCCTACGTGGCCGACATCCGCTCGGACGTGCGCGGCGACGGCCGGGTGCAGCTGCGGGTGCGCCTGCGCGTGGCCGACTATGGCCAGCTGTCCGCCCTGCTGGGCAAGCTGGAGGCGCTGCCGGGCGTGGAGCGGGCCTGGCGCCTCGGCTGAGTCCCCCCGGGCCGCCGATCGACGCGGCGGATCGGCCCGCAAGAGGCCGCTTCCGGCGCCGGAATGCCCGTGCCGGCGGGGTTTGCCGCCGCCTTGGCGCTGGCATAGTCTTTCCGCATGACTCCCGGCCTTTCCGCCCAGGCATCTCCCCCCGCCCCGGTGCCCGTCCCCGACGAGCCGGTGCCGGACTACGTCCTCGACCTGGAGAAGGCCGCCTCCTACCTGCCCGCCGAGCAGCTCCCGCTGTTGCGCGAGGCTTGGCGCGTGGGCGCCGCCGCCCACGCCGGGCAGACCCGCAAGTCGGGCGAGCCGTACATCACCCACCCGGTGGCGGTGGCCAAGGTGCTGGCCGAGCTGGGCCTGGACGTGGAGACGCTGATCGCGGCGATCCTGCACGACACCATCGAGGACACCCCGCTGCGCCGGGAGGAGATCGCCGAGCGCTTCGGCGAGAACGTGGCCGAGCTGGTGGACGGCGTCACCAAGCTGGACAAGCTGAAGTTCCGCGACCGCCAGGAGGCGGTGGCCGAGAGCTTCCGCAAGATGCTGCTGGCCATGGCGCGCGACCTGCGCGTGATCATGATCAAGCTGGCCGACCGCCTGCACAACATGCGCACGCTCGGCGCGCAGAGCCCGGAGGCGCGGGTGCGCATCGCCCGCGAGACGCTGGAGATCTACGCGCCCATCGCCCAGCGCCTGGGCATGAGCCTGGTCAAGTCCGAGCTGCAGAACCTGGGCTTCCGCGCCCTGCACCCCTGGCGCCACGCCATCATCGAGAAGCACATCCGCAGCCAGCCGGTGATGCGCCGCGAGTCCATGGCGCAGGTCGAGGCCAAGCTGTCCCAGGGACTGGCGCGCGAGGGCCTGGAGCACCGCCTGGTCAGCCGGGTCAAGACGCCCTGGAGCATCTACAACAAGATGCAGGGCGAGGGCAAAAGCTTCGACCAGGTGATGGACGTCTTCGGCTTCCGCGTGGTGGTCAAGACGGTGTCGGACTGTTACCGGGCCCTTGGCGCCGTGCACGCGCAGTTCAAGCCGCTGGACGGCCGCTTCCGCGACTTCATCGCCATCCCCAAGGCCAACGGCTACCAGTCCCTGCACACGGTGCTGTTCGGCCCCTACGGCTCGCCGATCGAGGTGCAGATCCGCACCGAGGAGATGGACCTGATCGCCGAGCGCGGCATCGCCGCCCACTGGAGCTACAAGTACGGCAGCGACGGCCCCAACAGTGCGCAGAGCCGCGCCCACGCCTGGATCGTGGAGCTGATCGAGTCGCAGCGCGCCGCCGGCTCCTCGCTGGAGTTCCTCGAGAACGTCAAGGTGGACCTGTTCCCGGACGAGGTCTACCTGTTCACTCCCAAGGGCCGCATCCTGGCCCTGCCGCGCAACGCCACCGCCCTGGACTTCGCCTACGCCGTGCACACCGACGTGGGCAACCAGGCCGTGGCCGCGCGCGTGGACAAGAAGCTGGTGCCGCTGAAGACCAAGCTGTCCAGCGGCCAGACCGTGGAGATCATCACCGCCAAGTCGGCCGCGCCCAAGCCGCAGTGGCTGGAGTTCGTGGTCACCAGCAAGGCGCGCACCGCCATCCGCCACCAGCTCAAGCAGCTGGAGCACGAGGACGCGGTGCAGCTGGGCCACCGCATGCTCGACCGCGCACTGGAGGCGATGGGCAGCTCGCTGGAGAAGCTGCCGGCGCAGCGCCTGGAATCGTTCCTGGCCGAGCACCGCTTCCCGCGCCTGGAGGCGTTCCTGGCCGAGATCGCGCTGGGCAACTGGATGCCCAGCCAGGCCGCGCAGGCGCTGATGGCCTACGCCGAGCTGCGCGGCGGCGCCCAGTCCAAGCACGTGCAGGAGAAGATCCTGATCAACGGCACCGAGGGGGGCGTGGTCAGCTTCGCCAACTGCTGCCAGCCGATCCCCGGCGACGAGATCATGGGCTACCACACCGCCGGCAAGGGCGTGGTAGTGCACCGCATGGACTGCCCGAACCTGGTCGAGTTCCGCAAGTCGCCCGAGCGCTGGGTGCCGATCGACTGGGACCCGGACGTGACCGGCGACTACGACACCTCGCTGATCGTGGACGTGGAGAACCACACCGGCGTGCTGGCGCAGCTGGCCGCGGCGGTCGCGCAGAGCGAGTCCAACATCGACCGGGTGGACTACCTGGACCGCGACAGCAACGCCGCACAGCTGCGCTTCGCCATCCAGGTGCGCAACCGCGCGCACCTGGCCGAGGTGATCCGCCGCCTGCGCCGCCTGAACGTGGTGCAGAGCGTGCGCCGGCAGTAGCCGCGTGCCCGCGCGCTGCCGGTGGCGGCGGCGGAGGGGCTAGAATCCCGGCCCTGTCCACGCACACCGGAACAGCCCATGTCCGAAATCATCCAGACCGACAAGGCGCCCGCGGCCATCGGCCCTTACTCGCAGGCCGTGCGCGCCGGCAACACCGTGTACTTCTCCGGCCAGATCCCGCTGGTGCCGGCCACCGGCGAGGTGGTGGAGGGCGGCATCGAGGCGCAGGCGCGCCAGGTGTTCGACAACCTCAAGGCCGTGGCCGAGGCCGCCGGCGGCTCGCTGGACCGGATCGTGCGCCTGGGCCTGTACCTGACCGACCTGTCCCAGTTCGCCACGGTCAACGCGGTGATGCAGGAGTACTTCTCCGCCCCGTACCCGGCCCGTTCCACCATCGGCGTGGCCGCCCTGCCCAAGGGCGTGGCGTTCGAGGCCGACGCCGTGATGGTGCTCGACTGAGCCTCCCGGGCAGGCGGAGCGCGGCGTGGCCGGTCCCCGGCGCCACACCCCGCCCCTGATCGCCGGCGCCGGTGCCATGCCGGTGTCCGCGCTCAAGGGCGTGGGCGCGCGCCTGGCCGAGAAGCTGGCCGCGCGCGGGCTGGGCACGGTGCAGGACCTGTGGCTGCACCTGCCGCTGCGCTACGAGGACCGCACCCGCCTGTCCCGCATCGCCGACCTGCGCCCGGGCGAGCCGGCACAGGTCGAAGGCCGGGTGGAGGCCGTGGAGCGCGGCTTCCGCTACCGGCCGGTGCTGCGCGTGGCCATCGGCGACGGCTCCCGCGCCACACTGGTGCTGCGCTTCTTCCACTTCCGCGCCGCCCAGGCCGCGCAGTTCCGTCCGGGCGTGCGCGTGCGCTGCTTCGGCACGCCGCGGCCGGGCCAGTACGGCCTGGAGATCGTCCATCCCAGCTACCGCATCCTGGCCGACGACGAGGCCGCGCCGCTGGGCCAGTCCCTGGACCCGGTGTACCCGGCGGTGGAGGGCGTGCCGCCGGCGGTGCTGCGGCGCCTGATCGGCCAGGCGCTGGACCTGCTGCCGGAGCCGGCGGCCATGGAGCTGCTGCCGCCGGAACTGCCGGAGCTGGCCGGCCTGCCGGGCCTGCGCCAGTCGCTGCTGACCCTGCACCGTCCCGCCCCCGGCGAGGACCTGGCCGCGCTGGCCGCCGGCACCCACCCGGCGCAGCGGCGCCTGGCGCTGGAGGAGCTGCTGGCCCACCACCTGAGCCTGCGTCGCCAGCGCCTGGCCCAGCAGAGCCAGTCGGCGCGGCCGCTGGCCGGCCCCGGCGAGCTGGCCGGGCGCCTGCTCCGGCAGCTGCCCTTCGCCCTGACCGGTGCCCAGCGCCGGGTGTTCGAGCAGGTCCGTGCCGACCTGGCGCGGCCGGTGCCGATGCTGCGCCTGGTCCAGGGCGACGTCGGCTCGGGCAAGACCGTGGTGGCGGCGCTGGCCGCCACCCTGGCGGTGGAACAGGGCTGCCAGGTGGCGCTGGCCGCGCCGACCGAGCTGCTGGCCGAGCAGCACCTGGCCAACCTGCGCGGCTGGCTGGAGCCGCTGGGCGTGCGCGTGGCCTGGCTGGCCGGCAAGGTCACAGGCAAGGCGCGCGCGCAGGTGCTGGCCGACGTGGCCTCCGGCGCCGCCCAGGTGGTGGTCGGCACCCACGCGCTGATGCAGGAGGGCGTGGCCTTCCACGACCTGGCCCTGGTGATCGTGGACGAGCAGCACCGCTTCGGCGTGCAGCAGCGCCTGGCGCTGCGCGACAAGGGCCCGGCGCACGGCCTGGTGCCGCACCAGCTGGTGATGACCGCCACGCCGATCCCGCGCACCCTGGCCATGACCGCCTACGCCGACCTGGATGTGTCGGCCATCGACGAGCTGCCGCCCGGCCGCACCCCGGTGCGCACCGTGGCGGTCAGCGCCGAGCGGCGACCGGAGCTGGTCGAGCGCGTGCGCGCGGCCTGCCGCGAGGGGCGGCAGGCGTACTGGGTGTGCACCCTGATCGAGGACCCGGAGGAGGGCGCGGGCGGCGCCCGCAACGGCGGCCGCGTCGAGGCGCAGGCCGCGCAGCGCACCTGGGAGATGCTGTCGGCGCAGCTGCCGGAGCTGCGCGTGGGCCTGGTGCACGGGCGCATGAGGGCCGCCGAGAAGCAGGCCACCATGCGCGCGTTCAAGGACGGCGCGCTCGACCTGCTGGTGGCCACCACCGTGATCGAGGTGGGCGTGGACGTGCCCAACGCCTCGCTGATGATCATCGAGAACGCCGAGCGCCTGGGCCTGGCGCAGCTGCACCAGCTGCGCGGGCGGGTGGGGCGTGGCGCGGCCGCCTCCACCTGCGTGCTGCTGTACCAGCCGCCGCTGTCGGCCATGGCGCGGCAGCGCCTGGAGACCCTGCGCACCACCTCCGACGGCTTCGTCATCGCCGAGAAGGACCTGGAGCTGCGCGGCCCGGGCGAGCTGCTGGGCACGCGCCAGACCGGCCTGGCCGCGTTCCGCATCGCCGACCTGGGCCGCGACGCCCACCTGCTGCCGCAGGTGCACGCGCTGGCCGACCGCCTGCTGGCGCAGCGCCCGGACGTGGCCGACAGGGTGGTGGCGCGCTGGGTCGGCGGCGCGGTGCGCTACGCCGCGGCCTGAAGCCGGTCGCCGGCGGTTTGCCCCGGACGCCGCGACGGGCGAAACTGGCCGGCCGTTTTCCTGGATCTGGCGAATGAGCGAGAAGATTCCGCTGCTGATCGACACCGACCCCGGCGTGGACGACGCGCTGGCGCTGTTGATGGCGTTCAACTCGCCGGCGCACGAGGTGGTGGGCCTGACCATCGCCGCCGGCAACGTCGGCCTGGCGCACACCGTGCGCAACGCGCTGAAGCTGTGCGAGGTGGCCGGGCGCGCGGACGTGCCCGTGTTCCCCGGCTGCGGGGGGCCGCTGGTGCACGCCCCGCGTGAGGACGCGGCGCACGTGCATGGCCGCGACGGTTTCGGCGACGTCGGCTATCCCGACCCGGCCGCCCGGCCCGCCGCCGAGCATGCCGCGCTGGCGATCCTGCGCTTGTCGCACGAACACGCCGGCCGCCTGGTGCTGGTCGCGCTGGGGCCGCTGACCAACCTGGCCCTGGCCCTGCGCCTGGACCCGACCCTGCCGCAGCGCCTGGCGCGGCTGGTGGTGATGGGCGGGGCGGTGAGTGCGCACGGCAACATCACCCCGGTGGCCGAGTTCAACGTCGGCTTCGACCCGGAGGCCGCGCATGTGGTGTTCAGCGGCTTCCCGCGCCTGGACCTGGCCGACTGGGAGGCGACCTTGGCCCACGGTCTGCACATGCGCCGGGTCGAGCAGTGGCTGGCGGCCGACTCGCCGCGGGCACGCTTCTACGAAGCGATCTCCCGCCGCACCCGGCACTGGTCGGAGGACCGCCGCGGCGAGCACTGGCACTCGGCCGACGCCCTGGCCATGGCCTGGGCGCTGGAGCCGGAGGGGGCGCTGGAACTGGCCGAGCGCCCGGTGGCGGTGGAGACCGAAGGGCGCCTGGCCCGCGGCCTGACCGCGGTGGACTGGAACCGGCAGACCGGTGCCCCGGACAACGCCCGCATCCTGCTGCGCTACGACCAGGCCCGCTTCGAGGCCCGGATCCAGGCTGCGCTGGCCGCCGCCTGAGCGTGGGGCAGGCCCCGGCTTGCGCCTGGGCCTGCCGGACGGCTAGAATGCTTGGCTCCGTTCCGAATTCCCATACGGTGTACGCCATGAAGGCCGGCATCCATCCCGAATACCGCGAAGTCGTCTTCCACGACGTCACCTCCGACTTCAAGTTCCTGACCCGCTCGACCCTGGCGGCCAGCGCCAAGGAAACGATCAAGTGGGAGGATGGCAACGAGTATCCGCTCGTCAAGATCGAAATCTCGTCGGCCTCGCACCCGTTCTACACCGGCAAGCACAAGGTCGTGGACACCAGCGGCCGCATCGACAAGTTCCAGCGCCGCTACGCCCGCTGAGCCGGCCGCCCCGCGGGGCGTGCACCGACGAAGCCGAAGTCGTACGCCGGACGGCCGCGCTTGCGCGGCCGTCTTGCTGTGCGCGGTTTGGCGCCCGCCGGCTGGAACGGTGTGTGTCATACCTTGGCAGCAGGGACGCATACCGCGGGGTATGCGATAATTCCGCGGATTCGCGGCCGCTGCCGCGGACGAAATTCGCGACCGCAGCGGCGCTGTGCGCCCTCCTGCGGTGATCACCCCATAGAGGAGCGCACATCGTGTCCCATTCCGATCAGGTCACCCTGAACGCCGGCGAGAAGTCGGTGACCCTGCCGGTGCTCAAGCCCACCCTGGGCAACGACTGCGTGGATATCGCCAGGCTGCCCAAGGAAACCGGGCTGTTCACCTACGACTCGGGCTTCACCGCGACCGCCAGCTGCAAGTCGGCGGTGACCTACATCGACGGCGATGCCGGCGTGCTGCTGTACCGCGGCTACCCGATCGAGCAGCTGGCCGAGAAGTCCAGCCACGTGGCCGTCGCCTACGCCCTGCTCAACGGCGACCTGCCCAGCGCCGAGCAGCTCAAGGCCTTCGAGGCCGAGCTGGCCGCCGAGGCCGGCGTGAGCGAGGCGATCCACACCCTGATCGGCTCGTTCGACCGCAAGGCGCACCCGATGGCGATCCTGGCCGCGGCCATCGCCCACCTGGCCGCCGAGTACCACGACTCGCTGGACCTGTCCGACGCCGAGCAGCGCCGCAAGGCCGCCGTGCGCCTGATCGCCAAGGTGCCGACCCTGTCGGCGCTGATCTACCGCCACGGCCAGGGCCTGCCGGCCAACAAGCCGGACGCCTCGCTGGACTACGTGTCCCGCTTCCTGAAGCAGACCTTCGAGTCGGCCGACGGCAAGTACGAGCTCAACCCGGCCGTGGTCAAGGCGCTGGACGTGCTGTTCATCCTGCACGCCGACCACGAGCAGAACGCCTCCACCTCGACCGTGCGCCTGGTCGGCTCCACCGGCGCCAACCCGTACGCCTCGGTCGCCGCCGGCGTCACCGCGCTGTGGGGTCCGGCCCACGGCGGCGCCAACGAGGCCGTGCTGAAGATGCTCGAGGAGATCGGCACCGCCGACAACGTCGAGTCGGCCGTGCTCAAGGCCAAGGACAAGACCTCGGGCTTCCGCCTGATGGGCTTCGGCCACCGCGTCTACAAGAACTTCGACCCGCGCGCCAAGATCATCCGCGAGATGACCCACAAGGTGCTGGGCGAGCTGGGCGTCAACGACCCGCTGCTGGAAGTGGCGATGAAGCTCGAGGCCGCGGCGCTGAAGGACGAATACTTCGTGCAGCGCAAGCTGTACCCGAACGTGGACTTCTACAGCGGCATCATCTACAAGGCGCTGAAGATCCCGACCGAGATGTTCACGGTCATGTTCGCCCTGGCCCGCACCGCCGGCTGGGTGTCGCACTGGCTGGAGCAGCAGGTGGATCCGGAGATGAAGATCGGCCGCCCGCGCCAGGTCTACATCGGCCACGCCAAGCGCGACGTGGCCTGACCGGCGCGCGCCCCCCTGCGCCTTGCGAGAACGCCCCGCGCGAGCGGGGCGTTTTTCTTTGCGCCGCCGGTGGCGTGGCCGTGCGGCGGGCGCGCCGTCAGCGCAGGCCCTCGCAGGCGGCGATCTCCTCCCCGGCCAGCAGCTGGCGCAGCTGTGCCAGCGAGGCGCGGCGCATGGGCTTCTCGTCCACCGCCGACAGCGGTGCCTGGCGCAGCGCGTCCAGCGGCAGCACGGTCAGGTCGAAGGGCAGATCCTCGGCGGCGAACACCCACACCGGGAAGTCGCCGCTGCGCTCGCGGTCCAGGCGCAGGCGCCGGGTGCGCGACTCGGCCGGGATGCCGTGCTCGTCGAGGAACAGCGCCACCGCCTCCGGGTCGTCCGAGAACAGCTGCAGCAGCACCGGCGAGCCGGCGTCGGCGGTGCCCTCCAGCACCGGCCCGACCAGACGCGGCTGGAATCGGGCGAAGAATTCCAGGGCGCGCACCGCGGCCTCGCGCCGGCGGCGCAGGGCGAGGGCCTGCTCGGGGCCCTGGAAGATGCGCTGGTACTCGCGCAGGGCCTCCTCGATCTCGCGGTTGCGCGGCAGCGAAGCGTCGTCGTGGATGCCCAGGCGGTTGGCGGCCTTGAGCTTGGCCTGGTGGTAGTCGCGGATGCCGCCTTCGGCCATCAGCCGGGCGGCCTCGTAGGCCAGGCGCCGGCGGCGCTCGCGGGTGCGGGTCTCGGCGTGCTGGCGGGCGCGGTGCATGGTCCACACTCCGTTCGAGGCCTGGGCCCGACTGTAGCGCAACGGCGTGGCCGATCCAACGACGCGGCCGCCGCCGCGCTCAGAAGATGTCGAAGGCCTCTTCCTCGTCCGCCGGCGTGCCGAAGAAGTCCGGCGCGCTGTACAGGCGCTCCAGGTCCTCGACCTTGATGTACTCGGGGCGACCGCCGCCCTCGGCGGAGATGCGCCCGGACTCGTCCACGTGCACCAGCACCATGCCCGCCGGCGGCTCCAGCGGCATCACCGGCCGGCCCTCCAGGGCCACGCGCATGTAGTCGATCCAGATCGGCAACGCGGCCTTGCCGCCGTACTCGCGGTAGCCCAGCGACTTGAAGTCGTCGCGGCCGACCCAGACGGTGGTGGCCAGGTCGCCGCCGAAGCCGGAGAACCAGGCGTCGCGGTGGTCGTTGGTCGAGCCGGTCTTGCCGCCCACGTCCTCGCGGCCGAGCACCCTGGCCGCGGCGCCGGTGCCGCGCTGGACCACGTCGCGCATCATCGACACGAGCTGGTAGGCGCTGCGCTCGTCGATCGCGCGCGGGGCGACCTTCGCGTCCGCCGGCAGGGGAACGGTCCCGGTGGCCTCCGTGGCCGGTTCTGCCGTCTGTGCCTGCGCGCCCGGGGCGGGCAGGGCGCCGAAGTTGAAGCCGTCCACCACCTGCGGGGCCTGGGCGCCGGCCTGGCCGCCGCCGCAGGTACGGCAGGCCACCAGCGGCTCGTGCTTGTACACCACCCGGCCGTCGCGGTCGCGGACCTCGTCGATCAGCCAGGTGTCCACCCGCGAGCCGCCGTTGGCGAACACGGCGTAGGCGCGCGCCACCGACAGCGGAGTCAGCGAGGCCGTGCCCAGGGACATGGACAGGTTGGGCGGCAGCTCGGACTCCTCGAAGCCGAACTGGGTGATGAAGCGGCGGGCGAAGTCCACGCCGATGGCGTCCAGCAGGCGCACCGAGACCAGGTTGCGCGACTGCACCAGCGCCTCGCGCAGGCGCATCGGGCCCTTGAACTTGCCGTCGTCGTTCTGCGGCGACCAGGTGTGGCCGCGGCGGTCGCGGAACACCACCGGGGCGTCGAGCACCACCGAGGCCGGGTTGAAGCCCTTCTCGAAGGCCGCAGCGTACACGAACGGCTTGAAGCTGGAGCCGGGCTGGCGGCGCGCCTGGGTGGCACGGTTGAACTTGTTGCCGGCGAAGCTGTAGCCGCCGACCAGGGCGCGCAGGGCGCCGGTGTTGGCGTCCAGCGAGACCAGCGCGGCCTGGGCGCGCGGCACCTGGTCCAGCAGGTACTCGCCCTCCTTCTCGCCACGCCGCACCCGCACCACGTCGCCGCGGGCCAGCAGCGCAGCCGGGCTCTTGCCGGTCCAGCGCGCCGCCTGCGCGCCGAGCACCACCCGGCTGCCGTCGGCCAGCACCACCTGGGCGCTGCCGTCCGCGGCGGTGGCGGCGACCACCGCCGGCAGCAGGTCGGCCTGCGCCGAGATGCCGGCGATGGCCCGGGCCAGGGCCCTGTCGTCGGCGTCGGCCGGCAGCTCCAGCTTCTGCTCGACCCCGTGCCAGCCGTGGCGGTGGTCGTACAGGCGCAGGCCCTCGCGCACGGCGCGGTCGGCGGCCATCTGCAGGTCGGCGTCGATGGTGGTGGTGACCCGGTAGCCGCGGGTCAGCGACTCCGGGCCAAAGCGCTCCAGCATCTCCTGGCGGACCATCTCGGCCACGTACGGGGCCGGGGCCTCCAGCGGCGGCTCGTGCGGGGTGGCGTGCATCGGCACCGCCTTGGCCGCGGCCGCCTCGGCCGCGGTCACGAAGCCCAGCTCGGCCATGCGGTCGAGGATGTAGTCGCGGCGGATGCGCGCGCGCTCGGGGTTGCTGATCGGGTTGCCGGAGGAGGGGAACTTGGGGATGCCGGCCAGCGAGGCCATCTCGTCCAGGTCCAGCTCGTCCAGCTTCTTGCCGTAGTAGTACTCGGCGGCGGCGGCCACGCCGTAGGCGCGGTTGCCGAAGAAGCTCTTGTTGAGGTACAGCTCCAGGATCTGGTCCTTGCTCAGGGCCTTCTCCATGCGGATGGCCAGCAGCATCTCGGCCAGCTTGCGCCGGTAGCTGTACTCGGAGCTGAGGAAGAACTGGCGGGCCACCTGCTGGGTGATGGTGGAGCCGCCGGGCACACGCTTGGCGTCGGTGGTGGCCAGCAGCCAGACCGCGCGGGCCACGCCCTTGTAGTCCACGCCGCCGTGCTCGTAGAAGCGCGCGTCCTCGATGGCGATGAAGGCCTGGCGCAGGCGTTCGGGCACCTGGTCGATGGTCACCGGGTAGCGCCGGGCCTCGCCGAACACGGCCATCAGCCGGCCGTCGGCGGCGTGCACGTACAGCGGCTCCTGCATCTCGACCCGGCTCAGCGTGGACACGTCGGGCAGCTGGGCCGAGATCCTCGCGTACAGGACGGCCAGGGCGATGCCGGCCAGCAGGGCCAGGCCCGCGGCGGTGATCAGGGCCCAGCGCAGCAGGCGGCGGAAAAGGGGCATGGACTCAAGGGCCGATTGCAGATTTCGCGGCCGCAGAGTATAGAGGAACAACGCGAATCCCTCCGTGGACGGTCCGCCAAGGGGGAGGCCGCCGGGGGCAAGCGTCCGCGTGGCCTGTCCGGGGGCCCCGGGGTTGCCAAGCGTAAAAGCGTCGTTATCTAATGCGCGGGCACAGGGGGTTCAACGTGTCCAAGTGCCTGTCGGCAGGGGAGAAACCGTGGGGCTCATCCCGAAAAGCCAGTCGCCGCTGATCGGCGTCGACATCAGCTCGACTGCGGTCAAGCTGTTGCAGCTGTCGCGTAGCGGCAACCGTTACCGCGTGGAGCACTACGCGGTCGAACCGCTGCCACCCAACGCGGTGGTGGAGAAGAACATCGTCGAGGTGGAGGCGGTGGGCGAGGCCATCCGCCGCGCCGTGAACCGTTCCGGCACCCGGGCCAAGTACGCCGCGGCCGCGGTCGCCGGCTCGGCGGTGATCACCAAGATCATCCCCATGCCGGCCGACCTGGACGAGGACGAGATGGAGGCCCAGGTCGAGCTGGAGGCGGTCAACTACATCCCGTACCCGATCGAGGAAGTGAACCTGGACTTTGAGGTGCTGGGCCCGATGCCCAACAACCCGGAGATGGTTCAGGTGCTGCTGGCCGCCTCGCGTTCGGAGAACGTGGAGCTGCGCCAGTCCGCGCTCGAACTGGGCGGCCTGACCGCCAAGGTCATGGACGTGGAGGCCTTCGCGGTCGAGAACGCCTTCGCCCTGATCGCCGGCGACCTGCCGGTGGGGCCCGACGGCGTGATCGCGCTGGTGGACATCGGCGCCACCATGACCACGCTCAACGTCATCCGCGGCGGCCGCAGCCTGTACAGCCGCGAGCAGGTGTTCGGCGGCAAGCAGCTGACCGACGAGGTCATGCGCCGCTACGGCCTGACCTACGAGGAGGCCGGCCTGGCCAAGCGCCAGGGCGGCCTGCCGGATTCCTACGCGCAGGAAGTGCTGGAGCCGTTCAAGGAGGCCACGGTCCAGCAGATCAGCCGACTGCTGCAGTTCTTCTACGCCGGCAGCGAGTACAACCGCGTCGACCAGATCGTGCTGGCCGGCGGCTGCGCGGCCATCGCCGGCCTGCCGGAGATGGTCGAGGAGCAGCTCGGCGTGCCGACGGTGGTGGCCAACCCGCTGGCGCAGATGACACTCGGTCCGCGCGTGCAGCCGCAGGCGCTGAGCCAGGATGCGCCCGCGCTGATGATCGCCACCGGGCTGGCCCTGAGGAGCTTCGACTGATGGCACGCATCAATCTCCTGCCCTGGCGCGCCGAGCGCCGCAAGCAGCGGCAGCGCGAGTTCCAGGGCATGCTCGGCCTGGCTGCGCTCGGCGGCGCGCTGCTGTCCTTCCTCATCTGGTTCCACTACGACCGGCAGATCGAGGGCCAGCACGAACGCAACGCGTTCCTGGAGGCCGAGATCGCCAAGGTCAAGAAGCAGAACGAGGAGATCAAGGAACTCGACGCCAAGAAGGACCGTCTGCTGGCCCGCAAGAAGGTCATCGAGGAGCTGCAGGCCAACCGCTCGCAGATGGTCCACCTGTTCGACGCGCTGGTGCGCACCATCCCCGACGGCGTGGTGCTGACCTCGCTCAAGCAGGAAGGCGACATCCTCACCCTGCAGGGCAGCGCGCAGTCCAATGCGCGCGTATCCGCCTACATGCGCAACCTCGAGGGCTCCGGCTGGATGACCAGGCCGGACCTGTCGATCATCGAGGCCAAGGACGAGAAGGCCGAGCAGGCCGCGCCGGTCGGCCGGACCCTGCCGTACAACTTCACCCTCAAGGTCACCCTGGCCAACCCGCAGCAACAGCAGCAGGGCGAGGGGCTGGCCGACGCGGTGGCCGACGCGGCCGCCGCCGAGGCCGCGGACGCCCCGGCCGAGGCCGCGCCCGCGCAGGAGGCCGGCGGGGCCAGCCCGGAGCAGCCGGCGCCGCAGCAGGTCCCGGCCGCGCCGGCGCCGGCCGAAGCGCCTGAGGCCCAGAGCCAGACCCAGGGGAGCGCGGCGCCATGAGCCAGAAGAAGAAAAAGAAGATCAAGATCAGCGAGCTGGACTTCAACAACATCGGCAGCTGGCCGCAGCAGGCCAAGACGGTGTTCTGTGTCCTGCTGGCCGCGTTCATCGTGGTGATGACCTACCTGCTGGTCATCCGCGGCAAGGTCGAGGAGCTGGAGGGGCTGGAGCGGCGCGAGGCCGACCTGCGCGCGCAGTTCGAGACCGAGCAGGGCCGCGCGGCCAACCTCGAACCGCTGCGCCAGCAGCTGGCGCAGATGGAGCAGGTGCTGCAGCAGATGCTGCGCCAGCTGCCCAGCAAGACCGAGATGCCGGACCTGATCATCGACATCTCGCAGACCGCGCTGTCCAGCGGCCTGACCAACGAGCTGTTCCAGCCGGGTCCGGAGATCCCCAAGGAGTTCTACGCCGAGAAGCCGATCGCGCTGCGCATGGTCGGCAACTACCACCAGTTCGGCGCCTTCGTCAGCGGCGTGGCCTCGCTGCCGCGCGTGGTGATCCTGACCATGCACGACATCTCGCTCAAGCCGAAGGAGCGCCGCGGCGGCATCCGCCCCGGCGGCATGCTGGAACTGTCCGGCACGGTGAAGACCTACCGCTACCTGGACGAGTTCGAAATCTCCCAGCAGGAGCAGGGCGCCGCCAACGGCGCGGGAGGCGGCGCATGAGCAGGCAGCACGTTGCCGGGATGGGCCGTGCCATGCGGGTGCTGGGGGCCTCGATGCTGGCGCTGGCGCTGGGCGCCTGCGCGCGCGGCGTGACCAGCACGCCCGGGGACGCCCCGAACCTGGAGAAGTGGGTGGCCGAGGTGCGCGCGCGTCCCGCGCCGCCGCTGGAGCCGCTGCCGGTGATGCAGCAGTTCGAGACGTTCGAGTACTCGGCCCAGGACCGCCGCGACCCGTTCAGCGATGCCTGGAACAACCCGGACGGCGGCGTCGGCCTGCGTCCGGACCCGAACCGGCGCAAGGAGCCGCTCGAGCAGTTCCCGCTGGACAGCCTCGACATGGTGGGCACCATCGGCACGGGTCCGAACCTGGTGGCGCTGGTGATGGCCCCGGACAAGGTCACCCACCGGGTGCGCCCGGGGACCTACATGGGCCAGGCCGACGGCCGGGTCACCGCCGTGTACGAGGACAGGATCGAGCTGGTCGAGCTGGTGCCGGATGGTGCGGGGGGCTGGCTGGAACGTCCGGCCGCCATCGCGCTCGAAGATCAATGATTAGGGGATAGCACGATGACCGTTACCAATGCCCAGAGCCTGCGCACCCTGCGGCGCCCGGCGATCCTGAGGGCCTGCGGGCTGGGGCTCGCGATCGCCCTGTCCACGGCCGCCGTCCACGCCGCCGAGCCCGCCGCCGCCGCCGGTTCGGCGCAGGAGGCCAAGGCCAGCGTGTCCCATATCGACTTCCGGCGCGGCGAGGGCGGCGCCGGCCGTCTGGTCCTGCGCTTCGACGGCGAAGGCGTGACCCCGGACCTGCGCAGCCAGGACGGCAGCGTGGTGGTGGATGTGGCCCGCGCCACCCTGCCGGCCAACCTGCAGCGCTCGCTGGACGTGGTCGACTTCGCCACTCCGGTGCAGCGCATCGACGCCCGCCCCTACGGCGGCGGCGTACAGCTGGTGCTGGCCACCCGCGGCGAGTACGAGTCGCTGGCCTACCAGTCCGGCAACGAGTACGTGGTCGAGGTCACCCCGCGTGCCGGCGAGCCGGCGGTGGGCGCGGTCAACGCCGACAGCGTCGCCGCCGCGCGCGCCCGCCTGGAGGCCCGTCCGTACTCCGGCCGCCCGGTGACCTTCAACTTCCAGGACGTGCCGGTGCGCACCGTCCTGCAGCTGATCGCCGAGGAGTCCAACCTCAACATCGTGGCCTCCGACACCGTGCAGGGCAACGTGACCCTGCGCCTGGTGAACGTGCCCTGGGACCAGGCCCTGGACATCGTCCTGCGCGCCAAGGGCCTGGACAAGCGCCGCGACGGCAACGTGATCTGGGTGGCGCCGCAGCCCGAACTGGCCGCGTTCGAGAAGGCCAAGGAGGACGCGCGCATCGACCTGGACAACCGCGTCGACCTGATCACCGACTACGTCCAGATCAACTACCACTCGGCCGCCGCCATCTACAAGGCGCTGACCGAAGCCCGCGGCATCGGCGGCCAGACCGGCCAGGGCGGCACGAACCAGAACGAGACCGGCTTCCTGTCGCCGCGCGGCCGCATCGTCGCCGACGAGCGCACCAACACGCTGATGATCAGCGATATCCCGAAGAAGGTCGCGCAGATGCGCGAGCTGATCAGCGTGATCGACCGTCCGGTGGACCAGGTGCTGATCGAGGGCCGCATCGTGGTGGCCACCGACAGCTTCGCCCGCGAGCTGGGCGCGCGCTTCGGCATCAGCGGCAATCGCGACAACGTCTACTTCAGCGGCAACCTGGAAGCCAACACCCAGAACCGCAACTCCGACGTCGACACGCAGCGCGCCAACGCCAACCTGCTGCGCGACTGGCAGATGCAGCGTGATGCGGCGCTGGCCGCCGGCAACCCGGTCCCGCCGATGCCGGTGCTCAACAGCTCCACCATCACCCGCGGCCTGAACGTCAACCTGCCGGTGCCGAGCACCATGAACCCGGCCGGCCTGGCGCTGTCCATCCTCAACGCCGGTTACCTGCTGGACGTCGAGCTGAGCGCCATGCAGGAGGAGCGCCGCGGCGAGGTCATCTCCAACCCGCGCGTGGTCACCTCCAACCAGCGCGAGGCGATCATCCGCCAGGGCCGCGAGGTGGGCTACGTGACCATGACCGGCGCCGCCGGTGCGGTCGCCACCCCGAACGTCCAGTTCAAGGACGTGCTGCTGGAGCTGAAGGTCGTGCCGACCATCACCCACGACAACCGCGTCTTCCTCGACGTCAACGTCAAGAAGGACGAGGTGATCGGCTACCTCGACACCAGCATCGGCACGGTGCCGGAGATCGCCAAGCGCGAGGTCAACACCGCCGTGCTGGTGGACGACGGCCAGACCGTGGTGATCGGTGGCGTGTACGAGTTCACCGACTCCAACAGCGTGGCCAAGGTGCCGTTCCTGGGCGACGTGCCGTTCCTCGGCGCGCTGTTCAAGAAGAAGGGCCGCAGCAAGGAGAAGGCCGAGCTGCTGATCTTCCTGACCCCGAAGGTCATGCGCGTGGAAAAGCGCGCCTGAGCCGGGCGGCACGGGAAACACCCGCGGACGGGGCCCTCGTGGCCCCGTCCTTTTTTGCGCCGCGTTCATGCGCGGTGAACCCGGCGCGGCGCGGATGGGTCAGAATCGGGCCATGGACAATCCCGTGACCGAAGCCGCCGACGGCGGCCTGCACCAGGCCTTCGTGGCCCTGCGCGAGCGCCTGTCGGCGGCCATCGTCGGCCAGTCCGCGCTGGTCGAGCGCCTGCTCATCGCCCTGCTGGCCGACGGCCACCTGCTGGTCGAGGGTGCGCCCGGCCTGGCCAAGACCACCGCCATCCGCACCCTGGCCGCGCACTTGGACGCCGAGTTCGCGCGCGTGCAGTTCACCCCGGACCTGCTGCCGGCCGACCTCACCGGCACCGAGGTGTGGCGGCCGCAGGAGGGACGCTTCGAGTTCCAGCCCGGCCCGGTGTTCCACTCGCTGCTGCTGGCCGACGAGATCAACCGCGCCCCGGCCAAGGTGCAGTCGGCCCTGCTGGAGGCCATGGCCGAGCGCCAGGTCACCGTCGGCCGCCGCACCTACGCCCTGCCGCGCCTGTTCCTGGTGATGGCCACACAGAACCCGATCGAGCAGGAGGGCACCTTCCCGCTGCCGGAGGCGCAGCTGGACCGCTTCCTGATGCACGTGCGCATCGGCTATCCCGATGCGGCGGTGGAGGGCGAGATCCTGCGCCTGGCCCGGGAGGGCGCGCGCCAGGCCCTGGACGCTCCGCCCGCGCCGGTGGAGCGCATGGCCCAGGAGCAGGTGTTCGCCGCCCGCGCGCGGGTGCTGGACCTGTACATGGCGCCGCCGCTGGAGCGCTACCTCATCGAGCTGGTGCTGGCCTCGCGCGACGCAGGCCGCTACGACCCGGCGCTGGCCCGGCGCATCGCCTGGGGCGCCAGCCCGCGCGGCTCCATCGCCCTGGAGCGCTGTGCACGGGCGCGGGCCTGGCTGGCCGGGCGCGACTACGTCACCCCCGAGGACGTGCGCGCGGTGGCGCCGGACGTGCTGCGCCACCGCGTGCTGCCCAGCTACGAGGCCCTGGCCGAGGGCTGGGACGGCGACCGCCTGGTCGCCGCACTGCTGGAAAAGGTGCCGGTGCCGTGAGCGGCGCGGGCGTGGCGGCCGGGTCCGCGGCCGGCACGGGCGTGGTGCCGGAGCTGGCCGAACTGGTGGCGCTGCGCCGGCAGGCACGCCGTGGCGCCTGGCCGCGCCGCGGCCGCCACGGCCTGCACGGGCCGGCGCCGGCGCAGGCGCGCGGGCGTGGCATGGAGTACGCCGAGTCGCGCGAGTACGTGCCCGGTGACGACGTGCGCCACATGGACTGGCGCCTGACCGCGCGCACCGGCCGTGCCCACACCAAGCTGTTCCAGGCCGAGCGCGAGCGCCTGACCCTGCTGGTGGCCGACACCGCCACGCCCCTGTACTTCGGCACCCGCGTGCGCTTCAAGTCGGTGCAGGCCGCGCGCGCCGGTGCGGTGGCGGCCTGGTCGGCGGTGCTGGCCGGCGACCGCATCGCCGCCCTGCGGAGCGGCGCGCCGGCGGTCGCGCCGGCCACGGGCGAGCGCGGGGCCATGCGCGTGCTCGACGCGCTGGCGCGCTGGTACGCGGCGCCGCCCGCGGACGACGCCGGCCTGGAGCAGGCCCTGGACCATGCCCAGCACCTGCTGCGGCCGGGCGCGCGGCTGGTGGTGCTGGCCGATCCCGGCAGCGCGGCGCGGGTGCCGGCGCTGCGCTGGACCGCGCTGGCCCGCCACCACGAGGCCACCCTGGTGCTGCTGCAGGACCGCCTGGAGACCGCGCCGCCGCCGCGTGACCTGGCGGTGTGGACGGCCGGCCGCCGCCTGCTGCTGCCGCTGCAGCGTCCGGTCGTGCGCCAGCGCTGGCTGCACGCCCTGGCCGAACCGGCGCAGGCCCTGGCGCGCGCCCTGCCGGGACAGGGCTGGCAGGTGCGCCGCCTGTACACGGACGATCCCGCCGAGGCCTGGCTGCAGCCTGCGGCTGCGGAAGCGGAGGAGGACTAGGCATGGATCCGGCGCGCCTGCCGCTGCGCGACGTGCACCTGCCGCCGCCACCGTCCTGGTGGCCGCCGGCGCCGGGCTGGTGGTGGCTGGGCGGCGCGCTGCTGCTCCTGCTGGCCGGGTGGCTGGCCTGGTACGCCTGGCGCTGGCGCCGCCGGCGCCGCTGGCTGCGCTGGTTCGAGCAGGCCTGCGCCGAGGGCGCGCCGCCGCAGCGGCTGGCGGCCATGTCCATGCTGCTGCGCCGCGCCGCGCGCCGGTGCCGGCCCGGCGCCGAGCTGCTGCAGGGCGAGGACTGGCTGCGTTTCCTCGACGGCGGCAAGGGCACGGCCTTCAGCCGGGGACCGGGCCGCCTGCTGCTGGACGGCGGCTACCGCCCGCGCATCGACGATGCGGTGGCGCTGGACGCGGTGCACGCGCTGGCGCGCGCCCGCTTCCTGGCGCTGATGGAGGGGCGGCGGTGAGCGTGCTGCACGCCTGGCTGGAGACCCTGTGGCCGGGGTTTGCCGGTTTCGCGTGGCCCTGGGCCTGGGCGCTGCTGCCGTTGCCGCTGCTGGTGCGCTGGCTGCTGCCGCCGCGCCAGCCGGCCAGCCCGGCCCTGCGCCTGCCGCACGGTGCGGCGCTGGTCCCGGTGCTGGCCGCGCGCGCCGCGCCGCGCCTGGGCTGGCTGCTGCCGGCGCTGGCCTGGCTGCTGCTGTGCGCCGCCGCGGCGCGGCCGCAGCAGCTGGGCGAGGCGCAGGCGCCGCCGCGCCAGGCGCGGCAGATGCTGCTGGCGGTGGACCTGTCCGGCAGCATGGCCGAGACCGACATGCGCCTGGGCCTGGACGTGGTCGACCGCCTGACCGCGGCCAAGGCGGTGATCGCCGACTTCCTCGACCGCCGCGCCGGCGACCGCGTCGGCCTGCTGGTGTTCGGGCAGCGCGCCTACATGCTGGCGCCGCTGACCCTGGACCGGGAGACGGTGCGCCAGCAGCTGCGCGACACCACGGCCGGTCTGGCCGGGCGCGAGACCGCGCTGGGCGACGCCATCGGCCTGGCGGTCAAGCGCCTGCGCGAGCAGCCGCCGGGGCAGCGCGTGCTGGTGCTGCTGACAGACGGGGTGAACACCGCCGGCGTGCTGGAGCCGCTGAAGGCCGCCGAGCTGGCGCGCGAGGAGGGCGTGCGCGTGCACACCATCGCCTTCGGCAGCGCCGGCGGCGGCTTCAGCCTGTTCGGCGTGCCGGTGCAGGGCGGCGGCGCGGAGATCGACGAGGACACCCTGGCCCGAGTCGCGGCCATGACCGGCGGGCGTTTCTTCCGCGCGCGCGATGCGCAGGAACTGGCCGGCATCTATGCCGAGCTGGACCGGTTGGAGCCGGTGGACGTGGCCGCCGCCCCGGCGCGGCCGCGCCTGGAACGCTATCCCTGGCCGCTGGCCGCGGCGCTGCTGCTGGCGCTGCTGGGCTGGCCGCTGCACAGGCGCGGCGCATGAGCACCTGGACCGAGCTGCTGCCGCATTTCCAGCGCCCGGCCTGGCTGTGGGCGCTGCTGGCGCTGCCGCTGCCCTGGTGGTGGTGGCACCGCCGCCGGCGCGCCGACTGGCGCACCCTGGTGGACGCGCACCTGCTGCCGCACCTGCTGGTGCCCGGTCGTGGCCGTGCCGCGCTGCGCCTGCTGGGCGTGGGCCTGGCCTGGACGCTGGCGGTGCTCGCCCTGGCCGGTCCGGGCTGGCGCCAGGAGCCGCGCCCACGCTGGGTGTCGCACGCGCCGCTGGTGGTGGCGCTGGACCTGGGCACGGCCATGCGCGCGCCCGACCTGCCGCCCACACGCCTGGCGCAGGCGCGCGCCAAGCTGGAGATGCTGCTGCGGCGCCGCCAGGGCGGCGAGATGGGGCTGGTGGTCTGGGCCGAGGATGCCTTCACCGTCGCTCCCCTGACCGCCGACGCCGCCAACCTGGCCCTGTTCCTGGACGCGCTGGAGCCGGAAGTGATGCCGGCGGACGGTCACCGGCCCGACCGCGCCATCGCCCACGCGGCACTGCTGCTGCGCCGCGCCGGCTTCGCGCACGGCGACATCCTGCTGCTGACCGACCGCGCCGACGCCGCCGCGCGCCAGGCCGCGGCGGCGGCCGCCGCGCAGGGGTACCGCGTGTCGGTGCTCGGCATGGGCACCGCGGAAGGCGGGGTGTACCGCGACCGCGCCGGCACGGTACACCAGGCCCGGCTGGAGGAAGCCCCGCTGCGCGCCTTGGCTGCGGCCGGCGCCGGCCGCTACGCACGCCTGGCCGCGGACGAGGCCGACCTGCGCGCGCTGGGCGTGCTGGTGCCGCCGGCCACGCAGGCGGCCGACCGCGAGGGCGAGGGCGAGAAGGTGTGGCTGGACCAGGGCTACTGGCTGCTGCTGCCGCTGCTGGCCCTGGCGGCACTGGGCTTCCGCCGCGGCGCCGGGGTGCTGGCCGTGTTGCCGCTGGCGCTGGCCGTGGCCACGCTGGTGCCGGCGCCGGCATGGGCCGCGCAGGCCGGCGGGCAGGGCGCCGGCAGCCTGTGGCGGCGCCCCGACCAGCAGGCGCAGCAGCAGCTGGAGCGGGGCGTGGAGGCATACCGCCGCGGCGACTACGCGGCCGCCGCCGAGGCCTTCGCCGCGGCCGGTGCGCGTGGCGCGCAGGCGCACTACAACCTCGGCAACGCGCTGGCGCGGCAGGGCCGCTACGACGAGGCCATCGCCGCCTATGACCGCGCCCTGGCGCTGGACCCGGGGCTGGAGGACGCCGCCTTCAACCGCCGCGTGGTCGAGGCGGCGCGGCGCCAGCCGCCGGGCGGGCAGGGTGGCGCCGGTTCCGGCTCGCGCCAGGACCGGCAGGACCCGGGCCGCCAGGACGGTGGCGGCCGGCAGGCGCAGGACGGGCGGCAGGACGAGGCCGGCAGGCAGGCGCGGCCGCCGTCGGCGCCGCGGCCGGAGGCGTCGCCGGCGCAGGACGCGGCCCGCCAGGCCGAGGCCGACCGCGCCCAGCGCGAGCGCATGGAGCAGGCCCTGCGCCAGGCCAGCCAGGCGCCGCAGGAGGGCGCGCCGGCCGAGGCCGACCCGCAGGTGCGCGAGCGGCGCCAGGCGCACGAGGCCTGGCTGCGGCGCGTGCCCGACGATCCGGGCGGGCTGCTGCGCGCCAAGTTCCAGCTCGAACACGAACGCCGCCAGCGGGAGGGGCGGTGACCATGCACATGACCAGGTGGAATCCCGCCCGCCCGCGGACGCGGGCCCTGCTCGCCCTGCTGGCGTTGTGGCTGGTGGTGCCGGCCGCCTCCGCGGCCACCCGCGCCTGGCTGGACCGCAGCCGCGTGGCCCTGGGCGAGACGGTGACGCTCAACATCCAGACCGACCAGCCGGCCGCGCCCGACTACGGGCCGCTGCGCGCCGCCGGCTTCGAGGTGGGCCAGGCCTTCCGCCGCGACCTCGGCCGCGAGGTGCTGTTCGGGGTGCCGCTGACCCCGCGCCGCAGCGGACGGATGCAGGTGCCGCCGCTGCGCGTGGGTGCCGAGCGCACGCCGCTGCTGGCGCTGGAGGTGGCACCGGCCCGGGCGCAGGCGCCGCGCGGCGAGGTGTTCGTGGAAACCGCCGTGGACCACGACGCACCCTGGGTGCAGCAGAGCGTGGGCGTGGTGGTGCGCCTGCACTACGCCACGCCGATCCTGTCCGGCCAGCTCGGCCTGGAGGCGCCGGAGGGGGCCTCGCTGCAGCGGGTCGGCGACGACGTGCACAGCAGCCGCGAGCTGGGCGGGCGCGCCTACCGGGTGATCGAACGCCGCTACCTGCTGGTGCCCGAGCGCAGCGGCGAGCTGCGGCTGGGGCCGGCGCGCTTCCGCGGGCGCGGCACCGGCGGTTTCTTCGATGACTTCTTCGGCACCGACCGCAGCCTCGCCGCCGACGGCCCCGAGTTCCGCCTGCAGGTGCGCCCGCAGCCCGACGGCGCGCCGCAGCCCTGGCTGCCGCTGCACGAGCTGCGCCTGCGCTACCTGGCCGCGCCCTCGCAGGCGCGCGCCGGCGAGGCGGTGGAGATCGCGGTGGAAGCGGTGGCGCGCGGCGCCACCGCCTCGCTGTTCCCGGAGATCCCGGTGCCGCGCGTGGACGGGGCGCAGGTGTTCCCCGAGCGTGCCGAGCTCAGCGAGCGCTTCGTCGACGGCAGCCCGCAGCTGACCGTGGTGCGCCGCTACGCGGTGGTGCCGTTGCAGCCGGGCACGCTGCAGGTGCCGGGCGTGCGCATGGACTGGTGGGACGCACGCGCCGGGCAGGCGCGCACCGCGCGCCTGCCGGACCTGCGCCTGGAGGTGGCGCCGGGCACCCGGCCGCTGCCGGCGGCCGCGGCCGCCCCACGCCAGGACACGGCGCCGGTGCCGGAGACGGACGACGGGATGCTGGCGGTGGCCGGCACGCACGAGCCGGACGCGCCGCGCTGGCTGGTGGCGGTGGCCGTGCTGCTGCTGGCGCTGTGGCTGGCGACCCTGGCCTGGGCGCTGCGGCTGCGTCGCCGCCTGCGCGGGGCCGTGGCGGAGCCGCCGCCGCGGGCCGGGGGTGCCGGCGGCACGCGGGCGTCCCTGGCCAGGCTGCGCCATGCCTTGGACGCGGGCAGCTTCGACGAGGTGGTGGCGCTGCTGCGGGCCATGGCCACGCCGCCGGCCGCGGACCTGGACGGGCTGCTGGCGCGCCTGGCCGATCCCGTCCAGCGCCAGGCACTGGAGGGGATGCGGCGCGCGCTGTGGGCCGGACAGGGCGATGCCGGGCAGGCGCGCGCGGCACTGCGCGCGGCCTTCCGCGACGGCCCGCGCTGGACCGCCGCGCCGTCCGCGCAGGCCGAGCCGCTGCCGCCGCTGTACCCGCGCTGAGGCGCGGGAGCGGTTTGTTAAGCTGCCACGCCTGTTTCGTCTGACCGGGAGCACCCATGGAAACGAGCGGACGCCGTGGCCTGTCGATGCCGTGGAAGATGGGCCTCGGCTTCGGCCTGGGGCTGGCGCTGGGCCTGGTGGTGCACCTGACCGCCGGCGCCGACGCCGCCTGGGTCCAGGCGTTCACCCGCTACCTCACCACGCCGGCGTCGGGGCTGTTCCTCAACCTGATCTTCATGCTGATCGTGCCGCTGCTGTTCTCGGCGCTGGTGCTGGGCATCGCCGAGATGGGCGACATCCGCGCCCTCGGCCGGATCGGCTGGAAGACCCTGGCCTACACCGTGGTGCTGTCCGGTGTGGCGGTCGGCCTGGGCCTAGTGCTGGTGAACGTGCTGCGGCCCGGCACCGGCGTGGACCCGGCCCTGGCCCAGCAGCTGCTGGCGCAGAACGTGGAGCGCAGCCGCGAGATCGTGGCCAGCGTGGACAGCCAGCCGCGCGGGATGGACATGCTGCTGTCGATCGTGCCCAGCAACGTCGTGGCCGCCGCCTCGGACAACGGCCAGATCCTGGCGCTGATGTTCTTCGCGGTGATGTTCGGCATCGGCATGGTGCTGACCGACGACGACAGGGTGGCCACCCTCAAGCGCGGCATCGAGGGCGTGTTCGAGATCTCGATGACCCTGATCGGGCTGGTGATCCGCCTGGCGCCGTACGCGGTGTTCTGCTTCATGTTCAACCTGGCCGCGGTGTTCGGCTTCGACCTGCTGTTGCGGCTGGGCGCCTACGTGGGCGTGGTGGTGCTGGCCCTGGGCCTGCACATGTTCGTCTCCTACGCCATCGCCGTGCGCATGGCCGGGCGCCCGCCGCTGGCCTTCTTCCGCGACATCCAGGAGGCGGCGGTGATGGCCTTCTCCACCGCCTCCAGCAACGCCACCCTGCCCACCGCGCTGCGGGTGGCCGACCGCATGGGGCTGCCGCCCAGGGTCTCGCGCTTCGTGCTGACCGTGGGCGCCACCGCCAACCAGAACGGCACGGCGCTGTTCGAGGGCGTGACGGTGATCTTCCTGGCGCAGTTCTTCGGTGTGGACCTCAGCCTGGGCCAGCAGCTGGTGGTGATGGCGGTGTGCATCCTCGGCGGCATCGGCACCGCCGGCGTGCCCTCCGGCTCGCTGCCGGTGGTGGCCCTGATCTGCGCCATGGTCGGGGTGGACCCGATCGGCATCGGCCTGATCCTGGGCGTGAACCACTTCCTGGACATGTGCCGCACCACCCTCAACGTCAGCGGCGATCTGACCCTGGCCACCCTGGTGGCCGCCGGCGAGCCGGACGACGGGGCGCCACCGGCCTGAACCACCGCCACGGTGGCGCGCGCAACGGTTTCACGGCCAACCGGTGCCGGCGCGGGCGCGCCGGGGCCGGGACAGGAGGGGACAAGGAATGGGACAATGGGGTGCCCGCACCGAGGCGGGCGCCGACCACGCATTCGCACCCCCATGACGAAGCCAACCCGCCGCCAGCTGGCCAACGCCATCCGTTTCCTCGCCGCCGACGCGGTCGAAGCCGCCAAGTCCGGCCATCCGGGCATGCCCATGGGCATGGCCGACATCGCCGAGGTGCTGTGGAACGACTACCTGCGCCACAACCCGTCCAACCCGAACTGGTTCAACCGCGACCGTTTCGTGCTGTCCAACGGCCACGGCTCGATGCTGCAGTACGCACTGCTGCACCTGAGCGGTTACGACCTGCCGATCGAGGAGCTCAAGCGCTTCCGCCAGCTGCACAGCAGGACCGCCGGCCACCCCGAGCGCCACGAGACCCCGGGCGTGGAGACCACCACCGGCCCGCTCGGGCAGGGCTTCGCCAACGCCGTCGGCTTCGCCCTGGCCGAGAAGCTGCTGGCCCAGCGCTACAACCGTCCCGAGTTCGAGATCATCGACCACCGCACCTGGGTGTTCATGGGCGACGGCTGCATGATGGAGGGCATCTCCCACGAGGCCGCCTCGCTGGCCGGCACCTGGGGCCTGGGCAAGCTGACCGCGTTCTGGGACGACAACGGCATCTCCATCGACGGCGAGGTGCACGACTGGTTCACCGACGACACCGCGGCGCGTTTCGAGGCCTACGGCTGGCACGTGGTGCGCGGCGTGGACGGCCATGATCCGGAGGCGATCAAGGCCGCGATCGAGCAGGCCATCGCGGTGGAGGACAAGCCCAGCCTGATCTGCTGCAAGACCACCATCGGCTTCGGTGCGCCGAACAAGGCCGGCAAGGAGGAGTCGCACGGTGCGCCGCTGGGCAAGGACGAGATCGAGGCCACGCGCAAGGCGCTGGACTGGCCGTACGCGCCGTTCGAGATCCCGCAGGAGATCTACGACGGCTGGCGCGCCAACGGCGCCGGCACCCTGCACGAGGCCGAGTGGAACCGCCTGTTCGAGCGCTACGCCGCGCAGTACCCGGAGCTGGCCGCCGAGCTGGCCCGGCGCATCCGCGGCGAGCTGCCGGAGGGCTTCGTCGAGGCGGCCGACGCCTTCATCGCCCGGGTCCAGGCCGAGGGCCCGGCGATCGCCTCGCGCAAGGCCTCGCAGAACGCCATCGCCGCCTTCGCCCCGCTGCTGCCGGAGCTGATCGGAGGTTCGGCCGACCTGGCCCCGTCCAACCTCACCCAGTGGAAGGCCAGCAAGCCGGTCACCGTGGCCGATCCGGACGCCAACTACGTGCACTACGGCGTGCGCGAGTTCGGCATGAGCGCCATCGCCAACGGCCTGGCCCTGCACGGCGGCTTCCTGCCGTTCGACGCCACCTTCCTGGTGTTCAGCGACTACGCGCGCAACGCCCTGCGCATGAGCGCGCTGATCCCGGCGCACGTGATCCACGTGTTCACCCACGATTCCATCGGCCTGGGCGAGGACGGCCCCACCCACCAGCCGGTCGAGCACCTGGCCTCGCTGCGCCACATCCCCAACAACGACGTCTGGCGCCCGTGCGACGCGGTCGAGTCGGCGGTGGCCTGGAAGGCCGCGATCCTGCGCCAGGACGGCCCCAGCTGCCTGGTGTTCAGCCGCCAGAACCTGCCGCACCAGGCGCGCACCGCCGAGCAGGTGAAGCTGATCGAGCGCGGCGGCTACGTGCTGGCCGACGCCGAGGGCGGCCAGCCCGACGTGATCCTGATCGCCACCGGCTCGGAGGTCGCGCTGGCGATGGCGGCCAAGGCGCAGCTGGACGCCGGGGGCATCCGCACCCGCGTGGTGTCCATGCCCTCCACCGACGTGTTCGACCGCCAGGACGCGGCCTACCGCGAGTCGGTGCTGCCCGGCGCCGTGCGCAAGCGCGTGGCGGTGGAGGCGGGCGTGACCGACTACTGGCGCAAGTACGTGGGCCTGGACGGCGCGGTGGTGGGCCTGGACCGCTTCGGCGCCTCCGCCCCGGCCGGCGAGCTGTTCAAGCACTTCAACATCACCGCCGAGGCGGTGGTGGCCGCCGCCAGGGCGCTGTGACGGCGCGGGCGCGCCGGGTGCCGGCGCGCCTTCCCGCGAACGGAAAGGGACGCCCCGGGGCGTCCCTTTTCCTCTGCTTTCCTCTGCGCCAGGGGCGGCGCCCTCAGTGCGCCCTGCCCAGATCGTGCAGGCCGCCGCCGCGGCAGCGCGGCGAATCGGGCACCTGCGCGCCGGCAGCCCATTCCTCCGGGGTGTAGGTGTGCAGGCCCAGGGCGTGGATCTGCCGCATGAGGTCGCCCATGGCCGCGTACACCGCCTGGTGGCGCTGGATCGGGCGCTTGCCGGCGAAGGCCTGGCTGACGATCACCGCCTTGTAGTGGGTCTCCTGGCCGCGGTGGTGCATGTGGCTTTCGTCCACCACCTCCAGGTGCTGGGGCTGCAGGGCGGCGAGGGCCTGGCGGATCTGGTCGGCACGGGTCATGGCGGTGCGGGAACGGCGGGGAGGCTTCCAACATGGCGCCTTGCCGCGCCGGGTTCAAGGCCGGCAATCCGGCCGTTCAGTCCAGCACGTGGATCACGTCGGCCAGGCGCCGTACCTCGTCCGGGTGGTGGCTGACGTAGAGCATGGGCAGGCGCACCTCGTCGCGCACGCGTTGCAGCCACGGGATCAGCTCGTCGCGGCGGGCCGGATCCAGCGCCGACAGCGGCTCGTCGAACAGCAGGATCGAGGGCTGCGACAGCAGCGCCCGGCCGATGGCCACGCGCTGCGCCTCGCCGCCGGACAGGTGGCGGGTGCGCCGGTCCAGCAGGTGGCCGATGCCCAGCAGTTCCACCACCGCGTCGAAGCCGAAGCGCGCCTGCGCACCGCCGTGGCGGCCGTAGAGCAGGTTGCGGCGCACGTCCAGGTGCGGGAACAGGCGCGCGTCCTGGAACACGTAGCCGACCCGGCGGCGGTGGGTGGGCACGTCGACGCCGGCGGCGCTGTCGTACAGCACCCGGCCGTCGATCTCGATGCGCCCGGACTCCGGCCGCACCAGCCCGGCGATGGCGTGCAGCACGCTGGTCTTGCCGGCGCCGGAGGGGCCGGCCAGGGCCACCACCCGCGCCTGCTCGACGATGCGCACGTGGCGGCGGAAACCGCCGCGGCGCAGGTGCAGGTCCAGGTGCAGCATGCTCAGTCCTCTCCGTCGCCGCGCTGGCGCCGCACCAGCCACTCGGAGGCCAGCAGCGCGCCCAGCGAGATCGCCAGCGCCACCGCGGCCAGGCGCCAGATGCCCTGTTCGCCGCCGGGCACCTGCAGCAGGCCGTAGATCGCCGAGGACAGGGTCTGGGTCTGGCCGGGGATGGCGGCGACGAAGGTGATGGTGGCGCCGAACTCGCCCAGCGCCTTGGCGAAGGCCAGCGCCACGCCGGCCACCAGGCCCGGCCAGGACAGCGGCAGGGTCACGGTCAGGAACACCCGCCACGGCGCCGCGCCCAGGGTGGCGGCGGCCTGCTCCAGGCGGTGGTCCACATGCTCCAGCGACAGCCGGATGGCACGCACCATCAGCGGAAAGCCCATCACCGCGCAGGCCAGCGCCGCGCCGGTCCAGCGGAAGGCCAGGACCACGCCGAGGTGCGCCTCCAGCCAGCGGCCGAGCGGGCCCTGGCTGCCGAACAGCACCAGCAGGGCGTAGCCCATCACCACCGGCGGCAGGACCAGCGGCAGGTGCACCACCGCATCCAGCAGCGCCTTGCCGGGGAAGCGCCGCCGCGCCAGCAGCCAGGCCACGGCCACGCCCACCGGCAGGCTGGCCAGCGAGGCCACCGTGGCCACCTTCAGGCTCAGGGCGATGGCGGTGGCTTCCTCCGGGGTGAACCAGTGCCAGGCCACGGTGCCCTCCGTCTCAGTCGCGCGGCAGCAGGCCGTGGCGGGCGAACACCGCCCGCGCCTGCGGGCCGGACAGCCAGCCCACGAACGCCCGCGCCGCCGGCGGCGCGCCGCGCAGGGCCGCGGCCGGGTAGACGATCGGCGGGTGGCTGTCTCCGGGGAAGGTGGCCACCACCTGCACGCGCGGCTCGGCCTGCGCGTCGGAGGCGTAGACCACGCCCAGCGGCGCCTCGCCGCGGGCCACCAGCATCAGCGCCGCGCGCACGCTCTCGGCCTCGGCCAGGCGTGGCGCCACCGCGTCCCACTGGCCCAGCGCCTGCAGCGCCGCGCGCGCGTAGCGGCCGGCCGGCACGGTGGTGGTCTGCCCCACGGCCAGCCGGCCCTGTCCGCCCAGCGCGGCGGCCAGCGAGCCGGGCCGGGCCAGGTCCACCGCGACCGCGCGCCCGCGCGGGGCCACCAGCACCAGGCGGTTGCCCAGCAGGTCGCGGCGGTCGGCCGCGTCCACCCGGCCGCGCCGCTGCAGGTGGTCCATCCAGTCCTGGTCGGCGGAGATGAACACCTGCGCCGGCGCGCCCTGTTCGATCTGCCGGGCCAGCGCGGAACTGGCGCCGTAGGAGACGCGCACGGTCATGCCGGTGGCCTGGCGGTAGGCGGCCGCGGCCTCGTCCAGCGATTCCTTCAGGCTGGCGGCGGCGAACACGGTGAGCGTCTCCGCTGCGGCCGCCGGCGCCGCGGCCAGGCCGGCCAGGGCCGCCAGCAGCGGCCAGCGGCGCAGCCCCGCGCCCAGCCGGTGCAGCAGCGCCCGGCCGCCCATGGCTCAGCCGTCTCCCAGCGCGGCGTTGAGCACCTCGGCCAGGCGCGCGCCGGCCAGGCGCAGCTGCGCCTCCAGCAGGGGCAGGTGGGCCTGGATGTAATCCTCGCCGACCACGTGCCCGTCCGGATAGGCGCCCGGGGCGGTGGCGATGCGGCAGGAATGCTCGGCCCAGGCCCGCGCCGTCTCCGGCGGCAGCGGCGCGGCGGCCGCGACTGCCGCGACTGCCGGTGCCGGCCGCTGGCGCAGGCGCTCCAGCCAGGCCTCCTCGTCCAGGCCGAGGGTGTCGAGCATGCCGCTGTCCCACAACGCGTGCAGGTTGGTGCCCCGTCCGTGCAGGTTCACCTGGAAGCGGTTGCCGCCGCGGTCGTGGCCGTTGCCGGCGTGCATCGGCTGGTGGACGTCGCCGACCAGGTGCACCACGAACTTCAGCGCCTGCCGGCGCTCCTCGCGGGGGCGGTCGCGGTCGGCCAGGATCCGGGCCTGCGCCTCGAGCGCGGCGACCACGCAGTCGCCGTCGGCGCAGTGGCGGGCGGCGTCGTAGCGGCAGCCGTCCTCGCCCATGTTGACGAAGTGCCAGCGCGCGGTGCGCCGGCCCAGCCCGTCGTCGGCACCGCGCAGTTCGTCGGCCCAGCTGGCGACGCCGGCCAGGGTGGGCCGGGGCTCGCCTTCCAGCAGCAGCGCGGCGGTGGCGCGCGCTTCCGGGGTCAGGCCGTCCTCGGCCAGGCGGGCGACGAGGCGGTGGCCGAGCGCGCTCCAGGCCTGCACGGGCAGTGCGAAGGCCAGGGCGGCAAGGCCGGAAAGAAGGGCCGGGAGCCGCGCGTGGCGGCCCCGGGCGGGGTGTCTGGAAACGGAAGCGGCGTGGGACATGCCGGAAACTTTACCCGACAGTCCCACGCCGCTGCCTTCCCCCAAACGGTTATGAGCTCAGGTCAGAACTGCATGACGTAGGACACGCCGTACACCAGCGGGTCGATGTTGGCGGTGCCGAGCTTGGCGCCGTCCACCTTGACCTCGGTGTCGATGTCGGCCCAGCGCACGTCCACGCGCAGCGAGCCCTTCCCGGCGACCTTGAAGTCCAGGCCGGCGTGCACGGCCAGGCCGAAGGAATCGTCCAGCTTCAGCCTGGAGCCGGCCAGCGGGCCGGTGGTGTCCTCGCTGAAGAAGGTGGTGTAGTTCAGGCCCACGCCCAGCAGCGGCGACACCTTGCCGGCGCTGTTGAAGTGGTACTGCAGGGTGACGGTCGGCGGCAGGTGCTTGGTCTGGCCCACCTTGCCCACGCCCTTGACCGCGATTTCGTGCTTGAACGGCAGCGCGCCCAGCACCTCGATGCCGAGATTGTCCTTGACGAAGTACTCGAAGGTGATGCTCGGCTTGGCGTCGCTGTCGATCGTCAGCGGCAGGGTGCCGTTGGCCAGCTTGCCGTTGTCGGACTTCGGGTCGACCTGGTGCACGCCCACGCCCAGGGTCCAGTCGCCGGCGGACTGGGCCATCGCCGGGGCGGCCACGGCGGCCAGGGAGACGGCAAGCAGCGGAAGAAGCTTCTGTTTCATTGGCAACACTCTTCGTGTGTCCGGGAGGGTGTGCGCAGTGTCCGCCTCCCGGAGACGGTCCGCCTTGATTCCAGTCAAGGCGGCACGGGTCCGGCCGGGGGCGGGTGGTAGAATGGCGCCCGTTTTCCGTTCCACCCCCTTCATCCACCACGGGCCGCGCGACGTGGCGGCCGTCAGGAGTCATCAAGCAATGGCGATCAAGGTTGGCATCAACGGATTCGGCCGCATCGGCCGCAACGTGCTGCGCGCGGCGGTGCAGAACTTCGAGGACATCGAGATCGTGGGCATCAACGACCTGCTCGAGCCCGAGTACCTGGCCTACATGCTGCGGTACGACTCCGTGCATGGCCGCTTCAAGGGCGAGGTGGCGGTCGAGGGCAGCACCCTGATCGTCAACGGCAAGCGGATCCGCCTGACCCAGGAGCGTGACCCGGCCAACCTGAAGTGGGACGAGGCAGGCGCCGAGGTGGTGATCGAGTCCACCGGCCTGTTCCTCGACAAGGACAGCGCCGGCAAGCACCTGGCCGCCGGCGCGAAGAAGGTGATCATGTCGGCCCCGTCCAAGGACGACACCCCGATGTTCGTCTTCGGCGTCAACCACGACACCTATGCCGGCGAGGCGATCATCTCCAACGCCAGCTGCACCACCAACTGCCTGGCGCCGCTGGCCAAGGTGATCCACGACAAGTGGGGCATCAAGCGCGGCCTGATGACCACCGTGCACGCCGCCACCGCCACCCAGAAGACCGTCGACGGCCCGTCCAACAAGGACTGGCGCGGCGGCCGTGGCATCCTCGAGAACATCATCCCGTCCTCCACCGGCGCGGCCAAGGCGGTGGGCAAGGTGATTCCGTCGCTGAACAAGAAGCTGACCGGCATGAGCTTCCGCGTGCCGACCTCCGACGTGTCGGTGGTGGACCTGACCTGCGAGCTGGAGAAGCCGGCCACCTACGAGGAGATCTGCGCGGAGATCAGGGCGCAGAGCGAAGGCGCGCTGAAGGGCATCCTCGGTTACACCGAGGACAAGGTCGTGGCGACCGATTTCCGTGGCGACGCGCGCACCTCGATCTTCGACGCCGACGCCGGCATCCAGCTGGATCCGACCTTCGTCAAGCTGGTGGCCTGGTACGACAACGAGTGGGGCTATTCCAACAAGTGCCTGGAGATGGCCCGCGTGGTCGCCGGCCGCTGAGCGCGCGCCAGCACCGGATGCACGAAGAAGGGGCGCCCACGGGCGCCCCTTTTTCTCCTGCGGCTTGCAAAGCCGGCGCGCATCCCTGACGCTGCCACCGCGCCGTGCGCCCGCCGGCGGCGTCGGCCTTTCGCCTGGGGAGGAAGGGGATGTGGGTCTGGTTGCTGCTGCTGTTGCTGGCCGCCGTGCCGGTGGCGCTGGTCGTGGCGCTGGTGGGGGTGCATTCGCTGCGGCGCCGGGTGGCGGCGCTGGAGCAGGCGCTGGAACGGCTCCAGGCCGGGATGCCGCAGGCGCAGGCCGCGGCGCGCGGGCCGGAGGCACCGCCGGCCGCCGAACCGCGTCCCATGCAGGCCGCAGCCGCGCCCGCGGCGCGCGCGGTCCCGCCGCCGCTGCCGCCCAGGCCCGGGCAGGCGCCGGCCGCCGCCGCTGACGGCGGCACCGCCAGCGCGCGGCCGGGCGTCGCCAGCCGCCTGTGGGAGCGGACCAGGCGCGGCTTCGCCGAGGGCAACGTGCCGGTGAAGATCGGTGTGCTGGTGCTGCTGGCGGGCGTGGCCGCGCTGCTGAAGTACGCCAGCGACCGCGGGCTGCTGGCCCTGCCGGTCGAACTGCGCCTGGCGGGCGTGGCCGCGGCGGCGGTGGGCGCGCTGGTGTTCGCCTGGCACCGGCGCGGACGGCACCGCGCGTTCGCCCTCAGCGTGCAGGGCGGCGCCATCGGCGTGCTGCTGCTGACCGTGTTCGCCGCCTTCAAGCTGTACGGCCTGCTGCCGGCGGGCGCGGCATTCGCGCTGAGCGTGCTGCTGGTGGCCGGCACCGGCCTGCTGGCGGTGCTGCAGGATGCGCGCGCGCTGGCGGTGCTGGCACTGCTGGCCGGCTTCCTGGCGCCGCTGTGGCTGTCCACCGGCAGCGGCAACCACGTGGCGCTGTTCTCGTACTACGCCCTGCTCGATGCCGCCATCGTCGCCATTGCCCGCCACCGCGCCTGGCGCGAACTCAACCTGCTGGGCTTCGCGTTCACCTTCGGCATCGGCGCCGCCTGGGGCGCGTGGGCGTACAGGCCCGGGCACTACGCCAGCACGCAGCCGTTCCTGGTCCTGTTCTTCCTGTTCTACCTGGCGGTGCCGGTGCTGCTCGCCGGCCACCGTGCGCGGCCACGCCAGGGCTTCGTGGACGGCACCCTGGTGTTCGGCACACCGCTGGTGGCCTTCGCCCTGCAGGCGGGGCTGATGCAGGGCCAGCGTATGCCCCTGGCGCTGTGCGCCCTGGGGCTGGCGGCGCTCTACGCGGTGCTGGCGCGCGTGCTGGTCCGGCGCGAGGGCTTCGGCCTGCTCGGCCAGGCCCATGCGGTGCTGGCGGTGGGCTTCGCCACCCTGGCGGTGCCGCTGGCGCTGTCGGCGCACGCCACCGCCAGCGTGTTCGCGCTGGAGGGCGCGGGCCTGGTGTGGCTGGGCCTGCGCCAGCAGCGCCGCCTGCCGGTGGCCTCCGGCGCCGTGCTGCAGCTGCTGGCCGGCGTGGCGGTGCTGCTGGGCAGCCGCACGGCCGAGGAGCGCCTGCTGCTCAATCCGGGGGCGATGGCCGGGCTGCTGCTGGCCGTGGGCGGCCTGGCCAGCGCCTGGGCCGCGCGGGCGCAGGGGCGCGCCTGGGCGTTTCCGTTCCACCTCTGGGGCCTGCTGTGGTGGACCGGCACCGCGGTGGCCGAGGTGTTCCGCTTCCTGGCGCCGGCCGACCGTCCGGACGCACTGCTGGCCTTCGCCGCGCTGACCGGCTGGCTGGCCGCCGAAGCCTGGCGCCGCCGGGGCTGGGGCGTGTCGGCGGCGACCGCGGTGGCGGCGCTGGCGGCGGCGCTGCCGCTGGCCTGCTGGCAGGCCGCGGTGCACCTGCATCCCTTTGCCGGGCACGGCGCGCCGGCGTGGCTGGCCTTCGCCGTGCTGGGCCTGCGCGGCTTGAGGTGCCTGCGTGGCGGGGACGCGGCCGGGCCGGCGCAGCTGGCGTGGTGGCCGGCCTGGGCGCTGGCCCTGGCGCTGGCCGGTACCCGGCTGGGCGGCGAGGCGGGGCTGGCCCAGGGCTGGAGGCTGGCGCTGCTGGCGCTGCCCTGGCTGGCGCTGCTGGCCGCCGCGCTGTGGCGCTGGCCGTGGCTGGCCCTTCCGTCCGGCCTGGCCGCCGCTTCGCCGTGGCGGTGTCGCCTGCAGGGCCTGGTGCTGCTGGTGCTGGCCTGCGGCTGGCTGCCGGCCCTGGCGATGCCGGCTTCCGCCGCGCCGCTGCCGTGGCTGCCGCTGCTCAATCCGGCCGGGCTGGCGCAGCTGGCGGCCGTGGGCCTGGCCGCGGCCTGGCTGGGCTCGGCACAGGCGCCGGAGGGGCTGCGCCGGGCCCGTGGCGCGGTACTGGGCGCGGCCGTGTTCCTGCTGGCCAGCGCCGCCACGCTGCGCGGCGTGCACCACTGGGGCGGGGTGGCCTGGGGGCCGCGGCTGCCGTTGAGCGGACTGGCCCAGACCAGCCTGACCGTGGTGTGGAGCGTGCTGGGCGTGCTGGGCTGGGTCGCCGGCTCGCGCCGCGGCCTGCGCACGCTGTGGCTGGCCGGCGCGGTGCTGATGGGCGTGGTGCTGCTGAAGCTGGTGCTGGTGGACCGCCAGCATCTGGGCAATCTGCCGGGTATCGTCTCGTTCATCGCCTACGGCGTGCTGTGCACGATCGTGGGCTACCTGGCGCCGGCTCCGCCGCGCCGGGCCGCAAGCACAGAGGAGGAGGCACGACACGCATGAGGAGGTTCCGCTGGCTCTGTCTGGCCCTGCTGCCGGTACTGGCCGTGGCCGGCAACCGTGACGACTACGCGCGGCAGTGGCCGTTGCAGCTGGCGGAGGAGGGCGCCGGCGCGTACCGGGTGGAGCTGGACGAGGCGGTGTACCGCACCGCGATCGATCCGCGCCTGGGCGACGTGGAGGTGTTCGACGCCGCGGGCGTGGCGCTGCCGGCGGCGGTGACCGTGGCCGCGCCGCCGGCGCGGGCGGAGCCGCGTGTGCAGCCGTTGCCCTGGTTCCCGCTGCCGGCGCCGGTGCCCACCGTGGGCGGGGGCGACCTGCGCCTGGTGGTCGAGCGCGACGACAACGGCAGCGTGCGCCGCATCGAGGCCGACGCCGGGGGCGGCACGGCCGCCGGCGGCGGTGCCGCGCAGTGGCTGGTGGACGCCACCGGGCTGGCGGAGGCGCCGCGCGCGCTGCTGCTGGAGTGGGAGCCGCCGGAGGGGCCGATGCAGGTCGGCTACCGGGTCGAGGGCAGCGACGACCTGCGCCGCTGGCGGACCCTCAACGCCGGCACCACCCTGCTGGACCTGCAGCGCGACGGCCAGCGCCTGCGCGAGGGCCGCATCGCCCTGGACGGCCCGGCGCGCTATCTGCGCCTGGTGCCGCTGCGCGCGGTGCCGGGACCGGTGCTGACCGCGGTGAAGGTGGAGCTGCCGCCGCCGGCGGTGGCGGCGCAGTGGCGCTGGCTGGCGCTGGAGGTGGGACGCCGCGGAGTGGACGAGAACGGCCGCGAGATCTTCGAGTTCGAGCTGCCCGGGCGTTTCCCGGTGGAGCGCGTGGACGTGGAGCTGCCGGGCAACGCCGCGGTGCAGTGGACCCTGCAGAGCCGCGACAGCGACGAGGCCTCCTGGACCTGGCGCGCCGGGCCGTGGATGGCCTACCGGCTGGCCGACGGCGCCCGCTCCGCGCCGCGCCCGCTGGCGGCGGTGGTGCGCGACCGCCACTGGCGGCTGACCGCGGCCTCGCCGGTCGGCGCGGTGGCGCCGGTGCTGCGGCTGGGCTACCGGCCGGAGGAGGTGGTGTTCCTGGCCCAGGGCAGCCCGCCTTACGCCCTGGCCGCCGGCAGCGCCCGCGCCCGCCGCGAGGACGCGCCCATCCCCTCGCTGCTGGATGCGCTGCGCCGCCAGCGCGGCGCGGACTGGCAGGCCGCGCAGGCGCGGCTGGCCGCCGAGCCACAGGAGCTGGCTGGCGCGGCGGCGCTGCAGCCGCGCCGCGAGATCGACTGGAAGGGCATGCTGCTGTGGGGCCTGCTGATCGGCGGCGCGGTGCTGGTGGCACTGCTGGGCCTGAGCCTGCTGCGGCAGCCGCCGGCGCGCGGCTGAGCGCCGCGTTTGCCGTGCCGGCGCCCAGCCCGGACAATGCGGGCCCCTGCGCCGCGTGCGCCTTCCTTCCCGTCGAACGAGAGCCAAGCGATGACGATCCTGCGGATGACCGACCTGGACCTTGCCGGCAAGCGCGTGCTGATCCGGCAGGACCTCAACGTGCCGATCGAGAACGGCCGCATCACCTCCGAACAGCGCATCACCGCGTCCATCCCGACGCTGAAGCTGGCCCTGGAGAAGGGCGCGGCGGTGATGGTCACCTCGCACCTGGGGCGGCCGAAGGAAGGGCAGTGGAGCGAGGCCGACTCGCTGGCCCCGGTGGCGCGGCGCCTGTCCGAGCTGCTGGGGGTGGAGGTGCCGCTGGTGCGCGACTGGGTGGATGGCGTGGAGGTCAGGCCGGGCCAGATCGTGCTGCTGGAGAACTGCCGCATGAACGTCGGCGAGAAGGCCGACGACGAGGCGCTGGCGAGGAAGTACGCGGCCCTGTGCGACGTGTTCGTGATGGACGCCTTCGGCACCGCGCACCGCGCCCAGGCCTCGACCCACGGCGTGATCCGCTTCGCCCCGGTGGCTGCCGGCGGCCCGCTGCTGATGGCCGAGCTGGACGCGCTGGCCAGGGCCCTGGACAACCCGGCCCGGCCGCTGCTGGCGATCGTGGCCGGCAGCAAGGTCTCGACCAAGCTGGAGCTGCTGACCAACCTGGTGGACAAGGTGGACCAGCTGATCGTCGGCGGCGGCATCGCCAACACCTTCATCGCCGCGGCCGGCCACGACGTGGGCAAGTCGCTGTACGAGCCGGACCTGGTGGAGACCGCGAAGAAGATCGCCGCCGACGCCCAGGCGCGCGGCGCGCGGATCCCGCTGCCGGTGGACGTGGTGGTGGCCCCGGCCTTCGCCGCCGATGCCCCGGCCACGGTCAAACCGGTGGACCAGGTCGGCGCCGGGGACATGATCCTGGACATCGGCCCGCAGACCGCCGCGCAGTACGCGGAACTGATCAAGGCCGCCGGTACGGTGGTGTGGAACGGCCCGGTGGGCGTGTTCGAGTTCGATGCCTTCGCCAGGGGCACCGAGACCGTGGCCCGCGCCATCGCCGAGTCCAGGGCCTTCTCCATCGCCGGCGGCGGCGACACCCTGGCGGCGGTGGACAGGTACGGCATCGCCGACGACGTGGGCTACATCTCCACCGGCGGCGGCGCGTTCCTGGAGTTCCTGGAGGGCAAGACCCTGCCGGCGGTGGCCGCGCTGGAAGCCCGCGGCGCCTGAGCGGCGGGCCGGGGCCGTGCCGGTGGCGCCGGCGCGGCCCGGGCGCGGCGGGGCCGGCGCCGTGGACGGGGATCAGCGGTGCAGGTCGCCGGCCGCCTCGGGCTGGTAGCGCACGGCCTTGACCCGCAGGTTCAGCTTGCGCCCGCCGGGCGCCTCCCACTCGATGCTCTGGCCGACCGACAGGCCGAGCAGGGCGCTGCCCACCGGGGCCAGCACGGAGACGTGGCCCTTTTCCACGTCGGCCTCGTTCGGATAGACCAGGGTGAGCACGTGCTCCTCGCCGCTGGCCACGTCCTCGCACTCGACCTGCGAATGCATGGTGACCACGTCCGGCGGCACCTGCTCGGGCGGCACGACCTCGGCGCGGTTGAGCTCGTCCATCAGCGCGATGGCGGCCGGGTGGCGGCTCAGCACCGGCGAGTCGAGCATGGCCTCCAGTCGCGCGAAATCGCGGCTGGAGATGATCAGTGAAGGGGGATGGCCGCTTACGGGCTGGGTTGGCATGTTGGCTCCTGTTGCAACGGGCGCCCCGTGGGACGCCCATGAAAAAACGGCGGCGCGTTTCCGCTCCGCCTCGGGTCATCGGGTTGTGGGAACACCGTAGCCCGGAACGGGCCACGGATCAACCGTGGCCGTTCAGCCCCAGTCGCTGCGCGGCAGCGGGGCGGCGACGGCGTTGGCCGCGGGCTGGTCGCCGGGCGTGAGCAGCCCCGGCGGCAGGTCGCGGAACACCTGCACCAGCCGGCCCAGGAAGCCGGCCATGGCCGAGCTGCGCCGCCAGGCCATGGCGATGCTGCGGCTGGGCTGGGTGCCGCTGAACGGCAGCAGGCGGACGTGGGCCGAGCAGGCCACCGGCGGCTTCACCGCCAGGGTCGGCAGCAGGGTCACGCCGACGTTGGCGGCCACCATCTGCCGCAGCGTCTCCAGGCTGGTGGCGCGGAACTCGGTCTTCTCGAGCGCGCCGGACAGGCGGCACACGTCCAGGGCCTGCTCACGCAGGCAGTGGCCGTCCTCCAGCAGCAGCAGGCGCTGGTCGGCCAGGTCGTCCAGGGTGAGGGTGCGGCGCTGGGCCAGCGGGTGGCCGTCCGGCACCGCCAGCACGAACGGCTCCTCGAACAGGAACTCGGCGTGCAGCTGGTCGTCGTGCAAGGGCAGGGCCACCACCACCGCGTCGAGCTTGCCCTCGCGCAGGCGGGTGAGCAGCTCGTCGGTCTTCTCCTCCACCAGCAGCAGCTCCAGGTGCGGGAAGCGGGCGCGGATGCGCGGCACCACATGCGGCAGCAGGTAGGGCGCCAGGGTGGGGAAGATGCCCAGGCGCACGGTGCCGGCCTCCGGGTCCTGGCTGCGGCGCGCGGCCTCGCGCATCTGCTCGATCTCGGCGACGATGCGGCGGGCGCGCTCGGCGGCCTCGCGCCCGGCCGGGGTCAGCATCACCTTGCGCGGGGCACGCTCGACCAGCGGCACCCCCAGCTCGTCCTCGAGCTTGCGGATCTGGGTGGAGAGGGTGGGCTGGCTGACGTAGCAGGCGGCCGCGGCCCGGCCGAAATGCTTGTGGTCGGCCAGGGCCACCAGGTACTTCAGGTCGCGCAGGTTCATTGCACGGTTCCTCCGGAAAGCCGGCCCGGGCCGCCCGCCACCCGGCAGGACCGGGCGCGAGGCAACCCTAGCGCGTTCAGACCGCTTCCGCGACCGCCGAGGCGGAGGCCGGGGCCGAGGTCCGGATCAGGTGGTCGAAGGCGGCCAGGGAGGCCTTGGCGCCTTCGCCCATCGCGATCACGATCTGCTTGTACGGCACCGTGGTGCAGTCGCCGGCGGCGAACACGCCGGGCAGCGAGGTCTGGCCGCGCTCGTCGACCACGATCTCCCCGCGCGGGCTCAGCTCGACGGTGCCCTTGAGCCATTCGGTGTTGGGCAGCAGGCCGATCTGGACGAACACGCCTTCCAGTTCCAGCCGGTGGCTGTCGCCGCCGACGCGGTCCTTGTAGACCAGACCGGTGACCTTCCTGCCGTCGCCGAGCACCTCGGTGGTCTGGGCGCTGGTGATGATGGTCACGTTGCCCAGGCTGCGCAGCTTGCGCTGCAGCACTTCGTCGGCGCGCAGCCTGGCGTCGAACTCGATCAGGGTGACGTGGGCGACGATACCGGCCAGGTCGATCGCGGCCTCCACGCCGGAGTTGCCGCCGCCGATCACCGCCACGCGCTTGCCCTTGAACAGCGGGCCGTCGCAGTGCGGGCAGTAGGCCACGCCCCTGTTGCGGTATTCCTCCTCGCCCGGCACGCCCATCTGCCGCCAGCGCGCGCCGGTGGCCAGGATCACCGCCCTGGACTTCAGCGAGGCGCCGTTGGCCAGCTTCACCTCGACCAGGCCGTCGGCGCCGGCCGGGACCAGCGTCTCGGCACGCTGCAGGTTCATCACGTCCACGTCGTAGTCGCGCACGTGCTGCTCCAGCGCCGCGGCCAGCTTCGGGCCCTCGGTGTGCGGCACCGAGATGAAGTTCTCGATAGCCATGGTGTCCAGCACCTGGCCGCCGAAGCGCTCGGCCGCCACGCCGGTACGGATGCCCTTGCGTGCGGCGTAGATGGCCGCGGCGGCGCCGGCCGGGCCGCCACCGACCACCAGCACGTCGAACGGGGCCTTGGCCGCAATCTTCTCCGCCTCGCGCTTCTCCGCGCCGGTGTCCAGGCGCGCCAGGATCTCCTCCAGGCCCATGCGGCCGGCGGCGAACGGCTGGCCGTTGAGGAACACGGTCGGCACCGACATCACCTCGCGCGCCTCGACCTCCTCCTGGAACAGGGCGCCGTCGATGGCCACGTGGCGCACGTTGGGGTTGAGCACCGCCAGCAGGTTCAGCGCCTGGACCACGTCCGGGCAGTTCTGGCACGACTGCGAGAAGTAGGTCTCGAACAGGAACTGGCCCTGCAGGCCCCTGGCCTGCTCGATGGCCTCGGCGGTGACCTTGGGTGGGTAGCCGCCGACCTGGAGCAGGGCCAGCACCAGCGAGGTGAACTCATGCCCCATCGGCAGGCCGGCGAAGCGCAGGTGGATGTCCTGGCCGGGGCTGGTGAGGGCGAAGGACGGCTTGCGCTCGGCGTCGTCGCGGCGCACCTCCAGCGAAATCAGTGGGGACAGCGCCTCGATGTCCTGCAGCAGGGCCTGCATCTCGCGCGAGCCGTCGCCGTCGTCCAGCGAGGCGACCATCCGCACCGGGCGGGTCAGGCGTTCCAGGTAGGCCTTGAGCTGGGTCTTGAGGTTCTCGTCCAACATGGTGCTGCTCCTGCAGGCGGAATCGGTGGCGGAAGGGCGGCAAGCCGCCCCCGTCGCGCCCGGGTGCGGGCACGGCGTGCGATCGGGGGAGTGGACCGGAGCCGACGCGGCGGTGGCGTGGCGCGATGGCTCCGGTCCACTCCCCCGCCGGATGGCGGGGGAGGGGAGCCGCCCCGGCCGGGGGCCGGGGCGCGCGGGACCTCAGATCTTGCCGACCAGGTCCAGCGACGGGGCGATGGTCTTGGCGCCTTCCCGCCACTTGGCCGGGCAGACCTGGTTCGGGTTGGCGGCCACGTACTGGGCGGCCTTCAGCTTGCGCAGGGTCTCGCTGATGTCGCGGGCGATGGCGTTGTCGTGGACCTCCATGGTCTTGATCACGCCTTCCGGGTTGATGATGAAGGTGCCGCGCAGGGCCAGGCCCTCCTCCTCGATGTGCACGTCGAAGGCGCGGGTCATCTGGTGGGTCGGGTCGCCGATCAGCGGGAACTGGGCCTTGCCCACCGCCGGGGAGGTCTCGTGCCACACCTTGTGCGAGAAGTGGGTGTCCGTGGTCACCACGTAGACCTCGGCACCGGCCTTCTGGAACTCGGCGTAGTTCTCGGCGGCGTCCTCGACCTCGGTCGGGCAGTTGAAGGTGAAGGCGGCCGGCATGAAGATCACGACCGACCACTTGCCCTTCAGGGTGGCGTCGGTGATCTCGACGAACTCGCCGTTGTGGTAGGCGGTGACCTTGAACGGCTTGATCTGGGTGTTGATCAGGGACATTCGGGAGTCCTCTTGGTTGGGTTGGTGGAAAGGTGCGGTACGCATCCTAGGCGGTTGCGATAGATGATTCAAATCGATTAAAGGGATTGAATAGATAGACATTTCCTATCGATCGGCCAAGAACCGTCTTTCGTGCACCGCGCAAGCTGGCGTTCCGCGCCGCCCTGGGCCATCGTTTGCGGATGCAGACACCCCCACCCCGCCTGGCCGACCTGCTGCGCGAGGCGGCCGCCCGGATCGGCCGGGAAGACGCCGAACCCCTGCTGCAGCACGCCCTGGGCCGCGACCGCGCCTGGCTGTTCGCCCACGCCGACGAGCCGGTGGAGGCCGCCACGGCGGCGCGCTTCCGCGAGCTGGTGGAGCGGCGCGCGGCCGGCGAGCCGGTGGCCTACCTGACCGGCCGGCGCGGCTTCTGGACCCTGGACCTGGAAGTCGGGCCGACCACGCTGATCCCGCGCCCGGAGACCGAGCTGCTGGTGGAGCTGGCCCTGGCCCGGCTGGACCCGGAGGCGCCGGCGCGGGTGGCCGACCTGGGCACCGGCAGCGGCGCCATCGCCCTGGCCATTGCCTGCGAGCGGCCGGCCGCGGCGGTGGTGGCCACCGACATCAGCGGCCCGGCCCTGGCCGTGGCCGTGCGCAACGCCCGCCGCCTGGGCATCGGCAACGTCTGGTTCCGGCGCGGCAGCTGGGAGCGCGCGCTGGGCCACGACCGCTTCGACCTGATCGTCTCCAACCCGCCCTACATCGCCGAGGGCGACCCACACCTGGGGCAGGGCGACCTGCGCTTCGAGCCACCGGCCGCGCTGGCCTCCGGCGCCGACGGCCTGGACGCGATCCGCGCCATCGCCGCCCTGGCCCCGCGGCACCTGGTGCCGGGCGGCTGGCTGTTGCTGGAGCATGGCTGGGAGCAGGGTGCCGCGGTGCGTGCGCTGCTGGCCCAGGCCGGTCTGGTGGAGGTGGACACCGCACGCGACCTGGAGGGGCGCGAGCGCGCCAGCCTCGGCCGCATGCCCGGCTGAGCCGGCCGCGGCCGGAAGGCGGCGCTAGAATCGGCGGCCCATTCGCCGACGAGGTCGCGCATGCGCACGCTCTATCCCGAGATCGAACCGTTCGACACCGGCATGCTGCGGGTCGACGACCGCCACACCCTGTACTACGAACAGTGCGGCAACCCGCAGGGCAAGCCGGTGGTGCTGCTGCACGGCGGCCCGGGCGGCGGCTGCAACGCCAGGATGCGCCGCTTCCACGACCCGGCCAGGTATCGCATCGTCCTGTTCGACCAGCGCGGCGCCGGCCGTTCCACCCCGCACGCCGACCTGGTGGACAACACCACCTGGCACCTGGTGGCGGACATCGAGAAGCTGCGCGAGCACCTCGGCATCGAGCGCTGGCAGGTGTTCGGCGGCAGCTGGGGCTCGACCCTGGCCCTGGCCTACGCCCAGACCCATCCGCAGCGGGTGACCGAGCTGGTCCTGCGCGGCATCTTCATGCTGCGCCGCTGGGAGCTGGAGTGGTTCTACCAGGAAGGCGCCAACCGCCTGTTCCCGGATGCCTGGGAGCACTACGTCGCCGCCATCCCGAAGGTGGAGCGGCACGACCTGATCTCGGCCTTCCACCGCCGCCTGACCAGCGACGACGAGGCCACCCGCCTGGCCGCGGCCAGGGCCTGGAGCGTGTGGGAGGGGGCGACCAGCTTCCTGCACGTGGACCCGGACTTCGTCAGCAGCCACGAGGATCCGCACTTCGCCCTGGCCTTCGCCCGCATCGAGAACCATTACTTCGTGCACGGCGGCTTCTTCGAGGTCGAGGACCAGCTGCTGCGCGACGCGCACCGCATCGCCGACATCCCGGGCGTGATCGTGCACGGCCGCTACGACGTGGTCTGCCCGCTGCAGAACGCCTGGGACCTGCACAAGGCCTGGCCGAAGGCGAAGCTGGAGATCACCCCGGCCTCCGGCCACTCGGCCTTCGAGCCGGAGAACGTGGACGCCCTGGTGCGCGCCACCGACGCCTTCGCCGGCTGAGGCGCGGGCCTGAACGGTGCCGGCCGCGCCCGGGGCGCGGCCGGCGTGGAGGGCGGTCGCGGACCTGGCGCCGGGCTCAGGGCACGGGCACGGCGGCGTCCGGCACGGCCGGGGCCGGCGGCGGCTCCGGTTGCAGCTCGGCCGGGGTGGGCTGCGGCACCGGCGGCACCGGGAACAGGTCGGTCTGCCCGGCCGGGCGGGGCGGCGCCGGACGTTCGACCTCCTCCGGCAGGAAGCGCTCCAGCACCGAGAAGAAGCGCTTGTAGAAGTTGGGGTCCTGCAGGGTCTGGCTGGCCACCTTGACCAGCGAGTCCTCGGTGGTGCCGATCGGCAGCGACACCGAACCCAGGGCGCTGACGCCCAGGCTGGCCGAGGTGTTGCTCTTGCGCAGGGTGTAGCGGTCCAGCACCGCGTTGACGAACACCACGGTCTGCTGCTCGCCGCGCAGCGCGGGCATGCACACCGCGCGGAACTCGACCTGCTCGTGGCTCTCGTCCTGCTGGAAGTACTTGCGCGCCTCGACCACGTCGGCGTCGGCGCGACCGACGACGAAGCCCTGGCTCAGCAGGGCGCGCCGCGCCGCCTCGCAGGTCTGCGCCGGCGAATGGTCGAAGGTGCGGGTGTAGGTGTTGGACGAGTCGAAGGTCTCGGCCGCGGACGGCCCCGGCTTGTGCCGCACCTTCGGCATGGAGCAGCCGCACGCCAGCGCGGCCGCCATCAGGGGGATGAGCAGGAAACGTGAAGCGGGCATTGCGTCGGATTCACGTGACAGGCAACCGCCCGAGTATGCCGGATCGGCACGGCCTGCGCGTGGCGCCGGCACCGCCGTTGGCCCGCGATTCAACCGGACGGGCCGGCCGCGGCCGCCAGCATGCGCGGCTCCAGGGCGCGCAGCAGCCGTGCCAGCCGCCGCGCCCATGCCGCCTGCCCGTCCGCGTCGGCGATCAGGTCCTGGCGGATCTCCAGCTCCACGTGCGGCAGCCCGCGCGCCTCGCCGTGCACCGGGATGGCGTAGTCGGTGGTGTCGCTGACCGCGTAGGGCTGGTTGTCGCCCACCACCAGGTCGCCCTCGGCCTGCAGCAGGTCGCGCAGCGCATGGGCCAGGCGCGCGTCGCGCTGGTAGAGCACGCCGCAGTGCCAGGGGCGGGCCACGCCGCCCATGACCGGGGTGAAGCTGTGCAGGGTCACCAGCAGGGTGGGGCGGCCGGCGTCGCGGCGCGCGTCCAGCTCGCGGGCGATGCGGGCGTGGTAGGGCAGGAAGATCGCCTGCGCCCGCGCCGCGCGCGCGGCCGCGTCCAGGCCCCGGTTGCCCGGCACCCCGGTACCGTCGCTGGCCTCGACGATCGAGGTGGGCGAGGTCAGCGGCCGGTTGCAGTCGATCACCAGGCGCGAATAGGCCTGCAGGATGGTCCAAGCGTCCAGTGCCGCAGCCAGGTGCCGGGCCACGCCGGCGATGCCGATGTCCCAGCCGATGTGGCGGTCGATCTCGCCCGGCGGCAGGCCCAGATCGCCCAGCGCGGCGGGGATGGCCCGGCCGGCGTGGTCCACCACGAACAGCCAGGGCGAGCGGCCGTCCGGGCGCAGCACCTCGAAGGGTGGCGGATCGCCGGGCCGCAGCAGCGCCGGCGCCGCCAGGGTGGCAAGGGTCTCAGCGTTCACGCGGGGTCCCGTCCAGTTCGTGTTCGATCATCCACAGGCCGGCCCAGAGCTTGGCGTCCAGCTCGTAGCCCTGCCGCATCTTCTCCACCAGCCAGGCCGCGGCGCGCGTGCGCGGGATCTCGTGCACGGTGATGTCCTCGCTGGCGTCGCCGCCGCCGGCGCCGACCCTGCGCAGGCCGGTGGCGCGCACGAAGGCGATCCGCTCGCTGCTGGCGCCGGAGGAGGTGGGGCCGACGAGCAGCACCTCGGCGTGGTCGGCGGTCCAGCCGGTCTCCTCCTCCAGCTCGCGGATGGCGGAGGCCTCGATCGACTCGCCGGCGTGGACGTCGCCGACCAGGCCGGCCGGCATCTCGATGGTGCGCGCCTGCAGCGGCACGCGGAACTGCTCGACGAACAGCACCCGGTCCTCGGGCGTGACCGCGACGATGATCGCGGCCAGGCCGCCGGCGTGGGTGCGCTCGGAGTACTCCCAGCCGTCGCGCACCACCATGCGCTGGTAGCGGCCCTCGTAGACGATGCGGGGTTCGGACGGTCCGGCCATGGCGCAGATGCTAACCGGGCAGGGACTCGGCCGCGGCGCCGGGGCCGGCCTCCGGCGCCAGGCCGGCGGCGGCCAGCAGGCGGCGCCGGGTCATCGGGCCCATGCGCAGGGTCGCGGCCAGGGCCTGGAGCATGTCCGGATCGGCCTCGGCGCGGGTCGCCGCCGGGCCGGCGTAGGGCAGCGGCGCGTCGCAGGCGATGGTGGTCAGCCGGCGCCACAGCCGCACCTGCTCGCGCTGCTCGCGCAGCCGCGCGGCGATCTGTGCGGCGCCGCGCAGGCGCAGGAACGCGACCTCGTCCACCCGTTCCAGCAGCGCGTCCAGGCTGCCGAAGTGGGCCAACAGCACCGCCGCGGTCTTGGCGCCGATGCCGCCCACGCCGGGGATGTTGTCGATGGCGTCGCCGGTCAGGGCCAGGTAGTCGGCCACCTGGTGCGCATGCACGCCGTGCCGCGCCTTGACCCCGGCCGCGTCCCAGCGCTCGCCGCGGGCGTAGTCCCACTGCAGGTCGCGCTCGCCCAGCAGCTGCGACAGGTCCTTGTCGGCCGAGACGATCACCCCGTGGAAGCCGGCCGGCCGGGCGCGGTGCAGGGCGCTGCCGATCAGGTCGTCGGCCTCGTACTCGGGATGGGCCAGCACGGCCAGGCCCAGCGCCGCGCACAGCGCCTTGCAGTGCGCGAACTGGCGGCGCAGCGCCTCCGGCGCCGGCTCGCGGTTGGCCTTGTAGGCCGGGTACAGGCGGTTGCGGAAGCAGCTGTCCAGCGCCTCGTCGAAGGCGATGGCGATGTGCCGCGGCCGTTCGCGCTCGAGCAGGTCCAGCAGGAAGCGGGCGAAGCCGTGCACCGCGTTGACCGGCCAGCCGTGGCTGTCCTGGAAGGTGTCGGGCATGGAGTGCCAGGCCCGGAACACGTACAGGCTGGCGTCCACCAGGTACAGCGGCGACGACGGACCGGCGTGGCTCACGGTGTCCAGTCCGTCAGCAGCTGGCGCGGGTCCGGGCGCTCGCGCTCGGGGGCTTGCTGGCGCGGGGTGCCGATGTGGATGAAGCCGACCACCTGCTCGTTGCCGGCCAGGCCGAGGTGGCGGGCCACCTCGCGGTCGTAGGCCATCCAGCCGGTCAGCCACTGCGCGCCGAAGCCGCAGGCCTGCGCGGCCTGGAGCAGGGCGAAGCACACGCAGCCGGCGGTCAGCAGCTGCTCCTGCTCGGGAACCTTGTGCCCGGCCTGCAGGCGCGCGACCACCGCCAGAACCAGCGGTGCGCTGGCGAAGCGGTGCAGCGCCTTCTCCACCTGCGACGGCGGCGCCTGCGGGTCGCGCTGCAGCAGGCGCTCGGCCATGAACCGGCCCAGCGCCGCACGCGCCGGGCCCTGGATGCGCAGGAAGCGGAACGGCACCAGGCGGCCGTGGTCGGGCACGCGCACCGCCGAGGCGAGCATGCGCAACAGGGTGGCCTCGTCCGGGCCGGGTTCGCCCAGCTGCAGGGCCGGGACCGAGCGGCGCCGGTCGAGCAGTTCCAGCGCGGGATGGGAAGGCGTCATGGGTCCATGGGGTGGGCGGCGCGTGCCGCGGCCCGGGAAGTATAGGCCGGGGGCGCCCGTGGCCCCGGCGCGGGCCGGGCCTGCAGGCGGCGCTCAGGCGCCGGCGTGTATGCTGGCCCTGCCGCACGCGTGCCCGCGATGCCGGCGGCCCGGATGTCCGGGCGAATCCCCGTTCGGAGGCGCGATGGGCGTGCGTGTGGCAACCCCGGAAACCGCCGGCGGCGCGTGGCGCCGCCTCCCGCCGCGGCCGTCCCGCGGCCCGCGCCGCGATGCCCGGTGCGTGGCCGCCGCCGGAACTGCCCACTGCATCACGGTCAAAAGGGTCGCCGGGGGCTTACGATGCACGGTGCGGAAGAGGGGGGCCGCGCCAACCATCCTGTCAATCCTGCCCGTGCGGGGGACACGCGCATGAGCATCGCCGACTCCACCCACCGCCCCGGCGTCCGGGACCCCCGGCTGCTGGCCCAGGCGCGCGACGCCTTCCTGCCGCCGCTGGGCGACGCCTTCGCAGCCGCGGTGGCCCGCTACGACGACGCCCTGTTCGATCGCGCCGAGCGTGCCGGGGCCGCGCAGATGCAGTACCTGGACGGCATGCGCGAGCTGCGCCGGCGCCGCGACGAGATTGCCGCGCGCTTCCGCGCCCAGCTCGACCGCGCCTGGAAGACCCTGGAAACCGGGCAGCCGCTGAAGGCCGAGGCGGTGCTCTCCGGCCAGGCCGAGGGTGGCCTGGCGCTGATCACCGACCAGGAGCTGGAGTCGCGCCTGGCCGTGCGCAACCTGGCCAGCGTGCTGTTGCGCGACTGCAAGGCGGTGCTGGCGCGGCTGGACCGCCGGCTGGGCTGGCTGGCCGCCATGGAACTGGACGCCGACACCAACCCGATCGGCCCCGAACACATCGGCGTGGCCGTGCACCAGGCCTTCGCCACCTGCGACCTGGCGCCGGAAGTGCGCCTGGTGGTGATCAAGCTGTGCGAGCGCGACCTGGGCGCGATCGCCGGCAAGCTCTACGAGACGCTCGACCAGCTGCTGCACCGCGCCGGCGTGCTGGCGGGGGTGGATCGGCCGCAGCCGGCCACGCCGCCGCGCCAGCGCCCGGCGGGGATGGACGCGCCGCAGGCCCCGCCGCGCGAAGGCGCGACCGCGGACGCCTGGGCCTCCGCCACCGCCGCCGGCGGCGACGAGGCCCCGGCCTGGGCGGTGCGCTTCCTGGAACGCTGGAGCCAGCTCCACGGCGGCGCCGGCGCGGCCGCCGCGCCGGCCGGCGAGGGCACGCCGGGCGCCGGCTTCCATGGCGACCCTGCCGCGGCGGCCGCGGCCGCCGCCGCCGCCACCCCGGCGATGCTGCTGGATGCGCTGCACGAGCTGCTGCAGCGCAGCCGCCAGACCCGCGAGCCGGAGCAGCCCGCGCAGGCCCCGCCGGCGGCCGCGCAGCGGCCGCTGAGCCAGCGCGAGATGCTGTCGGTGCTGTCGCTGCTGCAGGTCTCGCCGAGCGCCACCCTGCGCGCGGCCATCGGCGACCAGCAGGAATCGCTGTCCCAGCGCCTCAAGAGCGAGGTGCTCTCCGGCGCCAGCCAGCTGGGCGTGGACCCGTCCAGCGCGCGCCTGGATCCCAAGGACGAGGACGCCATCGACCTGGTCGGCATGCTGTTCGACGTGCTGCTGGACGAACGCGACCTGTCCGGCCGCCCGCGCGAGCTGATCGGCCGCCTGGTGGTGCCGTTCGTCAAGGTGGCGCTGCTGGACCGGCGCATGTTCGTGCAGAAGACCCACCCGGCGCGGCGCCTGCTCAACGCCCTGGCCGAGGCCTGCGAGGGCAACACCGGCGAGAGCGCGGCCGAGCGCACCCTGCTGGCCAAGGTCGAGGAGATCATCGAGCGCCTGGTGACCGAGTTCAACGAGAACCTGGCCATCTTCATGACGCTGGAGGAGGAGTTCCGCGACTTCCTCGAGCAGCACCGCCGCCGCATCGAGATCACCGAGCGGCGCGCGGCCGAGATCCAGCGCGGCCAGGAGCGCCTGGAGCTGGCCCGCAAGCGCGCCGAGGCCGAGCTGTCGGCGCGCCTGGAGGGCCGCGAGCTGCCGCGCGCGGTGCAGGAGTTCCTGTGCAGCCCGTGGCAGCACCACCTGACCCTGTGCCTGCTGCGCGAGGGCGAGGAGGGTGTCTCGGTGGCCGAGGCCCTGGCCCTGGCCGACGGCGTGCTGGAGGAGCTGGAGGAGGCGCGCCGCCACGTGGTCGGCAAGCCGTGGCTGCAGGCGCTGCAGCCGGGCCTGCAGAAGGTGTTCGCCAGCGTCGGCCTGCACGGCGACGCGGCCGATGCCGCCATCTCCGCCCTGCACGACACCCTGCAGGCGGTGGCCGACGCCCGGCCGGAGCTGGAGCGCGCGCTGCCGGAGCTGCCGCCGGTGGCCCTGCCGCAGCCGGCGCCGGTGGAGCGCAGCCCGATCGAGCTGGTCGGCGGCACCGACACCCTCGACTTCGACCACGCCGACGCCGACCGCATCCGCGCCCTGCCGCTGGGCACCTGGCTGGACTTCATCGACAAGGACGGCCGCGTGACCCCGGGCAAGCTGTCGTGGATCAGCCCGATCTCCTCGCGCCTGCTGTTCGTCAACCGGCGCGGGGTGCGCTTCTGCGTGGCCTCGGCCGAGGAGCTGGCGGTGATGATCCGGCTGGGCCGCCTGCGCATGCACGTGGCCGACGACGGCGCCTTCGACAGCGCCATGCAGGGCGTGATCGAGCGCCTGGACCCGGGCCAGCCGCAGCGCCCGGTCACCCTGCACTGAGCCGGCGCCGGCCGCGGCTGGCGTCGCGGCCGCGGGCGTTTGCTAGCATCGCCGCTCGACCTGCGGACGAGGCGAGGGGGATGGCATGGCGGTGGAAGTGCTGGTCCTGAAGGAAAGCGCGGCCGGCGAGCGCCGGGTGGCGGCCACGCCGGAGACGGTGAGGAAGCTGCTGGCGGCCGGGGCGCGGGTGCGGTTCGAACCCGGTGCCGGCCTCGGTGCCGGCATTCCCGACCAGGCCTACCGCGACGCCGGCGCCGAGCCGGCCGGCGCGGACGCGCGCTCCGGCGCTGACGTGGTGCTGTGCGTGCAGGCCCCGCCGGCGGAGGTCCTGGCCGCGTTCAAGCCCGGCGCGGTGCTGGTCGGCATCCTCCAGCCCGAGGCCGAGCCCGCGCGCGCCGAGGCGCTGCGCGGCCGCGGCCTGCGCGTGTTCCCGCTGGAGCGCCTGCCGCGCACCACCCGCGCCCAGGCCATGGACGTGCTGAGCTCGCAGGCCGGCATGGCCGGCTACAAGGCCATGCTGATCGCCGCGCAGCTGGCCCCGCGCTTCTTCCCCATGCTCACCACCGCCGCCGGCACCATCCGCCCGTCCAGGGTGCTGGTGGTCGGCGCCGGCGTGGCCGGCCTGCAGGCCATCGCCACCGCGCGCCGCCTGGGCGCGCAGGTGGAGGGCTTCGACGTGCGCCCGGAGACGCGCGAGCAGGTCGAGTCGCTGGGCGGCCGCTTCCTGGACCTGGGGGTGAGTGCGGTGGGCGAGGGCGGCTACGCCCGCCCGCTGACCGACGAGGAACGCGCGCTGCAGCAGCAGCGCCTGGCCGAGCACCTGAAGGGCATCGACGTGGTGGTGTGCACCGCCGCCGTGCCCGGCCGCCCGGCGCCGAAAATCATCAGCCGGGGCATGGTCGAGGGCATGAAGACCGGCGCGGTGATCGTGGACCTGGCGGCCGAGACCGGCGGCAACTGCGAGCTGACCGTGCCCGGCCAGACCATCGGGCACGGTGGGGTCACCATCGCCGGTCCGCTCAACCTGCCCAGCCTGGGCGCGGTGCACGCCAGCGAGATGTACGCGCGCAACGTGTGCAACTTCGTGGCCCTGTTCCTGAAGGACGGGACGCTGTCCTTCGACTGGAACGACGAGCTGCTGGCCAGGACCTGCTGGCCGGCGCCGCCGGCGCAGGAGACGCCGGCGGCCGCACCGGCGGCCGGCACGGCCGGCTGAGGCCGGTCAGCGCGGCGCCGGGGGCGGATTGTCCTGCACCCACTGCCGGCGCTGTTCCGGCGTCATCTGGCGCCAGCGTTCCATGAACTGGCGGCGCTGCTCGGGCTCCATGTCGCGGGTGGCGTGGAACAGCGCGCGCGCCTGCGCGCGCTGTTCCGGGCTCATCCGCTCGAACCGGCCCATGCCGCGGCGGGCGCGCTCGCGCTGTTCCGGCGGCAGCTCCTTCCAGCGCCTGGCGTGCTCGAGCATGCGCGCGCGCTCCTCCGGCGCGGCGGCGTTCCAGCGGTCGCGCAGCGGCGTCACCAGCAGCTCGCGCTGTTCGGCCGAAAGCTGCTCCCAGGCCGGCAGCGGGGCGTCGTGGCGCTCGCCGGCCGGCGCGGCGAAGGGCAGGGACAGGGCCAGCAGGCAGGCGGCGATGCGGGTGTTCATGGGCTTACTCCATGGCCAGGGCGTCGGCCGACGCCAGCCAGACGTAGAAGCCGGGGTCTTCCTGCAGCACGTGGGCCGGGTCGGCGGCCACGGCCGCGGATGCGGCATCCGGTGGGGAAACGGGGGCGCGGCCGGGCAACAGCACGGCCACGGCCAGCACGGCGGCCAGGCCGCTGCCGGCCAGCCACGGGACCAGCCGCGGGAGGCGCCGCGCCGCGCCGGCCCGGGTGGCCGCGTGCCGCGCCGCGCGCAGCCGGGCCAGGGTGGCCGGGGAGAGGTGTTCCAGCGCGTCGGCGTGCAGTTGCCGGGCGCGCAGGTCCAGGGGGTCGGGTGCGGTCGTCACAGGACGTCCTCCATTTGCGTGAGCAGGGCCTGCCGCGCGCGGGACAGGTGGGTCTTCACCGAGCCTTCGGAGCAGCCCATCACCCGCGCGGTGGTGGCCACGTCCAGATCCTCCAGCACGCGCAGGGTGAAGGCCTCGCGCTGCCGGGCCGGCAGCGCGCGCAGCGCCTCCACCAGGCGGGCGTAGGCCTCGCGCCGTTCGTGGGCCTGCGCCGGGCCTGCGCCGGGGTCGGCCCAGTCGATGGCCTCCTCGCCGCGCGGATCGTCCCCGGCCGGGCTGAGCCAGCGCAGGCGGAAACGCGCGCGCCGCTGCATGTCGATGATGCGCCGGCGCAGGATGCTCCAGAACAGTGGCGTCCATTCCTCCGCCGGGCGGTCGCGGTAGGCGAGCATCTTCATCATCGCGTCCTGCACCGCGTCCAGCGCGTCCTCGCGCTGGCGCAGACCGGCCTCGGCGAAGCGGAACGCGCGCGGGCCGATCTGGGCCAGGAACGCGTCCAGCGACGCCCAGGCGGGCGCGGCCTGGGGCGTGGGCAGGTCGGGCTGCACGGGCGCGGTCACCAGCACAGCTTACCCGGGCAGGCGGCGGAGGGGACGGGACGGGCGGATCGGCGCATGCGCGGCTCCGTGCTTCGGTACGCAAGGGAAACGCCCGCGGCGGACCGAGGTTGACCGGGCCGGGTCCGGTTCAGCCCGCGGTTATGGTTATGATGCGGCCAGGCCCCGGGGGGAGGACGGAATGTCTGACGGACTGGTTGCGCTGTACATCTTCATGCTCGCGGCCATCGCGGGCCACGTGATCATCTCGCGCGTGCCGGTGATCCTGCACACGCCGCTGATGTCCGGCTCCAACTTCATCCACGGCATCGTGCTGATCGGCGCCATGGTGGTGCTGGGCCATGCCGACACCACGCTGGAGAAGGCCATCGGCTTCCTGGCGGTGGCCCTGGGCGCGGGCAACGCGGCCGGCGGCTACGTGGTCACCGAGCGCATGCTGGAAATGTTCAAGTCCTCGCGCAGGCCGGAGGGCAAGGCATGACCGGCGACGTGCGCACTTGGCTGGTGGGGGCCAGCTACCTGGTGGCCGCCACCCTGTTCCTGCTCGGCCTGCAGCGCATGGCCTCGCCGGCCACCGCCCGCAGCGGCATCCGCTGGGCCGGCCTGGGCATGCTGCTGGCCACCGCGGCCACCTTCCTGCTGCCGGGCCTGCACAACCTGGCCCTGATCGTCACCGCGATCGCGCTGGGCACGGTGCTGGCCTGGGTGTCCGGCAGGAAGGTGGCCATCACCGACATGCCGCAGATGGTGGCGCTGTACAACGGTATGGGCGGCGGCTCGGCCGCGGCCATCGGTGCGGTGGAGCTGCTCAACTACGCGGCGCTGGTCGAGCTCGGCGACCTGGCCGTGCGGCCCGGACCGGTGGTGCTGGCGCTGGCGGTGCTCGGCTCGGCCATTGGCGCGGTGTCGCTGTCCGGCTCGATCATCGCCTGGGCCAAGCTGGACGGGCGCCTGGACAAGCGCGTCGCCTTCCCCGGCCAGCAGGCGTTCAACCTGCTGGTGGCCCTGGCCATGGTGGTGCTGGGGGTGTGGGCGGCGGTGACCCTGCAGGACGGGGCGATCATCGCCTTCTTCGCGGCGGCCCTGGCGCTGGGCGTGCTGATGACCCTGCCCATCGGCGGCGCCGACATGCCCGTGGTGATTTCGCTGTACAACGCCTTCACCGGCCTGGCCGTGTCCTTCGAGGGCTACGTGCTCGGCAACGAGGCGCTTATCATCGCCGGCATGATGGTCGGTGCGGCCGGCATCCTGCTGACCCGGCTGATGGCCAAGGCCATGAACCGGCCGATCCGCAACGTGCTGTTCGGCAGCTTCGGCGGCGGCGGGCAGGCGCAGGAGATCAGCGGCTCGCAGAAGCCGATCGAGGCCGGCGACGTGGCCGCGATGATGGCCTACGCCGAGCGCGTGGTGATCGTGCCCGGCTACGGCATGGCCGTGGCCCAGGCCCAGCACAAGATCTGGGAGCTGGCGCAGCGCCTGATCGAGCGCGGGGTCAAGGTGAAGTTCGCCATCCATCCGGTGGCCGGACGCATGCCCGGGCACATGAACGTCCTGCTGGCCGAGGCCGGCGTGCCCTACGACCTGATCGCCGACATGGACGACATCAACCCGGAGTTCCCGAACACCGACGTGTCGCTGGTGATCGGCGCCAACGACGTGGTCAACCCGGTGGCGAAGACCGATCCGTCCAGCCCGATCTACGGTATGCCGATCCTTGACGTGGTCGAGTCGAAGAACGTCATCGTGATCAAGCGTGGCAAGGGCACGGGCTTTGCCGGCATCGAGAACGCGCTGTTCTACGCAGACAACACGCGCATGCTCTACGGGGACGGCGCGGAGATGGCCAACGCCCTGGTCGCCGAGCTGAAGGCGCTGGACGGCGGCGGGCACTGACGGAAAGGAAAACGCCCCGGGCCTGCGGACGGGCCCGGGGCGCGGCCGGCGCAGGCCGTCAGAACCGCTGCTGGTACTTCATGTAAACGAAGCGGCCGATGTCGAACTGGCCGGAGTAGGTCACGTTGGAGCTGGGCTGGCTGTACAGCACCGGGCCGACGTGGCCGAACACGTTGTTGGCGCCCAGGGCCACGGTGGCGTCCCACGGCGTGTTCCAGCGCACCTCCAGGTCGTGGAAGGTGTTGGAGCCGACCCGGTTGATCGCGCGGGTCTGCGCCGGGTTGGCCGCCACGTAGTCCGGATCCGAGCACTCGTCCGGGAACAGCGCAGGCGACAGGCAGGTCTCCTTCTGCGAGGAGTAGTAGCGCGCGCCCCAGGTCGCACTCCACGGGCCGTGGCTCCAGGTCAGGCTGGCGTTGGAGCGGATCCGGAACGTGCCGACCAGGCCCGGCGAGGTCGCCCAGCCCACCAGCTGCTGCGGCAGCGAGTTCGGGTTGGTGTCGGTCTTGATCTCGTCGCGGCTGGTGTAGGTGGTCTGCCAGAGCAGGGAGAAGTCGCCGATGCTGGTGCCGAGCCTGTAGCTGAGGTCGAAGTCGTAGCCCTCGGCCTCGCGGTAGCCTGCGTTGATGCTGGCGAAGCTCAGGCTGTTGACGTAGCCCCGCACCGGGTCGCGGGTGAAGCTGGTGCAGCGCTGCGCGTCGCCCTGGATGTAGCAGTCGTTGAGGATCTGCGTCGGGCTGTCGGCGACGATGGTGTCCTCGATCCGGATCTTCCACCAGTCCAGGCTCACGTTCAGGCCTTCCAGGAAGCCCGGGCTCCACACCACGCCCAGCGTCTTGGACTCGGAGGTCTCCGGCTTCAGGTTGGGGTTGGAGCCGGAGAAGAAGGCCACCGGGGTCTGCGAGTTCGGCTGGGCGGCATCAACGAAGCCCTGTGCCTGCTGGCGGAATCTGGCGGCGTCGGGGATGTCCTGGGCGCAGCGGGCCAGTACCTGCGGGTTGGAGGCGGCGGCGCCGAACAGCGTGTCGCAGGGGTCGGTGAAGAAGGAGAAGGTCTGCGAGCCGCCGCCGTACAGGTCGGCGATGGTCGGCGCGCGGAAGCCCTCGGCCCAGGTGCCGCGAAGCATCAGCGACTTCACCGGCCGCCAGGTGAAGCCGGCCTTGCTGTTGGTGGTGGTGCCGAAGGTGTCGTAGTCCGAATGGCGGGTGGCGGCGCCGAGGGTCAGCTCGTCCACGCCCGGCAGGTCGGCCAGCAGGGGCAGCAGTACCTCCAGGTACACCTCGTCCAGGCTGTAGCTGCCGCGGGTGGGGCCGGCCGACAGGGTCGTGGAGTTGCCGGTCACCGCCATCGCGTCGGGGACGAACTCGCCGGACTCCTTGCGGCTCTCCACGCCGACCGCGAAGCCGGCGTCGCCGCCGGGCAGGGTGAACAGCGTGCCGCTGAGGTTGGCGCTGAAGGAATTGGTCTCGGTCTCGCCGGTGGAGTTGAGCGTCTGGAACAGGAAGTCCTGCAGCTGCTGGTTGCCGGTCAGGCCGCCGTCGCCGGTGCGCCCGTAGGGGATGAACGGGTTCCACGGCACGCAGTCGCTGAGCGGGATCGGGTTGCTGGGCGTGCCGCACTGGACCACGCCGTCGGCATTGAGGAAGGAGGGGCCGACCGCCTGCGCCACGCGGCTGAGGTTGAGGTTGCCGTAGTTGGCCTGGACGACCTTGTTGTTGTTGTACAGGTAGCCGACGTCCCAGTCGAAGGTGCGCCCGCCCAGCTCGAAGCTGCCCTCGAGGCCGGCGGTGAAGCGCCAGGTGGTCGACTCCGGGCGGTCCACCCGCGGCACCTCCCAGGTGCGGCGCCAGAAGGTCACGGCCTGCGGGTTGGCGAAGCCGTGATGGCTGCCGACCGGGTTGTAGTAGCTGTCCTCGGACATGAGGATGTTGGAGGACCCGCTCTGGAACGGATAGCCGGCCACCTGCCGCTCCGAGTCGCGGTTGCTGTACAGCATGTTGCCGCGGAAGCGGACCTGCGGGCTGAAGTCGTAGGTCGCGTCCACGAACAGCGAGCGGCTCTCCAGCGGCGTGCGCAGGTGCATCTGCTGGTTGGTGTTGCTCTTGTCGGCGGTGGAGCCGGCCGGGTCGGCCGCGCTGGTGCCGGTGTTGGTGTTGAGCGGGTGGTAGTTGGCCAGGTCGCGCCAGTCGGCGCCGGGGTCGAGCACGCGGTTGCCGCCCAGCGCGGCCGGCAGGTTGATCACGCCCCACTGGCTGACCGTGGTCCAGCCGCGGGTCGGGTGGCGGTGGCTCTGCGGATAGGCGGAGAACGGCCGGTCGCCGGCGAACACCGCCTCCTCCTTGCGGTATTCGGCGGCCACGGTGACCGAGCCGCGGTCGGTGCTGTAGCCGACCACCATGTCGGCGCGGGTGGTGTCGCCGTCACCCTCGGTGTACTGGCCGAAATAGGCGCCGGCGGAGGCGCCGTCGTAGCCGCTGCGGGTGATGATGTTGATCACGCCGGAGATGGCGTCCGAGCCGTAGATCGAGGAGGCACCGTCCTTCAGCACCTCGATGCGCTCGACCGCGGCGGTGGGGATCAGCGAGATGTCCTGCAGGCCGCCGGTGGTGATGCCCAGCCGCCTGCCGTTGAGCAGCACCAGGGTGCGGGTGGTGCCGAGGTTGCGCAGGGACACGTACTGGCCGCCCACCGCCTCGCCCGCCGACAGCGGCTGGGCGCGGCTGATCGCCGGCGCGCCGACCGCGGCGACGTTCTGCAGGATGTCGGCCACCGACTGGAAGCCCTGCTTCTCGATGTCGGCGCGGGTGACGGTCAGCACCGGCTGCTGGGTCTCCAGCTCGACCTGGCGGATGCGGCTGCCGGTGACTTCGATCCTGTCCAGGGTGGTCGGCTGCTCCTGGCCCTGCTGCGCAGCGGCGGCCGGTGTCCCGACGGCCGTAGCCACGGCCAGGGGGGCCAGGATCGCCTCGCGCAGGCGCGCGGCCGGGCGACGGTGGTGGTGGTCGAGGGCCGGCCCACCGGCCGGCGTGGCGTTGGCAGGGAATTTCCGCTTGGACATGACGCCTCCACTGGGTCTGGCGCGGCGGGCGCCGCGCCGTTCCAAGCTAGGAATCTCCGGCCGCCGGCGATGTACGGAGGTGGAAGCGGCCGGTGTGCAACGCTTGCGGAAAAAACCATCGTTTAACGTTTGCGCCGACGGGGCGGCGCGTGCGCCCGGTACGGCGGAGCCGCCGGCCCTCCGCGGATGGCGCCATGCCCGGCGTGAACCCGACGGGGTGGTGGTGGGCCGGCGCGCCTAGACGTGCAAGGGCAGGTGCTGCTCCCCGGCCGGGGGCTGGGCCGTGTCCGTTGCGGCGTGCAGGCGCGCCTGCGTCGCGGTCAGGCCGAAGGCCTGGCGGAACGCGCGGCAGAACGCGCTCGGACTCTCGAAGCCCAGCGCCTCGGCGATCTCGCACACCGGCATGCGCGTGAACCGGACCAGCCGCCATGCCCGCTGCAGGCGCAGGCGCGCGGCGTACTCGGCCGGCGTCTCGCCGAACACGCGGCGGTAGATGCGCAGCAGGTGGTGCGGCGAGTAGTTGGCGCTGGCGGCCAGGCGGCGCAGGTCCGGACGGTGCTCCAGCTGGCGGCGGATCAGGTCCTGCACGCGCAGCAGCCGCAGCAGGGTCTGTTTGCGCCGCTGCAGGGTGCGCCCGGTGCAGCGCGCCATGCATTCCAGCAGCGGCGCCTGCTCGTGACAGCAGCGACTGCGCCAGGGCGCGCCAGGTGGCCTCCACCAGCGCCGTGTCGCCGTCGCGGACGCAGCGCGCCACGTGCAGCAGCAGCCGGGCCACGCCGCGCGGGCAGGGGGGCTTCCCAGGACAGGGGCTCGACCGGGCCGCTGCGCTGGCTCCACGCCGCCAGCGGCGCGGCCACCGCCAGTGCATGTCCGGCGGCCACGCCGGTCAGCACGCCGTCCCGCCACACCAGCAGGTGGCGGGCGGGCAGCGACCAGAAATCCTCGCCGGCGCGCAATTGCAGGTGTCCGGTCAGGGGCAGGAGCACGGTCAGCCAGCCCTGCGGCAGGCGGCACACCGGGGCACGTCCGCGTGCCGACAGGCGCAGGACCTGGAGCGCGGCCGGCGCCGCGGGAAACGGTGGCGCGGCAGGCGGCGCGGCGGAGGTGTCACCGGGGGGAGGGGAGTTTTCCATCGCGCGTCCTGCAGGCGTGGCGGGCCCTGCGGCGGGACCGAGGGCGATGCTAGGCAGAGGGATGGCCCGGTGGCGGAGCCAAATTACGTCAGTCAAGGCGGGCCATTTGTGCATGCATGGATATTTCCCGGTGCCATTCACGGGCTGTTTACGCATCGTGGCCATGGATGCACATGGAAAAGGGCCGCTCCGGCCAATGCCTGCAAAGGCCGGGTGGCGCTTGAATGGAGCCAAATGCAGCCGGACGGGGCATGTACCTGGAACTGGATGGCAACGGCCCGCTGCACGTGCAGCTGACCCGGGCCCTGAAGGACGTGGTGCTGGAGGGACGGCTGGCCCGTGGGGCGCGCCTGCCACCCACCCGCCAGCTGGCGCGGGAGCTGGGGGTATCCCGCAATACCGTGCTGGCGGCCTACGAGCAGCTGCGCGTGGAGGGTTTCTCGAGGGCAGGGTGGGATCGGGCAGCTATGTCGCCCGGCCGCTGCGCACGCTGGACGGCGGCACCGCCGCGGCCGCACCGGTGCCGCCGCAGTCGGAGTTCGCCCGTCGCGCCCGGCTCTTCCACGACCACGCGCGCATCCCCGGCCGCACCGTGCCCGGCGTGCGCTACGCGTTCCAGTACGGTGTGCCCATGGCCAACCCCGCGTTGACCACGGTGTGGGCGCGCGAGCTGGCGCACGCGGCCGTCTACACGCCGCCGGGCTACCCGCCGGCGCAGGGGCTGCCGGCGCTGCGCGAGGCGGTGTGCGACTACCTGGCGCGCCGCCGCGGCGTGGTGGCGTGCCCGGACGACGTGTTCATCGTGGCCGGCACACAGCAGGCGCTGGCGCTGGCCGCGCGCGTGCTGCTCGACCCCGGCGACGTGGTGGCGCTGGAGGAGCCGCACTACAACGCCCTGCGCGAGGTGATGCAGATCCACGGCGCGCGCCTGCACACCGTGCCGGTGGACCGCGAGGGCCTGTGCTGCCACGCGCTGCCGTGCCCGCCGCCGAAGCTGGTCTGCGTCACGCCGTCGCACCAGTTCCCAACCGGTGCGGTGATGTCGCTGCCGCGGCGCATGACGCTGCTGGACTACGCGCGCCGCCACGGCTGCTGGGTGCTGGAGGACGACTACGACGGCGAATTCCGCTACGACGGCCGGCCGCTGGCCGCGTTGCGCTCGCTGGACCGGCACGGACGGGTGCTGTACGTGGGCACCTTCTCCAAGGTCGTGTTCCCGGCCCTGCGCCTGGGTTACCTGGTCGTGCCGCCGGGGCTGCGCACCGACTTCCTCAACGCCAAGTGGCAGGACGACTTCGGTTCGCCCACGATCGAGCAGGCGGCGCTGGCGCGCTTCATCGCCAACGGCGGCTTCGAGCGCCATCTGCGCCGTGCGGCCAGGGCGTTGCGCGATCGCCGGCAGGTGCTGCTGGAGGGCATGCGCGCCGGCGCCGGCGACCGTCTGGAGATCGAGGACTCGCACGCCGGCATGCACCTGCTGGCCTGGCTGCGCGGCCGCGACCGCGCGGCCGGGGAGGCGCTGGTGGCGCACGCCCGCGCGCGCGGGCTGGCGCTGTATCCGGTCACGCCGTACTACCTGGATCCGCCCGACCGCGCGGGCCTGCTGCTGGGGTGCGCCAGCCTGACGACGGCCGAGATCCGCGAGGCGGTGGCGCTGCTGGTGCGCTGCCTGGAGGAGGCCGGCTGACGGAACTCAGCGTCCCGCGCGCAGTGCCAGCAGCGGCGCCGCAGCCAGGCACAGCAGGTCCAGGGTCGTGTTGGCCAGCCGGCTGAGCACCAGCACGTAGTAGGCGCCCATCTTCGGCGCAGCCTCCCACGGGGCCAGGCCCATCTGCGCGCCGATGTGGCCGGAGGCCACCAGCCACTGCACCGCCAGGGCCACCGCCACGGTCGCCGCCGCGGCCAGCAGCGCGCGGCCCGTACCGCGCGGCATCCCGCCCAGGCGCAGCAGCCAGGCCGCCTGCAGCGCCGCCGCCAGGGCCACCCAGCCGTGCTGGCGGCCGGTGGCCAGGGCCAGCGAGGTCCAGGCCACGACCATCGTCGCCGACCCGAGCAGGAGCAGCAGCGCCCCGAGCCAGGAGTTGCTGCGGCGGGGGCGGGGCGTGTCGGGTGCGGGCATCGTGCGGACCGGTACAGGGATCGCCAAGGATACGCGCTGGCCGCATCGGCTAGAATCCGCACTTCCCCGGCCCACACGGGGCGGCGGCTTGCAAGCGCGGCCGGCAGCCCCATATCCCCCGCATGTATTCCCGCAGCAGCGAACCCGTCCGTTTCGAGCGCGACTGCGCCGCCGTCATGGTGCCGCAGGGCGAGGCCGTGACCCTGCCCGCGGGCAGCGTCGGCTACATCACCCAGAGCCTGGGTGGCAGCTATACGGTGTTCGTGGAAGGCAACCTGTTCCGCATCGCCGGCAAGGACGCCGACGCCATCGGCAAGGAGCCGCCGCCGCCGCTGGAGCTGCCCGAGGATGCCAGCGACGAGGACGTGGAGGCGCTGGTCTGGCGCCAGCTGCGCACCTGCTTCGACCCGGAGATTCCGTTCAACATCGTGGACCTGGGCCTGGTGTACGAGGCCAACCTGCGCCACCGCGAGGACGGCAGGCGCACGGTCGAGGTCAAGATGACCCTGACCGCGCCCGGCTGCGGCATGGGCGAGATCCTGGTGGACGACGTGCGCAGCAAGCTGGAGCAGATTCCCACCATCGCCGAGGCGGACGTGGAGCTGGTGTTCGATCCGCCGTGGGGCCGGCACATGATGTCGGAGGCCGCCCGGCTCGAGACCGGGATGTTCTGACCGGCCACGGTGCCGCCGCGCCCGCCTGCGCACCCGGCGCCGGGGAATCCCCGCGACGCGGGGAAGGGCGCTCAGGGGTGGCTGATCCTCGCGGTCCGCGCCCGCAGCACGCGCACCGCATCGGCCGGGGCCAGTTCCACCAGCAGGCCGCGCTGGCCGGCGTTGATGAACACGCCCGGCTCGCCCAGTGCATCGGCCTCGAACCACACCGGCGCCGGGCGCTGCTGGGCGAAGGGGCTGATCCCGCCGATCCGGTAGCCGGTGCGGCGCTCGGCCTCGGCCGGCTCCATCATCCGCGCCGTCCTGCCGCCGGCGGCCGCGGCCAGCGCCTTCGGCAGCAGCTGGCGGTCGCTGGGGATGACCACGCACACGGCCTGCGCGTCCACCCGGGCCATCAGGGTCTTGAGCACGCGCCCGGGCGGCACGCCCAGCACGGCGGCCGCGTGCAGGCCCTTGCCGCCGGCGGCGGCGTGTGCGTCGTAGTCGTAGGCGTGCAGGCGCCAGGCCACCCCGGCCGCGTCCAGCAGGCGCGTGGCGCGGGTGACCCGGGACATGGGCCGTCAGCAGGCCTCGAAGCGGTTGGCGCTGACGTTCTTGCGCACCCGCTCCGGGTTCCAGATGCGGCCGTTCATGGCGATGTACACGCCGGGCGGCAGGCTCTGCACCGCACCGACCGCGCAGCCGATGTTGAACTCGGCGTCCGAGCCGCGGAAGCGCGCCGGGTTCAGCGCGCCGGTCAGGACGATGGTCTTGTCGGGGATGGACTCCAGCACGCGCGCGGTTTCGACCATGGTGTCGGTGCCGTGGGTGACCAGCACGTGGCGGCCGGGCTGGGCGGCGATGGTGGCGCGCACCAGCTCGCGGTCGGCATCGGTGATATGCAGCGAGTCCTTGCGCAGGATCGGAATGACGGTGTAGCGGAAGGCCACGCCCAGCTCTTCCAGGATGCGGCCGATCTGCGGCTCGCCGATCTGGTAGTCGGACTTGTCGTCGAAGTAGATCTTGTCGATGGTGCCGCCGGTGGTGACGATCAGCAGTTCTTCCATGGGCAATCCTCGCCGGCGCAGCGGCGCCGGGCGTTGAAGGGGGCGGCGCGGGCGGGCCGCGCGGCGTGGAAAGCGCATATTATCGGCGATGCGCGCGCGCCGCGGGCCGTCAGCGGCCGCGCGTGCCGGAGCGGGCGCGCACACCCGGCCAGCAGGCGGCCAGCAGCACGGCCAGCGCCAGCACGATCCCGCCCCAGGCCCAGGCGCGCTGGGCCGGGTGCGCCCAGGCCACCATCACCCCGTGGCTGAACCAGAACAGCGCAAGCACGCCGGCCCAGAACGCGGCACGGGCGCGGCCGCGCCACACCGGCCAGGCCAGCAGCAGCGGCGGCAGGGCGAACACCAGCAGCGAGGCCAGCAGGTGGCGGTCGTCGCGGAACCAGGCCGCGTACAGCGCGGCCTGCGCCAGCAGCGCGGCGCCGGCCAGGCGGGAGGAGGCGGAGGCGGCCATCAGCGCGCCAGCCTCGCGGCCACGTCCGCCAGGCGCCGGCCCAGCGCCCGTGCCAGCGCGGCCTCCTCGGCGGTGGGCTGCGGGTCGTCCTCCGGCCCGGCCACGTGGCTGGCGCCGTAGGGCGTGCCGCCGCCCCGGGTGCTGGACAGCAGGGGCTCGGTGTAGGGGATGCCCAGCAGCAGGCAGCCGTGGTGCAGCAGCGGCAGCATCATCGACAGCAGGGTGGCTTCCTGGCCGCCGTGGTGGGTGGCGGTGGAGGTGAACACCGCCGCCGGCTTGCCGGCCAGGGTGCCGCTGGCCCATTCGCCGCCCAGGCCGTCGAGGAAGTGCTTGAGCGGGGCGGCCATGTTGCCGAAGCGGGTCGGACTGCCCAGGGCCAGGCCCGCGCATTCGGCCAGGTCGCGCGGCTCCACGTAGGGCGCGCCGTCCTCCGGCACCGGCGGGGCGGCCTGGCGGGTGACGAAGGCCACCGGCGGCACGGTGCGCAGGCGCGCCTGCATGCCGGGCACTTCCTCCACGCCGCGGGCGATCTGCCGCGCCAGGCGCGCGACCGAACCGCCGCGGCTGTAGTACAGGACCAAGATCTCGGGCATGGCGTATGCGGATTCGGGAAAGGCCGCCAGTATCGGCGATGCGGCCATGCGCGCGCATCGGGTAGGCTTCGCGGATGGAACGCGCCGGATTCGTCGCCATGTGGAGGGAACGCCTGCGGGACCGGGCGCGCGCGGCCACGTTCGCGCGTTTCCTCTGGCACCGCTTCCTCGACGACCGCCTGTTCCAGGCGGCCGCCGCGCTGGCCTACACCACCACCTTCGCCCTGGTGCCGCTGGCGGTGGTGGTGCTGGGCGTGCTGGCCGCCTTTCCGGTGTTCGACCAGTGGAGCGCCGCGCTGGTGGACTACGTGTTTTCCAACTTCATGCCCAGCGCGGCGCGTGCCATCGCCTCGCACCTGGACCGCTTCACCGCCAACACCCGGCAGCTGACCACCGCCGGCACGGTGGCCCTGGTGGTGTCGCTGCTGGTCACCCTCAACAGCGTGGAGGCCACCTTCAACCGCATCTGGCGCGTGGCCAGCGCGCGGCCGCGTCTGTCCCGCTACCTGGTGTACTGGACGGTGCTGACCCTGGGCGCGCTGCTGGCCGCCGCCTCGCTGTCGATCTCGGCGCGCTTCTTCGCCCTGCCGCTGTTCGAGACCCCCGAGGGGGCGTGGATCGCCGACCTGAGCCTGCGCCTGGCGCCGGTGCTGATCGAGCTGGTGGCGGTGATGCTGGTGTACCGGGTCGTGCCGCACCACACCGTGCAGTGGCGCCACGCCTTCGCCGGTGCGGTGCTGGCGGTGGCGGTGCTGGAGGCGGTCAAGGCCGGCCTGGGCGTGTACCTGGACAGTTTCCAGGGCTACCAGAAGCTGTACGGCGCGCTGGCCTTCGTGCCGATCCTGATGCTGTGGATCTTCCTGGGCTGGGTGGCGATCCTGCTGGGCGCCTCGCTGGCCTCCTCGCTGGCCGCGTTCCGCTACCAGCCGACCGGCATGCGCCTGCCGCCCGGCTACGAGGTGTACGCGCTGCTGCGCCTGATCGGCCGCTTCCAGCAGGCCCGGCGCGACGGCCGCGGCCTGCACGTGGACGAGCTGCTGCACCTGGAGCCGATGCTGACCGACTCGCTGGCCCAGGAATTCCTGACCCGGCTGGCCGGGATCAACCTGCTGCGCCGCGACGAGCAGGGCGAGTGGCTGCTGGCGCGGGACCTGGACAGCCTGACCCTGGGCGAGCTGTACGAGGCCTGCCACCTGCGCGTGCCGGTGGGCGAGGCCTGGCTGCCCTGCCGCGACGACGACCTGGGCGCGGCCGCCACCGCGGCCCTGGACGAGCTGCGCCTGCCGCTGCGCGAGGCGCTCAGGCGCCGGGTCTCCGACCTCTATCCCCCCGCTTCCCCCGGAATGCCATGAACAAGACCGCCACGCCCCTCCTGCTCCTGTCCGCGCTGCTGCTGGCCGCCTGCGGTCGTGGCCCGGAGCCCGGCACCGCCCCGGACGCCACGCCCATGGCCGCCGATCCGGCCGCGCCGCCGCCGCTGGAGACACCCGGCGTGGTCGAGCGCACCGCCGAGTACCCGCGCCTGGCCGCGGTGGCGGTCGACGGCAGCCCCTACGACCTGGCCGCGCACCGCGGGCGCTGGGTGGTGGTGAACTTCTGGGCGACCTGGTGCTCGCCCTGCCTGAAGGAGATGCCGGAACTGTCGGCGCTGCACGCCGCGCGCGAGGACGTGGAGGTCGTGGGCCTGGCCTACGAGGACATCGAGGCGGAGGACATGCGCCGGTTCCTGGCCGAACACCCGGTGGCCTATCCGGTCGTGGTGGTCGACCCGCTCGATCCCCCGCGCGACTTCGCCACCCCGCGCGGCCTGCCGACCACCTACCTGCTGGCCCCGGACGGGCGCGTGGCGCACCACTTCCTGGGGCCGGTCACCGTGGCCGACCTGGAGGCGGCCATCGCTGCGGGCGGGGAGGGGACGCCGTGAGCGCGGCCCGCTTCCTGGTCAGCGGCCGGGTGCAGGGCGTGTTCTTCCGCGCCTCCACCCGCGAGCAGGCGCTGCGCCTGGGGCTGGACGGCAGCGCGGTGAACCTGCCCGACGGGCGGGTGGAGGTGGTCGCCGCCGGCCCGGCGCAGGCGCTGGCGCAACTGGAGGCCTGGCTGCACCAGGGGCCGCCGGCGGCGAAGGTCGAGGCGGTCGAGCGCTACCCGTACGACGGCCCGGTGGCGCCGGGCTTCCGCACCGGCTGAAGGCCGCTATCGGCGCAGCCGCGGCCGCAGCGTGGCCAGGTTGCAGGGGCGGGTGCGCGCGTCCAGCTGGTGGACGATGATCCTTTCCCAGGCCAGGCGGCAGGCCGAGGTCGAACCGGGCAGGGCGAACAGGAAGGTGGCGTTGGCCAGGCCGGCGAAGGCGCGCGACTGCAGCGCCGCCGTGCCGATCTCCTCCACGCTGAGGGCGCGGAACAGCTCGCCGAAGCCGGGCATTTCCTTGTCCAGCAGCGGCAGCAGCGCCTCCGGGGTGGAATCGCGGCCGGTGAAGCCGGTGCCGCCGGTGGCCAGGATGCCGTCCACCTCCGGGTCGGCGATCCAGGCCGAGACCTGCGCGCGCAGGCGGTAGCGGTCGTCCGGCAGCAGGGCGCGCGCGTGCAGCACGTGCCCGGCCCCGCGCAGGGCGGTGCACAGGTAGTCGCCGGAGGCGTCGTCGGCCGGCGTGCGCGTGTCCGAGACGGTCAGCACGCACAGCCGCAGGGGGATGAACTCGGCGGTCATGGACATAGCCTAGCGCCGCGCGCCGGCGCTCACTCGGCCGACAGGCGCGCCAGCTCGTCGGCCTGGTATTCCTGCTGCAGGCGCGTGATCAGCGGGTCCAGGTCGCCGTCGAGGATGTTGGCCAGGTCGTACAGGGTCAGCCCCTCGACGCGGTGGTCGGTGATCCGGCCCTGCGGGAAGTTGTAGGTGCGGATGCGCTGGCTGCGGTCGCCGCTGCCCACCTGCAGGCGCCGGCTCTGCGCCTGCTCGGCCTGCTGGCGCTGCCGCTCGGCCTCCAGCAGCTGCGCCTTCAGCCGCTTCATCGCCTTCTCGCGGTTGGCGTGCTGGCTGCGCTCGGTCTGGCTCTCGACCACGATGCCGGTGGGCAGGTGGGTGATGCGGATGGCCGAGTCGGTCTTGTTGACGTGCTGGCCGCCGGCGCCGGAGGAACGGAAGGTGTCCACCTTCAGGTCGGCCGGGTTGATCACGATGTCCTCGATCTCGTCGGCCTCGGGGATGATGGCCACGGTCGCCGCCGAGGTGTGGATGCGGCCCTGCGACTCGGTGGCCGGCACGCGCTGCACGCGGTGGGTGCCGGACTCGAACTTCAGCTTGGAATAGGCGCCGCGGCCGACGATGCGGGCCACGATCTCCTTGTGCCCGCCGTGCTCGCCCGGGTTCTCCGACTCGACCTCGACCTTCCAGCCTTGGCGCTCGGCGTAGCGGGCGTACATGCGGAACAGGTCGCCGGCGAACAGCGCGGCCTCGTCGCCGCCGGTGCCGGCGCGCACCTCCAGGAACAGGTTGCCCTCGTCACGCGGGTCCCTGGGCACCAACAGCAGGGACAGCTCGCGGTCCAGCTGTTCCAGCCGGGCGCGGGCGGCGGCGATCTCCTCCTCGGCCAGGCTGGCCAGCTCGGGATCCTCGCGCATGGCCTCGGCCGCGGCCAGGTCGGCGCGGGCGCGTGCCTCCTCGGCCAGGGCGGTGGCCAGCGGTTCGAGCTGGGCGAACTCGCGCGACAGGTCGCGGAAGCGCGCGGTGTCGGCGACCACGGCCGGGTCGGCGAGCAGGCGCTCCAGTTCCTGGCGGCGCTCGGCCAGCGCTTCAAGCTTGCGGCGCAGGCTCGGGGTCATCGGATGCGGTCGGGGCAGGGTGCCGGCAGGGCGCCTTGTCGGGGAACAGGCGCTCGGCGGCGCGGGCCAGCTCCACGTCGCCGGCCAGGGCGGCCTGGCGCAGCGCCGCGGTCGGCGGGTGCAGCAGGCGGTTGGTCAGGGTATGGGCCAGGAACTGCAGCACCTGTTCCGGGTCGCGGCCGGCGGCCAGCTGCTGGCGCGCCTGGGCCAGGGTCTGGTCGCGGGTGCGCTCGCCCAGGGCGCGCAGGCGCAGCAGCGTCTCCTGGCGGCCGCTGGCCTGCACCGCCTCCATGAAGCGGGCCACCTGCAGGTCGATGATGGCCTCGGCGGCCTCGGCGGCCTCGTGGCGGCTGCGGCGGTTGTCCTCCACCGCGCGCTCCAGGTCGTCCACCGTGTACAGGTAGGCGTCGGCCAGCGTCGCCACGCCCGGCTCGATGTCGCGCGGCACGGCCAGGTCGAACAGCAGCATCGGCTTGCGCCGGCGCGCGGCCAGTGCGGCCTCGACCTGGGCCTGGCGCAGCACCGGGTCGCGGCTGGCGGTGGCGGAGAACACCACGTCGGCCTCGGCCAGGTGGCGGTCCAAGTCGGTCAGCGGCAGGGCGTAGCCGCCGTGGCGGGCGGCCAGGTCCTGGGCGTGGGCCAGGGTGCGGTTGGCCACCAGCAGGCGGCCGACGCCGCCCTTGACCAGGTGACGGGCGGCCAGCTCGATCGTCTCGCCGGCGCCGACCAGCAGTACGGTCGAATCGGGCAGCCGGGCGAAGGTGTCCTGCGCCAGGCGCACCGCCGCCGAGGCCACCGACACCGGGTTGGCGCCGACGCGGGTGTCGGTGCGGGCGCGCTTGGCTACGGCGAAGGTCTGCTGGAACAGGCGGTCCAGGCGCGGGCCCAGGGCGCCGTGCCCGCGCGCCCGCGCCCAGGCCTCCTTGACCTGGCCCAGGATCTGCGGCTCGCCCAGCACCATCGAGTCCAGGCCGGTGGCCACCCGGAACAGGTGGCGCACGGCGTCGGCGTCGCGGTGCCGGTACAGGTACGCGCCCAGGCCGGGGGCGTGCCCCTCCAGCCAGTCGGCCAGCGGCTGCGCGTCGTTGGCGATGGCGTAGATCTCGGTGCGGTTGCAGGTGGACAGCAGCGCCGCCTCGGCCACGCCGGGCAGGGATCGCAGCGCGGCCAACGCTGCGGCCAGGCTGTCGCCGGAAAACGCCACCCGCTCGCGCAGGTCGACCGGCGCGGTCTGGTGGTTCAGGCCCAGGAGCCACAGCGTCATGGTTCAGGTGCTTGCGATAATCTGCCGCTTTGGGCCGCCATTTTACGGCCCGGTGGGTGCCCATGCCCGAATCGATGCTTTCTTCACGTGCGACGGTGCGCCACGCCGCCCCCGGGACGCCGCGGCGCCTGGGGCGGCGGCTGGCGCTGTGCCTGCTGCTGGCGCCGGCGGCGGCCCCGGCCGGCGACATCCCGCTGGAGCCGCTGCTGGCGGCCGAGTTCGCCCTCCAGTCCGGGCAGCTGGCTGATGCCGCCCGCTGGTACCTGGAGGCGGCCGAGGCCGAGGCCGGCGACGCCGTGCTGGCCGAGCGCGCCACCCGGGTGGCGATGCTGGCCAACGAGGACGCCCGGGCGCGCCGCGCCCTGCGCCTGTGGCACAAGCGCGCCCCCGGCGCCCTGGCCGTGCGCGGCGCCGACGCCGCCCTGGCCCTGCGCGAGGGCCGCCTTTCCTACGCCCGGCGCGAGCTGCGCACGCTGCTGCGCTCGCCCGATCCGCGCGGCTGGCAGTACGCCTACAGCGCCCTGCGCAGCGGCCGCGACCCGGAGCGGGTGGCCAGGGTGCTGGGCGACCTGGTCGAGGCCGGCGCCATCCCCGACCGTCTGCCGGTGTGGCAGGCCTTCGGCCGCCTGGCCCTGCGCCTGGACGACCCGGGTCTGGCCGAGCGCTTCGTCGAGGCGGTGGTGCGACGCTTTCCGGAGGAGCCGGGCGTGGCGATCATGCGTGCCGGCCAGCTGCACCAGGCCGGCCGCACCGGCGAGGCGCGTGCCCTGCTGGCCCAGGTCGAGCCGCGCGCCGCGGCCGAACCGGAGCTGCGCGCGATGCTGGCGATGACCTACGAGGCCATGCGCGCCCCGGGCGATGCCGCGCGGGTGATGGCGATGGGGCCGCAGGACACCCGCAGCTACGAGCTGCGCGCCTCGCTGCTGGCCCGCGCCGAGGACACCGCCGGCCTGGAGGCGCTGTACCGCGAGCTGGGCGAGGACGGCGCGCATCCGGACCCGGCGCGGCGCCTGCTGCTGGGACGCCTGGCCGAGTTCCTCAAGCGCCCGGCCGAGGCGGTGGAGTGGTACCGCGGCGTCCCTGGCGGCCCGGAGCGCAACGAGGCGCGGATCCGCATCGCCGTGGCCCTGCACGAGCTGGGCCGGCGCACGGAGGCCTACGCCGAGGCCCGCGCGCTGCAGGACGATGCCGCCGCCGACCCGATGGCCCGCCGCAACGCCTACCTGCTGGAGGCCGAGCTGCGCCAGCGCGACGGCGACGGCGCCGGCGAGGTGGAGGCGCTGGGCCGCGGCCTGGCCGCCTTCCCGGACGACGTCGAGCTGCTGTACGCGCGCGCCCTGGCCTGGGAGCGCCAGGACCGCATCGACCGCGCCGAGGCCGACCTGCGCCGGCTGCTGGTGGTGGACCCGGAGAACGTGGCCGCGCTCAACGCCCTCGGCTACACCCTGGCCGACCGCACCGAGCGCTACCAGGAGGCGCTGGAGCTGATCGACCGCGCCCGCGTGGCCGAGCCGGACAACGCCGCCATCGTCGACAGCCACGGCTGGGTGCTGTACCGCCTGGGCCGCCACCAGGAGGCCCTGGTGGAGCTGCGCCGCGCCTGGGGCCTGCTCAAGGATCCGGAGATCGGCGTCCACCTGGGCGAGGTGCTGTGGGTGCTGGGCCGGCGGGACGAGGCGCGCCGCTATTTCGAGGAGGCGCGGCAGCTGGACCCGGACAACCGGGCCCTGCGCCGCGCGCTGGAGCGGCTGGGCCTGCCACCGGACGGGCCGGCACCCGGCGCCGGCGATGACCCCGCCGGCGCCCCGGCGGCCACGGAGCCGGCGCCATGAGCCGGGCTTCCTGGAGCGCGGCGGGGCTGGCCCTGGCCCTGCTGCTGGCCGGCTGCGCCACCGGGCCCGGACGCCCGGGAGTGCCGGTGGCCGACACCCTGGCCGGCGCCGAGGCGGCGCAGCAGGCCCGCGCCCGCCGCCTGGCGGAGATCACGGACTGGGGCTTCCAGGGGCGGCTGGCGGTCAGTACCGGCGACCGCGGGGGCAGCGGCCGCCTGGACTGGTCGCAGCGCGGGGAGGGCTACGTGGCCGCACTGAGCGCGCCGGTGACCCGGCAAAGCTGGCGCCTGCGCGGCGGCCCCGAGGGCGCCGTGCTGGAGGGGCTGGAAGGCGGCCCGCGCCGGGGCGGGGACGCGGACGCGCTGCTGCGCGAGGCCACCGGCTGGCCGATCCCCGTGCGGGCCCTGGCCGACTGGGTGCGCGGCCTGGCCACGCCCGGCGCCCGGGTCGGCTACGGCGCGGACGGCCGCTTGCAGCGGATCGAGGTGGACGGCTGGACCATCGAGTACCAGGCCTGGTGGCCGGCCAGCGGCCGGCTGCCTGAGATGCCGGCCCGGGTCCAGGCCGCCCGCGCCGACGCGCGCGTGCGCCTGGTGGTGGACGCCTGGGAGGTGGAAGGTGAGTGAGGGCTGGAGCGCCTGGCCGGCCCCGGCCAAGCTGAACCTGTTCCTGCGCATCACCGGCCGCCGCGCCGACGGCTACCACGAGCTGCAGACCGTGTTCCGCCTGCTGGACTGGGGCGACCGGGTCTGGCTGCGGCTGCGCCGGGATGGCCGGATCGAGCGCCACGGCGGGTCGGTGCCGGGCGTGGCGGCGGCCGACGACCTCGCCGTGCGCGCCGCCGAACTGTTGCGAAAGGAGGCGAACGTGGCGCTGGGTGCGGACATCCGCATCGAAAAGCGCATTCCCGCCGGTGGCGGCTTCGGCGGCGGCTCGTCCGATGCGGCCACCGTGCTGTGCGTGCTGGACCGGCTGTGGGGCCTGGGCCTGGGCGAGGACCGCCTGGCCGCGCTGGGCCTGCGCCTGGGCGCGGACGTGCCGGTGTTCGTGCGCGGGCGCAGCGCCTGGGCCGAGGGTGTGGGGGAGCGGCTGCGTCCGCTGTCCCTCCCGCCGGCCTGGTACCTGCTGGTGGACCCGGGCGTGCACGTGCCCACCGCCGAGTTGTTCCGGGCCCCCGATTTGACGCGCAATTCCCCGCCCGCGACAATATCGGACTTCATTGCGGGAGCGGTGCTCGACAATGCCTTCGAGCCGGTCCTGCGCCGCCGCGAACCGGCCGTGGAGGCCGCCTTCGCCGCGCTGGCGCAGGTCGGCACGCCGCGGCTGACCGGGTCCGGCGGCGGATGCTTCGTCGAGTTCGCCGACCGTGCCGGGGCGGAGGACGCGCTGGCACGGTTGCCGCGCGGGCTGCGCGCCTGGATCGCGGCCGGCGTGGACGAATCGCCGCTGCGGGCCGCCCTGGCGGCGCCGCGGGCGTGATCCAGGGGCGTCGCCAAGAGGTCCAAGGCACCGGGTTTTGATCCCGGCATTCGTAGGTTCGAATCCTACCGCCCCTGCCAGACCGCCGTTGCCGCAGTGATCAGGACCGCGCCCAGGCGCGGACGGTTCCCCAAACCCAAGCCAGCCCGAAGCCCCAGCCGCGATGAAGACGATGCCAGACGACCGCAACCTGCTCATCTTCAGCGGCAACGCCAACCGCCCGCTGGCCGAGAGCATCTGCCGCGAGCTGGGCATCCGCCCGGGCAAGGCGCTGGTGTCCAGGTTCTCCGACGGCGAGGTCCAGGTCGAGATCGAGGAGAACGTCCGCCGCCAGGACGTGTTCGTGCTGCAGCCGACCTGCGCGCCGGCCGCCGAACACCTGATGGAGCTGCTGGCCCTGATCGACGCGCTCAAGCGCGCCTCGGCCGCCTCGGTGACCGCGGTGGTGCCGTACTTCGGCTACGCCCGCCAGGACCGCCGCATGCGCTCCTCGCGCGTGCCGATCACCGCCAAGCTGGTGGCCAAGATGTTCTCCACCGCCGGCGCCGACGGCATGCTGACGGTGGACCTGCACGCCGACCAGATCCAGGGTTTCTTCGACATCCCGGTCGACAACGTCTACGCCTCGCCGCTGCTGCTGGCCGACATCTGGCGCGTGTACGGCACCGACAACCTGATCGTGGTCTCGCCCGACGTGGGTGGCGTGGTGCGCGCGCGGGCCATCGCCAAGCGCCTGGACGACGCCGACCTGGCGATCATCGACAAGCGCCGCCCGAAGGCCAACGTGGCCACGGTGATGAACATCATCGGCGACGTGCAGGGCAAGACCTGCGTGCTGGTGGATGACATCGTGGACACCGCCGGCACCCTCTGCGCCGCCGCCGGCGCGCTCAAGGCCAACGGCGCGCGCAAGGTCGTGGCCTACTGCACCCACCCGGTGCTGTCCGGCGCGGCCATCGACAACATCATCCGCTCGCAGCTGGACGAGCTGGTGGTGACCGACACCATTCCGCTGTCGGACGCGGCGCGCGCCTGCGGCCGCATCCGCCAGCTGAGCGTGGCCGAGATGCTGGCCGAGACCATCCGCCGCATCGCCTTCGGCGAATCGGTCAGCTCGCTGTACGTCGACTGACGCCCCATCCGGGGCGGGGCCGGGTCCGCCCGGCCGCGTCCCTTTCCCGGTTCCCCTGGTCGCGGGGGAACCACCCAGCCGCCGCGAGGCGGTCCATCCAACCTGAGAAGTTAGAAATGGCAAACCATGTGATCAACGTCGAGCGCCGCGAGGCCGAGGGCAAGGGTGCGAGCCGCCGCCTCCGCCGCGCGGGCAAGGTGCCGGCCATCGTGTATGGCGGCGAGCTGCCGCCGGTCAGCATCCAGATCGACCACGAGAAGATCTGGCTGGCCCAGCAGAACGAGTGGTTCTATTCCTCCATCCTGGACCTGAGCCTCAACGGCGACGTCCAGAAGGTCCTGCTGCGGGACATCCAGCGCCATCCGTACAAGCAGCAGATCCTGCACCTGGACTTCCAGCGCGTGTCCGACAACGAGGTCCTGCGCGCCTCCGTGCCGCTGCACTTCGTCAACGAGGAGAAGTCCCCGGCCGGCAAGACCGCCGGCGTGGTGATCATGCACGAGCTGACCGAGGTCACCGTGGCCTGCCTGCCGAAGGACCTGCCGACCGCCATCGAGGTCGACCTGTCCGACCTGGCCGTCGGCGCCGTGGTCCACCTGTCCGACCTGAAGCTGCCGGCCGGCGTCGAGCTGCCGGAGCTGAAGCTGGGTCCGGACCACGACGTGGCCGTGGTCGTCGCCAAGCAGGCGGCGGGCGGCGAGGAAGAGCCGGCCGCCGAGGGCGGCGAGCAGAAGTAAGCCTCCCAGGCCCTGCCCGGTCCGCCGGGCAGGGCCCTGGACGCGAACGCGATGGCTGGACTGCGCCTCATCGTCGGGCTGGGCAACCCCGGCGCCGAATACGCCAACACCCGGCACAACGCCGGGTTTCGTTTGGTCGACGCCCTGGCCGGGCGCGAGGGTGTGCGCCTGGGCCCGGACGGCAAGCTGTTCGGCGAGACCGGCAAAGCCGTGATCGGTGGCCAGCCGGTGTGGCTGCTCAAGCCCATGACCTTCATGAACCTGAGCGGCAAGTCGGTCGTGGCCGCCCTGCGCTACTGGAAGATCGAGCCGGAGGAGGCCCTGGTGGTGCACGACGAGCTGGACCTGCCGCCGGGCACCGCGCGGCTGAAGTTCGATGGCGGCCACGGCGGGCAGAACGGCCTGCGCGACATCATCCGGCTGCTGGGGCACGGCCGCTTCCACCGCCTGCGCATCGGCATCGGCCACCCCGGGCACAAGGACCGGGTCACCGGCTGGGTGCTCGGCCGCCCGGGCAAGGACGACGAGATCCTGATCGGGCGCGCCATCGACGACGCCCTGGACGTGCTGCCGCTGGCGGTGCGCGGCGACTTCATGGAGGCCATGAAGCGCCTGCACACGCCGAAGGCCTGAGCCGGCCGCCCGGGATGCCGGACGGCGGCGTTTTTCCTACCCTTTCACGACGCAACCGGCGGCACCGCCGCCGACAGACGGATACGGAGCAATGGGCATCAAATGCGGCATCGTCGGCCTGCCCAACGTGGGCAAGTCGACCCTGTTCAACGCGCTGACCAAGGCTGGCATCGCCGCGGCCAACTTCCCGTTCTGCACCATCGAGCCGAACGTGGGTGTGGTGCCGGTGCCCGACCCGCGCCTGAACCAGCTGGCCGAGATCGTCAAGCCGGAGCGGGTGGTGCCCACGGCCGTGGAGTTCGTGGACATCGCCGGCCTGGTCGCCGGCGCGGCCAGCGGCGAGGGCCTGGGCAACAAGTTCCTGGCCCACATCCGCGAGGTGGACGCCATCGCCCACGTGGTGCGCTGCTTCGAGCACCCGGACATCGTCCACGTGGCCGGCCGGGTGGACCCGATCTCGGACATCGAGACCATCGACACCGAGCTGGCCCTGGCCGACCTGGAGACCGTGGAGAAGGCCCTGGCCCGCGCCGAGCGCGCCGCCAAGGGCGGCGACAAGGACGCCCTGGCGCGCAAGGAGGTGCTGCTGAAGCTCCAGGCCGCCCTGGGCGAGGGCAGGGCCGCCCGCAACGCCGGCCTGGACGAGGAGGAGCGGGCGCTGGTCCGCGAGCTGTTCCTGCTGACCCTCAAGCCGGTGATGTACATCGCCAACGTCCTGGAGGACGGCTTCGAGAACAACCCGCACCTGGAGGCCGTGCGCGCCCGCGCCGCCGCCGAGGGGGCGGAGGTGGTGCCGGTGTCGGCGGCCATCGAGGAGGAGCTGGCGCAGCTGGACGACGCCGACCGCGACGCCTTCCTGGCCGACCTGGGGCTGGAGGAGCCGGGCCTGAACCGGGTGATCCGGGCCGCCTACAGGCTGCTGGGCCTGCAGACCTACTTCACCGCCGGCGTGAAGGAGGTGCGGGCCTGGACGGTGAAGGCCGGGGCCACCGCGCCGCAGGCCGCGGGCGTGATCCACTCGGACTTCGAGAAGGGCTTCATCCGGGCCGAGACCATCTCCTTCGAGGACTTCATCAGGTACAAGGGCGAGGCCGGCGCGCGCGAGGCCGGGCGCATGCGCCTGGAGGGCAAGGAGTACCGGGTGCAGGAGGGCGACATCCTTCACTTCCGCTTCAACGTCTGAGCGCCGGCGGCGAAAAAAATTGTCCCGGAAGCGTTGACATCCGGCCGGTCCATCGCCAAAATTACGGGCTGTTTCACCCCGGTTGTTTCTGGCCGGTGGCGAGATCCCGGAGGGATACCCAAGCGGCCAACGGGGGCAGACTGTAAATCTGCTGGCTTACGCCTTCGGTGGTTCGAATCCACCTCCCTCCACCAGTTTTGAAGAGGTACGGAACAACGAGGCAAGGCCCGGAGCGGTAGACCGGGAAAAGCGGTTCCCCTTGCGGGAGTAGTTCAATGGTAGAACCTCAGCCTTCCAAGCTGATGGTGCGGGTTCGATTCCCGTCTCCCGCTCCATTGCGCTGCCCGCGGTGTTCCGGCCACAACAGGTTTCACGTGCTCACGTAGCTCAGTCGGTAGAGCACCTCCTTGGTAAGGAGGAGGTCGATGGTTCGATTCCATTCGTGAGCACCACTTTTTCTAGCGGGGTCTCCCGCAAGGCCCGGCCCCAGGTGGGCCGGGTTCCCTTAAGGAAGACAGTCGTAACCACAACCGTCAGCGAGAAAGGCAGCCATGTCCAAGGGTAAGTTCGAGCGCACCAAGCCCCACGTGAACGTGGGCACGATTGGCCACGTGGACCACGGCAAGACCACGCTGACGGCCGCGCTGACC
>Ga0207869_1000065_pt1 | contig 103281 bp, 89 predicted proteins | sample HigsolmetaAR205D_FD_184837 | JGI IMG/M metagenome (GOLD analysis project Ga0207869, IMG submission 184837) | Ionic liquid and high solid enriched microbial communities from the Joint BioEnergy Institute, USA - AR20-5-D (SPAdes) (version 2) ...
TAGCGCTCCCGGTTGCGTAACGCGCCGTTTGGCGGGCGCGCGCGATCGTCACATGGCAGTATGATGATTACAGGCTCTGGCAACAGGAGCGGGGGCGTATGGAACACAAACACGCGCACGAATCGCACGATCACACCGGGTATGGCCACGACGCGCACAAACATGCCGGGGCAGCGCGTGAAGATGTTACAGCTCACGCCGCCCACGGGCACGAGGATCACCACCACGCGGGCGCGCACGCCGGGCATGGCGTCGATCACAGCGGCCACGAAGCGATGTTCCGCCGCCGTTTCTGGGTATCGCTGGCGCTGACGATTCCCGTCCTGCTCTTCAGCCCGATGATCCAGACATGGTTCGGCTTTTCGATGCCGGAATTTCCCGGCAGCCAACTGGTCGGCCCGTTCTTCGCCATCATCATTTTTCTCTATGGCGGCGTGCCTTTCCTGCAAATGGCCGGGCCGGAAATACGCAATCGCCGGCCCGGCATGATGGTGCTCATTTCGCTGGCGATCACCGTCGCTTTTCTTTACAGCCTGTTTGCCGTGTTCGTCGACCCGATGGGCGGCTTTTTCTGGGAGATGGCGACGCTGATCGACATCATGCTGCTCGGTCACTGGCTGGAGATGCGGAGCGTGCGCCAGGCGTCGGGCGCGCTCAACGAACTGGCGAAATTGCTGCCGGACATGGCCGAACGTATCCTCCCCGATGGCGAGATCGAGCAGGTGAGGGTTGCCGCGTTACGCGAAGGCGATCTGGTGCTGGTCCGGCCCGGCGCGAGCATCCCGGCGGACGGCGATGTGATCGAGGGGCATTCCAGCGTCAACGAATCGATGCTGACGGGCGAGTCGCGCCCTGTGGAAAAAGAACCGGGCGCGCGGGTAATTGCCGGCACGCTGAATGGCGCTGGCAGCCTGCGCGTCCGCGTGACGGCGACCGGCGATCAGACCGCGCTGGCGGGCATCATGTGGTTGGTCGAGCAGGCCCAGCAGAGCAAGTCCAACGCTCAGATTCTGGCCGACAGGGCCGCGGGCTGGTTGTTCTATATCGCGCTGGCGGTGGCGGCGCTGACGGCTATCGGCTGGACGCTGGCCACCAGTTTCAATCTCGCGGTTGTGGAGCGCGTCGTTACGGTGCTGGTCATCGCCTGCCCGCACGCGTTAGGGCTGGCGATCCCGCTGGTGGTCGCCATCAGCACGTCATTAGGCGCGAAGAACGGCATTTTGGTGCGCGACCGGCTGGCGCTGGAAACCGCGCGGCGGATCGACACCGTCATTTTCGACAAGACCGGCACGCTGACCGAGGGGCGCTTCGGCCTCGCCGGGCTGGAAACGGTGACGGGCTGGAGCGAAGAAACGGCGCTGGCGCTCGCCGCAGGCGTGGAAGGCGACTCGGAACATCCAATCGCGCAGGGCATTCGCCGCGCTGCAGAGGAGCGCAAGCTGACGCCCGAAGCAGTGACCGGGTTTGAGGCGATCAAAGGCCGGGGCATCCGCGCCGTTCATGACGGGCGTACCGTGTATGCCGGTGGCCCGCAACTGCTCGATATGCTCGACGCACGGTTGCCCGATAGTCTGGCCCGTTTCCGCGACGATGCCAGCCGCAAGGGGCAGGCGGTCGTCTATCTGGTCGTCGAAAATGAGCCTGTTGCCGCCTTCACAGTGGCCGATATTGTTCGCCCGGAGAGCCGCCACGCGGTTGACCGGCTGCACGCTATGGGGATCGAAGTCGCCATGCTCACCGGGGATGCGCGCCCGGTTGCCGAGGCGGTGGCGGCCGAACTCGGCATTGATACGGTCATGGCGGAGGTGCTGCCGGAACACAAGGAGCAGAAAGTCGCCGAACTGCAGCGACAGGGCAAGCGGGTGGCGATGGTCGGCGATGGCGTCAACGACGCCCCGGCGCTGGTGCGCGCCGATGTCGGCATTGCGATTGGCAGCGGCACGGATGTCGCCATTGAGTCCGCCGGCATCATTCTGGTGCAAAGCAATCCGCTGGATGTCGTCAAAGTTTTTGAACTGAGCCGGGCGACGTATCGCAAGATGATCGAAAATCTGCTGTGGGCAACAGCCTATAACGTGCTGGCGTTGCCGCTGGCGGCGGGCGTCCTCGCTCCGTTCGGCATCCTGTTGTCTCCGGCTGTAGGGGCGCTTTTCATGTCGCTCAGCACGATCATCGTCGCTATCAACGCGCAGTTTCTACGCCGTGTCGAACTGGGAGGGATGCGCCCTGCCACAATCGCCTGATGCCGATTGGCGAAAGGTGCGCGGGCAGATATGCGCTCACGGCGTTCGCTGGCAGATCGCGGCGACGAGCAGCGCCAGCAGCGCAGTACGCGGCGCGATGCTGCTCCGCAGAATGTACTCGTCCGGGCTGTGGTCAAGACCGCCAACCGGGCCGAGGCCATCGAGCGCGGGTACGCCCTCGTCGACCGCGAAGGCGACATCGGCGGTTCCGCCGGTCTGCGCGCCGCGCGTCTCGAAACCGAGGCTGCGCGCAATCTCGACCGCCATGCCTTCAAGCGCCGCGATTTCCGGCGTGCGCGGCATGGGCGGCGATGCATCCATCCACGACAGTTTAAACGTCACGCCGGGAACCGTCTCGCGTTCAAAGATGCTTTCAATCGCTTGCGTGACGGCCTTGAGGTTCTCCCAATCATAGGCGCGGGCTTCAAACCGGATTACTGCATAATCGGGCACGACGTTGCGAAGCCGCCCGCCTTCGATCGCGCCGACATTTACGGAAATGCCGCGAGTTGGGTCATTCAGGCTGGCCAGCGCGTCGACCTGCCGCGCCATGGCCAGAATCGCGTTACGCCCTTTCTCCGGTTCGACGCCGGCGTGGGCGGCGCGGCCAAAGGCTTCTGCCGTGAACGAGCGCATGCCCTTGCGCGCCACAACAATATCGCCGTTCTCGCGCGCTGCTTCCAGCGTCAGGACGGCGTCGGCCCGGCGGCTGGTTTCCCGGATAAGCGGGATGGACTGGCGTGGGTCGATCTCTTCATCGGAAACGACGAGAAAGATCAATTCGCCGTAGTTATCGAAACCTGCTTCTGCCAGAGCGTTGATGGCGTAAAGGCCTGCCAGCAACCCGCCTTTCATGTCGCACGCGCCCGGCCCCATGATTTTGTCGCCGGAGATGGTCAGCGGGCGTTCTGCCGCCGTGCCGCGCGGGAAAACCGTGTCGCTGTGGCCGAGCAACATGACGCTGCGTGCCCCTCGCCCGCGTTTCACGGCGCGCAGGTTGTCACCACGCTCATGCGCCGCAAAGCGTTCGACCTCGAAGCCCATCAGATCGAGGCGATGTTCCAGCCAATCCACAACCCGGTTCACGCCCGCCGGGTCATAGGAGTACGAATCAAGGCTGACGAGCGCCTTCAGGTCGTCAATATACGCGTCGAGATGACGCTCCAGATAGTCGACAACGGTCGCTTGCAGATCGGAAGGCAGGTTGTACATGAGCGTTATGGTGTATTCCGAACGCGCTGGCGTGTAGTCTTCGGTATCAGGGCCAGTTTCAAGACTATTGTAGCCGGGAGTTCCGGTGGATGCTCGAAACCAAGCCCGCAGATGAGCGCGAAACGACACGCCATTATGGATGGCCATCGACCGGCATGAGCAGAATCAGGTCGCGGTGCAAGGTTTGCTTCCGGGCTGAAAAGGACGCACACTTGCGGTGGTTGCCCGTAAGCTAGAAGGGGACATGATGGAACCGCGACTCAGTCTCGTGACGCTCGGCGTCCGCGATCTGGAACGGTCGATCCGCTTTTATGAGGACGTGCTGGGGCTGCCGCGGCTGGAATCGCCGCCGCAGGTCGCTTTTTTCGAGCTTGGCCAGACCTGGCTATCGCTCTTTGGGCGTGAAGCGCTGGCGGCGGATGCCGGCGTTTCGCCGGAAGGATCGGGCTTTCCCGGTTTCACGCTGGCGCATAACGTGCGCTCCGAAGCGGAAGTCGACCGCCTGCTTGCGGAGGTGGAAGCGGCCGGCGGTTGGATTGTCAAACGAGCGCAACGCGCCGATTGGGGAGGCTACTCCGGCTATTTCGCGGACCCGGATGGCTTTCTGTGGGAGGTCGCCTGGAATCCCGACTTCCCTCATGTTTAGCGCCGCCGGGTGTGGGATGGAAAACGGCCCTGTAGATAGACAGGGCCGTTGAGCCGCAGAAGCACGCTTACGCGCTCACCGCCGGATAGTCGATTTCGGCCAGACGAGCTTCGATCTGCTCCAGCGTCGCCGGCTCGGTCCATTCGACCGTGACCTGCTTGCTGGTAGCGTCCGCTTCCACGCGCACGACGCCTGCAAGCTGTCCGACTTCGGTCCTGATTGTTCGCACGCAGCCATCACAGCCGATGTTGGGAACGTAAAGAGTCGTTGTCTCCATGGTTTCTACCTTATGTTGAGTTACCGCTTATTAAGATTAACTGCTGAACGCTCGCGCGTGATGCGCTAATTGGCGTATTCCACTTTCCCCTGCTTCTGCTATCCTGATGATATTCCGAATTTTGCAGAGAAAAGCGACGGCCATGCGTGTCCTGCTTGCCGAAGACCACCGGATTGTGCGCCAGGGAACGCGCCTCTATCTGGAAGGGATGGGCGTGACGATTGTGGGGGAGGCGTCGAACGGGCGCGAGGCCGTCGAGATGGCGCGGTCGCTCCAACCTGACGTGGTCATTATGGATGTCCATATGCCCGAACTTACGGGGGTGGAGGCGACTCGCCGTATCCGCCATGAGAACAGCGACGTGCGGATACTGGTGCTCACGGCCTATGATGAGCCGGTGTACGTTCACGCGCTGCTCGATGCCGGCGCGGATGGCTTTGTGCTCAAGACTGCCGAGCTGTCCGGGTTGTACCGGGCCTTGCTGGAAGTCGCGCAGGGCAAAACGGCCTTCGATCAGAACGTGCTCGACAAGGCTGTTCGGGCGCTGGATGCCATGCCTGCGCTGGTCGAGGACCTGACCGCCCGCGAGATCGAAGTGCTGACGCAGGCCGCGCGCGGGCTGACGAATAAACAGATCGGTAGAGCGTTGTTCATTTCCGACCGTACGGTTCAGGGGCATTTGCAGAACATCTATCAGAAACTGGGTGTGACGACCCGCACGGAAGCCGTCACCGCCGCCCTGACCCTTGGCCTGATCGCGCTTGGAGAGGATGCGGCGCGATGAACGAACTATTCTGGCTCAGCCTGCTCCTGCTGGGCGTGATGACGGTCGCCAACCTGTGGCTGGTTCGCCGCGTGCTCTGGCCATTGCGCGCCCTCGCGCGGCAGGCCGACCGGCTGGCTGGCGGCGATCTTGAGGCGCTGGAACAGCCCTGCGGCGGCGTGCCGGAAATCGAGACGCTGCGACGGGCGATGGTCGCGATGGCCGGGCATGTTCGCCGCGCGCAGCAGCAGTCCTCTGTTTACGCCGAGGCGATGACTACGGCTCAGGAAGCGGAGCGCGCGCGGATCGCTCGCGAACTGCACGATGACACCATCCAGACGCTGGTGAGCATCAGTCAGGGAATCGAAATGGCGCAGTCGTGGAGCGCGCAAAAGCCGGAGCAGGCGGCGTCGATGCTGAAAGCGATCCGCGAGCAGGCTATCGAGGCCTCGACCAATCTTCGCAATCTGATTGCCGACCTGCGGCCGCCCGCGCTGGATGAGTTGGGACTGGTGGCGGCGCTGAGAATGCTGGCAGCGCGGGCTAGCATCCCCACGACGGTGGAGGTGACCGGCGAAGAACGCAGGCTGGCCGAAGCGCATGAGGTGGCGCTGTTTCGCATCGCGCAGGAAGCGCTTGGCAACGCGCAGCGACACAGCGAAGCCGCCACCGCGCAGATTGCGATAGTGTACCGGCCAGACGCCATCGAGCTTGAAATCCGCGATGATGGCCGCGGTTTTGAACCGGAAGAGCGCACTCGTCTGGTCGAACGCGGACGTTATGGTCTGCTCGGTATTCAGGAGCGTGTGAGCAATCTGAAGGGGAACCTTGTTATCGACAGCCAGCCGGGACAGGGTACGCGCATCAAAGTGACGATTGCCTCCGAAGCGCCACAACCTGACGACGTCGTACGTGACCCGGTATGCAGCGCGATCATCAGGCCGCAACAGGCATATGGACAGGTCGTTTATCAGGGCGAGGTTTATTACTTCTGCTGCCCGGTCTGCAAGGGGGCGTTCCAGCGCGAACCCGAGACGTTTCTGAGTGGCAGGGACGCACCCGCTCAGGCGCAGCCTGTGTGAATCCCGGTCCTATAATCCCGATCGGCAATCACCGGCTCAAAGGCCCGCCGCCGGGCGCGGGTAAATCGCTATTGCGCCCGCGCTGACCGAGACCTATCATACGATCGAGGTCGGGAGCAAAAGCCGTCCGGCCTGGTCTCAATCACGGAGTTACCCCATTTCGATGAAACGCTGGCTCTTCCTGGCCGTCGGCATTGTGATCAGCGTCGTATTCCTGGTCATTGGCCTGCAGAATGCCGAGCTTGCGCATGTCTGGGAACTGATCGTCGCGGCGGATTACGGCTGGTTGGTTCCCGCGGTCGCCGTGTATTTTCTGGCCGTCTGGGGCCGCACATGGCGTTGGCACTATCTGTTGCGACCGCTTCGCGCCATACCGCTTGGACGCCTGTTCCCGGTCGTCGTCATCGGCTATATGGGCAACAATGTCTATCCGTTTCGGGCGGGCGAAGTCATCCGCGCCTATGTGCTGAAACGGAATGATCAGGTTCCGGTGACGGCGAGTCTGGCAACCATCGTCGTCGAGCGCGTTTTTGACGGTCTGGTCATGCTGCTGTTCGTCTTCGTGGCGCTGCCGTTTGCCAGCATCGAACAGGAATGGCTGCGCACGATCATCATTCTGGGAACCATCGCCTTTCTGGGCGCGTTGGCCGTTTTTATGGCGATGGCGACCCGTCCGGCAGCCGCCCGGCGTTTCTACACAAGCCTGATCGAACGCGCCCTGCCGCGGCGTTTTCAGGAGCCTGTGCTACGCATGGCCGGCCATTTCCTGGACGGTCTGGAAAGCCTGCAAAGCCCGCGCGATCTGGGCATGACCTTCGTGACGTCAGTTTTTATCTGGCTGACCGAAACCACGAAGTACTGGTTTGTCATGCATGCCTTTGACTTCGAAGTTAGCTTCTTCGTGCTGATGCTCATGACGGCGGTCGTGAATCTGGCGACGACGCTGCCGGGCGCGCCGGGCTACATTGGCACGTTCGATGGTCCCGGTATCATGGTGCTGGAGGCTTTCGGAGTGCGGCCTGAGCTGGCCGCCGGTTATACCCTCACCCTGCACGCCGCGCTCTGGCTGCCGATTACCGTGCTGGGTTTCTATTATCTGGCACGGCAGGGATTGTCATGGCGCTCGTTTGAAGAAGCAACGCAGGTTGTTGAGGCAGAAAAAGAACAGGTGTAACCGGCAGAGGTTACACCTGAAATATATAGCCTCGATTTGCGATCAGTTTAAAGAAAAGCTTTAAACGCGCTCGCCCAGACGCCGCTCTGTTCCGGCAAGCAACCGCTGAATATTTCCCCGGAAACGCCACAGTGTGATCGCGGCAACGGCGAGGACGTAGAAACCGTACTCTGACGCGATGGCATGCTGGCTGATCAGCACGGCCATCCACAACGTCGAGACAGCCAGCATCACCAGCACGGCCAACGAAACGTAGCGCGTTAGGGCGATCACCAGCGCGCCAATCAGGCAGATGCCGGCGATAAGCTGGAACGGCGCAATCATCAGCGCGGTGCCGAACGCTGTTGCCGCGCCCTTGCCGCCCCGGATTGCGCCTGTAAGCAGCGACGCGAACAGCGACCAGTTGTGACCGACGATGACGCAGATGGCAGCGATGATGGACGCTGCCGTTTTGTTGTCCATGAGTTGCGTTGCAATGAGAACTGCGGCGATGCCTTTGATGGCGTCGAGCGTAAAGACGACGATGCCCCAGCCACAGCCGAGGGCGCGGGCGACGTTCGTGCCGCCCATGTTGCCGCTGCCGATTTCAAAGATGTTGACCCGATTGAGGCGTCCGATCAAGTAGGCTGTTGGCACCGACCCTAAAAGATAGCTTATTAGTACGACCACAATTACTTGAAGGGCTTCGTTACCAATGCTCATGCCTTGCCTTTCTCACCGCTGTCGGATACGACGATCGAGTCGCTGTGCATTGTACAGCGCAGGTTGAAAAATCAACTTACAAAAACGGAAAACACTTAAAGATTGTTAAAGTGACGGCCTACGCCCGCCAGTTTTGGGATTGAAGCGAGCACCGGGCAACCGTACATTTACAGCCCGGCCAGTGGTGATAGAATACCGGCCATGCAAAAATGGCTCTTGTTTGTCTGTGTCTTACTGGGAACGCTGTCGTTTCAGACGCCTGTGACGGCGCAGGGTGAATCAGGCGAGCTCATCGCGCGTGTGAACAACCTGCGCGCTTCGCTTGGGTTGCCCGCTTATTCGGTCAGCAGCGCGTTGACGGTGGCCGCGCAGCAGCAGGCGCAGTGGATCGCCGAGACGGGCAACGTCAGCCATACCCGGCCCGATGGTTCCGGGCCGCGAACGCGCGCGCTGAATGCCGGGTATCCATCAACGGAAGTCAGCGAGAACATTTATGGCGGCACGCGGGCGACCGTCGATGCGGCCTGGAACTTCTGGATCAATTCCAGTAGCCATTACGCCGGGCTTGCCCATCGCCGTTATCGTGAAGTCGGCGTTGGCGTGGCCCAAAGTAGCTGGGGAACCGCCTATGTAATGGTCTTTGGCAATCCGGGGGGGGCCGCTCCATATGTTGCCCCGCCGTCAGGAGGCAGTTCTGGCGGCTCGAGCAGTGGCGCTGCCCCGGCTCCCGCGCCTGAGCCGCCATCTTTCATTGTCGGCATCGACCCGCGCGGCAATATCATGCACGAAGTCCAGCCCGGCGACACACTTGGTGACATCGCGCTGATTTACGGTTATACGTGGGACGATCTTGAGTATATGATGCAGCTCAACGGTCTGACGGATGTGCGTGACCTCGAAGTGGGCAGTATTTTCCTGGTGCCGCCGAAGGGAGGCACGTTGACGCCTAGCCCTGTCGTAGCGACGCCGACGCCCGTTGCCACTGCAAGGCCTACCTCAACGCCGAGGGCGGTGGCTTTGGCGGCCGTCACGCCGACCGCCGAACAGGTCAGTCGCCAGATTGCCACCGCTGTCGCGCCGCCGGAAAGCATTCTGCTTGCTGATGAGGAATCGACCGTCGAACCCATGGCTGTTCCGCCATCGCCTCATGCGCCGACGGAGGTCGCCGCTCTGCCCGGAACCTTGATTCCTCAAACGGCGAGTACCGGTGTTACGATCACGCGGCGCGGTATGTCGCCTTGGCTGGTCATTGCACTGGCGGTACAAATCGCTATTCTGGCTGGCGCGGCTTTCGAGTTTTTCCGGCGCGCGCATCGCAGGAGATGAGCGGATGATCTATCGTTATTCACCGCGTTTCTTTTCCCAGTTACGCCGGGCGATGACCGCTGCCAGTCGCGGCCCCTACCCACGCCTCAGCGCATGGGCGCGGCAAACACGCGACCTGGTGCGCGACGTCATTGTGGCTGCGAACGCTGTGGGCATTGACGAAGCGCGACGACGGGCTTTGCTTCTCCACATTGATCACCGCGACATCAGCATGGAAACCATCCTGGCGACAATTCGCTACCATGCCGCCGAAGAATACCCGTATCTGCTAAGACACGAATCCAGCCAGAATCTGCTCGCGCTGCACGCAACCAACCTCAACGACCGGTATTTCGTCTTGCAGTTAACCCGCACTGAAGCGTTGCAGGTGGAACCGTTGATATCACGTCTCGAAGCGTTGCGCTCCCATCTGGATAACGTGCCGGATGAGTAAATCGCGACGGATAGTGGATGCGTAAAAAATCTTTACGTTTTTCACAAAATCTCTATGCTTTATACCTTGTCGCCTCAAGGCTTTATGATAGGATGTAAATGTCGGTTATCTTTTATCCGGCATTATCCATTATCTGGAGGGCTTATCATGCTGTACATGCCTCGTGAAGAGGGTCAGGGCCTGGTCGAATATGCGCTGATCCTCGTCCTGGTCGCGGTCGTCGTGATCGTGATCCTTGCTCTGCTCGGGCCGGCGATCGGCAACGTTTTCTCAGAAATTGTCGACAATCTTTAGTCTTGGCCCCATGGGGATGGCCGCCAGGTCATCCCCCTTTTTTTGCCCTCGCTTTGCTTTCCCATTCAATTAAGAAATAGCATTGGCTTTAATCAGGTTCTCCTTTGAACGTAACCTGTCGCTGTGGCGGTGTTGTCGTATACTAAGGAAATCTTTTGGGCCGGGTGTAGTTGGATGAGTTGATATGAGACACCAACGCGACGCGCTGAAGACGGCGATTAACCTGGGGATGGTGAACGCCGCGCTCAATGCGCTCGTTTCGATTGCGGAAATGTTCGTTGAGCGAGGTGATACAGAGCGCGCCGCGAATATTCTTGCGCTGGTTCTGTGTTACCCGATGAGCCAGCGGACGGGTAAACGCGCCCGCGAACTTTTCAGCGATCTGGAGCAGACTGTTTGCCCGCGGGTTATCGCAGATGCCAGGTCGCGCGCCGAGCTGCTGACGCTGGACGACCTGGCATCCGAGGTGCTTGCCGAAACGGCAAACGAATAGGCGACGCCGCGATGCCTGACCGCGGCATTGCCGGCTAGGACGTTTTTTCCTTTGCTTCCTCTGCTTCTGCTGCTTCAACCTTATCCGGCGTTCCATCGGGTTCTGGCTGGAGTTGCTCCAGCGGTGTGCCGGTAGCAGCCTGCATCAGCAGTGTCAGCCGCGTTGCCATTGATGCCGGATCGGGGTGAAGACCTTCCTGCAACAGCGCCGTTTCAAAAATCTGCTCGATCACCATGTCTACGGAAGCGCGTGGCGCTGACGATAGCATCCGGCTCAGGTTGTGCAGCAATGGATGACGCGAGTTTAGCTCCATGATCCTGACCGGGAGCTCGTACTCGCGGTCGAGCAGACGCTGAATGCGATACATATTCCGGTTCGGGTCGCTCTCGTTGCTGACCAGCCGCGCCGGGCTGTCGACAAGATTCCGGCTTTCGCGCACTTCCTGAACGCGATCTCCCAGTACTTCGGCGAAGCGCTGGCGCAGGGCGTTGAAGGCATCTTCAGGGAGTGCCTCGCGCTGTTGCGGCGCTGTCTCTTTCGGCGTTTCGCCGATATCACGCAGGTCAATGTCGGCCTCATCGACATTGCGCAGCTTATGGCCATCGAACTCCCTCAGGCCCATGAGCATAATCGGATCGACCGGGTCGGTGAGATACAGCACTTCGATGCCGCGCTGGCGAAATGCGTCCAGATGCGGGCTGCGCGCCGCGCTGGTTATGTCTTCGCCGAGGATGTAATAGATGTCCTTCTGGTTGCGCGCCATGCGTTGCACGTATTCGGCCAACGAAATCGGCTCGTCGCTGCGGGTTGTGCGGAAGAACAGCAACGGCTCCAGATCTTCACGGTCGCCCGGACTGATCGCCAGCCCCTGCTTGATGAAGCGGCCGAATTTATCGTAGATTTTCAGATACGTCTCGCGTTTGTTCTTTGCCAGTCGTTTGAATTCGCTGAGTACCTTATTTGTCAGCGTTTTCTTGAGATTGGCAATCACGCGGGTTGTCTGGATGTTTTCGCGGCTGACGCTGAGCGGCAGGTCCTCGCTGTCGACGACGCCCTGCATGAATTGCAGATATTCGGGCAGCAGTTCGGTCGTGTATTCCTGAATCAGCACCTTGCGCGCGTATAGTTTCAGGCCCGGCTCGCGACGCAGTCCGATCAGATTCGGCTCGGCGCTCGAAGGCACATAGAGCAGCGCGTAGAATTGCAGCGGCACATCGGCGCGCATGTGAATCCGGTGCAGCGGCTCGTTGAAGTCGAGCGTCATCATTTTGTAGAAGTCGGTGTACTGCTCGTCGGTGACTTCTTTCGGCTCCTGCCGCCAGATGGCCGTTTGCTTGTTCGTGGCTTCGCTATCGTCGCCGACGTAGATCGGGTAGGGAATATAGTCGGAGTGGCGGCGGATAATATCCTTGAGCTTCCACCCCTGTAAAAATTCTCTGGCGTCGTCCTTGAGATGCAGAATGATGTCAGTGCCACGCCGGTCGCGCTCGGCTGGCTCGATTGTGTAGGTTTCGCTGCCGTCGGATTCCCAGGCATAAGCGCTATCTTCCGGCCTGAACGAGCGCGAGACGACGCGGATACGGTCGGCCACCATAAAGGCCGAATAAAAGCCGACGCCGAACTGGCCGATCAGATCCTTCACAGGGCCATCTTTGCGATCCTGCAGCGCTTCAATAAATGCCTTGGCCCCACTGTGGGCGATCACACCGAGATTGTTGGCCAGTTCATCCTGGTTCATGCCGATGCCGGTGTCGCTAATGGTTAGCGTGCCGGCGGCTTCATCAGGACGGATACGAATTTCCAGCGGTGCATCGGCATCCAGGATATTGCTATTGGTAAGCTGCTCGAACTGCAGCCGGCTCAGCGCGTCTGATGCGTTGGAAATTAACTCGCGCAGAAAAACCTCGCGGTCGGTATAAAGCGAGTGAACGAGGATGTTCAATAGTTGCTGAATTTCAGCCTTGAACGTGTGCTGTTCACCGACAGCCATACCTTCAAACTCCTGCTGGAACGTTGTCTGTTTCAAACGCGCGACAGTTTTAACATGCCCCTGTAAGAACGAGATAAAAATCGGAAGGTAGGCTGCAATGCAATGAAAAGGCCCGTGACCGGCTGTTGTCCAGCCACGGGCAAACGTCCGCGCCGGTAATACGTTTACGCGGCGCGTGGTGACAGGCTAGATGTTACTTCTTGCCGCGACCGAACGACCCTCGGCTACGAACTTCAGGGTTATCGGTCCTGCCGGCGCTGCGAGCGCTTCCCGATGACCGGCGCAGGAACGAGCCGGGACGACCAAACGAGCCCCGGCTGCGAACTTCAGGGTTATCCACCGTCCGGTTAATCGGCCCGCGCTGGCTGAAATCGGTCCCGCCTCCACCCAGACCGCCGCGACTTCCCATGAAACGCGACAAAAGCATGAACCCAACGATGAGAAAGATACCGAGCAGGCACAGAGTTCCGAGATCATCAAACATTTGCGTTTCTCCTAACGCACTTGAAAGGCGACGGTGTTGGCGGGGTTGCCGTTGATGATGAACTCTGCCTCGTAGGAACCTCTGCGAAGCTGGTCAAGCTGGTCCGGTTCCAGTGTGAAATTGATGCAGGTCGCTTCGTAGTCCTGATCGGCAACGATGATATCCGACTCTTCATACAGCTCGTTGTCAAGATACCAGCGCACAAAGACTTCGGTTCCTGCAACAACGTCACTGTTTTCAGCCACGACATAGACGATGCTGTCGGGATTAAACGTCGAGGTTACATTGGTGGGGCAACCATTGCGGTCGATATTGGAGGCAGTGACGACGTTTCCAAGCTCGATACCGTCATCGACAATGGTGGTATCCCGCGGGTCGGCTGCCGGGACATTTGACGGTGTTTGTGGCTCGGTGTTGCCTCCAAACAGGCGCGGGAGAAAAATGACTGCCGCGAGGATGATAAGGACGCCGATTGCGATGGTGCGGCCGTCCAGGCGGAAATTGGACATCTGGTTATGCTCCGAGTATAGAGTGTGAATATTCACCTTTCTTCATTAAATATCAGATATCGAAATTTTCTCATTAATGTTCATTGAGGAAGGCGCAGCGGAACGGGCGCAAACGCTGTCGGGAGGCGAACGCCCGGTTGTAAATAGCAGCGCAGGCCAGACGTCGAGATGTTTCTGGCCTGCGCGAACCCAGGTCATTGAATGAACGTTACGATATTACTGAACGCCGGAGGGTTGTGTGTTCCCGGTTGGCATCTCATCGTCCAGATCGTCTTCGCCGGTAATTGCATCGAATACTTCGTCTTCGGTCGGGCGAAAACTTGCCGGCTCGTCGGCGTCGACCGGCGTGTCCTGTGCTTCAAGATCGCCGATTTCGACCACATCTTCAATCGCGCCGTCTTCATAGCCCTCGACATAGCTGCCGCGTTCCGCCGATTCGAGACTCAGCGCTTCATCGTCGTCCAGTTTGTCCCAACCATAGTCCTCCAGATTTTCGATGACGCGTTCTCGATCCATGTCTTCGGGCCCGATTGTCTCAAGCCAGTCCTCGGTATCGCGGTTTGGACGTTCTTCATCATCGCGATACGACTGGATATTCTGCTCTTTACGTTCACGCTCATCCGGCGTGCGTTGTTTTCGTTGATCGTCGCGCATGATGCCCTCCCGGCTGCACGTCCTTTGCCTGCACTTTATCATGCATGGCGTAGTATTACAATTAGTGTGACGTGAGCGTCTGTGGAGTTCAAAACAAAAAAAGGAACGGCTTGATATAAGACCGTTCCCTAATAGTGCTTCACTGCTACGACAGAAAACTTAAGTCAGCGGCGCGAGGTAAATGATGGTCACACCTTCGCCGCCTTCCTTGGGTGAGGCAGGTACGGCCTTGGTGACTAGCGGATGCTCCGAAACGCGCTCCTGCACGGCCCTACGCAGCGCGCCGGTTCCCTTGCCGTGAATAATGCGCGCGAACGGCAGCCCGGCGAGATAGGCGGCGTCGATGTAGTTTTCCAGCCGCACGATGGCGTCTTCGACGCGCAGACCACGCAGGTCAAGCTCCAGACCGGGGGACGGGCCTTTTTCCAGCGGCGCTACGGTTTCCTGTGCGTATTGAGAGACGCGGCGCTTTTTCAGTTCCTTGCGCTCGCTGCGGCTTGGCTTGCGTAATTCGCGCAGATTGGCGCGAACGCGCAGCCCGCCCACCTGAACAACCGCGTCATCCTTGTCCAGTTCGGTGATCGTGCCTTCGGCCTTCAGCGTGTCAAGCCAGACTGAATCGCCCAATCGCGGCGTCCAGTCAAGTCCATCCGGCACATCAACCGCGTTGTCGATTGGCTGCAAAAGCGCGTTGCCCAGCGCATCGGCGGCCTGCTGAACCTGCCGCAGCGCGTCCAGCGGCAGCGATGCGTCGCGCATCTCATTGCGAAGGCGGCGCAGTTCCTTGCGGAATTCATCAAGCTCGTTCTGCACCTGCCGTCTGGATGAGGCGATGATGTCTCGCCGCTCGTTCTCAAGTTCGCTCAGCCGCGCCTGCAATTCGGCCTTCTGCGCTTCGATCTCTTCCCGCATTTCCGTGATGGCCTGCTGCTGGCGACGAATGTCCTCCCGCGTCCGGTGAATCTCGTCCAGCAGGTCGTCGGCAACCAGATCTTCGGTTGCCACCATGGAGCGCGCGTCTTCCACAATCGACGGGTCCAGGCCCAGCCGGGTCGCGATTGCCAGCGCGTTTGAACGCCCCGGCAGGCCGACGATGAGGCGATAGGTTGGGCGTAGCGTTTCCAGATCAAACTCGACGCTGGCGTTCCGCACGCCGGGCGTTTCAACGCTGTAAACCTTCAGTTCGGGATGGTGTGTCGTGACCATGGTGGTCACGCGCCGCTTCAGCAGGTGGGTCAGGATTGCCCGCGCCAGCGCCGAACCTTCGGCGGGATCGGTGCCGGCTCCCAGTTCGTCCAGCAATACCAGCGAGCGCTCGTTGCATTCGCGCAGAATCTGGATCGTGTTCGTCATGTGCGACGAGAAGGTACTCAGCGATTGCTCGATGCTCTGCTCGTCGCCGATATCGGCATAGATGCCTTCGAAGACGCTCAGGCGCGCGCGCTCGCAGGGCAGGTGCAGGCCACACTGGGCCATTAGCGCCATCAGGCCGACTGTCTTGAGCGATACCGTCTTGCCGCCGGTATTCGGGCCGGTGACGACCAGAATCCAAGTGTTATCGTCGAATTCCACATCAATCGGCACGACGTTGCCGGTGAGGAGCGGGTGGCGCGCGCCGATCAACTCGATGACGCTGCCGGGATGGTCGGGGTTATTGGGTCGCGGCTCAAATGCCGCCAGATGGGGTTCGACCGCGTTGAGCGCTTCCGCGTAACGCGCCTTGGCAAAGACCAGATCGAGATATGCCAGCACCTCCACCGTACGCACGATGGCCTCGCTGTTTTCGCCGACCTGCTCGGTGATCTGGGTGAGGATGCGGCGGATTTCCTTTTCCTCATCCAACTGCAGTTCGCGCCACTTGTTGTTAAGCTCGACCGTTTCCAACGGCTCGATCCAGAGCGTCGCGCCCGAAGACGACGAATCGTGAACGACACCCGGAATTTTGCCGCGGTGATCTGCCTTAAGCGGCACGACGTACCGCCCGTTCCGCATGGTGATGATCGGCTCCTGCAGCACCGCCTGATTGCTGCTGGCGCTGACAATGCGCTGGAGCCTGGCCTGCAAGCGGTCGAAGGCGACTTTCAAATCGCGGCGAATCGTCGCCAGTTGCGGGCTGGCGCTGTCACGAATCTGCGCGTTTTCGTCGAGAATCCGCCCGATTTCTTCCTGAAGTTCGCTGCACTCTTCGATCTCGCTGGCGATTTCGGAGAGCAGGGGATAGCTCGCCTTCATGCGCCCGATCGTGCGTTTGATCGTCGTGCCGCGCCGCAGCGTCGTGCGAATGTCGAGCAGCACCGGCGGTTCGATCAGGATGCCGCGCTGCGCCGCGATGGCAACATCGCGCACGTCGCGTGCGCCGCCCAGGCTGACATTGACCTTGTTCTCGAACATGGCGCGCGCTTCGGACGTTTCCGCCTGCCAGTTGCGCGCTTCATCCAGCCGGCTCGATGGCCACAGTTCAAGCGCCAGTTCGGCTCCGGCAGAAAAGGTGGTATGCCGCGCCAGTTGCTCCAGTATTTTGTTCAGTTCAAGCACATGAAGGGTTTTGTCGTTCATGAAATGGGTGCGTCTTCGCTGCGGGGCTTCCCGCCTGGTTAGCGTCGTTCAATCATTGTACCAGCGCCACCTCAGGATTCAATAATATATTGAGAGGGGTAAGGATGAGTTTTAATCGATTTCTATGGCTCATAAGTGCTGGCTGTCTGGCTTTCTCACGGGCGTAGCGGAAAATTACTCATCCCTTTCTTAATTACTAACGTTATTTTATAGACTGACGGCAACAAGGAAAGGGAGGGTCTATGAGAACGCTACGTATCCTGTTGATCGTGTGCCTCAGCCTGTTGGCGACGGTGGTTCTGGCGCAGGACGGCGCTCTACTTGTCGGGGACATTACCGGCGACTCCGCTACCTACTACGGCCAGACGGTAACGGTAGAAGGAAACGTCGATGAACTCGTCAATATCCGATCCTTCCTTCTTGGTGAAGGCGGCCTGACCAATCCACAATTGCTGGTGCTCAATAACAGCGGGCAGGAATTCAACATCGGCCTGACCGCCGGAGCGCGTGTCACCGTAACCGGCGTTGTTTATCCTTCCTATTCCGAGGGCGGCTGGGATCAGATCATGAGCGCGGTGACCAGCGGGCAGGCTGGCCAGCCGCAACAGCAGCCGATGGATCAGCCACAGCAGTCTGGCGAAGTTGAACAAATGGTGACCGAAGCCGTCGGGGGCGCGCAGAACATGGCGACCGAGGCTGTCGAAGGCGCTGAAGACATGATCGGCGCGGGCGAGCCGATGGCAACCGAGCCTATGAGCGAAGCCATGCCGACCGAAGTTCCGGTTACCGGTACGGGCGCTGGCGGCGGCGTTGGCCTGCAGGAATACCCGGTGGTTATCCTGAGCGAGCGCTTCCCCGAGCATACGCTACTGGTCGTGAACTCGGTGGAGGACATTCGCTTCGTTCAGGTCGAATAGCAAGCGGCCTCCGGTATCATTCTGCGTCTGGCCATATCACGCCGGGCGCAGCTTTGAAGAGCGTTGCCCGCTACCGGGCAGCGCTCTTTTGTGTCCGGCTATGACGTTTATCCTCTCAAGAGACTTCATTCATCGCTACCGCCTGATTCAGCCTGTCGTGACAATAAGAGCATCTCGTGTAATGACGGAGGTGGCTTAATGTTCAGGCGTCCTGTTTTCTGGGCGGTAACGGTGCTCGTGCTGGCCGGGGGTATTCTCGCGTTAGTTTCTGCTACGCAAACTTCTGAAAGCGGCGTTGCGCTCCCCGACCGCGTGCGCCACGCTTCGCATCGCGTCGTTCAGGCGTATGAATACGCAGTTACGCACCCTGGAGAGGTGGCCAAATATCCCTGCTACTGCGGCTGCGGGCCAATGGGACATACCAGCAATCTCAGTTGCTATCTGAGCGGCTTTAACGGCAACGGCGATCCTGTCTGGGATTATCACGCGCTCGGCTGTGGCATTTGTGTCGACATTACGCTCGATGTCAAACGGCTCCGGGATGAGGGCTGGTCATCGCCGGATATCCGGCAATACATCGACGCCCGCTACGGGCGCTTCGGACCGGGGACGAATACGCCGCTGCCGCTGAGCTAGCCATGCGCGGATGGCGGTGGAAGCGAGAGGCGCGCCTGGCCGGGTGGCTGGGCGTGCTGGCTCTGTTCATCCTGTTGCTGCCGGTCCCGGCACATGGCACGCTGCGCACGCTGCATCTGGATCTGGACGCGCGCCAGTTTGAATTTACTCCCCCGCGTTTTGAAGTCGCGCAGGGCGATGAGGTGGTCATCCGCCTGAGCGCGTCGGACGTCGTTCACGGCTTCTATCTCGACGACTATGGCATCGAGCGCCGCGTCGTGCCCGGCGTCGTGGAGGAAATCCGCTTCACGGCAGACCGCGCGGGCAAATTCCGTTTCCGCTGCTCGGTAAGCTGCGGACCGATGCACCCCTTCATGATCGGTGAGTTGGTCGTGACGCCCAATTTGCCGTTCTTCAAGGCGGCGGGTTTCGTCGTGCTGGCGCTCGGCCTGTTGCTTGCCCACCGGTGGCGTCATCTGAGCGCCGCGCTTTCCCCGCAGGCTGAACCTGTTCAGGGGGACCGATGACCGTCGCGCGTTATGACCTGCTCAGGCGCGCGCTGTGGCTCGGACGCGTGCTGCGTTCCCGCCTGTTGCAACCGGCCCTGATGCTGGTCACGCTGGTCGTCTTCACGCTGGCGATTGTGACCGGCCTGTTCGGGACGCCCGCCGGCAGCCGCAATTTCGGTATCGTTTTCGTCTGGATTGTCTGGTGGGCGCTGCTGATCGTCGTTCTCGTGCCGCTGTTCGGGCGCGTCTGGTGCATGATGTGTCCCATTCCCGCGCCCGGCGAATGGCTACAGCGCCGCGCCATCGTGCGCCGCAATCCGGGCAGGCCGCGCACGTTACGCAAGCGCTGGCCCCGCCGTCTGAAGAACATGTGGTTGCAGAACATCGGCTTTCTCGGCGTGGCGTTGTTCAGCGGCGTCATTCTGACGCGCCCCAGTGTCAGCGCGGTCGTGCTGCTGGCGTTCCCGTTGATCGCGCTTGGCCTGAGCCTGCTCTACGAGAACCGCGTCTTCTGCCGCTATGTCTGCCCGGTCGGTGGCTTCATCGGCCTCTATGCGATGATGGCCCCGCTGGAGCTACGCACCCGTGACTGCTCGACCTGCCGCCTGCACCGAACCAAGGATTGCGTCGCCGGCAATGCTCAGGGCTACGGCTGCCCGTGGATGGTCTATCCCGGCAATCTGGACCGCAATACCTACTGCGGCATGTGCATGGAATGCTTCAAGACCTGCCCGAAAGACAACATCACGCTCAACCTGCGGCCCTTCGGCGCAGACCTGTTTGTGTCCAAAAGTCACCGGCTGGACGAGGCGTACAAGGCGTTCATCATGCTCGGCTGCGCGCTGTTGTATTCGGCGGTGTTTCTTGGGCCGTGGGGCTGGCTGAAAAGCTGGGCCAGCCTCGAATCATTGCCCAACTGGCTGCTGTATGCGGCCGGGCTGCTGGCGATTGTGCTGGCGCTGATCCCCGGTCTGTTCCGGCTGTGCGCGGCGCTTTCCGACCGGCTTGCGGGCCATCGCGCCGGGAGTCGTTTCGTCACCTATGCCTATACGCTGGTTCCACTGGGGCTTGCCGCGTGGATCGCGTTCAGCCTTGGGTTCGTCTTCGTCAACGGCAGTTACGCGCTCTCCGTGATTTCCGATCCATTTGGCTGGGGCTGGAACCTGTTCGGCACGGCCCACATGCCGTGGACGCCGTTCGCGCCGCAACTTCTGTCCTTCCTGCAGGTCGGCGTGCTGACGGGCGGGCTGCTGTTCGCCGCCAGCATGACGGTGCGTTTCGCCGGCGACGGTATGGTCGATGCGCGACGCGCTCTCGTTGCAGGGCTGCCGGTCATCGCCTTTCAGCTTGTCATGACGCTGGCTTTTCTCTGGTTGTACCTCGGATAAGGGGGGCTGATGCGACGGCTGGAAGGGATTGCGATCGCGCTGGTGCTGAGCGTCCTCGTCGGGTTGCCGGTTGCCACGCTCGGCTACCAGTACGTCGTGCGACCGGCACAGAGCGAACATCGCGTTATCGACATCATCGCCTATGCGCCGGAGGCGGGCGGTTTCCAGCCCACCGTGATTCGCCTCACCGCCGGAGAGACGGTCACGCTGCGTTTTCACGCCGCCGACGTGGTTCATGGCGTCGCCATTGGCCCCGGTCTGGGCATTGATCTGGGCCATATTGATCCGGGCGAGGTGCGCGAAATCACCTACACATTTGACCAGCCGGGCCTGTTCACCTACTACTGCACGACCTGGTGCAGCAAGGATCACTGGCGCATGCGCGGTGTGATCGAAGTGGTCGATCCCGCAAGCCCCGACAGCCTGCCGCTGCCGGAGCGCGACCCGATCATTGACGCGCTGGCCGCCGAGGGCATTGACATCGACACGTATCCCGACGGAGGCCCGACTCACGGCGGCGCGCATCCGGCGCGGGTGCGAGTATCGACCGGGCTGACGCCGCACGTTGCGCGTGGGGAAACCGCGCTGACCGGGCTGACTGTGCCGGATATACTCGCCAGTCTGGAATGGCGGCGGGCGCACACGCCTCTGGAAGCGCTGGAATTGCTGGCGCAGGAAAATGCGGACGCTGACAGGGCGCGGCTGGCCGATGCCGTGGCCGGTCTGTGGCTGAGCCATACGCCCGGACAGCCGGCCGCCGGGACGGTTGCCAGTTATAACGCCAACTGCGCGGCCTGCCACGGCCAGACCGGGGCCGGCGATGGCCCCGCCGCCGGGCAAACCGCCGAGGAACCGGCAGCCTTCCGGCCAGACTCGATGCTACCGATGCGCTCCGACGTTCTGTACGCAAAAATCCAGCGCGGCGGCATGGGCACCGATATGCCGAACTTCGGCACATTGTTCACACCCGAAGAGACGTGGGCGCTGGTCGATTATCTGTGGTGGCTGACGTTCACGGACGATCCCTAGCGCCGCTCTTGCCCTCATCTCATGTAGGGCTGTTTTCGATCAGGAAGCTGAGGCCGGCTACGGAAGCGCCATCGACCACAAACTCGACCCGGTACAGACCGGCCTCGAACGGCTTGCCGGGATCGGGTTCCAGACTGAAGGCGACGCAGACGGGAGGATAGTCGCGGTCGGCGGTGAAAGCGGGCGAATCGCGGTAGACCTCGCTGTTGCGATACCAGCGCGCGAAAATGGTTGTTCCGGCGCGAATGGGGGTATTCGTGCTGACGGCGTAAATCACCGGCGTGTCGGGCGAAAATACCTGCCGGATCTCGACGGGGCAGCCCTGCGCGTCCAACCCGGATGCCACGTACAGCGGGCCGGGCATTGAGGTCGGCACGGCGGTGAACTCCATCGGCGTGATATCAAGCTGGACGTCGGTTTCAAAAAGCTGAAGCAGCGCGTTGGCCGCCTGCGCGGTGGCGAAATAGTCATTCGCGCGTCGCTGCTCGGTGGCCAGCGCCAGTGCCAGCGGCGTACCGGTCGCAAATGCCGACTCGGCGGCGGCTTCGGCTTCCCTGCGCGCCCGTTCGACCTCCGCCAGCGCTTCGGCGGCGATGTTCGCCTGCGCCACTGCCGTTTCGCGCGCCCGGTGCGCGCCCGCTTCCGACGTCAAGGCGGCGACCGCCATGGCGATCGCCGTTTCGCGGGCGGTGCCGGCTGCTTCGGCGGATTGACGGGCGGCCTCCATGCCGGCCAGCGCCGTGGCGCGCTGGGCTGCTGCCCCGGCCTCGGAAGTCGCCAGCGAGAGTGCATTTGCCCGCAGGCCGGCGGCTTCGCTCGCCAGCGCTACCGCCTGTGTCAGCGCGTCGCGCCGGTCGAGCTGAATTTCTTCCATCCGTATCAGGAAATAGAACAGCAGCGCTACCAGAATGATTAGAATGGCGATCAGCATGCTGAGTTGCAGACGACGCGACACCGGCTATGGGCCTTTCCTCATCTCGATCTGGTAACTGATATTAGCATAACCGCCGTAGCGTGCAGTCCAATCATTTCATTATGTATTGCAGAGGGGAGTAGGTGGTCATATAATAGGGGTATATCGCAGGTACGAGTAGAGAGGCACGGAATGTTATGAACACACGTCGAAGCATCGTGCTTGTGAGTGGAGTTGTGCTGCTTCTCATGCTCGGTCTGGCGGCAACGCTTGTGGCCGCTCAGAACGATTTGCGACTGAACCAGCGGGCGCACTTCGGCGGTGACGCCCTTTATTGCGTTGATAGCGAAGGCAGGCCGACAACGGCCTTTTTCCCCGAAGGTGAAGGCGAGTTCCGGCTGCTGAACGCCCGCGGCGACATCATCTGGACCGTTTCGGGGCGTCGCGTGCTCAATCAGGTTGAGCGCTCGCAGGCGCGGGGCGGTCAGGAAGTCGTCGTCGCGCGGGGGCAGGGTACGTATGGCCCGGTTACGCTGAGCGTGTACAGCAACAGCCCGAATTTCGTACGCTTCGTCTTCAGCGGCTATGACGAATATGGCAAGCGCAACCAGTTCTCGTTCCCGTTCTGCACGCCGGTCCTGACATCCAGCGAGTTCAGCCCGCCGCCTTTGCCGACGCTGACGCCCACGCCGAGCGCGCCGCTGGTTCCAACGGCGGTGCTGGGGCCGGTTGATGGCTGGTATCCGGCGACCTGCATTGACTACATTAACAACCAGCCGGTTTCGTACTTCTGCTGGTGCCAGGTCGAGCCTTCGGGCGGTATTTGCCCGGCGGTCGTCCTGCGCTAGCGGGAACCTCATCCCTGTGACGATCACCTCATCCCAACGCGTCAATGCCCCTCTCCAAGAAGCCCTGCAAGTTGGAGAGGGGCAGGGGGTGAGGTTTCGCTTTCAAATTTCGTTGAGGATAATATTGTGGCCTTCAGCCCGTAACTGCGATTGCATCGGTGGCGAGGGCCTTTGAAAACACGGCACTTATCCGACATCCTCTGGCGCTCGTCGACTTTCGTCACCCGGTGGCTGCAAGCGACTCAATCGCAGCGTTCGCTCCGGGGCCTGCGCCGCGTCTGCGACCTGCTGGGCCGTGTGCTGCCGCCATACGAGGGTGTTGTCCGGCTGCCGGGCGGCGTCAGCCTGAACGTCGATACGCGCGTTTCTGCGGAGCGCTGGCTGCTGTGCGCGGGCGTCTATCACCCTGCGCTTGCCGGGGAACTGAAGCGCCATACCCCGGAAGGCGCGTACTGTCTCGACGTGGGCGCGAATCTTGGGTTTTTCGCGTTGCATTTCGCCCACTGGGCGGGGCCGCTGGGAAAGGTGGCGGCGTTCGAGGCTAATCCCGATCTGGTACAGCGCATTGCCGCGAATGTGGCGGCCAACGGCTTCGATAACGTGACCATCATCGAGAAGGCCGCGCATGACCGGCAGGATGTGCTGGAATTTTACATCGCAAGCGATCCGGGCAAGTCGTCGCTAGAGCAGACGCAGGTCAAACGACCGGCGCGCGTGGTTCAGGTCGAGGCGATTTCGATCGATGCCTTTATCGAGCAGGAGCGGTGGCCACGCGTCGACGCGATCAAAATCGACGTCGAGGGCAATGACTGCCGCGTTGTCTGCGGCGCGCGGGAAACGTTGCGGCGCTTCAGGCCGTTTGTGGCCTTCGAGTACAAGTTCGACACGCCGCCGGAGCTGGCGAATCAGGTGTTCGACCTGCTAACCGAGTGCGGCTACCGTTTGCAGGCGCTGACCTACGACGGACGCCGCTTCCCCTTCGACCGTGATCATCTGCCCGCCGGTTACACGCAGGCCGATATTCTGTGTTTTCCCTCCTGATGAACGCAACAGGCGTTGCCTGTATCAACGCTATCCCCAAAGGACGATAGCCCCGTCTTCACTGGCGGAGGCTAGGAGGGAGCCATCGGGGCTGAAGGCAATATCCCATAATGATACTTATGAGGTCAGTAGTCACACAAAAGCACTTGAGCGTGAAACAGTTTTAAAAAGCCCTTCGACTGTCATTCGAAGGGCTTCGACAAAGCTGGCGTATGTGCCGGTCACTCGGCTCGCAACGCGCGGGCGGTGACCAGCGCTTTCAGCCGTTGCGCCGGGTAAATGCCCGCCGCCAGCGCCGAAATCACGGCCACGCCGAACGCCAGAGCGAAGTCGCGCGGCTGGAGGAGCAACTGCATCGTCCAGCCAAATGAGCGCACGTTGATGACGTAGATCAGTACCAGCGCCAGCGCCAGCCCGATGGGCAATGCCAGCGCCCCGGCAACCGCCCCCATCAGCCCGGTCTGGATCATAGTGAAGCGGCTCAGTTGGTTGGGCGTCAAACCGACCGCGCGCATGGTTCCGTACTGGCGCGTGTTCTCGATCTGGAGGGCCATGAGCGCGCTCAAAATGCCGATGAAAGCGACTAGCGTTGCCAGCAGTTGCAGCGCGTAGGTGATCGCAAAGGCGCGCTCGAAGACGGTGAACACGCCCGACCGTAGTGACACGTTGCTTTGCGCCAGCAGATTCGTGCCTTCGAGCGCCGTGCGGATGTTCGCCAGCGTCTCGTCGATGTCTGCGCCGGGCGCGAGGAAAGTCGCCATCGACGAGATGTACGGGTCGTCCCAGTAGCGGCGGTAGACCGAGTCGGCCATAAAGACGACGCCCTGATCGGTCGAGTAATCGTAATAGACTCCGGCGACTTCAAAGGTCTGCGGCCCCCGGTCGGTCAGGAGGGTGATAGTGTTGTTCTCCGGCGTGATACCCCGGCGGAAGGCGAACGGCTCGCTGACGTTGATCTTGCCGCTGTTGAGCACGTTCCATGTTTCCTCCGGCGGCATGATCGACCAGACATAGTTGCGCTTGGCGTCATCGGCCTGCCCGGTGGCCGCCGTCAGCGTGACCGGGGGCAGATCGGGGTAGTCGGGCGCCATGACCTGCACGGTGCGAACGACTTCGACGCGGGCAATGCCTTCGACGGCGCGGACGGTGTCGGCAACCGAGCGTTCGACGTCGGTCGTCGCCTGATTGGCGACCAGATTGGGCGGCGCGATGTAAATGTCCGCGCCGAGCGTCGTCGTCAGCCAGTCGCTCACGGTGTTGCGGAAGCTGGAGATCATCACACTGACACCGACGATGACGCTGACGGCGACGGTCAGCGCGGCGACGGCCACCGACGTGCGGCTGAGCGAGCGCGAGACGGCGCGCGGCGCCATGCGCCCCAGAACGCCGAACAGCCGCGCCGTAACCGGCGTCAGCAAACGCATGGCGGCGACCAGCACCGCCGGCGCGAACAGCGCCCCGCCGACGATGATGCAGAACAGCGCGATAAAGGCGACCAGAATGTTCTGTGTCGGCACGTTGAGCAGGAGATAACCCAGAAGGTTGAGGGCAATGCCCGCCAGTGTGATGACCGGCAGCAGACGCCGCGTACCGCGTTCGGCTTCCGAACGGCGCACCGCGCCGGCCGGGGGCGTGCGCGTGGCGTCATACGAAGGGATTGCGGCGGCAATCATGCTTGCAAGTAACCCGACCGCAACGCCTTTCGCCAGCGTCAGCGGCTCGACCGCGACCGAGCGCACGTTGACGGTGAAATACAGGTCGCTGATGGTTTGCGAAACCAGATTGACGGCGGCGCGGCCAAAGATCAGCCCCAGCCCGACGCCGAACACGGTGCCGATCAGCCCCAGAATGAGCGCTTCGCTGAGGATGAAGCCGAAAATCTGGCGGCGCGTCGCGCCGACGGAGCGCAGAATGCCGATCACCGGACGGCGCTGCACGACGCTGAAGGTGACCGTGTTGTAAATCAGGAAAACGCCGACCACGAGCGCCAGCAGGCTCAGCGCTTGCAGGTTCAGTTCAAACGCGGCGGTCATCTGGCCCAGCGTACTGCTGCGCTCGCGCGGGCTGGTGAGCACCGCGCCGGGCGGCAGGAGCGCTTCCAGCGTCGCCCGGTCATAGCTTTCCGGCAGAATCAGGTCGATGCGGCTGATAACGCCCGGACGGCCCACCAGGTCCTGCGCGGTCGAGATGTCGGTCAGCAGCAGGTTGTCGAGCGCCTGACGGCTCAGGCTGTCGTCGGTTTGCAGCAGGCCGACCACGGTCATCGTCTCAATCCTGTCGCCGGCCTGTACCGTCAGCGTGTCGCCAACAGCCACGCCGTAGCGATCGGCCAGCGACTGGCTGAACAGCGCCGAGTTCGGTTCGGCGATGAAGGCGTTGAGCGCTTCAAAAGCGGATTGCGTGTCGCCGCCGGCGTTGCTGCTGGTCAGGTACGAGCGGAATGGCGGCTCGGCGAAGGGATCGACACCCAGCACGTGCAGCGGCATGTTGCCCAGTTCTTCGACGCGCACATAGTCCTCGACCACCGGCGCGACCTCGCGCAGCCCCAGATCGAGACGAAGCGTACGGTACAGTTCGGTCGGCAGGCCCGATGGCCCGCCGATGATCTGATCGGTCGCTTTGCCGGTGACGCTTTCCGTGCTCAGCGCGAAGGCACGGCTGGCGGAACCGTTGGCGACGTCGATGGCGATGACGACGGCGACGCCCAGCGCGACGCCCACAACGAACAGCACGCTCTGTAACAGGCGGCGGCTCATATAGCGCCCGGCCAGCCGCAGCAGAATCGGTGTGGTCACGTGTGTTTGATCCGTACTTGCCAGATGAGAACAATAAAACAGGGCGGCTCGACACCGCCCTGAAACAGGCCTTGGCTGCGGGGCGCGTCAGCGCTCCGACTTGCTCTCTACCTCTGCCGTTGCTTCCGTCGCTTTTTCCCGCTCCGGGTCATAGCCCAGACGCCGCAGCGACTCGCGCGCCGCTTCGCGGAACTTGTCGTGGCTGGTTTCAAACATGCGGAGCAGCGGTCCGATGGCGCGCTGGTCGCCGAGCTTGCCGAGCGATTGGACTGCGTACAGCCGCGTCTGGTAGCCCGGCGCGTCGAGTGCTTCAATCAGCGGGCCGACCGCGCGCGTGTCGCCCAGTTTGCCCAGCATCAGCGCTGCCCGGCCCCGCACGATCAGGTCTTCGTTGCGATTCTTGACCACCATGATCAGCGTTTGCACGGCTTCTTCACCGCCGATCATGCCTAGCTTCATAACCGCCGTGCGCCGCTTTTCCTTATCGAAATCGCGCAGTTCGGCGAGGAGTTGTCGGACGACGTTGGGGTCAGGATCAGTCATAGTGAGGCTCCTTAACCGCTTACGATTGACTGGTTCAGCGTGATGCGGAGCTTGCCGTCGTGAATGCGCGCTACGCGATCCGCAAAAGGAATAATCTCAGGATTGTGTGTCGCCATCACCAGCGTTTTGCCTCGTTCGCGCGTCAGTTCCAGCAACAGCGCCAGCACGCGTTCACCAGTCTCTTCATCCAGATTCCCGGTTGGCTCGTCGGCCAGCACCAGCGCCGGTTCGTGAGCCAGCGCGCGGGCAATCGCCACGCGCTGCTGTTCGCCGCCGCTGAGCTTGTCGGGAAAATCGCCGGCCCGGTCAGCCAGACCAACGCGTTCCAGAAGATCCATGCCCTGCGCTTCAGCGTTGCGCCGGTTGCTCCCGCGCAACTCCAAGGGCAGCGTAATATTCTCAAGAACCGTCAATGTCGGGATAAGATTGAAAAACTGAAAGACTATTCCGATGTGGTCGCGGCGAAAAATGGTCTGGCGGTATTCATCCAGAGCGGTGATGTCAGTTCCGTGAACCGTGATCTGGCCCGCGTCAGGCCGGTCGATGCCGCTCATGAGGTTTAGCAGTGTGCTTTTGCCACTGCCACTTTTCCCAAGGAGCACGAAGAACTCGCCGGCATAGATGTCCAGGTCGACATTGTCCAGCACGGTGTGCGTGCGGCCACCTTCTTCGTACCCTTTGCAGAGGCCGCGTACCCGGACAATCGCTTCAAAACCAGCGCCGTTCGTTTTCATCCTGCCCTATTATACCTTGACTTCGCTTGGGTGTGCAGAGTAATTGGTACCTCATTGCGGGGCATTGTAGCCGGAGTACATGAGCGGCGCATGACCAATGTCAGTGTACGCGCCAACTCTAAGCATTTTCCTAACTGGCGGGCGGAAAGCTACGTGTTCTGGCGTGGTCGCCGTTCGGCCGGCCAGTCGCTCGTGGTTTAATCGGGGAGCATCGGGCAGCAGCGATAGGAGCAACCATGCGCTACAAACTACTTGGCAACAGCGGACTGCGCGTATCGGAACTCTGTCTGGGGACGATGACCTTTGGCGAAGTCTGGGGCTGGGGCGCGTCGAAAGACGACAGCCGCGCCATGTTCGATGTTTACGCCGAGGCGGGCGGTAACTTCATCGACACCGCCAACCGGTATACCGAAGGCCTCGCCGAGGAATATGTCGGCGAATTCATCGCGGCTGACCGGGATCATTTTGTCCTTTCGACCAAGTACACCCTGATGACGCGCGAGGGCGACCCGAACGCCGCCGGGAACCACCGCAAGAACATGGTGCGCTCGCTGGAAGCGAGCCTGAAGCGCCTGCGAACCGACTACATTGACGTGTACTGGCTGCACGCGTGGGACTACCTGACGCCGGTTGAAGAAGTGATGCGGGCGCTCGACGATCTGGTGCGCGCGGGCAAAATTCTGTACGTCGGCGTGTCGGATACGCCCGCCTGGATCATCTCGCGCGCCAATATGCTGGCCGAGCTACGCGGCTGGTCGCCTTTCATCGGCGTCCAGTTGGAATACAGTCTGGTCGAACGCACACCGGAGCGCGAGCTGCTGCCGATGGCAAAGGCGCTCGATCTGGCTGCGCTGGCGTTTTCTCCGCTGGCGGGCGGCGCTTTGAGCGGCAAATACAGCCGGGACGGCCTGCGCCGTTCTGGCCGGTTGGGTGAAATTCCCGAACGCACGCTGGTGATCGCCGAGACGGTCGCGCGGGTTGCGAAAGAAAGCGGGCAGACGCCCGCGCAGGTTGCGCTTAACTGGGTGCGCCAGCAGCCGTGGGGCGTGGTCATCCCGATCATCGGCGGGCGTAGCGCCGATCAAATCCGGGAGAATCTGGACGCGCTGAAGCATGGGCTGTCGCCGGAAGCGCTCGCCACGCTGGACGAAGTCAGCCGGGTCGATCTGGGCTTTCCGCACCAGTTTCTGGCCGGGCGCGGCGTCCAGCATATCGTCTACGGCGGCACGCGCCACCTGATCGACGATCATCGCCAGCGCTGACGATGCGCCTCATTCGCCTTCGCCCTTTTCCTTGTAGAGCTTCAGGAAGCGCTCTTCGGCGTCGGGTGTGCCGACGAGGATGATGCGCGAATCGGGCGGCAGCGGTTCATGAGGATCAATCGTGTAGTCAAGCGTGCCGTTCTGGCGCGCCGCGATGACGGTACACCCGGTTTTCTTGCGGATGCCGGTTTCAGCAACCGTTTTGCCTTCGAGCGAATCCGGTATTTCGATCTCAAAAACGTCCAACCCTTCGGCGACCATCAGGATGTTGTCGCGCCCGATGAGGTTGATGATCGCATTCGCGCCGGTCGATGCATAGGACATCGTCATGTCCGCGCCGGCGCGATGCAGCGTGGCGATGTTGCGCTCCACCCCGGCGCGGCTGATGATCTGGACATCCGGGCGCAGGCGGCGGCAATAGATCGTGAGATAAATGTTCATGTCGTCATCGTGCGTGGTGATGATGACGGTTGGCGTTTCATAGATGCCTGCCGCCTCCAGAACTTCCAGCTCGGCGGCGTCGCCCAGCACGTATTTGGTTTTATCGCGGATGCGATCCGGATTTTTCTCCACGATCCGGTAATCCAGCCCGCGCGCCGTCAGCGCTTTGGCGGTCGCCTTGCCAACACGGCCACCGCCGATGATGATCACCGGCGCGTCGGACGCTGGCGGCTGGCTGAACAGCTCGTTGAACCGCGCGATTTGTTCTTCGGAACCCGCCAGCACCAGCACGACGTTGCGCGTGATTTTTATGTCAGGCTGGGCGACTTGAAACTCTCCGCGTTGCCAGATGCCGAGCACATTGACGCCTGTCAACTCGCGCAGGCAGCTTTCGCGCAGTGTCTTGCCCACGAGCGAGGTGTTCCGCACGGGCGCTTCGGCGATGTACAGGCCGTCTACCTGACCAATCGTCTGCGCCGGCGTTGCGCCTCCTGAAACACGCCGCCCCAGTGCCTGACCCATCATCTCGCCTAATTGGAGCACGGATGTACACCCGGCGAGCTGCAGGATGTCGACAGAAGCCTCGGCATTGGCGGTGCCGATGATCGGTATGCTTTCAGAAACTTCCCGCACGGTAGCGGCGACGTTGGCATTGACCTGATCGCTGGCAGTCGTGACGACCAGAAGCGCCTGCTGCACCCGCGCGAGTTCGTAGCTTCGGGGATTGTCCAAATCGCCGAGCATGACTTTATAGTCGAGGTCATGGAGGCGCAGCGCTTCGATCAGGTCTGGCACGAGCAGGACATACGGATAGCGATATTGCCGGAGCTTTTCGATGAGCGCTTCGGTAACCGCGTTGAAGCCGATGATGATGACATGGCCGGCGGTTTTTTTCGGTAGCTGTTTTGGCGCGCGCGCCGCCTTCTGCGCTCTGATCCACGGCTCGTAGAAAAACTCGATAAAGGTGAACGGCAGCAGAATCAGCAGGAGGAAAATGCCGCTGAGCAGCACGAGCGTTGAAAACAGCTTGCCGATATCCGACTGGAAAGTGATGTCCCCAAAGCCGAGGGTCGACATGACCGTCAGGGTCCAATAGATGCCGGTGATGAAGCTTTGGGGGCGGCCCTCATAGGCCATGAGGTACTGGAAGATCAGGCTATAGCAGGCGACCAGCGCCGTCAGCAGGCCGACGAAGCGCAGGATGGCGAGCAGATTGAACCTTCGGGGCCGGTCCTGAAGGAATTTTATGACTTGTGAGCCGAAGAATTTCATGAACACGCTGGGTCAGGCCTCGCGCATAAGCATCCGCAACTCTATCATAACCGTAACGGCTCAACAATGAAGAACGGCGGAGATCAGCCCTGTCTTTCGACACGCTGCGTGCTGGCGCACGGAAGGCTTGACTCGTCCGGGCGGATTTTCCTATACTGATCCGTATGAATGCGAATTGTCTTTCTCATCTGCGCGTGGCGCGAATGTCGGGCTGCCTGTCTCTGAAGGTCAGTTGCAGACGCTTGCCCCGCGCCTGAAGCGCGCTCTTGATGAAATGACACGACCGTCTGCACTGGCAGGCGGTTTTTTATTTTCGGCGAATGGCACAGCCGGTTGGCAGGACGGATTTTGAGGATGGTATGATCGAGGTCAATTGATGATGACTGCCGTGATTCAATCATTTTCCAGGTCGTGAATCGCGAAATGCGCGCCGTTTTCCATTAGGAGCAACCATGCCCAGACACATCCACGTTTCCGTCGCCTGGCCCTACGCCAATGGCGATCTGCATGTCGGTCACCTCGCCGGCGCGTATCTGCCGGCGGACATCTTTGCGCGCTATCACCGTTTGAAGGGCGACCGGGTGTTGATGGTTTCCGGCTCGGATAGCCACGGTACGCCGATCACAATTGAGGCTGACCGGCGCGGCGTCAGCGCAAGGTCGATCTTTGAACACTATCACGAGCGCTTTCTGCTGACGCAGCAGAAGATCGGCATCAGCTACGACCTGTTTACGCATACAGACACCGAAAATCACCACCGTATCGCTCAGGACTTCTTCCTGCTGCTGCTGGAGCGCGGCTATCTCTACAAGGAGACGCAGCAACTGCTCTACAGCGAGCGCGAGCGCCGCTTCCTGCCCGACCGCTATGTGGAGGGCGAGTGTTACATCTGCCACTATCCCGAAGCGCGCGGCGACCAGTGTGACAACTGTGGCAACCTGCTGGAAGCGATCAAGCTGATCAATCCGCACAGCAAAAATTACCCGGACGATCTGCTGGTCGTGCGCGAGGCCGAGCATTACTTCATCGACCTGTCGAAGTTCACGCCCGACCTGTTGGCCTATATCGACAGCCACGCGCATCACTGGCGTCCGAACGTCACCGCCTTCAGCCGCAATTTCATCAACGAAGGGCTGCGCGGGCGTCCGATCACGCGCGACATCGACTGGGGCATTCCCGTGCCGCTCGAAGGCTGGGACGATAAGCGTCTCTACGTCTGGTTCGAGGCGGTGATGGGTTATTTCACCGCCAGTGTCGAGTGGGCCAAGAACACCGGCCAGCCCGATGCCTGGAAAGACTGGTGGTATAACCCGGAGGCGCGGATTTACAACTTCATCGGTAAGGACAACATTCCGTTCCACACGGTCATCTGGCCTGCGGAGCTGATGGGCGTGAGCGGCATTTACAACGAGGGGAGCGACACGCCGATTAACCTGCCGTACGACGTGCCTGCCAACGAGTTCATGAACATCGAAGGCAAGCAGTTCTCGAAAAGCCGCAACTGGGCGATCTGGCTGCCGGACATTCTGGAGCGCTATCAGGCCGATGCCATCCGTTACTATGTGGCGATGACCTTCCCCGAACGCGCCGACTCCGATTTTTCGTGGGAGGGCTTCCTCAGCCGCGTCAACGGCGAGCTGGTGGCGGCGTGGGGCAATCTCGTCAACCGGATGCTCAGTTTCGCTTACAAGCGTTTCGACGGTCGTGTGCCGGAACCCGGCGCGCTGACGGATGCCGACGTCGAAATCATCAACCGGGTCGAGCTTGGTTTCGACGAAGTCGGCAAGCTGATCGAGCAGGTGAAGCTGCGCGAAGCCCTGCAGGCGGCGATGGCGCTGGTGCGCGAGGCGAACGGCTATCTTGACCGCCGCGCGCCGTGGAAGACGATCAAGGAAGATCCCGAAGACGCCGCCCGGTCGGTTTACACGATCCTGAGGGTTATCGACAACCTCAAGATCCTGCTCGCGCCGTTCCTGCCGCACAGCGCACAGGAGTTGCACTCCTATCTGGGTTACGATGGCCAGCTTTTCGGCGATCTCACCATTGCCGAATATCACGAGAGCGAGCGCTCGCATAAGGCGCTGGTCTATGACGGCAGCAAAGCGATTGGCCGCTGGGAGCCAAGCAACCTGCCGCAAGGTCAGGCGCTGCGCGAGCCGAAGGCGCTCTTCATCAAACTTGAACCGGAGATTGTCGAACGAGAGCGGGCTTACCTCGGCGCGCCGCGTGATGAACAGCCGATACGGGTCTAACGTAAGCGCGCGCCGCTTTTCATGAGCTGCCGAAGCCGAATGCCACCCGCGTTCGGCTTCGGTTGTATTTGTGCCGGTGGTTCCCCTGTAGCCGGCGCGATCTGGAACCGGCTAGTTTTTGACCTGCCGGTACAGTACGTTGTCAATCGCCCGTATGAGGTCAGCTCCGGCGAACGGCTTGATCAGACAGGCTGCCGCGCCGCTGGCGACTGCCTGATCGGCCAGCCCGAAACCGTCGTGGACGGTCATGGTGAGCACCGGGATATGGGGATAAAGGTGGTTGAGAACTTTTACCAGATCCAGCCCGTCCATACCGGGCATGCGAATATCCGTGAGGATCAGATCGTAGTTGGAGTCACGGGCAAGAGTGCTGAGCGCTTCCATAGCGCTGTGTGTCTCCGTATAGGTGATGTCCTCACGAGCGAGCATCATTCCGATCAACAGGCTTTGAGCGGCATCGTCCTCGACAATGAGAATGCGTAACATGGCAGCCTTCAATGCTTCTGCAAATGAGGCAAGACTCCATCATATACCGTTTGACCGGAATGAACAGTAAAAGAATGATAAAGCGCGGGGCGTTACCCAACGCCCCGCGCGGGGCCTCTGGTTTAGAGTTGGATATAGCTGTTTTCGGCCAGCACGAAGCGGTGGGTGCTCGGCATGCGATCCGCCGCCAGCACCTGTGAGTTATCGGCCAGCAGGCTGGAATCGATGCGGCCCGGAATGTTTCGCAGGACGCATTCTTTCATCACGATGCTGGCTTCGATTTCGCTGTTTTCGATGGTGACGTTATCGCCGACCGACGTGTACGGGCCGACATAACTGCCGCGGATAACGGTGTTCTTGCCGATGATGACCGGGCCGCGAATCACGCTGTCGATAACCTGACTGCCTTCGCCCAGAATCACGCGGTTGGTCACTTCCGAATTGACGATGCGCTCGTCGTCCGGCGCGGCGCTGTAGGGCAGGTCGCCCAGTACCAGCTGGTTGGCGAGCATGATCGCTTCCGGCTTACCGGCGTCGATCCACCAGCCCTGAACCGTATACGCCTGCACCTTGTTGCCGGCGGCGATCAGTTCCTGAATCGCGTCGGTGATTTCGAGTTCGTTGCGCCACGACGGCCTGATTTTGCTGATGGCGTCGAAGATCGACGGGCGGAACAGGTAGACGCCGGCAATGGCGAGGTTAGACGGCGGTTGCTGGGGTTTTTCGACCACACGCACGATGTTGCCGTTCTGAATCTCGGCGATGCCAAAACGCGAGGGGTCGCTGACTTCGGTCAGGGCGATGACCGCCTCGGCGTCTGACGACGGAAAGCCGCGCAGTAGCGACTCCATCTTGTCCTGAAAGATGTTGTCGCCCAGATAGACGCAGAACGGTTCATCGCCCACAAAATCGCGGCACAGGCCGATGGCATGGGCCAGACCCTTTTGCTCGGTCTGCACGATGTAATCGAGGTGAACCCCCAGGCTTTCGCCTTCGCCAAGATGCCGGACAATCGAGGATTGCAGATCGTTAACGACGATACCGATTTCGGTCAACCCGGCGTTTCGCAGCACGTCGATGGCGTAAGCGATCAGGGGTTTATTCGCGACTGGCACCAACGGTTTTGGCATGGTGAGCGTGACCGGGCGCAGGCGTGTTCCTTGCCCGGCTGCCAGAATGACTGCTTTCATGGTGCGCTAAAACTCCAGGCTCAAAGTGAAGGGAACAGAAGCTATCGTCATGGTACAGGATTTCGGAGGTGGTCGCAAGAAACTTTGGTCCTCTAAGGACGGCTGAAGCCGTGTAGGTAGCTTCGCAAACCCTGAAAAGCTGAGAGGGCAAAAAAAGCCCGCCGGCAGGGGCGCGGCGGGCCTGAAATTCGGTGCGTTGCGGGCTTAGGCCGGCACGTTGTCGTAAGCCGCTTGCAGCGTTTTGATATCGATCTTTGTCATCTGCATCAGAGCTTCGTTCACGCGCCGGACTCGCTCAGGATCGGAGTCTTGCAGCATGTTCTGCAGAGCCGAGGGGACAAGTTGCCATGAGAGGCCGTATTTGTCTTTCAGCCAGCCACAGGGTTGTTCTTCTCCGCCGGCGGTAAGCGTGCTCCAGAGACGGTCGATTTCTTCCTGATCCGCGCAGTCGACGACGAACGAGATGGCCTCTGAAAACTTAAACAGCGGCCCGCCGTTCAGCGCCATGAATTCCTGATCCTCAATTCGGAACGTTACGGTCATGACGCTGCCCGGTTCTCCCGGCATGCCTTCGCCAAAGCGAACGATGTCGATGATCTCCGAATTTCTGAAAACCGATGTGTAGAACCTTGCCGCTTCTTCGGCCTGATTGTCGAACCACAGACAGGGCATGATCTTGTGCATGACGAGCTCCTGAAGGTTTGGCCGGGCGTGATTTGCTTGCATTATGCAAGTTGATTCCAGCATACGCCTTTTGGATCAGCGAGTCAAGAACAAATTTTCTAATCCGGTGACGGGGGCAAGAGGGCTTGTTTTGGCGTTCGCCTCACGCCGTCTCGTTGCTTTATGAGAGAGAGGGGAAGGGTGAGATTAAAAAAACGCCTTCGTCCTCCACAGCGAGGAACGAAGGCGTGACAAATCCTCAGCCTGTTTGGTTAGCGCGCCAGCTCTCGCAGGACTTTGATGCGGCGGCTGCGGTCCTTAAACTCGCGCCAGGCGTTGCGGCGCTGAGTCGGGATCGGCTCGCGCTGGGCCAGCTTCCAGATTTCGTCGGCGATGTCCCAAACCGCGTTCGGGCGGCCCAACCGCAGCGCGTTGCGCGAGCGTTTTTCCAGCCCTTCCGCGCCTTCCGCGATCCACGCCGAAAGCGCATCGGCTACTTCGCGCGGGTTCGGCGCGAACACGCCCGCCTGATTGTTCACCACGTAATCGACGTTGCCGGTTTCCTGTCCCGGAATCGCGTCGTAGAGGATCATCGGCAGCCCGGCCATGCAGGCTTCGCTGATCGTCGCCGGGCCGGCTTTCGTCACCAGCACGTCGGCGGCAGCCATGAAGCGCGGCATGTCCGTGACGAAACCATAGGCTTTGGTTGGCTGGTTCCAGTGCAGGGATTCAATCCGCTGCTTCAGTTGCCTGTTACGCCCGGCGATAATGGCCAGTTGAATCGGCAGGTTGCGGCTGTTGATCGCCCGTGCCGCCTTCAGCAGCGGCCCCATGCCATCGCCGCCGCCGACTATCAGCACAGCCGGCGTGTGCGGGTCCCAGCCGAGCTCGCGCCGCGCCTCGGTCTTTTCGGTCAGGCGGGCCGCGAAGTTCGGATGAACGGGCAGGCCGGTGACGCGGATCTGGCTGGGATACAACCCGGCTTCCAGACCGCGAAGGCGCGCCGGTTCGGTGGGAACCAGCGTCAGGTCGGCGCGGCGGTCGTACCAGAACATATGCGTCGAAACCAGATCCGTCACGACGACGGCAAACGGCGGCCGTTTTTCCAACCGCGACAGCGCCGACATCGTCGGGCGCGTCAGCACCGAGTGAACGCTGACAATCACGTCGCTTGGATGATCGTGGATCATCTGGCGCAGATAGCGTTCCATCGTGACGTACATGCCACGCGACAGAACATGCGCGCGCCGGTGGGTGTTGGAGAGTTTGTAGCCTACTCCCCATGATGATTTGCTGTGGTTAATCAGCCATGGGTAGAGTTCCGGCATGTATTTGAACGGAAAAGGCGAATATCCACGGAAGACGTCGATCATCTCAATGTGGACATCGCTTCCATAGCGCGACTTCATGGCGTCGCGAATGGCTTCTGCTGCGGCGCGGTGTCCTCCACCGGTGTCCGACATCAACAGCAGGATACGTTTCATTTCAACGTGTCTCCCTCGATCCGGTCGGAAGTGTGCTCAAGGATGCGCTTCAACCGTTTGGAAAACTCACTGCGCGCCAGCATAACACGGCGCTGGCAAGTAAGACAGCGCAAGCCTATATCTGCTCCGACGCGGTAGACCTCCCATGTATCTCCGCCACATGGGTGCGGCTTCCGCATCTGCACCTGATCGCCAACGTGAATTTCGATCAACAGGTTAACGAAGTCTCACTGTCCCCTAAACACAGACTTACCTAATATAACACACGCCTGCGTTGATCGTGTCGAGACATGAGTTCTCACGCAGCCTTTAACCCGGCATATTTCCCGCCTGTGATATACTTGCGCGCAGTATCTCAACATCCTCTCTGGAGACGCCGTGCTCGGCTTAAGCTCTGCTGAACAACTGCTGGCGAATATCATTGCGGTACTGCTCGGCATGACCGTTCATGAATTCGCGCATTGCTACGTTGCTGACCGGATGGGCGACCCGACGCCGCGCTCGCTGGGCCGGTTGACGCTGAACCCGCTGGTTCACATCAACTGGGTCGGTTTTTTGATGTTCGTGCTGATCGGCTTCGGCATCCTCGGTTCCGCGCCCATCGCGCCGTGGCGCATGCGGAATCCGCGCTGGGGCGCGCTGGCGGCGGTCGCGGCGGGGCCGTTCTCCAATCTGCTGCTGGCGATCATTTTCGCCATACCGCTGCGCCTGCTCTTTGAACCGCGGGAGATTTTTATGGCGGTGCAGACCGGTGGCCTGCAAAGCCTGCCGGTTCTCATCATGTTGCAAATCGTCGTCTTCAATATCCTGCTTTTTGTTTTCAACCTGCTTCCGCTCTATCCGATTGACGGCTGGCGGATCGTGCTGGCGCTGCTGCCGCCCGATCTCGCGGACTGGTGGAACCGCAACCAACAGACCAGCCAGTTGATCTTCTTCGGCCTGATCCTGATCAGCATCTTCCCGCTGCGCGGCATACCGAACATCCTCGGCCTACTCATTTTCGGGCCGACACAGGCCATCAGGCAGGCCTTGCTTGGTTTTTAGCCATGGCTGCCGTCGTTCGACTTCGTCAGGGCATCCGCGCGTTACTGGCTTTTTCCCGTCCGGTCAATGTCGATCTGGCGGCAAAATATCTGTCGCCCGCCCAACTGGCGCTCTTTCGCCGCATGGGCCGGGCCGAACAGCAGCATAGCCTGAATGTGTTATACGATTTATTGAACGAAGGCCAGATCTCGCTCGATCTGGCGGTGGCGGCGCTGTTGCACGACGTCGGCAAGACGCGCTACCCGCTGGCATTATGGATGAAGACGCTGGCGGTGCTGCTGGGCGCGTTTTTGCCCGCGCTCGCCCGCCGCTGGAGCGACGGCGACCCGCGAAACCCGTTTCAGCGCGGGCTGGTGGTCGCGGCGCGCCACCCGCAGTGGAGCGCCGAAATGCTCGCTGCAACCGGCGCATCTGCGGAGACGCTCTGGCTGGTGGCGCATCATCAGGAACCGGCGGAATGGCATTCGACTCACCCTCTGGGGGCATTGCTTCAGCGCCTGCAGCGTGCTGACAACAGAAATTAAGGCGGCTTGAGGACGAATAACGATGACGACGATCACGGTTGGCATACTTGGCCTTGGGCGTTTGGGTGCGTCGGTTGGGCTGGCGCTGCGCCGCTATAACAGCCGGAAAGGCGCGAAACACGAATTTCAGACGGCGGGCGTCGACTCAAGCGCCAGCGCTCGCGCCGCGGCGGAAAAATCGGGCGCGGTCGAACGTATTGCCCGCACTTATGCCGAGGCCGCTGCCAACCGCGACATTATCATTCTGGCGCTGCCCTATTCGGAAGTCGCGTCTGCCTATCGCGAAATTGGACTGGCGGCGCGCCCCGGTGCGGTCGTGATCGACCTGTCTCCGCTTAAGAGTCCCTCGCTGGAATGGGCGGATGAACGGTTGCCCGAAGGCGTTTTCATGGTCGGCGCGACGCCGGTTCTCAATCCCGATTATCTCTTCGACGGGCTGGACAGCGCCGAGTACGCTCGCGCCGATCTGTTCGACCGCGGCGCGTGGCTGCTGACGCCGGGGCGCAGCACGGCCAAGGAAGCCGTTGAACTGGCGTCCGATTTCGCCGAAATTCTCGGCGCGACGCCACATTTCATGGACCCGTTAGAACACGATACCCTGAGCGCGGCCACCGAAGGGCTGCCCGCCCTGTTCGGGCTGGCGCTGTTTCGCATGCTGGCTCAGGCGAATAGCTGGGAGGATACCCAGCGCGTGACCAACGCTTCGTTTGGCCGCGCCACGCACCATCTCGAAGACACGCACCCCGATGACCTGCGCGATTTCCTGCTGAATAACCGCCGCAACCTGCTGCCACATCTCGATGCGCTGCTGGCGACGCTACGAGAGCTGCGAGCCGTGCTGGAACGAGGGGACCGCGAGGCGCTGGAAGTGGCGCTGATTGATGCGGCGCAGACGTACAATGCGTGGCTCGCGCGCCGCCGCAGCGGGCGCTGGGATGATCGCCCGGAGCAGCCGGGGCGTTCTGTGGCCGGTTCGCTCATGAGCGGGTTGATGGGCGAATACCTGTCGAAGCGGTTGCGCCGCGACAGCAAGGACGACGAATAGCGCGACGTCTGCGCCGGGGGCAAACGCTGCTCGCGCGTCCCCGTCCTTTCCCGATTTACACTCATTTTACAGTTCCCTAACTTTCACCTTAGCCAGTGGCGCTAATTTTAAAGTGGCATTAGGGCACTGTTCGGCGATCCATGCCGCTGTGCGTATAAAGTGAGGGAACCTATCTATGAGACGAGGACCTGTACTGAGAATAACGACGCTGCTATTGGTGTTCGCCATTGTCGTGTTGGGTGCAGGCTGGGCGCTTGCCCAGACTGACGCCGAAACGCCTGTGCTTGGCGTTCGGGTGGAGGACGATCCTGCCGGCGCGCTGGTGACGACGGTTGTGACAGGCAGCCCGGCGGATGCGGCGGGCATCGAAGTGGGCGATATCGTGACGGCGCTCGACGGCGAAACGGTCACGGCGGATAACCTGGCCGAGATGATCCGCGAACGCTCCGTAGGCGATACGGTCGAGCTGGAAGTGCTGCGTGGCGACGACCTGATCGAGATCAGCGTTACGCTTGGCGCGCGGAGCGACGTGGAGGTGACGCCTGAGCCGCGACCGCAGCGCGACCGTGGCCCGCAGCGGGATCGTGACCGGTTGCAGGTCTTTTCCGGCGCGTTCCTCGGCGTTGGCCTGACGGACACCGAAGAGGGTATTGTGATCGAGGAAGTGCTGGCGGACTCGCCTGCGGAAGAAGCGGGGCTGGAAGCCGGTGACGTGATTACGGCTGTCAATGGCGAGGAAGTCGAGAGCGCCAGCGATGTGGTTGAGATCGTTCGCGGCCTGCAGCCCGGCGATACGCTGACCCTCGATATCGAGCGCGACGGCGAAGCCCAGACAATCGAAGCGACGCTGGGCGAAGCGCCGGTCTCGGTTGCGACGATCGGCGTCTCTCAGAACATCATTGTTTACAACCGGGGCAGCGAACAGTGGCATATCGTGCGTCTGGCGGACGATAGCGCCCTTGCTGAGGCCGGTCTGAGCGACGGCGACATTATCACCGCGTTTGATGGCGAGGCCTATACGCCGGAAACGCTGGCCGAATATCTCGACAGTCTTGAGGACGACGCCGAGGTGACGCTGTCGGTTCTGCGCGAGGGCGACAGTGAAGAAATCTCCGTGCCGGCGGAGGCGCTGAGGGAACTGACGCGCCTGTCGTTCGATCTTGGCCGTGGCAGCGGGCCGTTCCGCTTCGGCATGCCGGGGCTGGCGTTGGGAGCGCCGCAGGTTTATCTCGGCGTGACGTTCGTCCAGTTGAACGAGGAAACCGCGGCGGAACACGGCGTCGATGTGACCGAAGGCGCGCTGATCGTTGAAGTCGATCCCGATTCGCCAGCCGCAAGCGCCGGGCTGCAGGTAGATGACATCATCACGGCGGTCGATGGCGACGTGGTCGATGAGGAGCGCACGCTGCGCGACCGGCTGTTTGCCTACGAGCCTGACGACACCGTGACTCTGACGGTTCTGCGCGATGGCGAAACGATCGAGATTGACGTCACCCTTGAACAGGCGCGGGCGAGCGTGTTCCGCGGGCGCAGCCTGATGCCGTTCTTCTTCGATCTTGACCGTCTGGACAGGTTCGAGAGGTTCGGCATTCCGCTTCCCGTGCCGCGGCGGCCTACACCGGAAGCGCCGATCGCCTGACGAACGGGTTGCACTAAATAGAAAACAGGGGCGTGGTTACACATCCACGCCCCTGTTCGTCTTAGGACTTATGCGCCTGCTTGGCTAGCCTTATTTTTCTCCACCTGACGTTTGGCGGCGGCCTGCACCATGGCGATGATGCCCATGATGCCTTGACCTTTGCCCATCGAAATCTCGCGCCCGAAGATCTTGTAAACGATGTCCATCGGGATTTGGGCGACCTTTTCCGGCGGCTGGCCGGAGCAGGTTTCGTCCAGAATGACGCTCATGGCCATTGCGGACAGCCCTTGTGGATTGAGCACGTCAAAATAGTATTTCAGCGTGCCATCCGGGTTTTCGATCGCCCAAACGAACGCCTCGGATTCGCAGGCCGGCACGCGATGTTCTTCCGGGTATGGCCGGGTTGCCACTTCTGGCGGCACGCGCGTCCCCTGATCGAAGCGGTCGGCGATTTCGATGAGCATTTCCTGGCGCTCAAATCGGTCCTCAATCGTTTCAAAATCGGCGACGATTTCCGCGAGCGCTTCGGGATAGTTTGGCATGTTCAGTCCTGTCGATACCTACTTTTCAATCGGGACATTCACCAGATTGCCCCATTCGGTCCAGCTTCCATCGTAGTTACGCACTTTATCGTAGCCGAGCAGGTAGCGCAGGACAAACCATGTGTGGCTGCTGCGCTCGCCGATGCGGCAGTAAGCGATGATGTCATCGTCGCGTTTCAGGCCCAGCTCCTGTTCGTAGATCGCGCGTAGCTCCTCGGCGGATTTAAAGGTCCCGTCTTCAGGATTGACCGCGCGGCTCCAGGGTACGTTCTTCGCGCCGGGAATGTGCCCGCCGCGCAGCGCCCCTTCCTGCGGATACTCCGGCATGTGCAGCTTCTCGCCGGAATACTCGGCCGGGCTGCGCACGTCCACCAGCGGCTTGCCACTTTCCAGATGGGCCAGCACCTGATCGCGGAAAGCGCGGATTTCGGCGTCGTTTCGTTCGGGCGCTGTGTACTGCGTTGGCGGGAACTGCGGCACTTCGCGCGTCAGTGGGCGGCCTTCCCGCTCCCACTTCATACGTCCGCCGTCCATGATCTTCGCGTTCCGGTGGTTGAAAAGCTGGAACACCCAGAAGGCGTAAGTCGCCCACCAGTTGTTCTTGTCGCCGTAAAAGACGACGGTGGTGTCGTTTGAAATGCCCAGACGCGACATCAGTTTCTCGAAACGTTCCTTGTCCAGATAGTCACGCCGGACCTGGTCGTTCAGGTCGGTTGTCCAGTCGACCTGCACCGCGTTCGGAATATGGCCCGATGCGTAGAGCAGCGGATCCTCATTCGATTCGACAAGCCGCACGTTCGGGTCGTTCAGATGTTCGGCGACCCAGTCCGTCGATACAAGCACGTCAGGCCGGGCATAGCCACGGTTCACAAACTCGCTCATTGGGTTCTCCAGAGAAACTACAGGGAATAAACAAGATCAATATGATAATAACTAAAGCAGGCTACAGCGGCAACGGGGAATAGCTTACGGCGAGGTCGGCGCGATTGTCAGCTCGCCGCCTGCCACAAGCGGCGGGAGTTGAATCGTCCCGGTCAGGTCGTCGATCAGCAGTCGTCCATGCTCCAGTTTCACATACAGGTGCGCTCGCCGCGGCGCGGCGACCGAAAAGATCGCGCCCGACAGCCCGCCGACCACCGCGCGCCTTAGCGCGACCATGTAGACGCCAAATTCATCCTGATCGGTTTTGATGCGCCAGCCAAACGGGGCCTGAAGCTGCGCCACAATCTCTATACGCGGTTCATCCCAGCGGCGAACCCGCACTTCCGCCCCCGCCATGTGCAGGTAAAGAGTCACGTCTTCGCGAACATTGAAGCGGAACGTTTCGGAACTGCGGGCAATCTCGGCGACTTCGGACGCGGCGTTGGCGATTTTCCAGAGCGTGGTCAGATGTTGCACCGGCCAATCCCCTGTTCTATCGTGGCACAGGTGTTGCACGCAGTATAACACGCGCCGGGCTGTTGGTGGTGATGAGCGGAGTGGAAAACGGAGGCCCCCGGCAGGAGGGAAACCGGGGGCCGTGTGTGGGAAGGGGCAGGGGGTGTGGCTTGGTCCGCTATTGGTTCCCCTGCGCGGTAAACGATGCCAGGTCGTCGAAATTGGCATCGAATACCTTCTTTTGGAATGAGATGGCATAACCGTCCGGGTCGGCAATCGCGAACATGCGATATCCCCAGAACTGGTCTGCGATCTCGGTGACAACCGGCACGCCAGCGTCCTTCAGCCGGTTGTAGAAGCTGTCGATGTCAAAGTCTTCCGGGTGTTGCACGTCGATGATGATGCCCTTGCCACGATCCGGCTCGGCGGCGGCTGCCTGGTCGGTGGCGTCAAGCATGATCAACGTGCCATCGTGAGTAACGCCTGCAAAAATGGGTTTTCCATCGGGGCTAGGCAATGCTTCACCTGCCTGAAACCCGAGCATGTTCACATAAAATTCCTGACTGAGCGCGGCATCCCTGACGTTCAGGCGCAGTGATAGCATGGCCCGTTCCTCACTTGAATAATATGATCCAGAAGGTAGAACTTGTGTTCTGATACTAGAACGTATTTTCTAAGCTGTCAAGAAAATCTAACAGCTTTGTAACGATGGGGGTGCAGACGGAAGCACGGCCATGCCGCGACCGGGGGATTCAGTCACCATTGACTGCTTTCCGGATGTAGGGCATGATACGCGCAGCTTACGTTGGCAGCAGACCGTCGTAATTTGCGTCGCAATCGATTCAGAAGCGGAGCAGAAATAACCTTATGACAATCATGCAGGACGAAACCCGCCGGCCAAAGTCGGTGCGTGAGTATCTCCGTCTGTATCTGACCGGGGTGGCGATGGGGTCGGCGGATACCGTGCCGGGCGTTTCGGGTGGCACGATCGCTTTCGTTCTCGGCATCTATTCCGACCTGCTGAACGCGATTAAATCAATTAATGCGACTTCCATCGGGCGTCTGCTGAAGCTCGATATCAAAGGTTTCTTTGAGTATGTGCCGTGGCAGTTTATTGTGACGCTGGGCCTCGGAATTGTCACTGCCGTTCTGACGCTGGCGCATCTGGTCGATTGGGCCATGGTACACCACCGTGTTTACCTGTTCGCGCTGTTCATGGGGCTGGTGCTTGGCTCGGCGGTTGCCATTCTGCCGCGTATCAAAGGCTGGACGGTTTCAAAAGTCATCGCGCTGGTGCTTGGCGCGGCGTTTGCCTATTTTCTGGTTGGCGCAGTGCCACAGGAAAACGTGCCACATGACCCGGTGACGTTGTTCTTCAGCGGCATGGCGGCGATCACGGCGATGATCCTTCCCGGCATCTCCGGTTCCTCGATTCTGCTCGTGTTAGGCCAGTACCAACATGCCCTTAACGCCGTGAAAACGCTGGACATCGTCAGCCTTGTCTCGCTGGCGGCGGGCTGCGCGGTTGGCATCATGACCTTCGCGCGCATTCTAAGCTGGCTGTTGAAGCGTTTCGAACAGATGACGGTCGCCGTGCTGATCGGTTTTGTGATCGGTTCCCTGCGCGCCGTCTGGCCGTGGAAGCTGGCGACATTCGACCCGACGACTGAGGAAGCGGTAGTGCGTGCCGCCAGCGCGAATGTCATGCCCGATCCCTCGTCGCCCGACTTCGTCGGATCGTTGCTGCTGATCGTGGTTGGCTTCGTGATCGTCAATCTGCTCGACCACGTTGCTTCGGGCGAAAACCCCGTCTTTCGCTCATTCTGGCGGCGTCCGGCTTCGCTGGCAGTCGGCGACTGAATTTTTGCGGCGGCCTGCCGTCATCCTTCGCGCCATCATATCGTGCGGGCGGCTATCAGGCCGCCTGTTTTTGTCCGGCACTGGTTCGGATAAGAGCGCGTATGGCGGAGCTTTTTGACGCGATTGCGGAAGCGATTCAACAACTGGTCAGCTTTCTCGGCTATCCGGGCATTGCGCTGGCGTCGCTGCTGGAGGCCGTATTCCCGCCGTTGCCGTCCGAACTCGTCATGCCGTTTGGCGGCTTTCAGGTGGCGCGCGGCGACCTGACGTTCGCCGGTGTGGTGATCGCCGGAACGCTGGGTTCGCTGGCGGGCGCAATCGTGGTCTATCATTTCGGGCGCTGGGCGGATGAGGCGCTGATCCGGCGCTTTTTGCGCCGCTACGGGCGTTACTTCGGCGTCTCCGAACACGACCTCGATCGCGCGCTGGCGATTTTTTCCCGATATGGCGAGGCTGTGGTTTTCTTCGGTCGCCTGATCCCGCTGATCCGCACGCTGATCTCGATTCCCGCCGGGATGGAGCGCATGCCGCTGCCGCGCTTCGCGCTGTTCACGGCGTTGGGAACGGCCATCTGGTCGGCGCTTCTGGCCGGCGCCGGCTATCTGCTGGGCGACAACTGGGAACAGTTGCTTGTGTGGATGGAAAGTTACCAGACGTTTATGCTGGTCGTCAGCGCGGTCATCGGCGTCGCGCTGGTCGTGTTTCTGCTCGTCCGCTTCCTGCGCCACTCAAACGCCGGGAACAACCGCCGGTACGACCGGCCTGAATAGCGCGCTTTTCCCGCCGCTACTGTTCCGGCGCAAGATTCCTCACTTTTGAATCGATCAGTTTGATATCCGGGTGCAGGCTCATCAGCCAGCGCATCAGCCCCGCTACTGCCGCGTGGACACCCGCCGTTGCGCGTGGATGTCCCAGCGGGCTGACCATAAGCGAAAAGTCGCCGCCGCGGCGCACGCGCAAGATCAGCGCAATGCGCTGTTCCAGCGTCGGCTCGTTGACGTACGTTTCAAACAGCAGCGAATCCCGGCCACGATAGCAGTCGATGAAGTGCAGAACGGCCTCGCCGGTCGAGGATTCCCACGGCGTGAACGCCGCCTGAATCTCGTTGAGCGTCAGCGGGCCGCTGAAAACGACATGCGGCATCTCTAGCTCCTTAATCACCGGCACGTCCGGCGCGGGCAGACTGTTACGGCGGTAAGCAAAGTAATAGCGGTCGCGGCCTTCGCGCGCCGCCGCCGCCTCGTATTTCGTCACCACCCGGTCGGGCATACTGTGCGCCCAGCGGTCGGGCAGCAGATTGTCCAGACCCGGCGTCGCCGCCAGAAGCTCGGCGCTCATCTCGGCGTATGCGAGGATGTCGGTCGCCAGATAAAACAGGCCGCCCGGCTCCAGACGGTTGACCATGACGTCCAACGTGTCGCGTTGCATCAGGCGGCGTTTGCTGTGGCGCTCCTTAAACCACGGGTCGGGGAAGTTGATGTGAATCTGGCTGATGGTGGCAGGCTCGAACAGGTGGTGCAGCGCGGTTTCCGCCGTCGAATGAATCACGCGCACGTTGGACATGCCCAGCCGTTCAATCGCGTTTTCGGCCATCACCAGACAGCGGTTCGAGATTTCCAGCCCGATGATGTTGGCTTCGGGGAAGCGGCGCGACAGGTATTGCAGGAACTGGCCCTTGCCAAAACCGATTTCCAGAATCAGCGGCGCTTCGCGGCCAAACAACTCGCTCCAATTCGTGGGCCACGGCAATCTGAGACTATTGAGTCTGGGCAGGGGCATTTCGACGCTTTCTCTCGAACGAATGGACAAACCTGCGCCGGAGCATTCGTTTCAGGCGCAGCGAAGACATTATACCGGAAGCTGGCTGAGCTTTGCGGGGCTACAATGGGTGAACAGCCAAGCCAGTCGAAGGGTTGGGCGATGAAAACGACTTTTGTCACAACGATCACGCAGGAAGCGGGGATGGACGCTACCGGGATTCCTGTTCCGGCAGAGGCGGTGGCCGCGCTGGGCAAAGGGAAGCGGCCTCCCGTCAAGGTGACGGTCAACGGCTATACCTATCGCAGTACGGTGGCGCCATACGGAGGCGTGTTCATGCTGCCGCTGGCCAAGGAACACCGCCATGCCGCCGGCGTCAGGGCCGGGGATGAGGTCGAGGTCACGCTCGAACTGGATGAGGAGCCGCGAACGGTTGACGTTCCCGCCGATCTGGCAGCAGCGCTGGCGGAGAAGCCCGGCGCGCGGGGAGCCTTCGACAAGTTGTCCTACACCATGCGCAAGGAACACGTCCGGCAGGTTGAAACGGCCAAAGCGGCAGAGACGCGCCAGCGTCGTATCGCCAGAATCGTCGCCGGGTTGGGAGAAAGCTAGCGTTCGCGGCGCAGCACGGTGTACAGGTTGGCGTCGCCTTCATGCCCGTCGGCGCGGTAACTCGTGACGTGGGCCAAACCGCTGGCGGCAACCAGCGCGTCATGCTCGGCGTCGTCGATATAGTGGCAGTAGCGTAGCGTTCTGGCTCCACGCCGCCAGTCGAGCAGGTAGTCGCCGGGTTCGACGCGTAAACCGGCGGGCCACGGCACGATGCGCTCGCGGAAGCGCTCGTATTCGTAGAAGCGCCAGCAGGCGAAGGCCAGCACGCCGCCGGGCGCGAGCCGCGCCGAGAGTTGCCGCATCAGTGTCTGGCGTCGTTCGAATGCCGGGATGTGATGCAGAACGCCAAACAGCCCGATCAGGTCATAGGGGCCGGGCGGCAGCGTATCGTTGAGCAGATCGGCTTCCAACAGTTCGACACTCAGCAGTTTGGGCGAGACAAGCGTTTCGCGGGCGCGGGCCAGCAGCGCCGGGTTGTTATCGACGCCGGTGTAGGCTATGCGCTGCCGGAGCGCCGAGGCGAGAAACATGCCAAGACGCCCGTTGCCACAACCCGCATCCAGCACGCGCAGCGGCTCAGGCGCTTTGGGGAGGTACGGCAGCAGTCGCCGCCAGCCGGGCCACGGTCTGCCGCGCGTGGTGTCGAAATCTTCGGCGACTCGCCGGTAGAAGTCGCGGTTGATGGCGTTTAGCCGCCGAACGGTCTGGTCATCCATCATGAACCTGCCTGTGCGGCGCTCGCAGGTCTGGCCGGTGCGCCTTTCGCCGTACATCCACCAATCCTAAATCTCCTGCGCGCCAGTCTCGACATACAATCAGAAAGCGAAGGCACGGAGAGCTGGTCGAAAAGCATGATTGAAGCGCAGGACCTGACCAAAGTGTTCGATGATTTTCTGGCGGTCGATCGGGTCTCGCTGCGCGTATCCGCCGGCGCGGTGCTGGCGCTGCTGGGGCCGAACGGCGCGGGAAAAACCACTACAGTACGCATGTTGACATCCATTCTCGCGCCGACGTCGGGCCGCGCCGTGGTGGCCGGTTTTGACGTCGTGCGCCAGCCGCAACAGGTACGCGCTCATGTGGGCGTGCTGACGGAACAGCATGGCCTGTACGAACGCATGAAAGCGCTGGAATACCTCGACTTTTTCGGCGAGGTCTATCACATGCCGCGGCCGGTGCGCCGCCAGCGCGCCTACGAACTGATGGAGCGCTTTGGCCTGCAGGATGCGCTCAATAAACGTCTGGGCGAGTATAGCAAAGGCATGAAGCAGAAGCTGGCGTTGGTTCGTGCCATGCTGCATAACCCGCCGGTGCTGCTGCTGGACGAACCGACCAGCGCCATGGACCCGCAGAGCGCGAAGCAGGTGCGCGATGCGATTGTCGAGCTTCAGCGTGGCGAGCGCACTTTTCTCATCACCACGCACAATCTGGCCGAAGCGCAGCAGCTTGCCAGCCAGATCGCCGTCATCAGAAAAGGGCGCATTATCGCTCAGGGCACATTTGACGAGTTGTCCCGGCAGTTCGCCGGCGAGCCGCGGATGGAGTTGCGCGTGCGCGGCGAGATGAACGGCCTGCCGCGCGAAATTGGCGACCTTGTGACCGTCGAGGAAAAAGGGAGCGACTGGCTGCGCTATCGCGTTTCCGATCCCGAACGCGTCAACCCGGCGCTGATCCGGCGGCTTGCCGGGCTGGGCGTGGATGTGATTTCGCTGGCGCCTGTTTCGCAGACGCTGGAAGACATTTATCTGCAAATTATCGAACAGGACGAGCAAAAGGAAGAGGGTACGCATGGCGTCGCCGGCGAACCTGCTTGAGAGCGCAGTTGCAGATGAGACGCCGGGCGCATTGCAGACGCTGCGGAACGCGCTGATCGTTACGCGGCGTGAAGTGCGCGACAGCCTGCGCGACTGGCGCATTCTCGCGCCGATTCTCATTCTGACGTTCCTGTTTCCGGCGCTGGCGCAGTTTGTCGCCGGGCGGTTCACCGCGTTTGTCACCGGCTATGGCGCGGAAATCATCGGCGAGCGCACGATCCCGTTTCTGCTGATGATCGTCGGGTTTTTCCCGATTTCCATCTCGCTCGTCATCGCGCTGGAAACGTTCGTCGGCGAAAAGGAACGTCGCAGCCTCGAACCGCTGTTTACAACTCCGCTTTCCAATACCGAGCTTTATATCGGCAAAACGCTTGCCGCCATGATCCCGCCGCTGGTGTCGTCCTATTGCGGCATGCTGGTCTATCTGGCAGGGCTGGTGTTCGGCGGCGTGGAATGGCGGCCACAGCCCGCGCTCGTGGTGCAAATCTTTCTATTGACGGCGGCGCAGGCGCTGGTGATGGTCACGGGCGCGGTCGTCGTCAGCAGCCAGACGACCAGCACGCGCGCTGCCAACCTGCTGGCGAGCTTCATCGTGATTCCGGTTGCGCTGCTGGTGCAGGGCGAGAGCGCCATCATGTTCCTCGCGCCGGATGCCGAATCGCCGCACGGCATTGGCGCGCTCTGGGCCATCATCATCGGCATGTTGGTCGTCGTCGTGCTGCTGCTGCGTCTGGGCAATAGCGTTTTCAACCGGGAAGAAGTGCTGGGCCGCAGCATCGACCAGATCAATCCCCGCGCAACACTGCACAAAATCTGGCGTCATGTGCGCGCGGTGGACGAACGCGGAACGCCGGCCCGCAACCTCCAGGAATGGTACCGGCGCGGTGTGACGCTCAGCCTGCGCCGGCTGCGCCCGGCCCTGTTCGTGACCGGCCTCGTCTTTGTGGCGGCTTTTCTGGCGGGCGTCAGTCTCGGCCAGCAGCCGGAATGGCGTCTGCCGGTTTTTCAGCAGGCAAGCGATTCTGCCGGCGTGGTTGATCTTGGGGCCAGTCTCGATACCTTCGTCGCCAGCGGCCCCGGCTGGATCGTGTTTCATAACGGGCGCATTCTGCTGGTTGCCACCTTGTTATCGCTTTTCACGTTTGGCGTGGCGGCGCTCGTGCTGACGCCTGGCGTCTACTTCGTTCTGGGTTTTGCGCTCAGTCAGGTCATGGTGGCCGGCCTTCGGGTTGATTTGGTGCTGGCGGCGGTGATTGTTCATGGGCTGGTTGAAGTGCCGGTGATTTTGCTGGCCGCCGCTGCCGCGCTGCGCGCCGGTGCGATTGTGACCAGTCCGCCGCACGGCTGGACCGTCGGGCACGCCTGGACGGTCGCCCTGAGCGACCTTATCAGGGTCGGGCTGGGGCTGGTCATCCCCGGTTTGCTGATCGCCGCGTTGCTGGAAACCTACCTTACGCCGCTGGTTGTGCGCGCCGTCGCCGGCGTCTGAATCGAACGAGATACAGGGTCCGGGCTTTACGCGCGCCATTCTTTCCGCATAATGACGTTTGTCCTTTTCGCCTTCAACGAGGTTCTGCATGGCAAAAATCGCCATCCTGGGTTCCGCCGCGGCCGTATCCGACGCCAGACACGACTACACTCACTTTCTCCTGAGCGGCGAAACCAGCAATGTGTTGGTTGACTGCGGCTCCAATCCCCTGGGCAAAATCCACAATCTAGGTATTGACGATAATGCCATTCAGGACATCATTCTGACGCACTTCCATCCCGACCACGTTGCCGGCGTGCCGACCATGCTGATGCACATGTGGCTGTTGGGACGCCAGACGCCACTGCGTTTCTACGCTCTCGACCACTGCGCTACCCGGGTCGAGGATATGATGTTGTCGTATGCCTGGGATACCTGGCCGGATTTCTTTCCGGTCACTTTCCACCGCGTGCCGGAACAGGACTGCGCGCCGGTTCTCAGAAATGACGATTTTGAGATTATCGCCTGGCCGACACGCCATTTTGTCCCTACCATCGGGCTACGGATTGAGAACAGGCGCACGGGCCGGGTGCTGGCCTATTCCTGCGATACCGAGCCGGTTCCTGCGCTGATCGAGCTGGCGCACGACGCCGATATGCTGATTCACGAGGCCGCCGGTAAGGGCTTTGGCCATTCCAGCGCGGCGGAGGCCGGGCGGATCGCGGCGCAGGCGGGCGCGAAATCGCTCTATCTCATTCACTATCAGGTCTGGAATACCGACCCGCAGCCGCTGGTCGATGAAGCGCGCACCGCTTACGATGGCCCCATCTACCTCGCGCGCGACTACGACATCTACGAGTTTTAGTGAATGGTCTACACGGGCTTTGACTGAGCGATGGCTCTGCCCGGCGATGGAGGTGGCCGGGATCTGCGCGCCGGGGTTAGGGCCGATGGCAATACCCAAATCGGCCAAAATCCGGTCACATTAACTATGAGCGGCGGATGATAAACCTTCCCATCTAATATGATTTTTATTCATTACTGCTAAACTGTTGTAATGCCGGAAGCCATATGCCCGGTGTTTTTTTGAGAGACCCATCTCTGGGCTGTTGTGTGCGATGCGAGTGCGCGCTGCGGCTTATGGAGATGCCCCTGGAGGTCACCTTACATGTATGGTAAGCGACGAGACCCGTTGTCCGAACGCCAGCCTGTGGACCGGCGTTGGGTAGTACAGGGTTATATGATTTTCCGCCCGAACGCCCCGTTTACGCCGCCGACAGACGTGCTCGAATTCCCGGACAAACTGCTGGTCTTCATCGAGATCGCGGGCATGCGTCCCAGCGATTTCACCATAACGCTGTTGAATAACCAACTGGTCGTTGCCGGCGTGCGCGAGCGCCCTTCCTATCAGGGGGCTGCCTACCACCAGGTCGAGATCGGTTATGGTGATTTCCGTGTGGAAGTTACGCTGCCATGGCCGGTGGAGCAGGATAAAGTCGAAGCGGTATACCGCGATGGCTTCCTGCAGATTGAATTGCCGCGGCGACCGGAAAAGGCGATTCGCATTATTAACGTGAACGCCGAAACTGATGAGGCAGAGAATGACTGATAAACCGGAAGCAAAAGAGATTGACGTCGACCTCGAAGAGACCGAGGCCGAAAAGGTTGCGACTAGCACCAGCGAACAGAAGCGAAGCCGTGAAAACGAGGAAGTGGTCACAATTCCTGAGGAGCTTCCTATTCTGCCGTTGCGTGGCGTGGTCGTCTATCCTGAAACTGCGGTTCCGCTCACCGTCGGACAGCCGCGCAGCATTCGGCTGGTAGATGATGTCGTCAATGGTAACCGGCTGATCGGGCTGGTGACCGCCAAGGACCCGGAGCTTGAATCGCCGGGGCCGGATGATATTCATCGTATCGGCACGATTGCGTCGATTCACCGGCTGTTCCGCGCGCCCGATGGCACCATTCGCATGTTGGTGCAGGGTCTGGCGCGTATCGCGATTGACGAATTCACGGCGACCGAACCCTACCTGCGCGCGAAGGCTCATGCCGCGCCGGAAACCGTCGAAACGACGATTGAGGTGGAAGCGCTGACGCGCAGCGTTGTCGAACTGTTCGGCCGCCTCGCCGATCTGGTGCCGAGCATCCCCAGCGAGTTGATCACTTCGGCGCTGAACGTCGATGATCCGCTGCAACTGGCGTACACGGTTGCCACCTACATCCGCATCGACCTGGAAGAAGCCCAGGCCATGCTGGAACTGGACAGTACCGAAGCCAAGCTGCGCCGCCTGATCGCCATTCTTGGCAAAGAGCTGGAAGTGCTCGAACTGGGCCGCAAGATTCAGAGCGAAGCCCAGAGCGAGATGGAAAAGATGCAGCGCGAGTACTATCTGCGCGAGCAACTGAAGGCCATCCAGCGCGAACTGGGCGAGGGCGATGAACAGGCGGTCGAGATCGAGGAATACCGGCGCAAGATCGACGAATCGGGCATGCCCGAGGAAGCGCTCAAGGAAGCCAATCGCGAGCTTGACCGGCTGTCGAAGTTGCCACCGCAGGCGGCTGAATATGGCGTCATCCGCACGTATCTCGACTGGCTGACCGGCCTGCCGTGGAACAAGGTGAGCGTCGATAACCTCGACATCGCTCACGCGCGCCAGGTGCTTGACGAGGATCACTACGGTCTGGAGGATATCAAGGAGCGCATCCTTGAGTTTCTGGCCGTGCGGAAGCTGCGTCAGGAACGCGCGCAACAACTGGAAGAGCAGGAGCCTGTCGACCATATTCGCCGCGAGCGCGCGGGCGCGATTCTGTGCTTCGTTGGCCCGCCCGGCGTCGGCAAGACGTCGCTCGGCGCGTCGATTGCGCGGGCTATGGGGCGCAAGTTTATCCGTATGAGTCTGGGCGGCGTGCGCGACGAAGCCGAAATTCGTGGTTTTCGCCGCACGTACATCGGCGCGATGCCCGGACGCATCATCCAGACGATCAGCCGCGCCGGCACGCGCAATCCGGTCTTTATGCTGGATGAGATCGACAAGCTGGGCCGCGACTTCCGCGGTGATCCGGCGAGCGCGCTGCTGGAGGTTTTGGATCCGGAGCAGAACGCCGAGTTCCACGATCACTATCTCGACGTGCCGTTCGACCTGAGCGACGTGCTGTTCATCACGACCGCCAACGAACTGGAGCCGATCCCCGGCCCGCTGCGCGACCGTATGGAGATCATTCATCTCAGCGGGTATACCGAGCAGGAGAAGCTGCAAATCGCCAAAAATTATCTGGTTCCGCGCCAGATACGCGAGAACGGCCTGCGCCCGGACGAGATCGAGTTCACCGACGATGCGCTGCGGGAGATAATCCGTGACTATACGCGTGAAGCCGGCGTTCGCACGCTCGAACGTGAGATTGGCCGCGCTGCTCGCAAGGTCGTCACGCGCATTGCGGAAGGCAAGGACGAGCGCGTGGTCATCGACGCCGACCTGCTGCGCGAGCTGTTGGGCCGGCCTCGTTACGGCTACCGCACCGAGATCGAAGAGCGCACCAACCAGCCCGGCGTGGCGACAGGGCTTGCGTGGACGCCGTTCGGCGGTGACGTGCTCTTCATCGAAGCGACGCAGATGGAAGGCTCGAAGGGCTTCCAGTACACCGGACAACTGGGCGAGGTGATGCAGGAGAGCGCGCGGCTGGCGATGAGCTATATCCGCTCCAAGGCCAGCGAGCTTAACATCGACCCGAAGTTCTTCGAGACGCACGACATTCACCTGCACGTTCCCGCCGGGGCGACGCCCAAGGATGGCCCGTCTGCCGGTGTGACGATGGCGACGGCGCTGGCGTCGCTGCTTACCGGCCAGCCGGTGAAGAGCAATGTCGCCATGACGGGCGAAATCACCCTGCGTGGCAAGGTGCTGCCGGTTGGCGGCATCAAGGACAAGGTGCTGGCAGCACATCGGTTGGGCGTGGATACCGTTATCCTGCCCAAGAAGAACGAGAACGATATCGAGGATGTGCCGGAAGAGGTGCGGCAGGAGCTTACCTTCATCTTCGCCGACCACATGGACGAGGTTCTGAAGGCGGCGCTGGCTACAACTGTCGCAAACCCTAACGCGGCAAATGGGCATCGTGACGTAGAATAGAACCACGGTGCATGGTTGCATTGAAGACTGGCGGTTTCCCCAACCGCCAGTCTTCATCGGTGAGGGAAAACGTGGCGCTCAAAGTGATGATCGTTGACGACGACCGCACCACGGTCAGGTTATTGCAAACACTGCTTGAACTGAACGGGTTTGAAGTGCTTATTGCACCATGTGGGGCAGAAGTGCTGTCCCTGGCCAAGCAAACCAGTCCCAATCTTTTCCTGCTGGACTACAATCTAAGCGATATGACAGGCATCCAACTGACTTCGATGCTGCGCCAGCATGCCGAGTTTGCTCGGACGCCAATCGTGATTGCGTCGGGTATGGATGTTGAGGTCGAAGCCCGCGCTGCCGGGGCGAGCGCTTTCCTGATGAAGCCGTTCGATCCGGGCCGGCTTCATCGCATGTTTCATGATCTAATCCGCAGCGCCGGGCACGCCTGAACGACCTTGTTCCACGCTGCTTCTCATCTGCCTTGCTACACGGCGCGAGGCGCGTTTGCAGACGCCTCGCGCTTGCTCTGTTCCTGACAGTGTTACAATAGACGTCGGTTTCAGACACACCACCATTGGAGGATCTGTGGCATCCAGAAAGAAAAAGGGGATGCACTGGTATCGGATGGACCTGCACATCCATACCCCCGCGTCCGCCGATTATCAGGAGCCTTCAGTTTCTTATCTCGATATTTTGCATAAGGCTGAGCTGCGCGGCCTTGACATTATTGCTTTTACCGATCACAACACCGTCGCCGGTTACGCGGCGATGATGCGCGAGATCGAACAGTTGGATTATCTGGAACGGCTGGGGCGGGCGACACCGGAAGAAAGCCGGTTGCTGGCCGAGTATCGCCGCCTGCTTGAGCGCATTCTCGTGCTACCGGGGTTCGAATTTACGGCGACCTTTGGCTTTCATATTCTAGGCATCTTTTCCCCGCGAACGCCGATCCGCCAGCTTGAACATCTGTTGCTGTCGCTGAATGTGCCGGTGGAAGCCCTGGATCGTGGCATCACGGAAGTCGGCGCATCTTCCGACGTTCTGACCGCCTACCGCGGGATCAATCAGGCGGGCGGCATCTGCATCGCGGCGCACGTCAATAGCAGCCATGGCGTCGCCATGCGTGGCTTTGATTTCGGCGGGCAAACCAAGATCGCCTACACGCAGGACCCAAACCTGCACGCGCTCGAAGTGACCGATCTGACCAGCCGCAGCCGAACTGCCACCGCGCGTTTCTTCGACGGCACGAAAGCCGAGTATCCGCGCCGGATGCGCTGCATTCAGGGATCGGACGCTCACCGGCTGAACATGCAGGGCGACCGCGCCTCGAAAAACGTCATGCTCGGCGTGGGCGACCGCGTTACCGAAGTGCTGTTGCCGGAGCGTACCTTCGAGGCGCTGTACGAGATGTTTCGCAGCAACGACTTTTCGCGCACGCGAGCCTACAGCGCCAAACCGCTGGATTACGTGCAGTCGGCGCGCGAAGCGGGCGCGAGCCTTGTCCAGTCGTTTCACGAGGCGATGACCCAGCGCGGCGGGCATCTCTACAGCATCGTGGCCGATGTCTGTGCCTTCGCCAATACCAATGGCGGCACGGTCTACGTCGGCCTGTCCGAGGATAAGAACAAGCCCCCAGTGGGAATCCCCAACCCGCAGGAGAGCATAGACCTGCTGCGAGAGACGATCAGCCGCAAGATTACGCCGCCGCTCGACGTCGACATTGATGCGCTGGAAACGCTCGGCCAGACCGTCATTCGCATTCAGGTCCCGCGTGGCCAAGACCGGCCTTACGCCATTGACGAAAACAAGATTTACCTGCGCGATGAGAGCGAGACGACTCTTGCCGTGCGCGACGAAATTGTCAATCTGGTGCGGCAAGGGCTGGGCCTTACCGCGAAGCCGGAAACCGAGCCGGACCAGGCCAGCGCTGCCGAAACGTCTGCCTCACCCGAAATTACGGCGTTGGAGACAACCCGCCCGGCCGCCGGGCCGCCGCTTGCCGGAGTCGAAATCGTCGGCGTGGAGCAAAAGGGCGATACGCGCTATTACACCATGCACGATCTCCGCAACGGCAACATGGTCAAGAACGTTACCCGGATGTCGGCGCGGAAACTTTGGCATTACGCCATCACCCAGTTCGAGAGCAATCCGGTTGACGAAAGCCGGGTTGTCTGGCAGGGCGATTATGGCCTGTGGCAGAGCTATCGCCGGGCAGGGGAAATGCGCTACGATCTGGTACAGCGCACCGAGAACGGCGTGCGAACGTATTACGGCGTGACCGAGGGGGGGATGCACGGCCCCTGGCAGGCGTTCCTCGTGCCGGAAAACGAAGAGGAAGACTCGGGCGGTGGTCTGGGAAGCTAGCCACATTTATGCGCCGGCCAGCCCGGCGGTTCTGGAGGTCTTCTGTGGCACGCCGCCGCTGGCGTCTGCCGTCCATGTCATTGACCGGCTTGACGGCGTATTATGGGATGCCAGCGGGGGACAGCCTTACCCGCTGCCGGAAACGGGGCTGCTGGTCGTGCGCGAAGTCGTTTCCAGCGAACGGCGGCCTCTGCGCTGGACCGGAGAGGAAACCGTCTCATGGCAGAACGTTCGCGGGCCGGATGACCTGAGCGTGATTACCGTCGATTCACTGGGGGAAACGACGTACCTTTCTTACCTGTACGCGCCGCCCGCGCCGTTTCTGCGCTTCCTCAAGGCGACGAGCATGCGCTGTGCTTCGGTCGTCGTTTTCTACCATCACAACACCTTTAACGGCCTGACAGAAGAAGAATTCGCCTGGGTATTCGATCCGGCGGGGCAGGACCGGCTGTACGTCCGTACCGGCGAAACGCTGGTTGCCGTGCATACCGGCGCGCGCTACGAGGTGCTTTCCCGCGCCAGCGTGCTGGCTCTGGTGCTGCGCGATCTTGGCGTGCTGCTGGAAGATGTCGCCGCGCCGCCTGCTTTCCCGCCGCACCGGCTCAGTTTTCCATGGAGCCGCTATCGCTACGATTGCGGCGGGGCCGTTTCCGCGACGGCGGCCAGCGTGGAGGACAACGCTAACGGGTGAGGATTCTGATCGCGGACTGACGTGAATATAGCGCACTGCTAGCATTGTCACCGGCGGAGACTCGAACATGAAAGCCATCATCGCTCGCCAACCGGGAGAAGCCGACGTCCTCGAACTGGTCGAGGTTCCCGATCCCACGCCGGAGGCCGGCGAATTGCTGGTACGCGTGCGCGCCGCCGGCGTCAATCGGGCGGACATCCTGCAGCGAAAAGGCGGTTATGCACCGCCGCCGGGCGCGTCACCCATTCTTGGCCTCGAACTGGCCGGGGAGGTGGTTCAGGCAGCCGGCGACTGGCGTGTGGGCGACCGCGTCATGGCGGTGGTTACAGGCGGCGCGTATGCCGAACTGGCGACCGTGCCGGCGTCTGTCGCCATGCCGGTTCCCGCAGCTTTTACCGACCAGCAGGCCGCGGCCATTCCTGAAGCGTTCCTCACCGCCTATCTCAACCTGTTTATGCTGGGCCGCCTGCAACCGGGCGAGACCGTGCTCATCCATGCCGGAGCCAGCGGTGTCGGCACGGCAGCGATTCAACTGGCGCGCGTCGCGGGGGCGCGCGTGCTGGCGACTGCCAGTTCGCCCGAGAAGCTGGCCCGCTGCGAAGCGCTCGGCGCGGAGATTGCCATCAGCTACCTGAAGGATTCGTTCGGGCGCGTCGCGCTTGAAGCGACCGGCGGGCGCGGCGTCGATCTCATTCTGGATTTCGTCGGCGCGCCCTACTGGTCGGAAAACCTGACGTCGCTGGCGCGGGGCGGGCGGCTGATACTGATCGGTTTTCTCGGCAGTTCGAAAGGCGCGCTCGATCTGGGGCCGGTCATGCGTAAAAACCTGACCGTGACCGGCACGACCCTGCGTGGAACGCCGCTGGAAGAGAAAGCGGCGCTCACGCAGGCGTTCGTCGAATTTGCGCTACCGAAAATCGAGTGCGGCGAGTTGGCGCCGGTGCTGGATTCGGTTTATCCGCTGCGCGACGCCGCCGAAGCGCATCGCCGGATGGAAGCAAACCGCAACATCGGCAAGATCGTGCTGTCGGTGTAAGTGTCAGCCTACCGCCGGTTCGCGCAGCCCAAGCGCGGCCAGCGCCGTGCGGATCATCTGGTTGGTAAAGCCCCATTCGTTGTCATACCAGCTCATGATCTTGACCAGATTGCCGGCGACCACCCGCGTCATGTCAAGCTGGACGATCGAAGCTCTGGGGTCCATCAGAATGTCCGACGAAACCAGCGCATCTTCGGTCACGCCGAGAATGCCCTGATAGCGTTCGGACGCCGCTTCCTGCCGGAAAATGTCGTTGACCTCTTCGACTGTTGTGTCGCGCCGTGTCAGCATGACGACATCGGCAATCGAACCGCAGGTCACCGGGCCACGAATCGAAACGCCGTCGAACAAGCCTTCAAGTTCGGGAATGGCCTTGGTCGTGGCGATGGCCGCGCCCGTGCTGGAGGGGACGAAGTTGGCCGCTGCCGCGCGACCACGGCGCATATCCGACTTGCCGCCGGGGCTATCGACCAGCGATTGGGACGCGGTATAGGCGTGAACCGTCGTCATAATCGCTTTTTCCACGCCCAAATGGCGGTTCATGATTTCGATCACCGGCGCGATGTTGTTGGTCGTGCAGCTCGCGCAGGACAGGATGTACTTGTCCGAGTCGCCGCGATTGACGCCGTGAACGACGGTCGGCACATCCTTGCTCTTCGTCGGGCCAGAGAGGATGACCCATTTCGCGCCGGCGTGGATGTGTTTGGCGGCGTCCTCCCTGTTGGTGAAGATGCCCGTACACTCGAAGACCAGTTCGACGCCCAGTTCACCCCATGGCAGGTTGGCCGGGTCGCGCTCGCTCAGGAAGGCGATCTCCTTGCCGCCAACGATGAGCTTGTCTGCGCGGGTTTCGACGCTCCGGTGATAGCGCCCGTAGACCGTGTCGTACTTCAGCAGATACGCCATGTTTTCGAGCGAGCCGATGTCGTTGACGGCCACCAGATCGAGATCGGGCGTGTCGTCCAGAATCACCTTGAGCGTCGCCCTGCCGATGCGCCCCAGACCGTTAATGCCGACTTTTACCGCCATCCTGTTCCTCCTGAAGGACTCTGAGAGAACGATACGCGAGCGTTGGGCGCGATGATGGGATGGCAGGCGGTGCTGTGCCCGTCCGCTATCCCGTCATAGGCGCAGCCCCATGTGTTCTATGTCGTAATACTGCCCGTCGATTTTGAGATAGCGCGGTTCCACGGCGAACGGGATAAAGCCGAACTCGCTGTAGAGCCGGCGGGCGGTATCATTTCCTCTGGTGACCGACAGTGTGACTTCTTCGAGATCGGGCAGCGTTCGGGCGTAGTCCAGCAGCGCGTTCAGGAGCGACCGCCCGATGCCGCGGCATCGGGCATGTGGCGCGACGTACATACCCCAGATCATGCCGCGGTGGCGGGTTTTCATGCGTTGCGCGCGGTACAGCCCGATGACTCCCACCAGCGCGCCGTCGATGAAAGCTCCGAACGTGGGGTTTTCGGGTAGCGAACCCGCGATACGCGCCGCGACGGTTTCCAGGCTGTAATTGCGCTCGTCCGCTTCCGAAGACGAGAAAGCTGTTGGCGCTTCGCGCAGCGCCTGCAACCGTAAGGCCTGATAGTTTTCCGCGTCATCTGCGGTGAGGAGCCGTATCTCCATGAGGCGTTAATCCGAATTTGCCGGTGGCATCGACTCGCCGTCGGACAGTTGCGCGGTGCGTGGTTCGCCTTCTCTGCCCGGAATGACTGCCTGTTCGAGCGGCGTTGGCGCTTTCCGGTCTTCTTCGGTATCCGCGGCGATGGCGTCCAGCGCGTCCGGGTCGATGAAACCGTGATCGGCGGCATGAACGGCGGCGGCGAGCGTATCCTTCACCGTCAGCATGTCGACGCCGTGCTCGCGCGCCTGTTGCGCCATGGCTTCGGCTTTCTGGTGCGGCAGCAGCGCGACATCGCGGATATATGAGGCCAGAATGCGGCCCGGATGCTTCTCGATGATTTCCAGATAGATGGCCGGGTCTTTCTGGGTGCTGTCGCCGATCAGGATGAATTTGAGATTGGGATAGGTGGCCAGCAGGGTTTCGATGGCGGCTATCTTGTGCCGTCGATGTCCGGGCATGATGAATTGTTCGCGGGTGATCCCGGCATCGACCAGAAATAGCGGGCCGAGCGGAATGCCACGAACGACGAAGAAGTCGTACAGCATGTCATACAGATTCCACATGCTGCTGGAGACATAAAAAATCGGGTTCAGGCTCTCGCCTGTGCCGCGCCGGAGCGCCTGATAAAACGCCGCCACGCCCGCGAAAGGCAGGCGTGTGCGCGAGTTCATCAGAAAGGTATTGCGCGCCATGGCCACCAGATCGAGCACGTCGGTTCGCATGACGGTGTCGTCGATATCGCTGATGACGCCGAATTGCGCGTCGGGCGTCGGCGCGATGACCTTGCCGGTCGCCGTGACTTCCTGCGGCTCGGCAGGATTCTGGCTCTTGCCCGGATAATCGACCAGCGTTAGCTCGACGTCGTACCACATGTCCTCGGCTACCGGCAGGCCGGCAGGCGGCGTCAGCTCGAAGAAAAAGAAGCCTTCTTCGTCTGCCGTCACTTCCTGAACGACGTCGCCAAGCCGGGCGCGTACCCGCGCGTAGGGGATTTCGCGGCTTTGATAGCGCTTGTACATGTTGAGCAGATTTTCCCAGATGCTGTCATCATCCATGGCGCTGCTGATGCCCTGATCGTTGAGCACGCGCCCTTTCAGGTAAAATCGCTCCTGATTGCCATAACCGAGGTAGGGTTGCAGCAGGATTTCGCCCAGCCCAAGCCGCCGCCGCAGGCTGTACTTGCGCTCGTCATAAAATTGTTCCAGATTGTGAATCGCGCCGAGCAGGGCCGATTTCCAGTCGGACATTCAACGCACTCCTGACACATTAGGCAAACCCGCGGCTATAGTCGTGTTGTATCGTTGATTGTAATATACTACGGATCACAGGCTGAACCAAACGTATCTCTGCCAGACAGACGGAATTACAGATGGCGGCGTTGAACCAACGTCTGGGCCTCACGCGCTATGAGGCCGACGAATACTACAAACGCGCGCTGGAGGCGTATCGTAAAGGCAACTTCGACGCAGCAATCGACGCCATGAATTACGCGATTGAACTGCTGCCGACAAAGGCCGAGTATTACGCGGCGCGCGGCTTCTTTCAGTATGAAGACGGTGCGCTGGCCGAGGCGGAGGCCGATTTTCAGCGCGCGCTGGAACACTTTCCCTATGAAATGCTGGCGCATTATGGTCTGGGCATGCTGGCCTACCGCAATCAGGACTGGGATACGGCGCTCGAACGGTTCATGACCGCGTACCGGGTCGATCCCAAACGGCCCGAAACGCTCTACTATCTGGCGCTGACGTACATGCGCCGTGGCGAGCCGGCTTCGGCGCTCAACATCATGGCGCAGGCGCAGGCAGCTTTCGAGGCGGCAAACGACCGCCGCAAGGCGCTGGCGGAGCGCTGGATGCGCGAGTTGGGCCGCCTCGCCGAGAAAACCGCCGCGCTGCTGGCTGGGCGCGCCTCTGACAACCGCTAGGCTGCTTTCCGATATTCCGCGAACGCCGTTGCCGGCCGGTGCTTTGCGTTGCAGCGGGAACTGGCCCCCATAGTTAAACGTCATATAATCCAGTTATCTGCTGCTACGGAAAGGACTCGATGACTGATGCGCTGGCTTTGCTTGGTCCTGCTCTTCGTTCTGGCTCCGGTTTCACTTCAGGCTCAGGGAATCTCGGCATGGGAAGTCGTGCTCTTTTCGCACACCGGCGAGGCGGGCGCGAGCGGCGAATTGGTGGTGCTGACGCCGAACGGCGTCACCGACCGCTGGACGATTCCGGCGACTGCCTTTGGCTCCGGTCCCGTCGGGCTGGCAGATGTCGCGATTTCCGGCAACCAGCGCTATGCGGCGGTTGCTTTGTGGGGACATGGGGATGCGCCGGGCGCGCCGCCGGTCGCCATCATGGATCTGCAAACGGGGACGTGCTGCACCTTCGCCAGCGCTCCCGTGCCGGATGTCGAGGCCTATCTGCTCGCCGGGTTTAGCCCGGATGGCAGCCATCTCGCGGTTGCCTATGTTGGTTTTGATGATCGCGAAACCTATGACCTGAACGGCGGCTTCTTCATCGTCGATCCCGCGACCGGGCAGACGACGAACCAGATAACGATGGACGCCATCAACGCCCGTCTGGGCCTCGAACCGTTTAACGTTTTCCCGATGCCGGAGTCGTGGCGTTCCGAGGGCATCCTGTTCGTCGGCAGTTGTTATGCCTGCGAAGGGCCGTTTGAAAGCCCCTACTATGTCTGGAACCCGGCGACCGACCAGCTTTATCAGTCGACCGATCGCTTCTACACGATCTTCGGCCAGTCGCTAGAGCTGACCAACGAACTGCTCTACACGACGCAAAATACCAGCTACCCGACGGGCGAAATCGCCGCTATGTTGCCGCCCGCCAATGTGGTTGAGTATTACGCCGAAGGCGTTCCGATCCGCATGAGCGAACGCGAAGGCAATGAAGCGCTTGCTCCGGTGGTCTATTTCAACCCGGCGGACCTCGATCTGCGTCAGGCCCAGTGGGTTCTGGATGGCAACGCCTTTGTCATTCAGGGATCGGACAGCAATCCGAACGGCGTCATCGTCTACCGCGACGGCTCGCAGGCGCAGGTCGTGTTTCCGGCAAGCAGCCGGTTCCTGACCGGAACGCCGGACGGGTTTCTGGCGCAGAACAGCGCCGGCTGGGTCATCTACTACCAGTACGTCGAAGGGGAATGGAACCAGATCGAACTCGATGTTTTTCCCGGCGAAGTCCGCGTCGTCGATAGCACGCCGCTTGGCAGCTCCGTCGTGCAGCCGTTCAATCTGCTGGTGCAGCAGCCGCAGGGTGGCATCGAGGAACCGCCGCTGGCCCCGCAGCAACAACAGCAGCCCGAAGTATGTCCCGGCTTTATCGGTTCGCGCCTCGCGCCCGGCGGTCTGGGCCGCGTGACGCCCGGATTGCCGAACAACCTGCGGATATCGCCATCGCTGCAGGCGCAGATCATTGGCCAGATCCCCGCCGGCGCAGTCTTTGAAGTGTTGTCGGGGCCGCAGTGCGATCCCGCAGGGCTGGCATGGTGGCAGGTCAGCTATGGCGGCCTGACGGGCTGGACCGCCGAAGGTCAGGGTTCGACCTATTACGTCGATCCGGTTCCGTGAAGGGGTAGGACGCTATTCCCGGAAGGCTCTGGTCGCCAGCGCAAGGCCGATGCCGGCCAGCGCGCCGGCCAGCGCCCACAGCGGCGCGCGGCCAAGCACGGCCAGAATCTGCGCGGGGGGGTAATCCGGCACGGCGTGGAAGTGCAGGCCGGTTTTCAGAATCATGAGCGCGGCGGCCAGCGGGGCGGTTAGTAGGCCGGTCGCCGCGCCTGTGAGCATCATGGGGAGCAGGCGATCTGGCGCGGGCCGGGCGAACCGCGCCGCCAGCAGCAGCGCCGCGCCCAGCCCCAGCACGACAGCCGGAAGTACGCTGTCCTCTTCCAGTTGCAGCCACAGCAGGGTGATGCCGCCATACAGCAGGGCGAGATTGCGGTAACGCACCGGCGTTCGTGCCTAGTCTTTGCGCTGGAAACGGAAAATGTGCGCTTCGAAAGGATTGAGCTCGATGAACAGGCCGGGGGTGATCATTTCGCTGCCCCGGCGGACGTAGGTCGAGCCGTCATCGATATCGTGCAGAATCCAGTCATGGCCTGCTACCTCTTCCCAGCCTTTCAGCGGTAGCCGGGCGTAGGACGTGATCGACGTCAGATTGACGACGATCAGGCGGTATTCGCCATCCAGCCGCCATCCATAAGCCAGCAGGTTGTAAACGGTGATGTCGTCTTTGGCGACCGGCGCGAGTTCGAACAGACGCCATTCACCCAGCCGGTAGATCGGCGTGTGCGTTTCTTGCAGCAGCTTGAGGTAATGCTGTCGTAGGTCCTCGCGCTGCGTTTCGATCGGGCCGCGCCGGATTTGCACCGGCAGCTTGACCTGCGCGCCGGTCAACTGCCCGTGATGCAGCAGGCACGCGCCGGGCAGCGTGCAAATGAGCGTCGCCGCGGGCAGGCTGCGCGCCGGGCCAAGCCTGTCGTGGGCGCGCGGCTCGTCGTGGTTTTCGATAAAGCGCACCATGTGCTGCTGAAACTCAATCGGCGCGGTCAGGTGAGCGTGCACTTTCTGCACATCGACTTCCATGATGCGGTCGTACAGGGTTTTATCGTAGGTGAAATCGAACCCCTGTTGCAGCATGTCGTATTCGCGCCCCCAGTAGACTTCGGCGATCATGATGAACTCGGAATAGCGCGCTTTGACCTGCGGAATCATGAACGGCCAGAAGTCGGTTTCGGGCGGGTCGGCGACATAGCCATTCCAGGTGTTGCGAAAGATCTCGTTCATGACGAGCATCGCCATGTCGCAGCGCACGCCGTCGCACTGGCTGGCAACATCCAGCAGCGTTTCGAGCAAAGCCTCGCGCAGTTCGGGGTTAAAGACGTTCAACTGCGCCGTGTCGCTCCATCCGGGGAAATACGGGTCGCGGCCATGCGCGAAGATCATCGCGCGCTGGTCGCTGGTCTGGTGGCGGAAAAAGTCGCCGGGGCGGCTGCGCGCGTCTTTCGCCGAACCCTGAACGATGAAGTCCGGATGTTCGTCTACCCATGGATGGTCGATGGCGATGTGGTTCGGCACGAAGTCGAGGATCAGTTTCAGGCCGCGTTCCCGCAGCTTCTGGCGGAATTGCGCCAGACCTTCCCGGCCGCCGATGCGCGGCTCGACTTCATAGGCAGCGATGGAATAGGCGGAACCGATGACGTCCTCATCTTCGATGTCCGGCAGGGCGGCGACATACTCGTGTTTGTATTTCAGCGCGTTGAGGCGTGCATATTCGCTGCGCTTCCACACGCCCATCATCCAGATGTAGTCGATGTTCAACTCGGCGAGAGCGTCCAGCGCCTCGTCGGGGACGTCGCTCAGCGTTACCGGGCGCTGGTACTGCTGGCTCAGTTCGTGCAGCCAGACCCAGGTGTTGATTTCGTAGATATACAATTTACCGGACCCAGAGGTCATGCGTTGCAGTCCTTGCGGAGCACGAGGATTGTCGTGATCGCGATCAATCATGCGGATAAACCGCCGTATTGTAGCCGACCCGCCTGTCAATGCTATGGCGAAGTGGGGAGGCATAAGTCCATGTGGTAGACAACGAAGATCGCCATCGACATAATACAAACGAAAATTAGCAACCTTTCAGAGAGTGGGATTACATGGCAGACGGTTACTTTGTTACTCCACGCGATTCGGAACAGGTGGAGATGCTTACAGGCGTGCATCGCCGGACGATGAGCACGACCGATGAAGTGATGCTCTGCGAGTTTTTTCTGGAACGCGATGCGGTCGTCCCCGAGCACAGCCACAAGAACGATCAGGTTGGCTACGTCATCTATGGCCGGGTTGAAATCACGATTGGCGGCGTGACTCAGGTGCTGCATCCGGGCGATAGTTATGCCATTCCCGGAGGCGTGCTGCACAGCGCGCGCGCCATCATCGACACACTGGTGATCGACGCCTTTTCACCGCCGCGCAACGATTATCGCACCGAAGCCCGTTAAATTTCGCGCCGTTTCTCCTAGCTCACTTGTCACGTTTTGATCCCCTGTATTAAAGTAGAGGTGGGATTTCAGTATTAAACGTGACTTGTTAGCTTTTGAGTGACGCGCGATGGACATAGAGCACCCTCATATTAGACGCCGCCGGAGCGTGCGCGAACGGGTGACATCCCGGCGTGCGCGCCGGACGAATTTGCCCTTCGCAACTACCGCGCGGACTGCCGAAGCGTCCGTGCTGATAACGGGGACGCCGCGCTGGGCGCGCCAGCGACGGCCCGAAGTGCCCGTGACCGCCAACAACTGGCGGGCGCGCGCGGAACTCTGGATTCGGGATGCATGGTGGTATGCGCTGCACCGGCCCTACGTTGCCAGGGCGATCGGCATTGGGCTGGTGGCGCTGTTTGCCCTGTTTGTGGTGTCGCATCTGGTTACGGGCCGTCTGTTTCCGAATGTCTGGGCGCTCGGCACGCATCTTGGCGATCTGACAGTCGAAGAGGCGGCGGCCAAGCTGGAACAGACGTGGCGCACTTCCCTGCGGCTTCAGTTGACTGCGGGTGAGCGTTCGTGGTCGGTCAAACCGGACGAACTGGGCCTGATTCTGGACAGCCACAAGACGGCGGAACGCGCACGCGCGGTCGGCATGGCCGGGCTGCCGTTTGGCTATAGCGTGGAGCCGGTCGTCGATGTCGATCTGTTTGTGGCCCAGAACTATCTGCTCAACCTGACGGAAGAAGCAAATTACGCGGCCTACAACGCTGGCTACCGCTGGGAGGGAGACAGGCTGGTGGGCGTGGAAGGCCGTCCGGGCGCGGTGCTCGATGTCGGCAGCACGGTTGAGCGACTGCGCGAGAATGCGGCTGCTGTGGCCGCTACCGGCACGCTTGAGCTGGTCATGAACCCGCTGCAGCCCGAAGTCATCGACCCGGAACCCTATCTGGAACAGGCAGCGGCGCTGGCCAGCCAGCAGTTCACGCTGATTGGCTATGACCCGATGCGCGACGAACGCATCACCTGGGCGACCGACCGCGACACCTTTACCTCGTGGCTGGAGGCGAAAACGGATGGTCTGGGGCTGCGCGAAGATGTCTTCCACGACTTTCTGCAGGCGCAGAACGCCACGCTAAACCCGGAACCGGATGGCGTGCGCTATCTTGAGCCGACCGAAACGATGGGCAATGTCGAGGAAGCGATTCGCGAAGGCAAGACAAGCGTCAACCTTCGCATTCGCTATCGCCCCACCCGGTATGAGGTTGTATCGGGTGATACCGGATACCGGATTGCGCGGCGGCTTGGCGTTCCCTTCTATGCGCTGACCAATGCCAATCCCGGTCTGGACTGGGATCGCCTCACGCCCGGCATGACGATCAATCTGCCGTCGCGCGATATCACGCTCCCGCTGGAGCCTGTTGCGGAAAAGCGGATTATCGTCAACCTCGATACGCAGTCGCTGGTGGCGTATGAGAATGGCCGCGAGGTGTTCCGCTGGCTGATTTCGTCCGGCACGTCGAGTTTCCCGACCTATCCCGGCGTCTACCAGATTCTGTCGCATAGCGAGAAGGCGCTGGGCAGCACGTTTGAACTCTGCGGCCAGTCTGGTTGCGGCCAGTGGGAAATGTACTGGTTCATGGGCATCTATGAAGTCGTGCCGGGCCTGATGAACGGTTTCCACGGCGCGGTGCGGCTGCCAAACGGCGCGTATCTTGGCGGCGGCAATGTTGGCTATCCCTACACGTATGGCTGTGTGATGTCCGAGAACAGCAACGCCGAGAAGCTGTATCACTGGGCTGAGGCCGGAACCATCGTCGAGATCATCTCCAGCGAATACGCGCCGCAAAGCGAACTGGCACGGGCCTGGCTTGCGCAGGGAGGGCGGGCCTAAGCCGGCGCTAAGCTTGTGCAGATTGCACGAAATTAGCGCTAAATGAGAAGCTGTTAAGGACTCCATAAAGCGTTGAGGGTGCGCGATTTCAAGTGTTTTCCCTCAACGCTTTATTTGTATATCAGCCTTCTTAAGACATTTTCAGCAATGGTAACACCTGTTAGTAAACACCCGCTGTCGATATTGTGACGATGCGAACTATCGTTAGTTACGATCAGAACGATCTCCAGATGAGAACCAGCTATAAAAATCTTGTTGACGTCGCCGTTTACTGTGCTCTATACTACGAGCAGCAACACTAAATAGACGTGTGGAGTGCAGAAACTAATTTTTCATAAAAAACTTCTTGCCGCACTCCATACCAAAACCCGACGCCCCGTGAGAACGGGGCGTTTCTTTATCCCCACGACTATCCTCGCAGGAGTAAGTTAGGTGGTCAAGCGTCTGCAACAGTATGGAACCTGGCGAAGCCCGCTTTCGCCGAAATCCATGCCGTCGAAACTTCGATTGTACGATGTGCAGTGGGACGACGATGGTGAAACACTGGTCTGGCTGGAGGGGCGCGGCAAACAGGGCGTGCTGGTTGCCCAGCAGGGACTACAGGCTCCGCGCGACCTGAACACCGAGCTCTCGGTGCGGGGCGGCATCGGTTACGGAGGCGGCGAATTCACCGTTTCACAGGGGCGCGTGCTGTTCGCGGCATCTGACGGTCGCCTGTACTGCCAGTCGTTGTCGGAAGGGCTGCCACGCCCGATCACACCGGCGTTTGGCCGGCTGGCTTCGCCGGCAGTTTCGCCGTTCGGCCAGTGGGTCGTATTCGTTCATCACTACGAAGGCGTTGACGGTCTGGCGATTGTCGACACCGAGGGTGAGCACTGGCCGCGCAAACTGGCTTTTCAGGCCGATTTTTACATGCAGCCGGTCTGGCATCCCAGTGGTACGCGGCTGGCTTACATCACCTGGAACCACCCGCAGATGCCGTGGGACGGCACGGAACTGCATTTGACCACGCTTGAAGCGGATGCATCGGGTATGCCGCAGATTGCCAGCATCGAAGTCATCGCCGGGGATGAAAAAACGGCAATTCTGCAACCCGAATTTTCTCCGGATGGGCGCATGCTGTCGTACATCAGTGACGCCAGTGGCTGGGGGCACATTTATCTCTACGATCTGGCAGAGCGCACTCACGTGCAGCTTACAACCGGCGAGGTCGAACATGGTGCGCCCGCGTGGGTTCAAGGGATGCGAGTCTATGCCTGGAGCCATGATAGCCGCTGGATCTACAGCATTCGTAACGAGCGTGGCTTCAACAGCCTGTGGAAGATCGACACGCGCACACATGAAGCGACCAAAGTCGACGAGCTGGACGACTACACCTATCTGGAACAGATTGCTGCGTCGCCAACCCGCGATGCCGTGGCGCTGATCGCGGGTTCTCCGACCATTCCCAGCCGCGTGATTACCTACGAGGCTCAGGGGCCAGTCGCGCCACCGATCCTGTCTCTGGAGCCGGACACGCCGCGCGGTATCAGCGTCATCATCGCAGAAGGGCGCGGCCTGACCGTGCATCGCCGTTCGGGTTCCGAAAGCCTTCCGGCTTCCTATCTGTCTGTTCCCGAAGCGATTGTCTGGACAGGCCACGACGGCGAAACCGTGCACGGGCTGTACTACGCTCCCACGAACCCGGAATACGAAGGAACCGGCAAGCCGCCGCTGGTCGTCTACGTTCACGGCGGGCCGACATCGCAGGCGCAGGCCGGGTACTCGCCAGTTGCCCAGTTTTTCGCCACGCGCGGTTTTGCCGTGCTGGAGGTGAATCATCGCGGCAGCACCGGATATGGCCGCGCTTATCAGGACAAGCTGCGTGGAGCGTGGGGCATTTACGACGTAGAGGATAGCGCCAGCGGCGCGCAGGCGCTGGTGGATCGCGGGTTGGTCGATCCTTCGCGGCTGGTCATTATGGGCGGCAGCGCCGGCGGGTTTACCGTGCTGCAATCGCTCATCGAAAAGCCGCACTTCTATCGCGCCGGCATCTGTTCCTACGGCATTTCCAACCAGTTCATGCTGATCGCCGAGTCCGAATTCAAATTCGAGTCGCGCTACAGCGAATCGCTGCTCGGCGTGCTGCCCGACGATGCGGAACGCTATCGCGAGCGTTCGCCGCTGTTCCGGGCGGATCGTATCGTCGATCCGGTGCTGATTTTTCAGGGCACGGAGGACAAAGTCGTGCCAAAGGAACAGTCAGATTTGATTGTCGCCGCGTTGCGGGCGCGTCGCGTACCGCACGAATACATCGTTTTTGAGGGTGAAGGTCATGGCTGGCGGAAACCCGAAACGATAGAAGCCTATTACGAGGCGATCCTACGCTTTCTCAACCGCTACGTGCTGTACAGCTAAGCGCTTCACTTCTGGCCCCTCTCCGGCGCTCACAAAGCGCTGGAGAGGGGCAGATAGACACAGGTTTGAATGTTTCCCGATGGCCGCCTTAGCGGCGTTTGGGCTTATCCCCCGGAGGTGTGTACGGGGCGTCGTCCGGATAGGGCGGCGGAAAGTCCGGCGGCTCGCCGAAATCGCCCCGGTCGCGGTAGACGTAGCGCACTTCCCTCACGGTTTTGACCTTCACCCGGTCATCCAGCCCGAAGATTTTTTCCGACACGACGCCGATGATGCTCATGATGAGCGCGCCGGCCATCGCCCACGGGAAACTCTCGACGACGAGGCCTGCCCCGCCCAGCACCAGCCGCGACAGTTCGGCGGTGAGCATGAACATCAGGCCGTTGATAACCAGCAGGAACAGGCCGAGCGTGAACAGGATGAACGGGCAGGTGAGGAACGTCAGAATCGGTTTAACGATGGCATTGACCAGACCGAAGATCAGCGCAATGCCCAGCAGGATCAGCATTTCGTTCTGCCGGTCGGAGCCGACGATATGGATGTGCTGCGGAAGCACCGTGACGACGACCGCCAGCGCAAAGGCGTTGATGACCATCCGCAGCAGAAAATTCTTGAGCATACTTTCCCTCGCGCGATGAACGAGGGGCGCAGCAGTTAGCCGCGCCCCTCGTCGTTAGCTTCAGCGGCGAGTGTTTCTGCCGCCGCGCAAGATCAGATAAATCACCAGCAGGATAACGACCGCGACGACGATCACCACCAGTATCGGGATCAACTGGTTGACGTCCGCCGTCTCGCTCTCGACTTCCATCGGCACGAGCGTGCCGCGCGGCGTCGCCGTCGGCGCGGCCTGCGTCGGCTCCGGCGCTCCTTCAGTCGGGGCCTGCGCGATGGTCGTCGGTTCGACTTCTTCGGTCGCGATGGCCGTCAACTGCGTGTCGATGGTAGCCTGCGCGTTCGCGGTAGCCTGTGCATTTTGCGTCGCTTCCTGAGCGGCCCGCGTCGCGGCTGCGCTTTCTTCCTCTGCGCGTTCGGCGGTCGCCGTCGCATCGAGTTCGATCTGCGCTTCCGCCGTCATCGTCTGGCGGGCATTCTGCGTCGCCGTGGCCTGCGCCATGCGGGCGGCGCGTGTCTCCTGAGCGGACGCTGTGCCTTGCGCATTGATTTCAGCCTGAGCCACCAGCGTTTCACGAGCGTCCTGGGTCATGGTCGCCTCGGCCTGCGCGGTCTCGGTGGCTTCCAGTTGCGCGATGCGCGTGACCGTGGCGATCAGTTGTGCCTGCCGGGTGGCCGTCTGGCGTACCTGAGCCTCGGCGGTCTGGGTGGCCTGTTCGGCCTGCGCGGTCTGCGTCAGCCGGGCTTCCTGTGTTGCCGTCGCCTGGCGCTCCGCGGCCTGCGTCTGGCGAGCTTCGGCGGTACTTGTCGCCGCGCTCTGCGCCGTTGCCGTTTCGCGGGCGGCCTGTGCCTCCAGCGCCTCGGCGGTGGCAGTGGCCTGCTGCTGTGCTTCCCCGGTCGCAGTCGCGACTATTTGCGCGGCGATCATCTGAGTGGCGGTTGCGCCCGCGGCTTGCGTCGCCGCGGCCTGTGCCTCACTCGTCGCCGTTTGCTGGGCTTCGGCGGTCGCGGTCTGCGCCGCTTCACCTGTGACGGTCGCTTGCACAACGTCCGTGGCAGTTGCGGCAGCCTGCGCCGTCTGTACTGCGGACTGCGTGACGCTGCTTTCAGTCGCCGCCAGCGCCACTTCCGTGCCGGCGATGCGCGATGCTTCGGCCTCGGCAGTAGCTGTTACCTGCGCGCTCAGTGCCGCCTGTGCTTCGGCGGTGCTCCGGCGCTCGGCGTTCTGAGTGGCGCGGAATTCAAGCGTCGCCCGGAACGAAGCCGTACCTTGCGCGTTGATTTCAGCCTGTCGCGCCTGAGTCGCCTGCACAGCGGCAGTGTCTTGTGCTTCGGCTTCGGCCTGTGCGAAGGCCGTACCTGTGGCCCGGCTTTCCGCCGTGCCGGTGGCAGCGAACGCGAGTTCGGTAGCGGTGGCGTCAGCCGCAACCTGCGTGTGATGGGCAATCGTGGCTTCGGCGGCCTGAGTCGCCTGCGCGACTACCGTGCGCGTCGCCGGGATATCGGGCGTCGGCGAGGGCGTATTGGTCGGCACAAGCGCGGTCGCAGTCAGCGAAGGCCCGCGACCAACCGTAAAGTTCACCGTCGCGCTCGACTGCATGTCATTCGCGGTTGTCGCGACGACGCGCAGGCTGTGATCGCCCGGCCCCAGTTCCAGCGCGTTGAGTTCGATGTCCCACGGCGCGCGCGTTTGCTCCGGCAGGGCTTGGCTGTCGAGGAAATAGGCCACGCGGACAACCGGCGTCTGGCTGATGAACGAGATGCCGACGGTGCGATCTTCTTCGATCACTTCGCCTTCGCTCAGATTCTGGAAGACGGTTACCGGCGGCAGCGCAGCTACCGTGAACAGGATTTCACCCGTCGTGGCGACGCCGCTGGCGTTTTCGGCTCGCACCGTCAGCCGCTTGTCGCCCGGCTCGAATGCCATCGGATCAAGCGTCGCCCGGCTTATGATGATGTCATCCGGCGGAATGGAAATGCTTTCCAGCGCCGTGCCGTTGATCATGAAGTCGATGCTGGTCACCGGCGTCTGGCTGGCGACGACGTTCACCTCGATCTCGGTGACTTCGTCAACTTCCTGCCCGGCGGTCAGGCCGTTGATCGTGATCTGCGGCGGCAGCGCCGCGACAACAAACGGCACTTCCAGTGTGGTTACGCCACCACCCTGATTAGTCGCCGTGATGGTCAGCGTGTGCTCGCCCGGCGTCAACTCCATTGGCCGGATATCGAAGGCGTAGGGCGCTTCTTCTACTGTGGTCGAGGGACCATCGTCAATCCGGTAGGTAGCGCTGGCTCCGGGCGTCTGGCCGCTGATGTCGAGGATGACCGTCTGCACGCTTTCGACAGGTTCGTCGAGATTCGCTTCGACGATCACGCGCGGCGGCAGCACGCCGATCTGCATGTCAAACGAGGCAGACCCGGTATCGCCGTCTTCGTCGGTGGCGGCAATGGTGAGCGGATGCGTTCCCGGCGTCAGCGTTTCGGGGTCGATGATGAAGGTAAACGGCGGCTCGGTGATGGTCTGTGGCTGGCCGCCCTCGCCGATGGTCACTTCGACCTCGCTGATCGTCTGGTCGGCGGCGATGTCTGGCGTGACTTCGGTGACCTGATTGATCACTTCCGGCAGCAGCGGTGGCCGGATAATCGGCACCGGAATCGGCGCGCGCAGCGTCGCGTTATCAAGCGACGTGCCTTCTGGCGTGGTCGCCTGAAGGACCAGATCGTATTCCGTGCCGTCGGCGGGAACATCCAGTTCCAGCGTCAGGATGTACTGGCTTTGCAGCAACGCTGCCAGATCGGCGTAGATACCGGCAAGCTCTTCCGGCGTTGGCGATTCGACAAAACGGGCGTTCGTACCTTCAGACAGCGCTTGCAGATACGTGCGGTCGATGCCATAGCCGAGGCCGATGGTGTAGAACGGCACACCGCGCAGCCGCGCCTCCTGCAGCGCCGCATCGCGCCCGACCTGGCTGACGCCGCCGTATTCCGCGCCGTCGCTGAGCAAAATCACGGCCCGGCGGCTCGACGGCGAGGCGGCGGCCAGATCGACCGCGTTGTAGGCTGCCTGATAAAGCCCGGTTCGACCACCGGCGCTGATGGACTCGATGGCGGCATTGAGCAGGGCTTTGTTGGTCGTGTAGTCCTGTACCAGATTGAAGCGGTGCGAGAAAGTATAGATCGCAACCGAATCGTTGGGGCCAAGCGAGTCGACGAACAGTTGCGCGGCCTCGATAGCGCGCTCGATGGGCTGGCCCTCCATGCTACTGCTGACGTCAATGACCAGCACCACCGAGATATCAAGTTCGTCGTCGGTGATATTTTCGACGCGCACAATCCGCGCCTGCGGCGCCAGATCGCCAACAATCTCGAAATTGGTTTCGCTGAGGCCGCGCACCGGCTGGCCAATGGAATCGAACACCGTCGCATTGATCACCACCGTGGGCAGGTCGGTGGCGTTAACGCCGGTGATCTCCACGCGGGGAGCGGGGTTGTCCTGCATGGCCCCGTGTACGGCTGACAGGATGAAAATCAGTGTGAAAAGGAGGATGAACGACTTTTTCACTAAATTGCTCCCATGGGGTCGCAAGGAAATAAGCAAGTATAAGCGTCGCCTGAGCGACGTGTTTTGATCCTGTCTAATCTTAACCCCTTTCCTCGCCAGCGCAATCAGTCTATGGTAGTTCGTTGGGACGAATATTCGATTGGATTGCAATTATCGCTTCGATGGCGACGCGCGCTTTTGTTCCGGCGGCGGCGGGCGCTATAATTCCGGCGTCGTGGCTGAAGCGAAAGAAGGAATCGCATCGTGGAGCTTTCACACGAAGAAGTGCGGCGGATTGCCGAGTTGGCGAAGCTCGACCTGACGGACGACGAAGTCGCCCTGTATGCCGGGCAACTTTCCAGCGTGCTTCAGTATTTTCAGCGTTTGCAGGAAGTGGACACATCGCATGTCGAGCCAACGGCATCCGTGCTGCCGCTGAGCAACGTCTTTCGCGAGGATATTGCCGAAACGCCGCTTGATCCCGACGAAGTCATACGTAACGCGCCGGATGCGGTCGATCACCAGTTCCGCGTCAGCGCCGTGCTTGGCGACGAATAGGGCGGCCCGGTCGCCCGGATATGCGCCAACATTTCTAAGCGCATTGCGCTTCATTCGCGCGTCCGGTATAGTCTCCGTTGCTTCTTTATTTCAAAGGGGATAACAGGATGCAGCGATCGGAAAGCGGCCACGCCAACTATAGCCCGACCATCGAAGCCTGTATTCGCGCGTGCCTTGCCTGCATGCGCGCCTGCGAGTATTGCGCCGATGCCTGCCTCAGAGAAGAGCATATCGGCATGATGGCTGAGTGCATTCGCACCTGCCGGGACTGCGCCGATATTTGCTCGCTGTGCGCGCGGCTGATGGCTCGCAACTCGGATTTGTTCATGGAAATGTGCCGCGTCTGTGCGATTGCCTGCGAGCTGTGCGCCGAAGAGTGCGAGCAGCACGATCATGACCATTGCCGCCGCTGCGCCGAAGCCTGCCGCCAGTGCGCCGAAACATGCCGTCAGGTCGCGCAGGAAGAAATGTAGTCGCGCTACGCGCAAACCCGTGCCGTTAGGCGTTTCAACTTCTGCCGGGGGGCAATGAAGTTACTTTTCGTCGTTTCGTCGCTTGACCTGACCGCGCCTTTCAGCGCAACGCCCGCCTGGTGGCAGCTTATGAAGGCGCTCTATGAGATCGGCGTCGATGTTATTGCCACGCCATATCAGGGGCCGGCCATCGAGTCGCTCTGGTGGCGCGCCGAGCCGAATCCCGCCCGCTGGCAGGGAGATGCTTTCAAGGTGGCGCGCGATACCATCAGACGCCTGCGCCCGCAGGGCGGCGCGCCTGCCGCGACAACCGGGACAACGAGCGGTGAATCGCTTTCCGACCGCCTCGTGCGCCAGACGGCGCATCGTCTGATCGCACCGCTCTGGCATCGCCATCTCGACCGCATTTTGACGCAGCAGCCGGATATTGACGCCGTGATCGTGCTGACCGCGCCGCTGAACCACCTGACGGGCGTGCCGCGCGATCTGAGTGCCCGGCATGACAAACCGTTCTTCTATTACGATGGGGACGTGCCTGCCAGCCTGCCGGATATGCGTGGCTTTGCTACCGGCTTCCGCATCTATCAGGGGGCCGATCCATCAGAATACACGGCGTTCATCAGCAACAGCGCGGGTGGAGCGGAGCGCCTGAAGGAACTGGGCGCGCGTGCGGTTCACCCGTTGTTCTACGGGGCCGATCCAGACGTGTTCAGCCCGGTTGATGTTCCGGGGCAGGACATCGACGTCATGTTCTATGGCCACGGACGCGAATACCGCGAGATGTGGGTCGATGCGATGCTGGCGGAGCCTTCCCGCCGGATGCCGGAAGCGCGTTTTGCCGCCAGAGGCACGCGGCTGGGCGACGTCGGGCGCACCGAACTGCTGCCTTATCTGAGTTTCAGCAAGCTGCGCGAGTACGCCTGCCGCAGCAAGCTCAACCTGTGCATCACGCGGGCAGCCCACGCCAGTGTCTATGCCTCGTCGTCATCGCGCCCGTTTGAACTCGCCAGCATGGGTTGCTGCATCGTTGCCAATCCCTATCTCGGCATCGAAACGTGGTTCGAGCCGGGCAAGGAGATTTTCATCGTCAATTCCGCCGAGGAAGCGGTCGACCGCTATCGTTATTTGCTGGCGCACGATCGCGAGCGGCAGGCCGCGGGGCAGGCAGCCCGCGAACGGGTGCTAAAGGAACATACCTTCCGTCATCGCGCCCGGCAGTTGGTGGAAATTGTGCGGATGTACATCTAACAGACCAGACGGTGAGGCTCAAAACCTGCCGGTTCTGGTTTGGAGTGAGATGTGCGGTCGCTCAGCCGCGCCCGTTCAGCGCCAGCGGCGACCGGTCGAAGTTGGCCAGCAGGTCCGCCGGGTCGTCATAAATCGCCAGCGCGCCGCGCAGCGCGTCATCGTCCCAGCCGCCACAGCGCAGGCCGATGACGCCGACGCCAACCGCGCCGGCGGCCTCGATGTCATAGGGCGTGTCGCCGATCATAAGCGTACGTTCCGCCGGTGTGCCGGTTTTCTGCAGGGCGGCGATGATGATATCCGGCGCGGGCTTGGACCGTTTGGCGTCTTCGGCGGAGGTCGCTTGCACAAGGTCGGCAATACCCGCCAGTTCCATCATTTTCAGTACATCGCGCCGGGTGGAAGAACTGGCGACCAGCACGGTCATGCCGCGCGTTTGCATGTGCTCGACCAGCTCGCGTACACAGGGGAACGGGCGCAGCCGGGGCCAGTATTTTTCCTTGAAGATCTGCTTTTTCCGGTCGGCGATCTTCATACCTTCGGGGCTGTGCTTCTGCACGCCGTTGGTGACGCGCGGCAGAAGCTGGTCTCCACCCATGCCGATCAGCGGCAGAACGTCCTCGAATGGCACGTCATAGCCGTGCTCGCGCAGCGCTTCGACCCAGGCTGCGGCGTGCGCGGGGTTGCTGTCGACCAGCGTGCCATCCATGTCCAGCAGTACGGCTTCAATCTGTCCCATTACCCATCCGTTAGAATGCGGTCGACGGCGTTGGCAAGCTCACGCAGGTTGCTCACCCGGAAAACGCCGTCAGCTACCGGCGCATAGCGGTGCATGTCGCTGTCGCCCGTGCCCCACTGGTGTGGCGGCTCCGGGTTGAACCACAGCAGTCGCCGGGCGCGCCGCTGTATCTCCTGAGCGATGTCAATGCGCGGGTCGTTATAGTTGTTGCGCCCGTCGCCCAGAATGATGACGGTCGTGCGGCTGGTGATCGTGCTCATGTGGTTTTCGCGGAAGGTGTTGAGGCTGTTGCCCAGATCGGTATTGTAGTAGCCGGGGCGGTTTTCCATCAACACCTGCTCGATTGCCTCGCGTGGCTCATGTTCATTGAACACCATGCTGATGTCCACCAGATCGTCGATAAAGACGAAACTGTTGGTGCGCGCGACCTGATCCTGAAGCTCATAGACCAGCGTCAGCAGAAATTCGGCGCAGTAGCGCATGGATGTGCTCAGGTCGCAGATCAGCACCAGACAGGGTTTGACATGATGGGTGCGGAATTTCAGTTCCAGCGGCACGCCATCATAGCGCATGTTGGCGCGCATCATGCGTCGCGGGTCGAGCGTGCCGGTCTTGGCGCGCTTCTGGCGCAGGGCGGCGCGGCTGCGCAGGCGGGCGGCCAGCCGGCGAATTTCATCGCGGATCGCCTCGACTTCCGCTTCGCCGAGGTGCGTAAACGGCACATCCATTAGATCGGGTTTGGGCTGCGGCTCCTGATTGGCCATCTGTTCGGCCAGCGTCGCGCCGACATACTGCGAGATTTGTTCCGACAGACCTTCGGCGTTCTGTTCCAGCATCCGGCGCATTTCTTCAAGCGCCTGCTGGCCCATTCCCATCTGTTCCAGTTCCTGCAGCAGTTCTTCGATGAGCTGGCGCAGTTCATTCATGCCCAGTTGCCGCATCATGCGCCGTTCGGCCCAGGGACGCTGTGACATATCGCTCATGGAAGGTAGCCCGGCTCGCTGGCCTTCCTGCTGGAGTTGCTCCTGACTGAACGGCTGGCCCTGCAGCAACTGGCGCAGCAGATCCTTCAGGGCGTCCAGATCGCCCGCGAGCGACTGGAGCGCCTGCTGTAACATCTGCTGCTCTTCGGGTGATAGCTGGTCGGGGATGTTTTCCAGTGGCGGCGTGCCGGCGCCAAAGAATAACGGGAAGAAGTAGTCAAACGTCGCCTGATCGCGGCATTCCTTGACCAGAGTCGTTTTCAGTGCGTTTTTGAAGAAATCACGGTTGGTCGCGCCAACGATCTCGACGCCGTACATGGCGTCCTGGCTTTCGGCCAGCGAAATGCGTACACCGGCTGCACGCAGCGCCCGAACGAACTCGACCATGCGCTTATCCATGGTGCTTCCCCTCAATATCCCTGCCGGGGCAGGGCCTCTGAACCAGCCGGTTCAAACGAACGGGTGGGTTGGCGTAGAGAGATTATAACCCGGTTGGAGGATGCTAGCGGCGCATCGGGCGCGCGGGCGGGCGAATACTCACCCGCCGCTCATTCACACGAACTCACCGGCTGGACTTCAAAATGATGCCGCCGGATGAAGGTCTGCGTTGGCGTGACCGTCACGACGTTAAAACCGGGTTGCGCGCCGGTATCGCCTAGCGTCGACTTTTGCTCGGGCCAGGAGTGGATCTGATACCAGCTACTGGCGACGCCGCTGTAGAGGATGCCGTCGCGGTAGATGTCGACGGACTGGTGCACGTGGCCGTGAAATACGCCGCGCAAACGGTGGCGACCGTGTAGCAGCGCTTCGTGGAACTGCTCGCCGTTCGTCATCCGCATGAACTCATCCCACCACGGAATGCCGGTCGGCAATACGTTGTGATGCACGGCGACGACCAGCGGGCGGTCGTCATTCTTCGCCTTGCAGATGCCTTCCAGCCGGGCAAGCTGATCTTTGCTGACCGACCCTGCCGGCTTTTCCGCCGGGCCGTTGCTATCGACACAGGCGATCTGCACGCCTTTGACTTCAAACTGATAGTCAAACGGGATAAGTGGCTCCTCCCGTTTGAGCATGATCTGTTGCAGAAGCTCCACATCGTCGTGGTTGCCGGCCAGATAGTAGATCGGATAGTTGATCTGGCTGAGCACTTCGAGCGCGGTCACATAGGCTTGCGGGTCGGGATCGTAGGCCACATCGCCGGTATGTAACACGAAGTCCGGCTGGAAGGGCAGCGAATTGATGGCATTGACCAGCGCGCGCGCCCCGTCGACCGGCGTGTGCGACGCTTCGGGCAGCGTGTAGTTCGGGTCGTGGTGGATGTGTGTGTCGCTGATGTGGACGAAGCGAAGCGTTGTCTCAGCCGGCATGATGCGGGCAAACAACTGCGCGCCGGTAATCGGGCGAATCCGCGTGGTTGCGCCGTCGGTGGTTTTCCCGTCTGACATTGAGCCTCTTTTCCGCGTCGGCGATAGTGCGCGTTTCCAGAAAACTGAGCAGCACGTCTATACTTCAGTATGATAATGATATCGGAATTGTCGTTACGCGCAGCATGTTGTTTATCAATTATCATCTGCCGGGCGCAATTTCGCCGTAAGACAACGCTTCCTGTTCCCGCGTTCCGCCTCTGGAAGGTCATGATGAGCCATTCGGTCGTTCTGGCGTTCGCCATTGCCCTCGCGTTGTGCGCCGGGTGCGCCCGCGTCGATGCGCCGGTCGTCATTCCCACGCTGATGCAGCTTCCGACCGACCCGCCTGCGCTGACGCCGTCGTCACCGCCTGTGGCTGAAGCCGCAAGCGAAACGCCTTTACCTGAAGCAACAGCGGTTGTTTTCGCCCCGACGCTGACATATACAGCCACGCCAGCAGGTTTTGACACACCTACCGAAACACCAACGGTGACGCCCAGCCTGACGATCACGCCGACGCCGACCTTTACGCCTTCCGCGACCTTCACGCCGTCGGCAACACCGACCGAGACGCCAGCGCCACGCGCCTTAAGCGCACTGGTCGAGCTGGCGATGCGCGCGACCGTGTTGCCGGTGACGGTGATCGCGCCGCCCGCGCAGCCTTTGCTGCCACAGCAACCACCGCCTCAGATGCTCCTGCCCGGCGTCACGCCGTCGCCCGTACGCGCAACGTGTCCGGTCGTGCCGGGTGGCAGTTTTGGCGCGCTTTATGTGAGCGACGCAGCAATCGCCGGTCTGCTGGGCTGCCCGGTCGGTTCGGAATACAGGCTTGTCACGGCGGTGCAGATGTTCGAGCGCGGCGGCATGCTCTACATCAGTGGCCAGCCCGGCGTCATCTACGCGCTCTACAGCGATGGCCGTTTCCAGCGCTTCGACGATACGTTCGTTGAGGGGGTAGACCCGGAGCACGGCTCCGAGTCGCCGCCGGTTGGGTTGGTCGCGCCGATTCGTGGGTTCCTTAAGGTGTGGCAGTCTAATCCGCCGGTGCGCGCCGCGCTGGGCTGGGGCATCACCGAAGAACTGGGCAACGAGTCGCGCCTGTTGAATTTCGAGCGCGGGCGCATGGTCTATCTACCACAGCGCGACCAGACTGTCGTCCTGATCGAAGATCCGGGCGGGGTCAGCGGCTCGTGGCGCATGCTTCAGGGCGGAGCGTAGGCATTACAGGAACCTGTGGCCCGGTAGTTGATCGTCTTCGCGTATCTGAAAATCGACCATATGTGCTAAAATTCGGTCTATGTACGCAGAAATTGCCATCAATGCGCCGGTCGCGAATACGTTCGATTACCACGTGCCGCCTGAGCTCGAAGGCAAGCTTCAGCCGGGGCATCTGGTGCAGGTTCCGTTTGGCCGGGCGTTGCAGCACGGCATTGTTCTGCGCGTGTTTGACGATGCGCCGGGCAGGGCGACCAAGCCAATCGCCGCGCGGCTTGATCCGAGGCCGGCGCTCACCGAAGCTCAGATCGACCTCGCGCGCTGGATGAGCGAAACCTATCTCTCACCGCTGGGGCCGTGCCTCTGGCTGATGCTGCCGCCGGGTATCACCGGCGGGCGCGATATTCTCGTCACGCTGGTGAAGGAAGACGGTAAGACCGCCAGCGCGCTTGAAGCAGAACTGGTTGCGCTGCTCAAGCGGCGCGGGCCTTTGCGCGGGGCGCAGCTCAATCAGGCGCTACCGGGGCAACCGTGGCGGGCCAGCGTTGACGCGCTCGTGAAGGCGGGCGTGCTCGAAAAAGAGAGCATCCTGACGCCGCCGCGGGTGAAGCCCCGGACGATTCAAACGGCCACTCTGGCGATCACGCCTGACGAAATCGACAACGCGTTGCGGGCGATGGCAAAACCCTCGCCACGCGCCGACCTGCTGGAAACGGTCATGCAGTTCGATGGCTCGGTGTTGCAGACGCGCGCCAACAAAGCGGTTGCCGCCAGACTGGTGAAAGAAGGGCTGGTGCGCGTCGCCGAGGACAATACGCTCTCACTTGCTGTCCCACGCGCCGAAGCTGAAGCGCGGCTGGACGAAATACGCCGCCTTGAAAAGCCGCGTCGCATTCTTCGCCTGCTGGCGGAAGAAGGCGGCGCGATGGACGTCAATGAACTTTACACCCGCGCTGGCGTGACGCTTGCGGATCTGAAACGCCTTCAGAATGAAGGGCTGCTCATTCTCGGCGAAAAATCCATCTGGCGAGACTCGCTGGCCGACCGGGAGTTTGTACCCGCCGCTCCCCCGCCTCTGACCGCCGAACAGGATGCTGCGTGGCGCGAAATCCGGGCCGCGATTGAGAGCCGCGCCTGGACACCTGCTCAGGCCAAACGCGAGCGCGCCGAACGGGCCTCGGCAGCGGGTTGGTGCTTCCTGCTGCATGGCGTCACCGGCTCTGGCAAGACGGAGATTTATCTGCGCGCTATCGAACACACGCTGGAACTGGGCCGCAGTGCGATCCTGCTGGTTCCTGAAATCGCCCTGACGGCGCAAACCGTGCGGCGGGTGGCGTCGCGTTTTGCCGGACAGGTGGCGGTCGTCCACAGCGGGCTGAGCATCGGCGAACGCTACGATACCTGGCGTCGCGCCCGCGACGGGCTGATCCGCGTGGTTGTCGGCGCGCGCTCGGCATTGTTCACACCGCTTAAAGACCTCGGTCTGGTAGTGCTGGATGAAGAACACGACCACAGTTACAAGCAGGCCGAGTCCGGCGTCGGGTTTCCGGGGCCGTATTATCACGCGCGCCACGTGGCCGAAGAAATGATGCGCCGCCGCAACGGCGTGCTGATTCTGGGCAGCGCGACCCCCGATCTGGAAACGAGCTTCCGGGCGCGGCGCGGCGACATCCGTCGCCTGCACATGCCAAACCGCATCATGGGCCACCGCGCTCGCATCGAGGAACAGGCGGCGCGCGAGGGCGTGACGTCGCGTTATGCCTCCGGTTCGGGCGACGCTGTCATGATCGACCTGCCGCCGGTGCATGTCGTCGATATGCGGCGCGAACTGAAATCCGGCAACACGAGTATTTTCAGCCGCCAGCTACAGGCGGCGCTGAACCGCACACTGGAGCGCGGCGAGCAGGCGATTCTGTTCATCAACCGGCGCGGGCAGGCGACCTATGTGTTCTGTCGCGATTGTGGTTATGTCGCCGCCTGCCCGCGCTGCGACTCGCCGCTGACACATCACCGTCAGGGGCAGGCGCTGCGCTGCCACCGCTGCGGCTTTGAGCAGCCGGAGCCGTCGGTTTGCCCGCAGTGCCGGTCGGCGCGCATCAAATTTTTTGGCGCGGGAACGCAGCACATCGAACAGGCGCTGCATGAGATGTTTCCCGGTGCGCGTACTGTCCGCTGGGATGCCGATACCGCCAGCAGCCCGGAGGCGCACGAAAACATTCTCCAGCGTTTCATCGACCGCAAAGCTGATGTGATGGTCGGCACGCAGATGGTCGCCAAGGGGCTGGATTTGCCGCTGGTGACGCTGGTCGGCGTCGTCAGCGCCGATCTGGGGCTGGCGCTGCCCGACTTCCGCGCCGGAGAGCGCACCTTTCAGACGCTGACGCAGGTAGCAGGGCGCGCGGGGCGCGGCCTCCTCGGCGGGCAGGTGATTTTGCAAACCTACCAACCGGATCATTACGTCATTCAGGCGGCGGCAGGGCACGATTACGAAAAATTCTTTGAACGCGAAATCAGCTACCGGCGAGAACTTGGCTACCCACCGTTCCGCCGTTTCGTGCGTATCATTTTCCGCCTGCCCAACGAGGCGCGCACGCGGGAAGAAGCCGAACGCGCGAAACAGTTGCTACAGCGGCAAATCAAAGCCAAACGGCTGACCGGCACCGAAATCATCGGCCCCGCGCCGTGCTTCTTCACCAAGGTCAATCGTTTCTATCGCTGGCATCTGCTCCTGCGCGGCCCCGACCCAACGGTGGCGCTGAAGGACATCGACCTGCCCAAAGGCTGGTTCGTCGACGTCGATCCGATGGACGTGCTGTAGGATGTATGGCTTCGTTCCGGCCACGGTTACCGTGGCCGGAACGAAGTGGAAGTCTAATATCGCAGGATTGCGGCCAGCGGCGAGTCCGTTGGCATCTCTGCCTGCGTCAGCGCGTATACGGTGCCGCCGTTGCGGAGCGTTTGCATCGCCGCATAGTCGTCCAGCGCCAGGTCGTCTTCGGCGCTTTGCCCTTCCTGATAATGCAGCACTTTCCCGGTAGCGGCGTCGAACGCGCCCCAGATGTTGCTGTCGTGCGCGATGATGAGCTTATCCACCCGACCGAAGTGCGCGGCAGCCACCGCTTCTTCCACGCGATCGGTCGACTGGCCTGCTCCGCGTAGTTCGTGAAACTGCGTTATCGCCGTTTCCAACTCTCGCTGGAAATAGGGTTCCACAATTGGCCATGCCTGCTGTTGCAAATCTTCAGGCCGGAGATTCTCAGGATTCCCGATGATGCCGTCCGTCATGACGAGAGGATAGTCGCTGACACGCCGGTAAATGGCATGCAGATAATCGACTGCGGCCAGAACGAGCGGGGCCTGTTCGTCTTGGAGCACGGGGCGCAGCCCGGCATCGACGCGATTGAGATAGTTCTCGATGCGGACTTTCAGGTTTTCGTCGCCCGGCCCGTGTCCGTGGAAGATGCTGTCGCGGATACCGCCCTGCGGCCCGCGCGAGTGGAACTGTAGCTGCTTTTCCGGAACACCCGCTTCAAACACTTCATCAATGCTTGTGGGCACGCCTTCGGGCAGGTCAATTTGTCCGATCGTATAGCGCGTACCTTCGAACAGCCGGATTTCTTTCTGGCTGACCGCCAGAATGTAATAGTGCCCGTTGAGGGTGAACAGCGGCAGTACAGGCTTGATATAGTAGGAGCCGGCGATGACAACGCGTTCGTCCACCTTGAATGGCAGGCGATAGGTGTGAAACTCATCTTCGGCGATGAACACCGCCAGCCCGTCATACTGATTCCGCCAGAAAGTGCCTTCGTCTAGCAGGCGCTCTGCCGGTTCCAGCAGCGCCCCCACAATACGCGGTCCCAGACCACGCGCCAGCAACCGACGTTCAGCTTCCCGGAGCAGGTTCTTGAAGCGGATAGGGTCTTGCTGCGCGTCCAGCCCCGGCCGGTGTGTTGGCATGTAAATCGAGATGGATGGGCTGCGCGTTTCCTGTGCCAGTGCTTTGATGTGATCCAGAGTCAGAGGTATCAACTGAAGCTCCTTTCATTCCAGGCATCCAGCGGATGTAGGCAATACCCGGAGTAGATGCTCCAGGACGGATGTCCGATCGTGGAAAAGTGTTTGCCTGAACGCTGTGGAGGCGCGCCGGAGGCGTCAGCGCGGGGCTATAGCACCCGCCCGGCCTCGCCTGTTTGCGCTGCCTCCGGGCGTTCCCGCCGCCGCGCGTTCCACTGTTGCAGGATCAGATAAGTCAGGATCAGTTCGACTACGATGAGCGCCAGCGGCACGAGCGACTCGCTGATGTCTCTGCCGACCGCAAGCTGGCTTAGAATGGTTGCGCCTTTCACCAGCATGTCGACGATCAGCGCAATGGCCGCGAACATCTCCCAGCGTCGCAACATAACCAGCGCTAATCCAATCGCGATCATGATCGGACCAAGGACCAGATTCATGATGGCCATGGGGGATGGGATGTTGCCGGTCGTGTGAATAACCTCGCCGCGTTCCGTCTCTGATTCCGGCCCGACGACCTGTTCCTGATCTGCAATCGAACCCTGCGGCGAGAACACGCCCAGCACAGGCGCGATGTTGTAAAGGAGGCCAATCAGAATCATCGCAATGCCGACCACGCGCAAGCTGGTTTTGTTGCCAGGTTGGTTCATGATGCGCTCTTCCCCAACTCTGATATGTCTATTGTAATTATACACGATAGTCGTATAGCGAGGATGAGCGCTTGCTATACAGTTGCGTTGGCGCTAGGGGATGACCCGGTTGCTGAGCGTCTCGTTGATCGCTTTGACCAGTCTGCGTAGTTCGTTTTCCATGTCTTCGGTGATGCCATCCTGAATGGCGGCTTCCCGAAACAGATCGCGCGCTTCGCGCAAGAGGTCGTGCGCTTTACGCAGGCGTGCCAGGCCGGCGCGCGTCTGGGCGCGGGCGTCGCGGCTGGCGGGGCTGGTGTAATGACCGGGGAAATCCCAACCGTGCAGGGTGGCGACTTCCTGCAGGCCGGCAATGAATGCATCGGCAGACTCGATCTGCTGGCCAGCGCCGCGCTGCAGCAAATCCTGAAGCGCGCGGCTCAGCGATGGCTCGACGCCGAAATCGAGCGAGTTAATCTCCTGATAGCGCGCCTCGACATCCTGAAAGCTACCGGGCTGCGGGCGCAGGGAGGTCTTCTGCGGCGACAAGCCGGTGAAGACCGGATAAAGAATGCCAACGCACAGATTGTGAATATCCATGCGGTAAAGCTGGCCGTTGGCGCTGGCGTCCAGCTGGCGCGAACTGTTGAAGTCGATAATTCGCAGGTTCACGCCGTCCCAGTAAACATGTTCCATTTTGTGATCGAGATAGACGATGTGCTGGCGATGCGCCATGCGTAGCAATTCGCCGAATTGAAGCGCGAGCGCCAGCCCTTCCTCGGTGGGAAGGCGTACACGCTGCCCTTGACGGTCGGGGCGCATAAGGTAGAACAGGTTTTGCGTGCGCGGCAGGTTTTCGAGCGCCAGATAGGGCCGCCAGCCACGACGGGCAAATTCGGGGGCGGCTTCGACAAACCCGCGCACATCCTTCAGAAATGACACGAGTTCGCCAGTGACCGGCGCTTCGCTCTGCGACTCGAGATAGCCGCAGTCGAACAGGTTAACGACGTGCGGGCTATCGGCCAGCTTCATCAGCAAGTCGGCTTCGTTGGCGAAGGCGTGGTATTCCCAGCGTGGTTCGCCGCCGGGCGAAAGGTGTTCCGACCGCAATACCTTGAACGCAACTGGCTGTCCGCGCCGGCGATCCAGCGCGTCGAGCACGCGAGCATAATGCCCCAGCGCGAAGGTGTCGTTGAAGTTGTCGATCCGGTAAAGCTCGGGCAGCGTCGGCATCAATATTTCCCAATTCAGAAAAATATCCCAAATTGAAACCAGGTCACTTTTGGGATATCGGCTGAATCTACCATGTCCTCCCGTAAACAAACAGGGTGCTTTTGCTGCGCGGCGGGATGGGAATTTCGGACAATTTTTACCCATCAGAGTGCAAAAAGGCGCTACACTGTGTAGGTGGGTTCGGTGCAATGCCGTTTGCAACCTGGTTGCGGCGGCTTATGGCTCTTGTAGAATACAATCAGCACGTCAACGGCAGTGAGGTGCGGTATGCACGGTCCGAAAAGCGGCGCTCGTCTGCATAGTAGCGCGAGCACCAGTGTAGGACAGGTACGCGAGAATAACGAAGATAACGTACACCTCTGGCTGGATGACGATTTGGTACTTGCCATCGTAGCGGATGGCATGGGAGGCGCGGCGGCGGGCGAAGAAGCCAGCCGTCTGGCGGTAGAGACGGTTCAAACAGGGCTGGCGCTGGCCGAGCAGAGCGCGCTGCGCGCCTTCGAACCGCTGGCGGATGACAGCATCGCCCAGAAGCTGCGTGACGTCATTCGCGCTGCGAATAGCGACATTATGCGGCGGGCAGCCGCCGATCCCCAGCTCCGAGGCATGGGCACGACCGTCACGCTTGCGTTCGTGCGGAACAATCAGGTCATTGTCGCCCATGTGGGCGACAGCCGCGCTTATCTTGTCAGCCGGCGTGACCGGTCCATTCATCAGATCACCGCCGATCACAGCTTTGTCGAGGCGCTGGTTGCCGCCGGCCACATCACGCAGGAACAGGCGGAAGATCATCCCATGCGTAACGTCCTGTATCGCGCGCTCGGCCAGACGGAAGATATTGACGTCGACGTTTACCACTCGCGCCTGCTCCCCGGCGACCGCCTGATTCTCTGCTCCGACGGGCTGACGCGGCATGTGAAATCCGCTGAAATCGCCACCATTGCGCTGAGCGATGACGACCCCGACGTTATCAGCGAGCGGCTGATCCAGCTTACGAACGATCGTGGCGGCGAGGATAATGTGAGCGTCGTCGTCATCGTCCTCGAAGATAGTGACGAAGATGCGCTCGATGAGCAGGCCGCCATCGAAAACGATACGCTTGTCCTCAACAGGCCGCTGTCCGAATTGCTCAATCTGGATGAAACGCGGCTGGCAGAACTGCACCGTTCGAGCGCCGGCCCCGACGAAAGTGACGCTCTCCCCTCGAAAGAGAAGGACGAACCTCCGACCGAGCCTTAACTTCTCCCTCACGCTAGCTCGCGCCTCGATGGGATGTTGTGTGTATAATGGGTTTTTGTTATAGCCTTCAAACCATCGAGGACTGCGGCAGATGTCGGATCGGCCTTCGAGCACGAATAACAACCCATCAGAAGAACGAGACACCGAGGCCGTTTGGCATGAGCCATGGACGCCGGGCGGGTGGCGTGTTCCAACGCCCGAACGCAGGGATGGGGAACCCGGCGCAGCCGGCGGCTGGCGCGTGCCGGCGCTGCCTGAAGACCTCGACATTGTGCCGGACGACCGGGGCGCGTGGCATTTGCCAAAGCCCGAAGACACGCGCTTTAGCCCCGAAGACGAAATCGACGTCGTTGCGCGCGCGCCCGACGATGCGGGCCTGACGGCAGCCGCCGCCGGTGACGAAGACGTGCTGCCCTTTGACGAGATCAGCGAAGCCATCGCGTCTGCCGAACTCGAACTGGAAATGCCCGTCGTGGTCGGCGACGAAGCCGGTGAAGACGCCCCGTTGCCATTTGCCCCCGGCATTGAGGCTGCGCCGGAAGTGCCGGACGATCTGCTTCAGGCCGACCCGAACGCGCTGCCCTTCGACCACATGCCGGAGGCCGTGGCCAGCGAGATTGACGAACTGGTGACGCCGGGCCTCGTCTATGCCGACGATGACGACGACACCTTCAGCATGAGCGAATTGATCGCGCTGGCCAGTCTGGTGGAAGCAGGCCCGCCTACAGCCGAGCCGGGCGAAGCCGCGCCCGATAGCGGAGCGCAGGCGGAAGCAGACGAACCTTCGCCAACCGACCCGGCCGAATATGCGCGTCGCCAGCTTGAGCGCCTGAACGCCGAGCAGGGCGAGGAACAGGAGACGGCTCCGGCGGAAACGCAGGATACGTCCGATCCGGCGGAGTATGCGCGCCGGCAGCTTGAACAGCTTGAGGCGCAGGGGAAAGCGGAACAGGAAGCGCCGGCAGACGAAGCGCGCGCCGCCGGTGACGCCCTTGTGGAGCGCTTCCGCGAAACCGAACGGCGCGTCCGCGACCTGCGAAGCCGCTATCGCGCCGGGCAGCTTAGCCGCCAGCAGCTTCAGGCGGAACTGCGCGCCCTGATGATTCTCGACGCCGATAACGTCTGGTGGATGATGGGCGTCGAAACGGATACGTGGTACCGCTTCGACAACGGCAAGTGGGTTCCCGCTACGCCCCCCGGTCTGGAACGACATGTGCCATCCGGCGTGCAGTCCGGCGATATTCCGCAGGATACCGTGCCGCCTTCGGATGGCGGCGATCAGACGGTCCGCACCGGCCCTGTCCAGACCGATGAGAACTACATGCCGCTGCCGCGCGCCGTGCCGATCCGCGACCCGGACTCCACGCTTCCGGGAACGGCGGGCGTCTATCTCCCGCCAGCGGACATGGGCGTGACGCAGCAGACCGACCCCGAACGTACCGTTCCGGTCAGCCCGCTTTCCGGCGCTACCGTGCCGGTGTCTCCCATCCGCGATGCTGCCGGAAGCCCGGTCAGCGTGCCGAGGCCGGGGCCAACGCCCGCCGCCGAAGAAGCCGCGCCGAGCTACGACATTTCTCAGCCCTCGCCGCTTTACGAGCAGGTGATGAAACGCAGGCGTCAGTCGGCGCTGCGGAAGGCGTTGATCGCCGGCGTGATCGGGCTGGCGCTGCTGTTCCTGCTGGGCGCGTGTGGCATCGTCGGCGGCATCATCTATTACTCCAGTCTGGCCGCGCCGTATCAGGAAGAAATCGCCGCGCTGGCCAACTACCAGCCACAGTTTCAGACGGCGCGCATTCTCGACGCTGAAGGCAATCTGATTGTCGAACTGACCAGCCAGGAGGGCGGCGCGCGCAAGAAGGTCGCCCTGCGCGATATATCGCCGTTTGTAGTGCATGCTGTTGTCTCGACCGAGAACGAGCGCTACTTTGATGACCCGGGCTGGGACCCGATTGCGATTGGCCGCGCGTTTGTCCAGAACATTCTCGCGGGCGGGGTCGAATCGGGCGCCAGTACCATCACCCAACAGATTGCCCGTAACCTGATCCTGCACGACTATACGATTTCCGCCGAGCGCAAGCTGCAGGAAATCGTGATTGCGTCGGAAATCGCGCAGCGTTACGACAAGAACTTCATTCTTGAGCTGTATCTGAACGAGGTGTTCTTCGGCAACCGGTCTTACGGCATCGAAGCTGCGGCGGAATTCTATTTCAACAAGAGCGCCTCAGACCTCAACATGGCCGAGTCGGCCATGCTGGTCGGCCTGATTCAGGCCCCGGCGACCTACGACCCGGTCGTCAACAGTCAGGCCGCGTTCGACCGCATGGACACGGTGCTGGCGCTGATGCGGCGTGTCGGCTGTCTGCAATTCCAGCACGAGCCATATGTCGGCCAGCCGTTCTGTATCGGCGACGAACAGATCCGTCTGGGGCCGAACGGCGAGATCGTCGGCGGCGAAGTGCTGATCGAGCGCGCGCTGGTGGAAACGACCTCCTTCCGCCCGCGCGAATACACCGTGCGCTATCCGCATTTCGTCAATTTCGTGCAGGCGCAGATCGAGCAGTCGTTTGGCACTGCCGAGATGTACCGCCGGGGCTTCACGATTCGCACCACGCTCGTTCCCGCCATTCAGGACGCGGCACAGGAAGCGCTGGCGCGCTATGTGGCGGCGGCAGCGGGCAGCGGCATCAACACCGGGGCAGTACTGGTGGCCGAGCCGGCGACCGGCGCGATTCGCGCTATGGTCGGCAGCCCCGATTTCAACAACGCGGATATCGATGGTCAGGTGAATAACGTGCTCACCTGGCAGCAGCCGGGTTCTTCCATCAAGCCGGTTGTGTACACGGCAGCGCTGGAAGGGGTGAACCGCAACGGCACGCTTCAATATCTGACGCCCGCGTCGATTCTGTGGGACGTGCCGACGACTTATAACACCCAGCCGCCGTACGCGCCCGTCAACTATGACCGCCGTTTCCATGGTCCGGTTGCCCTGCGCTATGCGCTGCAAAACAGTTACAACGTTCCGGCGGTGAAGGTGTTCGAGTTCATTGGGCCGGAAAAGTTCATCGATACGGCGACACGCATGGGCCTGAATTTTCTGGACGACGCGCAGTTCGGCCTGCCGTCGGCATTAGGCTCGAACGAAGTCCGGCTTTACGATCATTTGCAGGTTTACGGCACGCTGGCGAACGGCGGGAAGCGCGTGCCGTTGTTCGCGATCACCAGCATCACGGACGCCAATGGCGAGGAGGTTCCGCTTCCTGCCCGGCCCGAACCGCAGCAGGTCATTTCGCCGCAGGTCGCTTTCCTGATGCAAAACATTCTGGCCGATAACGAGGCCCGCGCCGATGCCTTCGGCCTCAATTCCGGCCTGACCATCCCCGGCTACGAGGGAATGGTGGCGGCCAAGACCGGCACGACGAACGATGCCCGTGACCTGTGGACGATGGGCTTTACGACCAGCATGGTGGTCGGCGTGTGGACCGGCACGGTGGATAACAGCCCGACGAACGCCACCACCGGCACGGCGGCGATCCCAATCTGGAATGAGGTCATGCGCGCCGCGCTCCGGTTCAGCCCGCCGCAGCCGTTCCCCGATCCCGGCGGCATAACCACGTTGCAAATCTGCGCCGATACCGGCACGGCCTATGATCCCAATCAGGAATGCCGCACGGTGCGAAGCGAGCTGTTCCTCGCCAACCAGCCGCCACCGCCCGCGTCACAGGCGTTCCTGCAAACCGTCGCGGTTGACACCTGGACCGGCCTGCGCGCCAACCAGTACTGCGGCGAAAATGTCGAGATGCGTACGTTTGTTAACATTGCCGACCCGTTTGCGGTCCAGTGGCTGGCCTCGCCTGATGGTCAGGCGACAGCGCGGGCGCTGGGCATGCCGGAGCAGGTAGAGCCGCTGCCGCAGGGCGAATGCACGCCCAATACACAGCTTCCCAACATCCGCATCACGCAGCCGGGCGATGGCCAGCAGGTGCAGGGACAGGTGCAGATTGTCGGGGCGGTTGTCGCGCCGAATTTCAACCGTTATCAGATCGAGGTCGCGTCGCTGAACAATCCGGACAGCTATACGATCATCGCCGGGCCGATCACCGAGCAGCGCCAGCCTGGCTCAACCCTCGCCACGTGGGATACGACGCAGGTTCCGAACGGGCTTTACCGTCTGCGGTTGGCCGCTTTTGCCAACGACGGCGGATTCGTTTACCGGACGGTGCAGGTGGGGGTCAACAACCCGCTGCCGACGCCAACGCCGGATTTGCCGACCGCCATACCGCAAGCGCCGACGCTCGCGCCCGACGAGTTGGGCAGCCCGCTGCCGTTCAATATCCAGATCATCCCGGCGACACCGCAGCCCACGCCGGAAGTGCCGGGACTATAGCCGAAAGATTGGCTGCTTCTGAGATGCTTCACAGGGCAAGGCAGCGCCTTGCCCTGTGCTCGATGCCCTCAGCGCCCCGTATGGAAAACTGTTGTCGCCGGCTGCCGCGCTTTAAGGTTGCGTGTGCCCGTCTCGCAGCCTTTTCTCCCAGCCGTACAGACGGTCGAGTTCGCGGAAGCCCAGCGCGTCGTAGAGACGATTGGCCGCCCGGTTGTCGAAGTGGGAATTGAGGAACGCCTGCCGCGCGCCGAGCGCTTGCAGCCGCCGCAAACCCTCGACCATCACGGCCCGCGCCAGTCCTTTGCGGCGGTGGTCGGCGTGGACACCGACCGGCTCAAAGGTGGCGATCCGGTTGTCGGCGTCATACCAGATGGTCGTGAAGGCGGCGATCACTCCATCCGGCGCGGTGACTACCAGATCCAGGTCGGGGCGGTAGGATGCCGTCGTCAGGGCACGGCGGTAGCCCGGCAGCGAAACGCGGGTATGCGGAAACGCGCTCCGGTGGCTCGCCACTCGTTGTTCCAGATCAGCTTCTCCGCGTAGTTGGCGTATGAAATAACCGGGAGGCAGCGGCGCGGGGGGAAGTGAGTCGGCGACCACACGCCGGCGCAAAGCGTAGAAGTCGTTCTGTCGCCGGTAGCCGCGCTCTCGCAGAACGGCGTTTCGCGTCCTGTCTCCGGCAAAGCTGAACGTCGTCAGGATGGTTTCCGGGCCGGTGTCGATCAGGCGGTTTTTCTCGGCCCAGGCCAGCATGGGATGAGTGACATATGTGTAATGCGGGTGAACCATCAGATCGACATGGCCTGAATGCGGGTAAGACACGCCGATCAGTCTGTCGCCTTCAAACCACAGACGCGCCCGGCCCATGCCGCCCGGTTCGTTGTCGATGCACTGCCACCAGTCGAATTCTCCCGCAGTCGGATAGACAGGCGGGCCGCCCACGTGATAAATCTCTTTCAGCAGCGCCAGTACCGGCGGGTTGTCCGCCGCTGTATAGAGCCGCCCTGTCAATTTCAACACCGCCAAATTCCCGTGAAAATCCCTCGCCTTCGCGTTAGCATTAGCCGGGCCTGTGAAATTGTAGACAACGGCGCTGTTTTATGCTCGATGCCCTGCGACAACAGATCGAAGCGCTGACCGGCAGAACGCCGGAGCGCCTGCGACCGCTGAGCGGCGGCTGCATTGCCGACGTCTACCGCGTCGACTTTGCAAGCGGCGATCCGCTGGTTGCAAAGGCCGGCGATGGCAGTGGCCCATCGCTGACGATTGAAGCGTTCATGCTGCGCTACCTGCGCGAGCACAGCTCTCTTCCCGTTCCGGAAGTCGTGTATGACAGCGACACGCTTCTGCTGATGACATTTCTGCCCGGCGACAGTCATTTCAACGCCCGCGCGCAGGCTCACGCTGCCGAACTGATCGCCGCGTTGCATGAGGTGCGCGGGGAAGCGTTCGGCTTCGAACGCGATACTCTGATTGGCAGCCTGCGCCAGCCGAACCCGCCTGCCCAGCGCTGGTTGCCATTCTTCCGGGAACAGCGCCTGCTCTATATGACGCAGGTGGCTGTGGAAGCGGGCCAGTTGTCGCCGGAGATTGCGCGGCGGCTGGAGCGGTTCGCCGCCGATCTGGAGCGCTGGCTGATCGAGCCGCCGTATCCGGCGCTGATTCACGGCGATCTATGGACGACCAATATTCTGGCGCAGGACGGGCGTATCACTGGCTTTCTCGACCCGGCCATTTACTACGCGCATCCCGAAATCGAATTGGCGTTCTCGACCCTGTTCAACACCTTTGACGCGCCGTTTTTCGAGCGCTACCGGCAACTGCGCCCTCTGGAGCCCGGCTTTTTCGAGACGCGGCGCGATATCTACAATCTCTATCCGCTGCTGGTTCATGTTCGGTTGTTTGGTGGTGGCTACGTTGGCGCGGTCGAGCGAATCTTGCGACGCTTCGGGTATTGAAGCGTATAGCCCCGATTTTCTCCGCGCATTTGCAGGCGACGCTTGCGCTTGAAAACAGATTCTGTTTCGGTCATCATTACTTCGGGTGGCTTTGGGCGACGCCCCTGCTGGCGGAAGGACGACATGGCGCACGGTCACGCGCATGACACCGATACCGGCAATATCAAAGTTGCCTTTCTGCTCAACGCCTCGTTCACAATAATCGAGATTATAGGCGGGCTGGCGATCAACAGTATCGCCGTGCTCTCGGACGCGCTGCACGATCTCGGCGATAGCCTGTCCCTGGGCCTCGCCTGGTTCCTGTCGCGTTACTCGGAGAAGGGCAGCGACCAGCGGTATTCCTACGGTTACCGGCGATTTTCGCTGCTGGGCGCGTTTATCAATGCCGTTATCCTCATCGGCGGTTCGCTGTTTGTGCTGTCCGAAGCCATACCCCGGCTGGCGCAACCTGAAGCCTTTGACGCCGGTGGCATGGTGCTACTGGCGGTTCTCGGCATCGCGATGAACGGGCTGGCGGTGTGGCGACTGCGCGGCAGCGGCTCGGCCAACGCGCAGATCGTTGGCTGGCACTTGCTGGAAGATGTGCTCGGATGGGCGGCGGTGTTGATTGTCGGCATTGTCTCGCTGTTCGTCGATCTGCCGATCCTCGACCCGATTCTGTCGATCCTGATCACGCTCTACATTCTGGTCAACGTGCTTGGGCGTCTCAGGTCAATTGCGAGGTTGTTTTTGCAGTCGGTTCCACAGGAAGCGGATCTGGGGACGATTACTTCCCGGCTGGAAGCGATCAGCGGCGTTTGCTCGACCCATCACGTGCATATCTGGTCGCTGGATGGTCAGCATAATGTGCTGACGGCGCATCTGGTCGTGGATGAAGACACCTCGCGCGAGGATACCATCCGCATCAAGCGGGAAGCGACGGCTGCGCTGGACGCGCTCGATCTTGAGCTTGAACACATCACGCTGGAAATCGAATACGCGAACGACGATTGCTCGATGCAGAACACTGACTCGAGGCACAGGTGAATATTTGCGCTGTGCCTTAAGCAAACCACTGTCTCGTCAAACTTGCATTTCTTCTTATAATTACCCCCTGCCTTCCGCAATGACAATTTTCAGGAACCTACATGAGCAAACCGCTGAATTTTCAACAAATCATCATGAAACTGAATGAATTCTGGACGTCTGAAGGCTGCGTGCTCTGGCAGCCGTATAACGTCCAGGTCGGCGCGGGAACGGCTAATCCGGCCACGCTGCTGCGCGTGCTTGGCCCGGAGCCGTGGCGCGTCGCTTATGTCGAGCCGAGCGTGCGCCCGGACGATGGCCGTTATGGCGAGAACCCGAATCGCATGCAGTATTACTACCAGTATCAGGTCATCCTCAAGCCCGATCCCGGCAACCCGCAGGAAATCTATCTGCGTTCGCTGGAGGCGCTTGGCATTAACCCGCGCGAACACGACATTCGTTTTGTCGAAGACAACTGGGAAAGCCCGGCTTTGGGCGCATGGGGCTTGGGCTGGGAAGTCTGGCTGGATGGGCAGGAAATCACCCAGTTCACCTATTTCCAGCAGGCCGGCGGTTTGGAGCTGAACCCCGTCTCGGTTGAGATTACCTATGGTCTGGAGCGAATCGCGCTGCCTTTGCAGGGCAAGGACGCCGTCTGGGACATCGACTGGTATGACGGCCTGCGGTATAGCGACATCTTTCTCCGCAGCGAGATCGAGCACTGCACTTATTACTTTGAAGTTGCCGACGTTGACGGCCTGAAGCAGACCTACGAAGTCTATGAGAACGAGCACCGCCGCGCGCTCGATGCCGGGCTGGTCGTTCCCGCCTATGATTACGTGCTCAAGTGCAGCCACCTGTTCAACGTGCTCGATGCGCGTGGCGCGATTGGCGTGACGGAACGGGCGAGCTATTTCCGCCGCATGCGCGACATGACGCGCCGCATCGCCCGCGAGTATGTCAATCAGCGCCAGAGCATGGAATATCCCCTGATGAAACTGGAAAGCGCCTGGGCCGCGCCCAATGGCGCCAGCCAGCCGGCGGACGCGACCGTGGCGCAGACGCCGGACACTCCGGCGGACCTGCTGTTGGAGATCGGCGTTGAGGAACTACCGGCGGACGACGTTGACAGCGCCATCGCGCAGCTTCGCGTCGCCGCGCCCAGACTGTTTGAAGACCTGCGGCTGGCCAACGACGGCGTTGAAGTGTTTGGCACGCCGCGCCGGCTGGTCGTTTACGCGCGCAACGTTGCGCCGCGCCAGACCGACCGCGAGCAAGTGCTGAAAGGCCCCTCCGCCGACCGCGCTTTCGACGCCGAGGGCAAGCCGACCAAGGCCGCCGAAGGGTTTGCGCGCAGCAAGGGCGTTGCGGTTTCCGACCTGCGGATCGAAGAACTGGACGGCGGGCGCTATGTCACCGCGCTCGTGCGGGAGCAGGGACGCCCTGCCGGCGAAGTGCTGGCCGAAGCGCTGCCCGGCCTGATCGCCGGTATCAAGTTTGGCAAGAGCATGCGCTGGAATGCGACCAACGTCGCTTTCTCGCGGCCTATTCGCTGGCTCGTCGCGCTACTGGGCGATACGCTTGTGCCGCTGACGTATGCGGGTGTATCCAGCAGCCGGGTCACGCGCGGGTTGCGGCCTTATGGATCGCCGGAACTCGAAGTAACCTCGGCCTCGGCGTATTTTGATCTGCTTGAGACGCAGGGCATCGTGGTGGATCGCGAAGCGCGGCGCGAGCGGGTGCGCGAGCAGGCGGCGGCACTGGCGGCGGAAGTCGGCGGGCGTGTGCCTGAAGACGCCGGCCTGCTTGATGAAGTCACCAACCTGATTGAAGCGCCAACCGCGCTGCGCGGCTCGTTTGAGGAGGAATATCTGGAACTGCCGCGCGAAGTGCTGGTCACGGTCATGCGCGACAAGCAGCGTTACTTCCCGATTGAAGACGCGCAGGGTCGCCTAATGCCGTATTTCATCACCATTCGCAACGGCGATGCTGAGCACATCGATTTGGTGCGGCATGGGAACGAACAGGTTTTGAAAGCGCGCTTCGCCGATGCCCGTTACTTCTTCACCGAGGACACGAAGAAGAAACTGGAAGACTTCCTGCCGCGGCTTTCCACGCTCACCTTCCATGAAAAGCTCGGTTCGATGCGCGACAAGAGCGAGCGGCTGGTGGCGCTGACGCCGCTGATCGGCGGGCTGCTGGGTCTGGACGCGGCGGCGATTGACGTCGCGCAGCAGGCCGCGCATCTGGCCAAGGCCGACCTTGCGACGCAGATGGTGGTCGAGATGACCTCGCTGCAGGGGACGATGGGCCGTGAATACGCGCTGCTCGGCGGCTATCCACGCGAGATCGCCGACGCCATTTACGAGCACTGGCTTCCACGCGGCGCGGGCGACGCGCTTCCGGCCAGCGAAGCAGGCATCGTGCTGGCGCTGGCCGACCGTCTGGACAGCCTGATCGGGTTGTTCGCCGCCGGTGTGACGCCGCAGGCAACCGCCGATCCTTACGGTCTGCGCCGCGCCGCGCTTGGCATCGTGCAAATTCTGATCGACAGGCAGCTCGACGTGGACCTGCGCCGGGCGGTTGAACAGGCGGCCACGGTTCAGTCCGTGCCGGTATCGAGCGAGAACGTGCAGCAGGTGGTCGAATTCATCTCCGGTCGCCTACGCGCATGGCTGGAAGAGACAGACGCGCCGCGAGATGTGATTGCCGCCGTGCTGGCCGAGCAGGGCCATAACCCGTGGCGCGCGGTGCAGGGAGTCGAGGAATTGTCCCGCTGGGTGCAGCGTCCCGACTGGACGGGCATCCTCGACAGCTTCGCGCGCTGTGTCCGTATCACGCGCGGCGAAACGACCGTCTACGAAGTCGATCCCGCGCGTCTGATCGAGCCGCAGGAAAAGGCGCTTTACGAAGCCTATTGCCAAGCCGCTTCTCGCCTGACGCCGCAGGATAATGTCGATGGTTTCCTGAGCGCGTTTGAGCCGCTGGTTCCCGCCGTGAGCGCGTTTTTCGATCACGTGCTGGTGAACGCCGAAGACGAGCACGTTCGCCGTAACCGGCTTGGCCTGCTGCAGGGGATCAGCGCCATGCAGCGTGGGCGCGCCGATCTGAGCCATCTGAGCGGGTTCTGACCCTTTGGATGTAGCGAGCGCACCGAGCCAGAGGACATCCAGGGGTCATAAGAGTTGTTTTGGATTTGCATGTCCTCTGGCTCATACGTATAATCGGGACACTGGAGGCATGGGGGCGCTCCGCTATGTCGGTCGTCGATGAAATCAAATCAAGACTCGACATTGTCGACTACATTCAACGTACCGTTCCGCTGAAAAAGGCGGGCCGCTACTATAAGGCCTGCTGCCCGTTTCACAACGAGCGCACGCCCTCATTCGTAGTCAATCAGGATACCCAGAGCTGGCGCTGTTTTGGCGCCTGCGCCGAAGGCGGCGATATTTTCAGCTTCGCCATGAAGCAGAATGGCTGGAGCTTCAGCGAAGCGCTGAACGAACTCGCCAAAGTCGCCGGGGTTGAAGTCGCTCCGCAATCGCCGGAGCAGCGCATCCAGACGGAAACGGTCGACCGGCTGCGCGGCCTGTTGAAGACCATCGCGGATTATTATCACGACCGCCTGTTCGACGCGAACGATCCCGCCGCGGTTGCGGCGCTGGCCTATGCTCGTGAAAAGCGAGGCTTGTCCGTCGAGACGCTGAAAAAATTCGGCATCGGCTTCGCGCCGCCGGGCTGGCAGAACGCGCTCGAATACCTGACGCAGCTAGGCTACAGTGAAGACGATGTCATTGACGCGGGCGTGGCGACGCGCAACGACGCGGGGCGGGTTTATGACCGTTTTCGCCACCGGCTGATCGTGCCGATCCGCGACGAACGTGGGCGAGTGATCGGCTTTGGCGCACGGGCGCTTGCGCCTGATGACCAACCGAAGTACCTGAATTCGCCACAAACGGCGGTTTTTGATAAAAGCCGCGTTCTCTTTGCGCTCGATCTGGCGGGGCGCAGCATTCGCGACAGCGAAACGGCCGTCATCGTCGAAGGCTATTTAGACGCCATTCAGGCGCATCAGGCGGGCTTTACCAACGTCGTCGCCCAGATGGGCACGGCCCTGACGGAAGCGCAGCTCAAACGGCTGGCTCCACGCTGGGCGCGAAAAATTGTGCTGGCGCTTGACGCCGACGCTGCGGGGCAGAACGCCACCATTCGCGGTCTGGAAGTGGCGCGGGAGGCGCTGCAGGCGGATTATGGCGGGCGTCTGTCGGTCGATATTCGCATTCTCGTCATTCCCGACGCCAAGGACCCCGACGATCTGATTCGCGAAGCGCCGGAGCGCTGGGCGGCGCTGGTGGACGAAGCGCTTCCAGTCGCGGATTACGCAATCGGCGTGGAAGCCGGCAATCTGCCGCCGAACGCCTCGTTGCAGGAACGGGAAGCGGTCGCTCGTCGCCTGCTGCCCATTCTTATCGCGTCTGAAAATGATCTTTACAGAAAGGACAATTTACAGAAGCTGGCGCTCAGGTTGCGTATTGGCGAGCGCGATCTGCTGGCGTGGGCGGCGGAACAGCAGCGGATTGCGCGGGCCCGGCCACCGCGCGGCGCGTCGCTTGCGCCTCCCGAACCGCCGCCGGAGGACCTTGAACCCCCGCCCCCGGATGCGGCGGGCGGCGCTGTAGCCCCGGCCCAGACAGCGCGACCTGCCAGCCCGACGCCGGCCTATGAAGCCGAACTCGAGAAATACTGCCTACGAATACTGTTCCAGCACCCAGAGTTGTTTTATCATGTGAACCGAAAATTCCGGGAACTGGCCGCGGAGGATGCCGGTCTGGCGCGAGGGCCGCTGGCTGAACTGTCGCCCGAAGATTTCAGCCGCAGCGATTACCGGGCGCTGATGGCGGTTTTTCGTATGGCGCTCGAACAGGATGATATGGAGCCGCTCGATTTCATCCGGGCACAACTGGACCCGCGTCTGCATGTAGTATTGGACGCCGTGCTGCTGGATGAAGTGGACGGGATGCGAAACCGGCTTGGCAATCGTATGCTGGCCGATCTCGCCGCCAGCCTGAAACAGAACGGGCGGCTGGCGTCGCCGTTTAATCTGAGTGTGGAGATGATCGAAAAGGCGCTGCGGCTGCGCGTCCAGCGGCTGCTCCGCGAACGTCAGGAGGTTGCTTTCTTGCAAATGGAGGCGGAGACGGCGCAGGACGCGCTACCAGAACATGCAGACTATCTGGAGCAGTTGCGCCTGTCTATCACAGCGCAACATTTGATCGAGCAGGAGCTAGCCCGACAGATCACGCTCTCGAAACAGTTTCAGATCACCCCGCAGATCGCTAACCGAATCTGAGAAGAGTGTATGGCGAAGAAACGCAGACAACCAGATGATGTGCGAACAACCGACGAGTTTGCGCAAGTAAACAGCGACGACAGCGATGAATTGAACGCTGACTTTGAATTCGACGACGAATTCGACGATTCGGAGGACGAAGACAGCTTCTTCGATGCGCTGGCGGGCAAGGACGATGTCTCCGATCTGTTGCTCTCCGAAGAGGAGTTCGAGGAAGATCTGGAGGACGATTCGCTGTTCGAAAACGGACGGCTCGACTCGATCAGCGTGGCCGATGATCCCGTTCGCATGTATCTCAAGGAAATCGGCCAGGTGCCGTTGCTGGACACCAATCGCGAGACCTGGCTGAGTACGCAAATAGCGACCGAATGGCTGGTCGAGCATCTGACCGACAAGCTGGCCGGGCGCAATCGCGACGACGACAAGGGGCTGCCCGAACCGGCTGAAATCGTGATTGCGGCCTACGAGTACATGCGAAAGAACTGGCAGGATGTACTCAAGAGCGCGCGGCAGTTCAAGGTTGACCCGCCGGACTTTAGAGCGCTGCTCGACGAAGTGCGCTACGTCAACGACGCCTGGGATGTGACGGCCAATTCTTATATCCGCGACTATCTGCGCCAGAAGGACTGGGGGCGAGACGAGGCGTGGAACGAGCTGGCCCGCCGCCTGTTCGATGTGTTCCACGCGCTCAACCTGATCCCCGTTGGCGAACAGACGCAGATTCGCCACTACTACGAGGCGAACGGTTCTCTGCCTTCCGTCGAGCAGTTCAGGGAATGGCTGATGGCCGATTCCGAGGCGCTGGAAGACCTACAGGACCTGTTCGAAGACGTGGCGGCAAAGGCCGAGCTGGCGACTGAGGCGCTGACGCGGGCCAACCTGCGTTTGGTGGTGAGCGTGGCCAAGCGTTACATGGGGCGCGGCATCAACTTCCTCGACCTGATTCAGGAAGGCAATATCGGCCTGCTGCGCGCCGTCACCAAGTTCGACCACACCAAGGGCTTCAAGTTCAGCACCTACGCCACATGGTGGATTCGTCAGGCGATCAGCCGCGCCATCGCCGATCAGGCGCGCACGATCCGCATTCCGGTTCACATGGTCGAAACCATCAACCGGCTGATGCGGGTGCAGCGCCAGTTGACGCAGGAATTAGGCGCGGAGCCGAGCGCCGAGCAGATCGCGCTGGAGATGGATTTCCTGACGCCGGAAGAAACCGAGGCCATCCGGCTGATCCGCAGCGAGGGCGCGCGCATGGATCCCGGCTTGCAGCGCAAACTGCGGCGGGCGGCGCAGAAAGTTCGCAAGATCATGCGTCTGAGCCAGGAGCCGATGAGCCTCGAAATGCCGATTGGTCAGGAAGACAACAGTCTGCTGGGCGATTTCATCGAGGATGATAAGGTGCTTGGCCCGGTGGATGCCGCCAGCCGCCAGTTGCTCAAGGAGCAGATTCGTTCGGCGCTGGGCGTGTTGAGCGACCGCGAGCGCGAAGTGCTGGAAATGCGCTTTGGCCTGCTGGACGGGCAGGATCACACGCTGGAAGAAGTCGGCAAGCACTTCGGCGTCACGCGCGAGCGCATCCGGCAGATCGAAGCCAAGGCGCTGCGAAAGCTGCGCCATCCGACGCGCAGCCGCCAACTGCGCGACTATCTGGAAATGTGACAGAAAAACAACGAGGGCGGCCCGCAGGGCCG